>JAABUU010000186.1_pt1 | contig 151383 bp, 221 predicted proteins | sample 5559301 | NCBI WGS metagenome assembly JAABUU01 (sample SAMN10711884, study PRJNA513360) | rock metagenome | isolation source: Antarctica rocks | place: Antarctica: Victoria Land, Richard Nunatak white
CGCACTCGGCGCACCCCTGAGGCGTGGCACTGGCCGGCACGAGCACTTGACGGCCAAAGTGACCGCCTCCACGCTGAGCGAGCACAGGCGCACCTTGGTGCATGGTGGTGCTGACCGGGCAGGCCAAGCTCAGCACCACCCGCCTCCTCCATCCCCCCGGCCTTGCCCCCAACAGGCTTGCGTGGGGTGCCTGGAGTGACTGCAGCCGCTTGCATTCGACCACCTGAGCTGGACAGTGGTCCTAAGCCCTGCGCGACCCTCCAGGCTATCACGATCGCTGAGGATAGAGCGACTCAAACAAGAGTACTCTGTCCTTGCCTGTGGGCCTTGTCTGTGGGAGCGGCTTGGGGAGCAGAATGGCGGCCTCCTGCTTCGCCCAGACTGCCCAGATGGCTGCCAACCTGCAGGTGAGTTGTGCTGCAGCTCGCACAGAGCTCCCAGGTGCTCCCTCACGGGCTAGGATTGGGCATCGGGTGCCGAGAGGGCCGAGCGGTGACCTCGCAGGCGTGCAAGGCCCGCTTCTCGGGCAAGGCCCCGGCAAGCACAGCACTGCCGGTGCGGCCAGCGGCTCGCGTGGTGGTGGTCAGGGCCGAGGAGGGCGGCAAGGAGGGCGGCAAGGTCACGACGGTGCGCAGGCCTGCAGCCCGGCGCGTGCACCGGCACTGGCACGGCTCGCCTGGTCTACTGACTGGTGTGATGTGGGCACAGACCGAGCGCAAGGCGAACAACCCCGGGCCAGCTCCCCTCCTGTTTGCCAGCGAGCAGTCGCTGTCCTACCTGGACGGCACGCGGCCTGCAGACTACGGGTGCGGCTGTGCGCTGGCGCCTGCTTGCCGGGCATTGGCGGGTGCCCGCGCCCTCCCCGCTTCCCCAGCTCGGTCCTGACCGGCTGCAAGCGCGGCGCCGGGCACAGGTTCGACCCCCTGGGCCTGATGGACCCGGAGGGCCAGGGCGGCTTCATCAACCAGGCGTGGCTGCAGTACTCGGAGGTCATCCACGCGCGCTGGGCAATGCTGGGCGCGGCGGGTGCGTTCTGGCGCACGTCGCTGGTGCCCTGCCGTGGTGCCCGCGCGCTCGCCGACCTGCCGTGGTGCCCGCCGACCCGCCGGCGCGCGCGCGCGCGCAGGCATGATCGCGCCGGAGATCCTGGCGTCGGTGGGCGTCATCCCGCAGGACCCCGCAGAGGTCACCTGGTTCCGCACCGGCGTGATCCAGCCCGCGGGCACCTACCGCTACTGGACGGACCCGTACTCGCTGTTTTTCCTGGAGGTCGTCGCGATGCAGTTTGCGGAGCTGAAGCGGTGGCAGGACTTCCGCCACCCCGGCTCCCAGGGCAAGCAGTACTTCCTGGGCCTGGAGCAGGTCCTGCAGGGGTCCGGCAACCCGCCCTACCCCGGTGCGCGCCCCCCGGCGGCGCAGCAAGCGGCCGCGCTGCCCGCGGCGCGCCCGCTGCGCCTGCGCCGGCTGGCGGCCTCGCCGGCGGGGCGCGGACGCTGACGCGGTCCCTGCACGGCACGGCAGGCGGTCAGTTCTTCAACCTCTTCAACTTTGGCAGGAACCCCAACGACATGAAGGACTTGCAGACCAAGGAGCTCAAGAACGGTGCGCGGCGCTGCGCCTGCGCAGCTGCTGCCCTGCGCGCGCGCGCGCAGAGACCTGTCAGCAGCGGCTGACGGGTTGTGCGATGGTGCAGGCCGCCTGGCGATGCTGGCGGTGTTCGGTGCGATCCCCCTGTGGTCAGGCCTGCTCACGGCCTGTCCTGCGGCCAGCCTCTGCCTTGCCGCGCGGCAATAACTCGCTTCTGCTGTCTCTTCCCGAGCAGTGGTCTAACGCAGCGCTTGCTGGCCAGGTTACGGCGCGCAGGCTGTCATGACGCACGAGGGCCCCTTCAAGGTGCGGCCACGCATGCGCGCCTGACCGTGCAGGCACCCAGGGTGGCGCAGCGGCTGACCGTGTGTTGGGCTGCTGGCGCAGAACCTCCAGGAGCACCTCTCCAACCCCACCGGCCACAACATCCTCACCAACTTCACCAAGGTCAACCTGGGCTGAGTGGGGCGCAGTGCAAGGGGGCGGTGTGCTCCTGCCCAGCTTGGGTTGGCGTGCGCGCGTGCTCGGCGGGCGCGAGCCGCGTGTGCGCATCGAGCGGGCCACCCGATGCCAGCATCATGGCCGCGTCACATGGCCAGTGAGCAGGCGCTCTGCCGGAGTGAGCGGCTCTGGTGTGTCATCAGACAGGTGGGTGCCTGTCTGGCTGACAGGGTTGCGGCGGCCGAGGTCAGCCTCCTGTCAAACCTTGTGTGCGCTGCTGGCGGCATGTCAGGCCTTTACCGACCAGCAGCATGCGACGCGTTGTCGTCTGTCCGCAGCATGTCTATAGACCAGTCATAGCAGATCGAGAGGACTGGTGCACTACCAGCGGGCTTGTAAAACATAGTCCTAAACATTGCCCTGCTCTCATCAGTCACATCGGGCTTGTCAAGTAGGCACATCATGCCCATGTGCGCACGTGCAGGCACATGCCCCTGACACCACCAGTCCATGTCTCCTGCCGGTCTGTCACAAGCAGGACAACCACGCACTCTGCACGAGCACACGAATGGCCGGCGGCAGATGCCTGCAGCGCTGAGCTCGCCTGCAACGCTCACAGTGTTACGTAGCATGCAAGCTGCCGGAACGCCCCTCCCACACAACCTGTCAGTGTTGCTGGGACGCCCGGCCGGCAGCACCGCACAGCTGGTAGCACATGCCCTGTCATGCTCACTGGGGCCTGGGCGGCAGCTTGTTGTGGCGGAGGACCAGGCGCAGCAGGCGCTGGTCGACCTGGTACTTTGCTGCCAAGGCTGCCACAGCGGCCTCACTCTCAGCGTCGCGCGTGGCGCCCGCCTCCTCCAGCAGCGCTCGCATGCGCTGCACGGCCAGGCGGCCCGCCCTGTCTGCCACGCGCTCCCGCGCCGTCAGCTTGTGCGGCGCGCCCTGGCAGAGGGCCACCAGACGGCCGGTCAGCGCGCCACGCTCCTCCGGGTGCAGGCTGGCTGCACACGCAAGGGCCGCGCCACAGCACGTGGCGTGCAGGGGGCCTCAAGCTCGAGCGCGCCTTAAAGCTCGGTGCATCGGTGGCGCGGTTGGTTATGGCGCCGGACAGGCGCTTCAAGAGCGCCCCGGCGGAGGGGTCCAACTGGTCGACCCGGTCTCCGGGCTGCTCACCTTGCACGTCACCTGGACCACAGCGGCTTTGCAAGGCGTCCGGCAAGGCAGCAACGTGTGCACAAGGCGCCGTGCAAGCCCGCGCCTGCCGAGGGCGCAAGCCGCTGCGGCGCGGCGCCGGGTACAGCCAGTGGCTCAGGTCTCTGCGGAGCGAGTGGTGGCTCTGGCCTACGCTGAGCGCCTTTCGGGTATGCACGTCCACCAGCGCTGCGGCTCACCGCGCCGCCCATGAACGGCGCTCTGCAGTGACAAGTCAGGCTACCAGAGCGGAGGGCTCAGGTGCACTGCCAGCCAGGGCGCTTATCCCACACTTATAATAGCTTTATGTGACTGTGCGCTTGCCCATCAGCATTCTAGCATCTCAGCGCCTTGCAGGCAAAGCTGCATCGGTAGGCGCTGCTGCAGTCGTACACTGTCGTGATACTGTAAATCTACGTTGAGGGCACACAACGTTCGCCCTCCTGTCGTACGCTCACTTGACTCTGCTTGAAGTGGTGCGCTTTATATTTGAACACCCCCCAGGCAAAGTGGAGATTGGAAACAAACAGGACTATCAGTCAGCTAGCAAGTTTCCAGTGCTTGAGGCCTTGTCAAGCTGCTGAGCCTCGGAGGACCGTGCACCTGGCCCGACGGCGCAGGCGCTCTATTGCCACGATGCAGCCAACAGTTGCAGCGCTCTTTGCACGGCACAAACGCAGGAAGGAGAGCGCCCCGGCGGCAGCTGAGCTCAGCACTGCGCCCGGAGACAGGCTCCCAGACACGCCCAGCTCGGCTGCTTGTGAAGCACGGCTGTGCGACGGGGCCGAGCCGCTGAGTTCTGCGGAGGCGAGCCGCTCAGAGCAGGCGCAGCCGAGGAGCAGTGGAAGAGCAGCGTTCAACTACTTCCTTGTGCGCACACCCTTGGACAGCAGCGCCACCACGCGGGCGCGTGCCGCGTGAGTGCATGAGCTCGCACGGTGCATGGTGCAGGTGATGGACTTTGAGGCAACCTGCAACCGCGAAAACAACCTGGTGAGCCTCCCAGCTGCCCCCGTGCCTGTGGAGTCACAGTCTCAGAGTGAGGCTGCAAGCGCTGCTGCGCTGCTGGCAGGAGCCTCAGGAGCTGCTCGAGGTCAGCTGCTGCGTGCTGCTGCGGGCGACCGGGCAGGTGGTGGGGGAGTATCAGGCGTATGTCCGCCCCACGGAGCACCCGGTGCTGACGGCCTTCTGCACGGAGCTCACCGGCATAACGCAGGCGCAGTGCGCGCCCGGGGCCTGCCCAGACCCCAGCATGGACGCTGCCTTCTGCCAGATACGAGGCGCACGGCTGCTGCGCGCAGGGCAGACCGCGGCGTGCCCCTTGCGGATGCTCTGGACGGCCTGCACCGCTGGCTCCTCCAGCATGGCTATGCCGGCACTGGAGTTAGCAGCTGCCCCGTGACATGGACAGGTGACGGGGCTTGGCCCGAGACGAAGCGGCCCTGCGCGCCGCGCTCGGCGCCGCACGCATGACAGCCTGTCCGCCCTGGCCAGACTGGGACCTCAAGGTCGGCCTGGAGCGCGAGCGGAAGTGGAGGGGCCTCGCCGTGCCCAGCTACCTGAGGCAGTGGATCAACCTGAAGGTCGCCTTTGGCGCAGCGCACAGTCAGTGCGCCCCCACCCGACGGCAGGCGCCCTGCATGGGGTGCCTGCCTGTGCGGCCTGCAAAGTGGTGCCGCATGGGGCGAAAGTGCAGTGCCAGCCTGGCTGCGGCACGCAGCGGCAGCCGTGTGCGTCCAGACCCGCTGTGCCCGCGCCATGCAGGGTGCATGGCAACCTGCGCACGTGCGTGGAGGCGGCCGGCGTGACCTGGGAAGGCCGAGCGCACAGCGGCCTGGATGACGCGCGGAACACGGCGCGGCTGGCTGCCGCCCTGCTCGCCGGCGGCGCATGCCTCTCGGTCACTGGCTGCTTCCCCGGATGCGGCCCGCGCGGCCTGCGGCAGTGCACGCTCTTTCCAGACAGGTGAGGTCCCCTCGCTTGCGCTCGACCCGCGTGCACCGCATCGACTTCACAGCAGGGCACCTGCTCACAGCATTCCGTCCATGTAGGGTGGCCAAGAAGCGGCGCACGACGGACGCGGCCGGCAAGTGGAATGGGTTCTGCGAGTGCGGCGTGCGCGCGCGCCTGTGCACCGTCAAGCGCCCCTGCACCAACCTGGGCCGGCAGTTCTGGGGATGCGGCACGTGGACCATCCTGGAGGGCAGGGGGCGGTGCCGCTTCCTGTTATGGAAGGACGAGGCGGACGTACAAGGCGCCTAGCCATGCGTCCGACGCCTGGATGTAGCCTGAGTGTTGGCAGTTCTCGACAAGAGCACCGAGAGCGCGTGGCATGGGGAAGAGAGAGGGGCGTTTGTACCGGCAGAAAATAGCGCGAGGTGCAATTGATATCAGACTGTTGCAAGTGCTGTCCATGTCATCACTCTGCTCCATGCAACCCCGTGACCGTGCGGCGTCGTCAAGCTGCACTGGTCGGTGCATGAGCTTCAAGGTGAAAGAATGTACATTAATATGGGGGGCACGCTTGGGTAGGCATGGAGGAAGGACAAGCAGAATTGCAAGCAGGGTTGCACCGTCCAATGCATGAACAAATGAATGGATGCACCAGCCAGGCTAAGGGCTGTTCAGGCAGGTACGCCCCACGCTCGGGGCTGTCCAGGCACGCAACTCTGCCTACTTCTGCAGTAATGCAGGCAGACTGCTGCATTCAGGCAATGCCAGTCAGAAGCTTTCAGGCATCTCTTAGGCGTTATCAACGCAGACCCCACACTTGCCAGTGATGTAGCGAGCAGCAATGCTAGAACACCGCTGGTGCTGCTGCATGAGTGCACGCACGGTGCAAGTCCATTGTACGCAGGGCGCGGACTGAGCACGAACAGAGGCTGTTAAATGGAAATGGAGCTGCTCATGCTGAGGTGGAGGCAGGTAGGGAAGTCTGAGGGCTTCTGCAACCAAAAGGACGAGCGTGCGGGAGGAGGACCGGATCCAAACACATTCAAGACAAAGAATTTCTACGTTGAGACACAGGAACATATCGCTGTGTACAGAGCAGCGTCTGGTGAGAGGTAAAAGACAAAATGCAGATGAAGGCGGTGCTCACCTTGGGCGTGTGCGTCCTGCTGGGTCTGGCAGCCGTCTCGCACGCAGCAGTAGCGGTAGAGAAGGTAAGCCAAGGGCAACAATTGGCCGAGCACATGCATGCCGACATTTGTAGTGCAGCACTGCCTGTTCGAGCAGGGCGTGCGTCTGCATCACGGAAGCTGTGCAGTGCACGTGATGTGCCTGCAGCTTGTCTACGGCAAACGTACGTACCTGCTGGAGTGGTTCTCACCAGGCGTGCTGCTCGTTGGGAATGCAGGACCCCACCATCGTTGACTATGTGAAGGAGAAGGTGGCCGGCGCATTTGGCGCTGCGGAGGACACCAGCCAGAGCGCGGCTGAGCAGGCTGCTGCCGCAAAGGAGGCTGTGCACAAGTGCGCATCACAGTGTGCTTGTTCACAAGATGTACGGTGCCAGACGCGCACCGCGCTGCGCTGATTGGGCTGCTCTGCCTCTTGGTGTTGAGTGCTTGTCTGTGTGCCGCCTGCGTGGTCTGCATTATGGGCCCCAGCTAGCATGTTGGCTGCAGCTGATGTGGTGAGGCGCTGCAGGTACGGCGGCAAGGCGTCCTCCCAGTACAAGGACGCCAAGGCGCAGGCTCAGGACCCGGCAAACTGGGAAGCTGCAAAGGCGCAGGCCGCGGATACGGCCGACGCCACCAGGGCGCACGGCCAGGGCCTTCTCAACAAGGTCACGCACACCGTGACTTGGTTTTTTAATCAGGTATTTCATCACTGCTGGCGGTTGTTCACTGTGTGTGGGTTGCTGTTGCCTGTATGCGTGCGTTAGTGGGCGGTCACTGACGCACTCGCGCTCGCTTGCAGGTGACTGGCAAGGCCAGCGACGCTTCAGCTGCTGCTCAGGACACTGCGACCGGCGCAGCGAGCCACGCGCAGAAGGTGGCGGGAGACAGCTACGGCCATGCACAGAAGGTCGCGGGAGACAGCTACGGCCACGCACAGAAGGTCGCGGGGGACAGCTATGACGCGGCCAAGGGCACTGCGTATGACACGGCTGCGTCGGGCCGCATGGCCGCGCACGACGCTGCTGCGCAGGCTGGCACCACGTGGGAGAAGGCCAAGAACGTGGTGGCCGACGTGGTCGACAAGGTGGGGCGCCTGCCCGCCGCGGTCTGTGTGTGTCAGGGACACGCGCTTATATCCGGTCATACATGGCGCTTCTTGCAGGTCAGTGTTTTGGTATGTGAGGCCAGGGGTGCATGTCTGATTGTGCATTTGTCGGACAATATGCTAGCGTGGGCACTTCATGGTTGACGTGCTGCGAGATCATTTTGCTCACAGCTTGGCACGCACAGGTGACTGGGCGCGCGCACGAGACCGCTGGCGCTGCTCAGGCGACGGCCGAGGATGCCGCCGCGCGTGCCAAGGGCGCCGCAGGGACTGCACACAAGGTCGCAGGCGACAAGTACGGCGCCGCGCGCGACTCAGCGTACGACACTGCCGCGGCTGGCCACCAGGCCGCCAAGGACGCCGCCAACGAGGCCAGCGCCCAGGCCACAGGCACCTGGGCCAAGGCCAAGGGCGTCGCGTCTGACGCCTACAACAAGGCGCGTCTGACGCCTACAACAAGGAGCTCTGCTCATTGCTAATAAGCCACGCTGCAGGCATCTCTGCAGAGCCCAGGATGTTGGTTCTCAGGTACAGTGTGTGTTGTTGCGTGACACGTCAGTGGTCAACTGTTGTGCACCCAGGCTGTAAAGCTGCAAAATAGCGTGTCTTGCTGCTGTGTGCCTTGTCAGTGATCGTCAGTGTTGCATCAGCATTCCGGTCGTGGTTTGGCATGCACCTGCATGCCTGAGCAAGCTCATCCCTGCTTGCGAACGGATGGTAAAGTGGCGGGACCTGTGCAGGTGACGGGGGCGGCCGCCGCCACCAAGGACCAGGCGGTCGACACCGCCGCGGTGGGCCAGCACAGGGCGCGGCAGGCAGCAGACGCGACGTACGACGCGACTGTCGGCAGCGCGTCCACCGCCGCCGGCAGGGCGCAGCAGGCCGCGCATGACACGTACCACGCCACGCGCGGCAAGGCCGGTGACGCGTACGACGCTGCCAAGGACACCGCGTCCGCGGCTGCCGGCACCGCGCAGACGACCGCTGGCAAGGCGTACGACGCGACGGCCGGCGCTGCCAAGGGCGCGGCCGACACCGCGCAGAAGGCTGCCGCCGGCGCGTATGATGCCACCGCTGGCGCTGCCTCCGACGCGTACGAGGGCCTGTCGAGCACGCTGGAGAGCTACATCGAGTGGGCGCGCCAGAAGACTGTCGCCACGCAGGACGAGGCCAAGCGCATCGCTGAGGCGCGGATCCTCGTTATTTATGATTGTTCTGCTCTGTTGGCCCCTTGCGCAAGTATGCAGCCTGCCTTGACAGTGCATAGTGTCGAATGAAATCAACACAAATCAAATAAAAGTATTTGATTTGTGTTGAACGAGGTGTCTCTGCCTGCGTGGTGCTCCATGTGACACAGAAATGCAGGCGCTGATGTGTCGGCGGCTCTGCAGGACCTGACGTCTCACGCCAAGGGCAAGGCCTTCACGCTGAAGGATGCCACCAAGGACACCAGCGAGTCCAGCTACCAGGCTGCGCTCAAGAAGATCGCCGATGCGCGCGCTGCCGCCTCGGCGAAGCTCGAGGAGACCCGCGCCGCCGCGGAGACGCAGTGGTCCAAGCCGTCCTCGCTGTGGGACCGTGTGCTGCCCGCTCAGCGCACCCCGTCGCAGAAGGCCTGGGACTCTGCTCAGGTATGTTCACGTCTGGCCGCGCAGGCCTGCGAACATGTGTGGACGTGGTGTTGTGGATGGTGCAGGCTGTGTGTGCATGTGATTTAAAATTTAAAATTTAAAATTTAAAATTTTTGGGCTTTCCATGTTGGGCTGTGTTCGTAGTTTGTTGGAAGTTTTTCTAATGCTCACAGCCTGTGTGGTGAAGCTGACGTGGATGTTCTGCGAGCAGGGCGCGCGTGTGGGCTTCAACAAGGCGATCATCGACGCGGAAACCGCCACGCAGAACGCGTACACTCAGGCCAAGGCTGATCTCGAGAAGTGGTGGAACACCGCCCGCAAGGGGTCTGCGAAGGCGGAGCTCTGAGGACATCGTGGGTGTGATTCCTGGGAGACGCAGCATGCGTGGCGCACGCGTGCAGCTGGACGCATGATAAGCGGGTCAGAGTAGGTGTGAATGATGATGCATGCATATGCGTCCGTCGTATATGCTTTTCGTCATTGCTCAAGTCTGTCGGCATGTCTGCTGCAGCTTTGCTGCGTGTGCTGTGTTTTCCAAAGCATGCTGGGTTGTCAAGTGTGTCTTAGGGAGTGTGGGGTGGTGTTGCACTGAGCAGTGGGCGTGGAAACACTATGGACATACGTGTAGCCACTTCTCTGGTGCTCACTGAGGGTCGGGAAAGCGCGGTAGTGTTGGCTGCTTGCAGCCCAGTCTGCCGTCAGCTGAGTTGCTACGCAACTAGGATAGGTGCTTAGCGAGGGGCATATGTCTGCTGGCAAGACCTTGCCATCAAGCATGTAAGCAGCATGCGCGCTGGTTGGGCAGACTAGCTCCTTTTACACTGCCACCTCACAATCACGTACAATGTATATAGTCGTGACAGACAGTGACCATATGTAAGCTTTTAAGACTTCAGCACTCGCTTGTCTGACAACACCATCTTGGGGCGCTGGCTCCTGTGCACAGCACCAGCGCGCGCCTGTGCGGCTGCCTGCACCCGGCGCCACACACCTGTAAAATTCACGCCTTCTCCCACACACAGACCAGCTTATAGGTACACTTTTGAACTCCTTGCAGTGCAAGGCTGCCAGGCGCAGCACTGCCAGCGCACCTTGAGGTCTGGCCGGAAGCCGCCCACGACCTTGCCCACGTTTGCCGCGGTGCGGCGGAAGTTCTTGTGCTTCGTGTGTGTAGTGTGCTTGGCTGACGCGGGCTTGTGGCCAAGCTTCGGCCGCGACTTGGTCACCTTGATGCCGCCCTCGTCTCCGCCGCCGCCAATGTGCACTACCTTGTCGTTCGCCAGGCCTGCAGCGGCACCACCTCCCACACGCGTCAGGCACTGACTCGCACGCTCCACAGCCAGATGCTGTGCGCCGCCAAGCGGAACAGCGCAAGCCTGAGCAGCGTCTGACGTTGCTGCACGGCACGCGGCAGCGGAGCCCCGGCTGCAGGCAACGCACAGACGCGGCGTCCGCGCCGATCTGGCGTGCGCACCTGAGTGCTTGTAGGAGTGCAGGTTGTACAGGTTGCCAGGCTCCGACGAGAACTTCTTGCCGTGCAGGCCGTTTACAATGAAGCAGTTGTTGCGCTTGATGAGCTGCCACACAAGCTGCGGGGGTGCGGTCACCATGCTGAACAAGAGTGCAGACCAGTAGCCTCAAGAGGCAGCAGCAGCTTGAGCGAGGAGGCCAAGAGACCAGAGCGCCGCCCAGCCCGCACCCAGTAGGCCTGCAGGGTAGCCCTCCGGGTAGCCCTCGCACTCACGCGCCACAAGATGCAATCAGGCGCAGGTGAGACGCCTCCCTCTCACCAAGGCCGCGCACAGGGACACAGCGTGCGTCAGCGATGGGGGCGGGGTCCTGCCTGTCTTCTAGCTCAGAGGTCTCTGCTGAGGACAGAGTATCAGAGGTGGGCGAGGACGGCAGCACTGACCGGCTGCAGGAGGCTGTGCGCACGCTCATCCTGGGCCTGGGCGAGGACCCGACGCGTGAGGGGCTGCGAGACACGCCCAAGGTGTGCTCCAGACGGCCATGCAGCGCACCTGCACGCCCAGGCCCGCAATGGCTGAGGCGTGCCGGGGCGCGCAGCGGGTTGCCAAGGCTTGGCTGGATGCGTCTGCTGGCTACCATCAGAATGTGAAGAGGTACCGCCCGAGCACGCGCCGCTTGCCAGCCTGCTTTGCGTGTTCCGTACTGCGCCTCATAAGCTAAGCGCTCGGAGTGTGCGTCGACAGCGTTTTCGGCGGCGCGCTGTTCCACGAGCCGCTGGTGAGCAGCGGCTGCGGCGGCGTGGTGATCGTCCGCGACATTGAGTTTGCCTCCACGTCGGAGACAGACCTGCTCCCGTTCTACGGACGCTGCCACATTGGCTACGTGCCGAGCCAGGGCGTGGTCCTGGGGCTGAGCAAGGTCGCGCGCCTGGCGCGTATGTATGCGCGCCGCCTGCAGACGCAGGAGCGCTTCACGCTGGAATTGCTGCACGCCTTTGAGGCGCACGTACATCCCCAGGTGCCGTGGCCCCAGCGTGGACGCTGAACAGCACTGCATGCCTGTGATCTGTGCCCTTGCTTGGCGCTGGCGCTCGCAGTGAAACTGCTGTTAAACCCGTGTCAGCTGTTGCAGGGGTGCGCCGTGCTGGTGGAGGCCCGGCACCTGTCGCAGGGGCCCCAGCTGCCCGTGCAGGCAAGCAGCGCAGCCAGCGGCTGCCTGCGCCAGGACTCCCGCATGCAGGCGAGCCCCGCCCCGCTTCGCTGCAGGAGCAAGCAGGCGAGCAGGCGGCGTTGCGTGCGCTGTTGATGTCGTGCGCCACAGGCATTGGTCACCTCAGTCTGCAGAGCGGCGCGCAGGAGATCTTGACGCTGCTGCGGCTGCACGCTCCAGCGGCGCCGCTGCCTTCGGCGGACTGCGCGCGGCGCAGCACAGCGCTGCAGGCGGGCAGCGCATGCGAGTGCACGGACGCGCAGCGTGCGCGCGACGCGCACGCAGAGGGGTCGGCACAGCCGAGGGCTTCGGGCGTCCCCGTTCAGCCGGCCATGGAGCGCGCAGTTGAGACCATCCTGCGTGAGATTGGCGAGGACCCGGCGAGGACGGTGCGCGCCGCAGCCCTGGCTTGCGCGCTGCTCGCGCGTGTGGCTGAGCGGAGCGCCTCGCAGTCGGAAACGTGTGCGCTCCCGTGCAGGGCTTACAGGGTGCCGCTGTGCGGTATGTGAGGGCGCTGCTGTCGAGCACGCGCGGCTACAAGCACAGGAGGGCAGCCGCTGAGGGCTGCGCTCCGCTGGGCATGCGCGGCCCCGCCGCGCTGTCCTGTGTGCCGTCCGCGCACGGCGCTGTGCAGGCGCGCGCGCCTTTTGAGACACGCTGTTGGCGGTGCTTGCCAGGCCAGCTGCCCACGCATGCTGGACTGCTGCGTGTCTTGTCGCTGTGCCCCGAGCCTGCATCTGTACTGCTGCATGCGGCCCTGGTCGCGTGATGCCCATCCAGCCTGCAGTGGCTCCGCCCGCACACGCCCACGGCCAGGTCAGAGTGCTGGCGCGCGCAGGTGGCCAGCCTGCGCTTCGCCTCGCAGTGCGAGCACCACATGCTGCCGTTCTTCGGCGAGGCGCGCGTGCTGTTTGTCACGGCGCCCGCCGCAGCGCAGCTGGTGCCCGGCACGCTCGAGGCGCTGCTCGACGCGTGCGGCCATCGGCTGCAGATCCAGGAGCGGCTCACGCAGGAGCTCGCCAGCGCAGTGCATGCTGCCACCGGTGCGCCTGTGCCGTGCTCATCCCAATGTCTTCCTAGTCGCCTGCCCGCCGTGATACGTGATCGTGTGCTTGCCAGTGCTCTCGCTGCCGCGCGTGTCACATCGTGTGTGGGGCCCTGGCAGGCGCTGCGGCCACACTGGTGGTGTGCGAGGCAGTGCACATGTGCATGGTTGCGCGCGGCGTTGAAAAGCATGCCAGCTCGACCGTCACCTGCGCCACGCGGGGAGCCTGCAGCGCTGATGGCGAGCTGCGCGCCGAGCTGCTCCAGATGCTGAACTCTGCGTCTTTCCGCTAGTCCGTCCGTGTGCGTCCAGTCTACATGTAGCTCGCACTGAAAGCCGCGCTGTGTTTTTTGGGGTGGTGTGCGTGTGGAGTTGCCACCTCTGGGCTGCCCTGGAGCCCCTGGACTGCCTGGCACGTGATCTTAGGCTGTGAGCGCTGCTGCCAGCGTGCTGCATTTTGGGAAGCCTTCCCCGGCCTAGGCAGCAACCTGCAGGTGTCAGCACCTGCTAGTCAAAGAGGCTATCCTGCGTCCCTGTCCAGTGTGCTCAGCACACTGCTTGGCCGGGCTGGAGCTGTTCCAGAGCGTGACACACAACAGTCTTCAACGCGAGTCGATGTATACAGTTGTGCAGCAGCACTTGTGGTCATGTCAAGCGCCTACCCCCCCTAGTGAGCTGAAGGAAATTTTGAAAGGCTCATGCATGAGCAAACCCTCGGCCAATCCTTGTGCTTGAAAGGGGTCCTGGCACAGCACAAAGGACTGGTTTTCAGAGGCGCCTGGTTAAAGCACCACAGCCAGCCATACACAATAGCGTCGCAGATTTCACAGCCGCAGCCAGAAACATGGCCAACAAGAACGGTGCGCTAGGTTACACACATGCCTGCTCTCTGTGCACACCACCTTCCAGGCGTGCATTGGCGCTGACTCAGCTTTCCCGTTGGCACCCACAGAGGAGCTGCGCCAGGAGGACTTTAAGAAGGCTGCTGGAGACGCAAAGGTGCGGTGAAAAGGATGCCACTGCGCGCGCAGGTGCTTGGTTGCCGTTGCGCGTCTGTGCCGTAGCACGTCTGCTTCCTGTTGTCTCGCTGTTACACAAAAGCATCCAACACGCGCCTGTGGTTTTGAAGTTGGGTTGTGCCCGATGGTGACAGGCCAAGGCAGCAGAGTTTCGGCAGCAGACTGTGGACGGCGCCAACAGCCTGCGCCAGCAAGCCGCCGATGGCCTGGGCTCGCTGCAGGAGACGCTGAAGGGCAAGGGCGACACAGGCAGCTCAACCGCAGAGGCTGTCCGCAACAAGGGCGCCGAGCTTGTTGGTGCAGGCAAGGACAAGGTGGAGCCGTCAGTGGCTGACAAGGTGTGTGCTTGGCTCAGGCAGCAAGCCCAGGCGGCTGAGTTTTTGTGTGGGTGTCAAGTGTCAGCATGAGCTGGGCCTGACGTGAGCTGTGAGGGCCAGGCGAAGAGCACGCTCAAGAGCGTGAAGGAGACCGTCCTGCCGACTGCGCACGCCGGCACGCTGACAGCGGAGGAGCAGCGCCAGCAGGCGCGCGAGCACCTGCACAAGGCCTCTGACGACACGGCCAAGGCCGGGCAGCACGCGGCGTCGGCTGCGCAGACTGTGGGCCACGACCTGCGCTCCGCTGCCGACCAGGCTGGGCAGGCGGCATCGCACATGGGCCGCAGGTTTGTCACTCGCAGAGCAGTCTGACTTTTGTTGTGGCTTGGCTGGTGGGGATCTGCAACACTTGCTATTGACAATAATGTGCAGACATAGACATGTGTAGACATAGACATAGCTGACAGCTGCCTGAGGGACACGCGTGACTGCCTGGCGCAGGTTTGCCGCAAACGCTCAGGCGACTGGCGACGTTGCAGCCGACAAGGCCGAGCAGGCAAAGGTGTGCTTCGCCCGCTCCGCGCAGCACGTTGTGCTGGTCGTGCCACCGCCCGCGTGCCCTGCATGGCCGCACCAGGGCGCGTGCACTGCAGGGTGCGGCGCGCGAGGGCGTCGACCAGGCCAAGGACGAGGCGAAGACGCTGTACGAGAGCGCCAAGGACACGCTGTCCGGGTGGCTGGGCAGCAAGGACCGCGCGGTGGCTGAGACCAAGGACAGCGTGGACCGCGCTGTGGAGGGTACGCAGGACGCCATCTCGCGCAACGCGAACAAGGCGTCCGCGAAGGTGCGTGCGGCGCAGGAGCTGAGGCCCATTCAGTCACAAAGGCTTGGGTTGTTACAGTATGCAGGGTCAGTGTGCAGATGTCACTCTGAGTATCATGAACGCGCTGGATGATACTTTCGTGCTGGAGCGCCCGGGTCAGCAGAGACAGGCCGCGGCCTGCCTGTTTTGCAGGTGCAGGGCGCCTTCCGCGACACCGAGGCCTCAGCCAGGAGCACAGCCGACCGGGCGGCGTCCAAGGTGCCGAGCAGCGACGACGTGGAGCGCGGCGCGCGCTCCGCCGTGAACTCTGTCGAGGACGCGGCCATCCGCACCAAGTGCGCTGCAGTGAGCTGTGTGCTCTGGATGTGCGTGTGCAAGCGTGGCTGCGTGCCGATGGCAGAGTGCGGGATGTGCACTGACTGGTGCATACCTGTCACCTGTCAATCACCATTCCACAAGCGCACCCGCTGCGCAGTGTCCTCACAGTGCGTGTGCGACGCACAGGGAGAGCGCGGTGGACGCCGCAAGGTACGTGAAGGACCGGCTGACCGCGCCCGTCGCTGGCGAGAGCCGCGAGACGGGGACGGCGGGCCAGCGCGCCCGGGACGGCGCAGACAAGCTCCAGGCGCATGGGCAGGGGCTGGCGGACCGCGCGCGCGAGGGCTACGAGGATGCCAAGCACAGCGCGTCGCGGGCGTACGAGGACACCAAGCACAGCGCGTCGCAGGCCTACGAGGACACCAAGCACCGCGTCTTGGACACCGCCGAGGAGGCGAAGCAGCGCGCGCGCGACGCTGCGGAGCGCGCGCGCCCGCGCACGCTGGAGGTGCGCGCGGCGCGCGCTGGTCTCGCAAGGTTGCACGGCGTGCACCGTCACAGCTTCCCGACTGGCCAGACGCGACCAGGTTGTGCATTTCATGTTGTGGCATGGACGTGTGCGCATCTGCATGTCAAGAGCCCCACCCGGATCGCGCGCCTGCGCACGCAGGAGGCTGAGAAGGCCGAGGGCCTGCCGCCCAGCAACACGGCGAGCCTGCGTAAGAGCAGGCTGCAGGCGCACGACAAGGTGGGCCGGGCGCGCGGGGAGGCGCCGGTGGGCGCGCAGCTGGAGGACGCGACGCACGGCGCCATGCAGTCGGCCGCGGACATGGCCGCCCAGGCCAAGTGCGCTGCGGTGGCCCGCCTCATGCAATGCCAGGCACATCATGCTGATGTGTGATGCAGCCATGTGTCGATGCTCACTTGCTTCCCAGCAACTAACAGTGTGGTGATGTTTTCACTGTATCATTAGTACACCGTCCTCTTACCGATTTCAACCTGCTGCGTTGTCTTAATTGCTGTTACTGCAAAGGCTCAGCCTGTCACCTATGGACCATGCTGAGCAGTGAAGTGCGTGCATGCGAAGGCCACCCTGTGCAGGCCTGTCCCTGACGTGTGACTGTGAGTCCCTGCCGGCAGGGACGGAGTTTACGGTGCCGCACAGTACGTGAAGGACCGCCTCACCGCGCCGGTTGGCGGCGAGGCGCACGACACCCGCGGCACTGTGGACTCCGCCAAGCACGATATGCGCGGGACGGCGAACAAGGCCGGCGACTACGGACGGGGGCTTGTGGACCAGGCGCGCGACGCGGTGGGCGATGCCGGCGACTACGGACGGGGGCTTGTGGACCAGGCGCGCGACGCGGTGGGCGATGCCAAGGCGCGGCTGACGCAGGCCGCCGAGGACGCGGCGCGCAGCGCGCAGGAGGCCGCCGACAGCGTGCGGCCGCACACGATCGAGGTGCGCGTGCGACCGGATGTGCTGTGCCCGCCTGTCTACTAGCGAGCTGCCGTACCTCTCTTGAACTGGTCCCGATGTGCACACCGCGTGGGGCGCCATCGAGCCTGAGCCCGGCGCCTGCGCGCAGGAGGCCGAGCTGGCGCAGGGCCTGCCGCCGAGCAACACAGCGGACATCCTGGCCGAGCGCGCCGCCCTCGCGCGCGCGCGCTCGGGGCCCAGCACCGATAGCCTGGCCAGCAAGGTGGCCAACGCCTGGGGCGGGGAGCAGCTGAGCGGCGACAGCGACCTCGCCAGCGTGCGCGAGGGGCTCAACCGGCGCCGCTAGAGCTGGCTGGGCCTGCACTATAGTGCATGCGGACGTGAGGCGCACTGCGTGCTGCATTGATTCTGTCGGCGTGTCAACCGTCAAGGGCACAGGGGCTTGGTAAACACGCCTGTCGTGCTTCAGGTCGGCAGATTGTTGTGGTTTAGCCCTCAGGCTTCTCTCTTGTTGTCAAGCGGCGTGGACCGGGAGGCAGGCTGGGGTGAGAGCTGGTCCTGAAGTGAAGCTAGGCTGTGGGTAGTACTGGGGACATCATCTTTTTTCCTACTCTACACCCATATGACGGCGCAGCTCCTCGGGGTGTCTCATGGATCGACGCAAGGACATGGTGGGGAGGGATGTGTCCCATACATGGGCTATGCATGCGACAGCCTGGGTTTGTGGTTTAAACCAGACATTTGTATCGTGCGAGCATACAGTAAACTAATATGAGTGCATGTGCTTGCTTAAGCACGCAATTAATCTCCTCCCGCGCCACTTGTTGAGAGTTGAAAGGCATGGCGGATGCGGACGTCCACACCCACACCAGCTCAGCGCCATGCGCTGCCAGCGGGGCCGTGGAGGCCAGGCAAGCCACGCAACGCCTCCTGGAGGCAGCGCGGGATGGTTCGCTGGAAGACTTCAGTCTGGCAGAAAAGAGCTTTCCAGCTGAAGACTTGGCTGCTGTGAAAGAGGGCCTTGGCAGGAATGCATTGCACATGGCGGCGCTGGGCGGTCAGCTGGACATATGCAACTACCTAGTATTGGACAGGGGCTTCGACATCGACCAAGTCGATGAGCAGGGTGAGTATGCAGCCTGCCGCTTGGCCTGGGCCAGCGGACGCACGGATGCTGACCACATGGTTGCTTGTGCAGGCAACACACCTTTGAAGCACGCGCTCATGCAGAAGCAGCCAGGAACAGTACACAAGCTGCTGCAACTGGGTGCGGACGCGCGGGTGACAGTGGGCAACGACCCCGCTCCCATCCACTATGCGGCTGCCTCTGGTGCGACCTGCTCTGCTCGGTGTGCTCATTCTGTATGCTGTGTTGCTTACAAGGGATGACTAGCGAGCGAGCGCACTGCCTTGCGCTCTGCGAGCGGCCCCAGCACCTTTCCAGGTACCCCGCAGGCAGCTCCGAGTGTTTGGAAGCCGTGCTCGCACGCGGCGGCGGGGTGAACGACGCGAGTGCTGCGGGCACGCCGCTCTTGTGGGCGGCCAGCGCCGGCTACCTGGAGGGCGCCAAGCTGCTGCTGGAGAAGGGGGCCGATGTTGCCGGCCAGGACGGCGACGGGGTCACAGCTCTGCTCCTCTCCGCAGCCCTGGGTGCCTCCCCCAGCGCTCTGTTGGGCACGACCCCCACGTCGCGTCCCTGCGCGTCCAAGGGCTGACTGACGCCCGGGTGCGCTCTCAAGGGAATGTGGAGCTGACGCAGCTGCTCCTGGACGCTGGAGCGGCAGTGGATGCCAGGGCGCAGGGCGCCGTGACGCCTCTGCATGTCGCTGCTGAGACAGGCAGGACAGACGTGGTCAGCCTGCTGCTCCAGGTGCACACTGAGGCCGTGCTATGCGCTCCTTTGCGTGTCTCATGCACTCGGCGCTTGCCCGTAGCGCGGTTGTCGGCGAAGACCACGGAGGGGCCGTGTCTGGGCGCCGCAGGCATGCAGCCGCACTAGCACGAGCTACGCGCAGCAGTGCTGCTGTGAACCTAGTGCTCTTACTGGGTGCAGGCGGGCGCTGACCCCGATGCAGAGGACGAGGCGGGCGCACGCCCAATAGACGCGGCGGCCAGCACGCAGGAGCGTGCGGTCGTCGAGCTGCTGCTGCCCGTCACAAAGCCGGCGCCCTCCGGCGAGTGGACGGCCTCCTGGCTGCTGGATCACGCTGAGCGGGCAGCGCAAGTGCCAGAGCACAGCCACTGCGGATGCAGGCACTCGCATGGCCCCGGCCATGAGCATGCGCACGCGCCGGACACTGACGAGGTGGCGCCCATGGCCTCTGCATGGCCTGGGTGTTGCTGCAAGCGCGACCTTGCTGGCATACCAGCTTCTTGATAATGTGGCCGTTGGGCACGCAGGTTGAGGTGCCCGCGGCCGTGGAGCCGGACGAGGGCGCAGCCGCGACGGCGAAGCGGCGCGGCGACGAAGCCTTTGTTGCGGCGGACTACCCGGCGGCCGTGGCGGCCTACACGCGCGCCCTGCGCCATGACACGAGCAGCCATGCGCTGTGGGCCAACCGCAGTGCAGCCTCCCTGCGCACGGGCGACCACGAGGCTGCTCTGGCTGACGCGCGCATCGCACGGACCGTCAACCCAGCCTTCACCAAGGTGCTCGGCAGCCGGCCCTGGCGCCTTTCTCACGCTCGGCTGCCTGGCGCGGTGGCAGCACGTCGCTGTGACTGCTGACGCTGGCAAGCACGGGAGGCTGACACGCATGCCGGCTGGGAGAGCAGGCGTGGTACCGGGAAGGCTGCGCGGCGCGCGAGCTGGGCCGCTGGAACGATGCAGCGCAGGCGTTCTTCTGCGGCTACAGGACCGACCCCACCAACCAGGAGCTGGCCGGCGCCTTCCAGGCGGCCGTGGAGCGCGGCAAGCAGGCGCACGCTGCCGCACAGGCGGGCGGTGTGCCCTGACGGCAGCGCGTTGCGAGCGCGCAGCGGCTCAGCCTTGCGTGATATGTCTCAGCCCTGCGTGCCATGTCATGCAATTGTGAGGATACTTGCAGTGTGTTACTATTCTCATGAAGTGCCGCTGCCCAACCTCTACCCCTTGTCTCTGATGGCCTCGCCAATGCGCGTGATATAGCGCAGCTGCTTGGTGAGGGTGGCGGCCTCTGCAAGGTCGCCTTGCTCGAACGCCGCTGTCAACGCCTGCACCGCGGCGTTCAGCGTGAGCGGGCACCCTGCGCCGCCTGCATGCTGCGGACTCCTGTGTCCGGGCGCGCGCCTGGACACACTCCTGCTCCTCGCGCCTGTTGTCCTCACGCGGGCCTGCCAAGTCTGCCTCGTGCGCAGCGGCCTCCACCTGCTCGCGCGCCTCCAGCACCCGCTGCAGCAGCTCCATGTCCTCGATGGTCTGCTCGCCGCCCAGGTCTCCGAGCGCGCCCTCTCGCTCCAGCTGCCGGTTCACACACCCGTTAGCACCCATCGAGTGGCACGGCCTGCACACCGCCCTGCCTGCTGGAGCGCTCCTCACCAGGTGAAGGGCGCGCTTCAGCGGCGACTTGAGCACGTCGTATGCCTGGTTGACCAGCGCTGACTGCTCTGCCGCGGTGTCCTGTTCTGCCTGGGCGCACACGCAACAGAGTCGCGCCGGGGTCACAGAAGAAGCGCTGGCGCACGCGAGGCAGAAATGACCACGGGCGTCGGTCGCGCCTGGCTGCCCGAGGCTGCCTTGTCGGGGTGCAGCCTGAACTGCAGCGCCCGGTACTTGCGTTCCAGGTCGCCCACATCCACGCGAAAGGACGCGGCCTGCCTGCACAAATACAGGCCTATGTGCCGCTGCTGGGGGCTGACACTCCGACCTGTGCATGTGAAAAATTGCAACCGCAGCGCACATGCCCATGACGCCGTAAAAGTCTGGCGCAGCGTCACGCGGCGAGTTGGCGCTGCTGTGCGCTCGGCGCGCGCATAGCTGGGCGCCTGGCAGCGCCTCCGCAGCGCCCAGGTGCAAGCGCTGGCGCCCGCTCTGCTGCGCTCCGGGTGAAGGCAGGGCCGGCACCGTGACCGCCAAATGCCTGAGCGCAAGCGCCCAAGGGGCGTCTGCCACAGGCCGCCAGCAGCTCTGTGCTGCGTAGCGCGGCAGCAGGCCTGCCGCCACGGCCAGCCTGGCCAGTGTACGCGCAGGAGCCATCATCCCAGCGTCTGCTCTATGCACCAGGTCACTTGGTGGTCTTTTAAATTAGTCTGCAAATTCTGCCCAATTAATCAATACCCCAGACTGGCTATTGCACATCCCTTTCTCTCTGCAATCACTGCCCGCAAGAGACGTCGTGACAGAGACGTAGGACAGGCATACAGCTGTTGCTGGTACAGCCCGTTTGTGTGCTCACGGCTGCGTGACCAAAAACCAAGCGCCCGCGACCCCCGTGCTGCGCGGCCCGTCTGCGCGCTCTCGCGACTCCGCGCACACAGCCCTGTGTCAGCCTGTAGCCTGCCTTGTGCAGCTTGGGTGCAATGCTCAGCCGAGCGTCAGCCATAATCAACTTTGTGAAGCAGGCGTATGGCAAGCAGACGCTGCTGGACGCAGTCAAAGCCGGTGGCTGGAAGATCTTCTTCGACGGGACTGTGGCGTGAGCCACCGCCTGCCTGTCGGGGCGCTGTTCGCGGCGCGCGGCAGCGACTGGAGGTACCGAGTGCGCGCTGCCGTGCGCAGGCAAGCTACAGTCATCCATGGCCCCAACGCCACGCACATCGGCACAGACAGCTTTGGGAACAAGTACTACCAGCGGCTGACAGAGCAGTTTGGTGCGCCCTAGCACCGCGTGTGCTGGCTTCTGCTCTTGCCTTGGCAGACAGCCCCTGCACCTGACACACTGTGCTGGGGCTTCGGATGCATTGGGGCCGAGCGCAAGCCTGGACCGCACCTAGATAGACTGAGGGGCGCGCAGGCAGGCACCGGTGGGTGGTCTATGGAGACCTGGACTGGCCTTCCGGGCAGGACCCGACCTGCATCCCGCCGGAGTGGCATGGTGCAACCCTCCGACACGTTTCAGGCTGTTGTTTGAGCCGCGCTGAGATATATGTCAACCTTCCTGCGCGCGCCCAGGCTGGCTCAACGGCATCACCGACAGCCACCCTGGCACGGTGAGCCCTTCGGCCTGTCCCGCGCGCAGCTGTCAGCTCTTTTGCTCGCTGGCCCACCTGGCAAGCATTTGGCTGTACAGGAGCGCTTGCCTGGGCAGCGGCCCGCCTGAGGCTGAGTCCGGGTCGGCGTGGGTCGGACAGGGGGACCTTCCAAAGCCCATCTACCATGTGCCGCACTTTGCGAACAAGACGGGCACGCTCGCCGTGTACCAGCCCAAGGGCAGCTGGCGCAACCCGCAGAAGCGCCAGTGGAAGAAGGTGGAGGCCTGGGACCACACCCAGGCGTAGCCTGCAGTCCCGCGCGCCCGGCCTGGTGCCAGGCGCAGCACGCTCGCGGGGCTGCGTCCGGTGCCTCACGGGGCCTGCTTCTGTGCTGGAGCGTGGGCGGGCCCGCCCAGCACACCCGGCACTGGCCGTTCCCAATGTGCAGCCCAAGTCGGAGCGGCGGAGTTTGGAGTGAGTCAGACTTGGGGCAGTGTGCACGGACGGCGGGTGCTTGAGCACTGCTTGCGCTCGACGCTTTGCACCGGAATGCTTTTGATATGCATGGCATGCTTGCGCTCGTGCATCCCAACGCGGGGCGCCAGCAAGGCATGGTGTGCTGCTCTTTGGATTTCAGGCATGCGTGATGATCATGCCGTGATCAGCTCTTCTTTGGCAGGTGAAGGCTGGGGCATTAATGTTTCAAGCATCATAAACGGATTGTTCGGCTTTGGCTTTGATTTCTGTAAGTTGTCAAAATTATGTGTCATCACACCATGCACTTTTTACGATTAACGTGCTCAAGTTGTCACGTACGCCCTGCATGCGGGGCACACCCTGCCGTAGTAGCCCATGCGCAGGGGCCCGTCCAGCAACAGGGCTGACATGTCCACAAGCCCATCTCAGTCAGCTAGGGCTGCTCAGGCGCGAACCTCCATGCTGCGGCAGTCGTCGAGCAACATCAGCAGTCAGGCAGTTCGCCTGCTTGGCAGTTGACCGTAGGCAGGTTTCGGTCTGTCAAGCGTAACACGCTCACTGTCAGACAGACTTGGCAAAGCATGCAGGCACTCCAGAATGCGTGAGTAAATAAAGGAATCGCATCCGTATTGCCTGTACGGGCGCAGCCCCGCGCAGCAGGCTCCGCATTGCAGATTCCATTCAATAAAGGCAAGGCATGCGAGAATGCAGAGCTGGAAAATTTCGACAGTAGTGCAGCCGAGTGGTAACAAGTACGCAGAATGGCGCGCGCCCGCCGCGCGGCCGCGCCGCGCGGGGGAGCTCCAGTGCCCGGCACTTGAGGGACGTCTTTGTTGTCCCTTACAGCGCCCTGGCGGCAACACTGGCACTGCCAGTCTGGCAGAAACGCGCAACGCAGCAAACCTCTTAGTTCTGCTGTACGATTGTGGGGAGCGTCTTCCAGCTGGTAACGTCGGTGGCGCAAGACAAAAAAATGCTTGGGAACCCTGCTGACATGAGGGTCATTACTTGAGGGTATTGTGGAAGCCGCGCAGCAAGCTCGGTGCTCGCCGCCTCGCTCCTGCACAACGCCCAAGAAAAGGACCTATAATAAAGCACAGCGGGAGTATGTTGCGCCGGGCCGGCACGCTGCTAGCACGGCAGCTGAACCAGACCAGGTCATACTCTAACAAGGTGCGGGCGATGCAAGTTGAGCGTCCAGGCCTGCTTCGCTGCAGATTGGCAGGTCACACAAGTAATAAGGTCCTGTCTGCGGCCGCGCAGTGGGTGCCGTGCGGTCCGCCGTCGACGTCCGCGCTCGCAGACACGTGCCTGCATGTCCGGGCGTTCAGGCACGCGACAAGCACGACAGTTTATTGTCATGTTACAAGCCAAGTCCAGAGGTGACGCCCGCTGCGTGTGTGCTGTCACAGCGGCAGCGCGGCGCGAGCGGCCTCCGGAAATGAAATCATCGGCATCGACCTGGGCACCACCAACTCGTGCGTGGCTGTCATGGAGGGCAAGGTGCGCGCTTGACCAGCCTCGAGCGTTTGCGGCGCGCACGCAACGGTGCTCAAAGGTTACGTAGCGTGGCGTGCCCGCGCGCAGTCGCCAAAGGTGATTGAGAACGCCGAGGGCGCGCGGACCACACCGTCGGTTGTGGCGTTTACAGAAAAGGGCGACCGGCTGGTTGGCCTGCCTGCAAAGCGCCAGGTGTGGGACGGCTCTGCTTGCGCGCGCCACTCTGCGCTTGCTTAGCACCTGGTCGGCGCAGCACGCTCTGGTTGACGGCTTACAAGAGGCCGGAGAGCAGACGCACGCGGTGACGCTGCTGCGCAGGCTGTCACAAACCCGCACAACACTGTATTTGCCACGAAGCGGCTGATTGGGCGCCCATACGACGACCCGATGACGCAGAAGGAGGCAAAGGTGCTTGCCTCGGTCGCCGGCAGGCTACCGCAGAGGGCCCTGCCCCGCACAGTGACACTCAGTGCAAAGCGTAGGCTTCTGACCGGCCTGCTGCGGCCACGCGCAGATGGTGCCGTTCAAGATTGTGAAAGGCGACAACGGGGACGCCTGGGTGGAGGTGTGGAAATGCCGCTGCGTAACGCTGCCTGTGTGCATGACGGCGCCAGCTCAAGGCATGCTTTCATGCGGACCGGCGTAGCAGCTAAGCTGCTGGTGCTCCCCACGCACAGGCCGGTGGAAAGCGCTACTCTCCCAGCCAGATAGCCGCCTTCATCCTCACAAAGATGAAGGAGACAGCAGGTCTCGCCCTCGATGCATCCCTGATGACCAAGTGTGCTGCGACCAGACCTGGCCTGCATGCGGTAGCGGGCGGCAGGGGGGCTCGCTCAATGCAATGCTGTGTCGCTGGTGTGCAGAGAACTACCTGGGCCGGAGTGTGACGGAGGCAGTCATCACTGTCCCAGGTATGCGCGCAGCCTCCCAACGGCGTTTGGCAGTAGTCCCAGAGCTTGCGCTGTGCCCTGGAGCATGCGTGCGAGCTCTTACGGCACTCTGCTCTTGCAGCGCAGCACTGCAGCATGAGAATGCGGCTGACGCGGCGGTGGTGTGCGGATGGCAGCCTACTTCAACGACAGCCAGCGCCAGGCCACCAAGGACGCCGGGCGCATTGCGGGGCTGGACGTGAAGCGCATCATCAACGAGCCCACGGCGGCCGCGCTGAGCTATGGCGCTGACAAGAAGGAGGGCATGTTTGCCGTGTACGACCTGGGCGGCGGCACCTTTGACATCAGCATCCTGGAGATGAGCGGCGGCGTGTTCGAGGTGCGCCAGCGTGCTTGCAGCGCGGTGCATGGGCGGGCTGCTGCGCGCTTGGTTGCCTGCCTTCCTCTGGATGCTTTTGTGACAGGGCGCCTGACGCAGATGTGGGCGTGCGGGCGCCCAGGTCAAGGCGACCAACGGCGACACCTTCCTGGGCGGCGAGGACTTTGACAATGCGCTGCTGCAGCACATGGTGGCCGAGTTCAAGAAGGACCAGGTGCGCGGTCAGCTGCTGCTGTCGGTGGCTGTCCGCTGCACGCTCAGAAAGGGGTGCCGCAAGGGCGCCGCGAGGTCTGGAGCCTGCCCTGTCTCCAGGGTTGCAAGGCAAAGCAGCGGTGCCGAGCGGGCGCGGAGCGGCGCAGGGCATCGACCTCATGGGCGACAAGCTGGCCGTGCAGCGCCTGCGCGAGGCGGCGGAGAAGGCGAAGTGCGAGCTGTCGTCGGCGGCGCAGACCGATGTGAACCTGCCGTTCATCACCGCCGACGCGGTGCGCGTCCCGTGGGCTGCCCCTTGCTCACGGCACGCGTGCAGGCAGAGCTCGTGCCTGTGGCCTGCGTCCGGGCTGACGCGCGGTGTGGCGCGGCAGTCTGGCGCCAAGCACCTGAGCTTGGTCATCACACGCGCCCGCTTTGAGGCGCTGGTAGCGGACTTGCTGGCGCGCACCAAGCAGCCGTGCAAGGACTGCCTGAAGGATGCGGGCGTGTCTACCTCCGACATCAAGGAAGTGCTGCTCGTGGGCGGCATGACGCGCATGCCCAAGGCATGCCCCCTCTCTGCAGTCCTCGGGGGCCGCCCGCGGTCCCCCACACATCTGCTGTGCTTGAGCATGCCAGTGGAGCCTGGCCGCTGCCGCCTGCGCAGTGCTGCATGCGGCGGCTGGTTGCAATGTCCTGGGTGACCTGGCAGGTGTGGTGCGCAGGTGGGCGAGATCGTGCGCGAGCTCTTTGGCAAGGAGCCGTCGCGCGGCGTCAACCCGGACGAGGTGGTGGCCTGCGGTGCTGCCATCCAGGGCGGGTGCGCCTCGCGACAAAGCGTCTGGGCCGGTGTAATGCAAAGGCGCTGTGCAAAGGGGTTGCAGCTTGATTACAGCTCTTGGGAGAGCGCAGTGTGCCGAGGTGCGAGCATACGCACATGCTGTAGTGCTGGGATGAGGCAGCGTGGCAGCGTGCATCAAGGCATGCGCACCTGCCCGCTGCGGCTCACGCCCTGCGCGGCCTGCTGCGGCAGCGTGCTGCGCGGCGACGTGCGCGACCTGCTGCTGCTGGACGTCACGCCGCTGAGCCTGGGCATCGAGACGCTGGGCGGCGTCTTCACGCGGCTCATCAACCGCAACACCACCATCCCCACCAAGAAGGCGCAGGTGTTCAGCACCGCCGCGGACAACCAGACCCAGGTGGGGCCCGCGCATCAAGCACGCTGCCACGGGCAGCTTGATGTACCTGCGACCCGCCGCATGTGCTGTCACACTCTGGGGCTCACTTGTTCCCGGGCGAGCAGGTCGGGATCAAGGTGCTGCAGGGCGAGCGCGAGATGGCCAGCGACAACAAGATGCTCGGCCAGTTTGAGCTGCAGGGCCTGCCCCCGGCGCCGCGGGGTGTGCCGCAGATCGAGGTCACGTTTGACATCGATGCCAACGGAATTGTCCACGTGTCGGCCAAGGACAAGGTGCCCGCCCTGATCGCGCTGTGCCCTCCTTCTGCTCAACGTCCGCATGCACCGACGCGTGTGGCAGCGCACCTGGCGCTCATCACCCAGATGGCCTCGTGGAGCACGGGCCTGGCGCCATGTCACAATGTCGTCCATGCGCACCGGCGCCCGCTGTGCTGCGCAGGCGACCAACAAGGAGCAGTCCATCCGCATCCAGAGCAGCGGCGGGCTGTCCGAGGAGCAGATCCAGCAGATGGTGCGCGACGGTGAGGCGCATGCCGAGAAGGACAAGCAGCGCAAGCAGGCGATCGAGGCGAAGAACGAGGCCGAGACAGCGCTATACTCCGCCGAGAAGAGCGTCAGTGAGTACAAGGACAAGGTGGGTGCCACGCCACGCCGGTTCTGTCACCCACGGCTGCCTCAGGAGGCTGATCTGCTGTAAGGGCTGTGCTGAGAGGCGCCTGTGCAACACTGCACCGCGGCGTCCGCGGCGCAGGTGCCTGCCGCGGTGGTGGACGACATCAACGCCGCCATCAGCAGCTTGCGGTCCGCCCTCGAGTCCGACAACGCCGAGGAGATCCGCGCCAAGGTCGACGCGCTGCAGAAGGTGCTCATGAAGATCGGCGAGTCGCTGTCTGGCCAGGCGGGCCAGGCAGGCGGCGAGGGGGGCGCCGCGGGCGGGGGCGCCGCGGGCGGCGCGGGCGGCGCAGGCGGGGCGGGGCCTGGCGTGTATGATACGGAGGAGAAGAAGTAGGGGCGCGTCAGCAATTTGGGCAGGCTCGTGCTGGCCGTGTAGCGGGTGCAGGGTAGCAGGTGTTGCGTTTGTTGTTGCTGTTGTCGGGAACACGAAGGCGTTGTGTTGGCATGCAGGCAGTCCTAGTGGGCCATTGCCACCGTGTGTCCAGCAGTGCGCTTTGCATCAACTGCATCAAAGTAGGACTGCATGACCTTGCGGCACTGCGCGGTGCTGAACCGGGGCGTTATACAGAAACTCAGAACTTTGTGTCTAAACAGCAGGTCTGCGCAACCTCCTGCTTTCACGACACGTGTAAGCAAGCCTGTGCCCCATGACACGGGGAAAGAGCCGCAGCCAACAGGGCCGCCAAAACTTGCGCCCAGGCCCCGCAGCGCATGCCTGCCGGCACCATCGGGAAACAACACTGCGGATGCTGCGGCCTGGACAGAGCAGCAAGCGCATTGGCGCGGGGGGCAGCGCATCACTTGCTGTGCTGGTGGCACGCCCGTGCCACCCTGTCACAGGACGCCGGCGCGCTCACTTGCCGCCGCCGAGCGTGGGGAAGGCGGAGCTGTCGTCAATGGCGGGCGCAGCGCCTGTGCGCTCCCGCGGCGGGCCGCGCATGCCGCCATTGTAGCTGGGACGGTCGCTGTACGCTGGGCGCTCGGGGCGCTCGCGCGGGGGCCCCCGGTCCTCGCGCGGGGAGGCGCGCTCGCCGCCGCCGCCGCGCCCAAAGCCGCCGCCCTCGCGGCCCCGGAAGCTGCCCTCGCCGCGGCCCGCAAAGTCGCCGCGGCCGAAGCCCGGGCCGCGCCCGCCGCGCCCGCCGCGCCCGCCGCGCCCGCCAAAGCCGCCGCCGCCGCCGCCGTCGTCGCCGATGCGGAACCCCGTGGCCACGGTCTCCTTAGCCTTGGGCTCCTTGACATACTCGCCCAGCTTCCGCCCGCCGATCTGCTTCTTGTTCTTCAGCTCCAGCTCCGCCTCCAGCTCGTCGTCCTTCTTGTCGATGTCCTGCGGGGGCAGCGCGCGTGGCCGTCACCGCTCTGCGGGCCATGCGAAAGACGACCTGCGCGGCCTGCGCTCGCAGCGGCGCCCGCACCTCGCGCGTGTACGACTTCATGCCCTCAAAGTCCTTGGGGTCGGCCTTGAACGCCTTGGCCGCCGGCTTTTTGTTCAGGTTGGCGCGCTTCTCCGCCAGCACCTTCTCGTACTCCTCCAGCGACATCTCCTGCGCGCGCAGGCGCCGGCTCAGCCGCGCGAGCGGCGGGCGCAGCGCGCGGCCTCACCTGGGTGCGGGAGCGCCCAGCCGAGGGGGGGGGGCGCCGCCTTGATCACCTTCTCCTCCTCCGGCTCTGGGGCGGCCTCCTCGACCACCGCAGCAGGCTCCTCCGGCGCCGGCTCCTCGGCGGGCACAATGGGCGCAGCGCCCTCCTCGACCTTCTCCACCTCCCTGCGGCGCGCGCCCGGGCGGTCCGTCGCCAAGGCCCGCGCTGTGCGGCAGCCCGGGGTGGCACACACTGCGCCGGAGCGCCAGGCATACACTGCGCCGGCAATGCACGGTGGCACAATGTGCGCGCACTCTTTGATCTCCGCCGTGTCGGTGCCCCAGTTCCCGCGTCCGGCGCCGCCGCGCTTTTCAGTCTCGTTCCTGTTGACAGCGCGGCGCTGCGCTCAGTGGGGGCAGACAGGCCCGCCTGCAGTCGGTGCCCTTCAACGCATTGGGCCAAAGCACACCCGCGGCCGGTGCCGTCATGCCGGTCGTACACACGCCTGGCCGGCCGGCCGTCGTCCCGGCCGCCGCGCCCGCCCGGCCCGCGGCCGCCCCGAGCGGGCCCGCCGCGGGCAGGGGCGCGGCCCCGAGAAGCCGCCGGCCCAGTGCCGGCATCAAAGCCGGCCTCGCCCTCCTCCCGCGGCGGCCGGTCCAGGCCGCGGCCCCTGCCGGGCGCCTCGCCGCTGCGCGGCCCGGGCCCGCGCCCGCGGCCCCCGCGGCTGCTGTTTTCCGCGGGGGCTGCGCCCCTCATCCTTGCCTCCACCCCCACGGCTGGCCTGGCGACGACTGCAGCGCGCGGCGGCCTGTCAGCAATGCAGGCAGCGCGAGGAGCAGTGCGCGGCGCTGCGTGCCGAGCGCAGCGGGCAGGCCGACATGCGGGGAGACAGCAGCACTCAATGAGATAGCTGGCACCTGGCTTGGGTTCCTCCTTGGGCTTTGCAGGCGCAGGCTTGGCGAGCGGGGCCTTGGTGGCCAGCACAGAGGCGTCGGCCGCGCCCTGCTCCGGCTCACCGTCGTCATCGAGCAGCGCAAATGCGTTGCTGCTCAGCACGCTGGCCATGCTTGCGCGTGCGCCGCAGCACTTATATTCTGGTCAACATTGGGCCAATGCAGCGCTCTGGGAGGCCGCCTGGGCTGCTCTCTGCCAGCCGCCATGGATGGCGCACTCCTGATTCGAGACCTAGAGGGGCTTTCCAAGGTCGCCTGGACGGATGTGCCGAGCCCTCTCTCGCATCGGATGTATATCGTTCTCCTTAGACTGCGCGCCCCTTCTGTTTCCGCCTTGCTGTACCGTGTTGCACCGCTTGCTACCTGGATGCGCCAGGGCGTTCTCGCGCTGCAGTAAGCATGTCTGTCATTGGCGGCAAAATGTGGTCGACAGTGCTTGACGGGCTTGCTCCCGTGGACAGCCAGCGCTTCACTGACAGACAGTGTTGTATTTGTATCGCCTGTGCGTGACCGGCTGGTCCCTGCTGGGCACATGGAGCTGCAGCGGACACCGCCTGCAGCCTGCCTCCTCTCCGAAGGTGGGCTCAAGCTGCGCGGCGCGCGCTCCCGCGCAGCGAGCCAATGCTTGGAGATACACCTCGCCACTGCATTCCGCAGGTGCCGCACCATAAAACGCAGTCTTGGTCTGCAGCTCAGCCGCTTGGGCACCGCGGCGCGCAGACAAGCCTGAGCTGCAGGCACTGGCATATGTCTTTTTTAAAGTGCAGTGCGGGCTGGAGGCCGGCGCGGCAGTGTCGGAGGTGGTGCGGCAGCACCTGCAGGCGCGCCCCCGCCAGGCCGGACCTGCCCCGCCACCAGGACGCAGGCCAGGCTCACGCGCGCGCACGCGGGTGCAGCTCACGGAGGAGTGCGCGGCTGACTGCCTCCTCGCGGTCACCGCGCTGGGGCCAGACCTGGCGGGCGTGCAGGCGTGCACGCTGGAGCTGCCCGCGCACCTGCTGCAGCGCGCCCGGCCCGCCCTGTTTGGCAGCTTCCGCCGGTTCGCGCGGTGCCGCGAGCTCACCGGCGCGCCGCTGCTCCTGCTGGGGGAGAAGCGGGGGGCGGCGCCTGCAGACCTGGCGCGGCTGCGGGGCCGCCTGCGGCAGCTGGCGGTGGCGGACGCGGCGGAATACTGCGAGCCGGTGTACGCGGAGTTCTGCGAGCAGGCATTTGCAGCGGCGGCCGCTCTCGCCCGCAGCGCTGGGTGCGCTGCGGCCGCGGAGCGGCCGCTGGGCTGCTGCATGCTGTGTGCGTGCACGCGCACGTGCTGACCAGCGCATCCTGCCGGGGCGCAGGGACGGCTGGGCGCTGCCGTTCCCCACGCGCGTGCAGCTCGCGCGCGCGCTCCTGGGGGCGCTGTTTGCGGGCGCGCTGGCGGAGCAGGGGCGCGCGGCGCTGGCGTTAATGCTGGAGAAGCGGCTCTGGCCGCCGCTCGGCATCTCTGCGAGCGCGCATGAGTGCCTGCTGGCGTGGGCGTGCTTCAGGCAGTACATGAGCCGCCCAGGCAAGCCATGCCTGCAGCCTGGCCATGCCCCCGCATCCCGCCTCGCCGGCTCTGGCGCCGCCCTGAGAGGATGTGCATGCTGCGTGTCCGCATGCGTCACGCTGCGCGCCTCTCGCGCAGGCGACCCAGGGCAGCTGCAGGCGTGCGCGCGCCTGCTGGCCGGAGTCTTGAAGGCCGCGCGGGCGGCCGGCCCGGTGCCCGCGGAGCACAGCGAGGAGGCCCTGCCGCAGAGCGTGGCCGGCGCGCTGGTGCGCGTGCTGGCAGAGGCCGCGGGCGCGTGCGACGACACGCCTGCCGGCCGGGAGCGCCTGCGGGGCATCGCCTCCCTGCTGGCGACCCTCCGCTCCAGCTTGCCAGCCGGCGACGCAGACAAGGCGCGCGCGGGGCGGCCTCACACTGGGGCGACCGGCCACCCGATTGTCGCACTGGTCGACTTGCAGGGTCTGGTCGACTTTGACGCCACTGTCAGGGAGCCTGCACATCTTGTGGCGCCGCACCCTCGGGTAGGCATTGCGCCGATGACTCAGCACGCATTCGCGAGGCCACACGGCCGCCCCGCAGGTGCTGGAGCTGTGCGGCCGCAACGCGGCGGCCGCGAGCTTTGCGCACATGGCAGCCTTGGCTGCCACTGCGGAAGAAGGCCTGGCAGGGCGCATGTGCAAGCTGGCTGCCGGGACGTCGCACATCCTCAGCGACGCTGCCGAGGTCTGGGCCAGTTCCAAGGCGACGCAAGGCGCAGCACGCGTGTTGCATGAGGCGCTCGGCCGTGCAGTACGGCCATGGCTTGCAACTGGTGCGGTCTGTCAGCATCTCGAACCTTAGACATGCTTGCCTTTCCAGGTGCCAGACTGCACACTGCGCGCGGCCGCTCGCTCTGTTACCAAAGCACTGCGTGTCTGTCGCCTAGGCTCCGTGTACGGCTGGTTTCACTGGGCCTGCACTTGCTGTTGTGGTGGCCCGGGCGCCTGCAGTCACAGACATGTGCACCCCTGCGGCGCAGTGCACTGCCTGGATGCCGGCGGCGGCGTGCTCAAGGCGCTCCAGGCTGTAGCAGCGGCAGAGGAGGCCTGCGCACGGGAGCTGCCGGGCAGCCAAGTGCCGTCCTGGGGTGTGCAGGCGCAGCTGCGGCGCCTGCTGGACGCCTATGTTGCCCAGCAGCTGAACGCGCTAAAGGAGTGGCTGCTGCGCCTGCTGGCCAGCGAGAACTGGCAGCCGATCAGCGCCGGCTCTCCCAGCTGTGCCAGGCATGCCTGCGCTCCCCGCATGCCAGAGGCGCGCGCTGGCAGTCATGTCGATACCCTGTCCATGGCTGTGGTGCCCTCGGGCTCAGAAATGGCATGTTGCTTCTGCCTGCCGCCTGTGCCTATGCTGCACGGTGATCATCAGGAGAGGTCTTGCGCAGGTCAGCGCCGGAGGTCGTCAAGATTGGCGAGGAGGCCATGGCAAGCCTGGTGCTGGGTGGCGCGCTGCCCCCGGCGGCCGCTGGCGCAACGCTTGACGGCCTGAAAGGCCTGCTGCTCCAGTATGCTGGAGCGGTGGTCAGTCAGCTCTCCAGCAGCGAGCTCGTGCCGCCGGTACCAGCACTTGTCAGGTACAAGCGTGAGGTCGTGGCCAAGGCGGAGACTGCAACAGCCACGTCCAGGTCCGCCCAGCTTCAACGTTTTGCGCGGAGCGTGCACTTGCCTGCCAGGCGCCCGCATACGCTTGCCCCTTTGGTGGGAGCATGCTGTTCTGTTGGGGCGTGTGACCCCAAGCCACCGGCAGGCTGCGGCACGAAGACGAAGACGAACCTGTTGCGGCCATCCTTGAGGCTGAGCGGCGCTGCGCGACGCTGACGCCCAGCCGCATCGGGACGCTCCTGAACTCGCTGCAATACATCAAACAACAGTTTTCATCCTGGTCGCGGTGCGCCCCAACCCCTCTCCTACTGCATGTGGCAATGCTGCGAGCGCGCATGGCGGTGTGAGCGCGGTGCGCCCGCGGCAGGCAGACGGAGAGCATCTCCAGCAAATTCATGAGCGCTGTAGAGGCAGCGTTTGACGGCATCCTGCTCGACGCTTTGGCTGCTGCGGCCACCAAGGTGTGATCATGCAACCGTACTGTGTTTGCAGTGACCATCATCGCCCGCCATGCGCTTGACGGCACGATGCCTCCATCATGTTCCTGACAAGCTGGCCAGCCCGGCACTCAAGTTCTGAAACTTCAGATTCCCTGAGAACAGGGAAAACTTACTTACTCTTCCCTGCATGTGCGGCAGGCTGTCTACCTGGACCTGCGAGGGCTACAGGGGCTGTACCGCTTCCATGTGGAGGCCGCGCGCGTGACGACTGTGCTGCCTGCGGTGGACCTGGTGCTCTCGGACCTGTGCCAGGCGACCTGGCCCGACCTGCACGCAGGGCTTGCGCGCGCCCTCCTCGGAGCGCTTGCGCAGGCGATCCTTCGAATCCTGCTCCATGGGGGTCCGCAGAGGTGCGAGCCTGCTAGTTCCAGGTTGCGTGCCTGGGCTGACTGCTTTGGCTGGCCGCCCGCGGAGGTTGGCTCACGCTGTGCTGTGCCGCAGGTGGTTCATTCCCGAGGACAGCGGCCTGCTGCGGGAAGGTGCGAGGCTGTTGCCTGCAGTGCGTGATGTCAGGTGACGCAGCGCCGTGACCATCCTTGGGATGGCTGCTGCAGACCTGGACCAGGTGGTCGCGCTGTTCCACTCGGACGGCGACGGACTGCCAAAGCAGGCCATCCTTCAGGACATGTCACGCCTGTATGGCCTGCTGGATGTAATGAGCCTGGACACCAGCACGCTCATCGCCAAGTATCGGGTGCGTCCGCAGGCTTCTGCGCTCTTGCTGCCCTTTCATGCATCTCGTCATTCGGTCGAGCTGTGCATCGTCGCTGTCTGCTCCTTGCACATCTTGACGGTGCTGTGGCATGCAGGCTCAGCCTGCAGACGCAAACGCGCTGGGCGAGAGGGAGATGCTGCTCAGCGTGCTGGCGCACAGGGCTGACCGCGCGGCGTCAAAGTGGCTGAAGAAGGAGTTTGCTTTGCCGAAGCGGACAGGAACCACCCTGGGATTCCATGCTTTCAGCACCTTGTCCCGCTTCGGTAAAGCCAAGTCCTGAAGCACAGCTGCGGTGCAAGCCGGATGCCGCACGACGGCATGCACCGCACCCGCAAGGCACCTGCTGGGTCCTCACATCAGGCCCCTCCGCCTGCTCTTGTCGTACGCGGTGCTCACCTGCACAGCCGCGGTCATGTCCACCCCCAGCGCTCTGCCAAAGCATGCGCATGAGGAGGCAGGGCGGAAGGTCTGCGCACAGCGAGCAAGCCCACCTTGTCCACGATCTCGTTGACGGAGTGCACGCCCTTTGTGATGCTGGTCATGTACACGGCCAGCATCGCATCGCTGTATTCCTGCGCGAGCGCGGGCGCCAGTGGTGCCGTCCAGGACAGGCCTGAAGCTCAGTCGTGTGCAGGACGGGTGCGTGCGGCAGATGCCCACCCACCGTGGAGTAGTCGCCATAAAACCCAGATGTCTTGACGGCAGGCAGCCGCCGCACAAGGCTAGCGGCCTGCTGCACGATGGCGTGGTCATACGCGACCTCGCCTGTGTTTGCACAGAGCCCCGTTTAATGATCGCAGTGCGCAGCAGGGTCAGTGCAGGGGGGGGCTGTGCACATCCGCACCCGCTACCATCTTGCCGAGCAGGCTGTGCAGGAGAGTCAGCCGTCCTGTCAGCATTGTCAGGGCTGCGTGCAGCGACGTGAAGTGCGCCATGACTGCGCCCCCGCAGCTTCACCCACGTGAGTGCAGGCCCACACGCTTGCCGCGACCCAGCGCTGCAGCCAGAGCCGGCGCACGCTGGTCGGTGCCCTTGTCATTGCCAGACGGCAGCACCTTGGCGACCTGGTTGATGCCGATGCGCTCTGCCTCCGAGGTCTGCAGCCGGGAGCGCATATCAGGGCCGCCGCCGTATGCTGGCCGGCAGAACCTGCGGCGCCTCGCAAGCCAGGCGACACAGTGCGGCCCATACCTCGACGGAGTATTTCGAGTGCACAAAGACACTCTGCGGCAGCCCGTCCACAGAGTGCAGCTCTGCGCGCCATGCGTGGATGCTATGCGACCAGGGCAGCAGGCGGCCCTGCAATGCACAGCGAGGCGGGCCCGCACCGCTCTCAAAGAGCAGGACTGGCAGCTCCTTCTGCGCCTGGTGCAGCCGGATGTTCATCAGCAAGAAGACGGGCGACTCGTTCATGGCCATCACCTGCGCTGCGTGCACACGCAGGTGGGAGCACCTTGAGCGCACGGCAGCTCAGGCTGTTGCCACAGTCGTGTGCAGAGCTTTGCGTGCTGGCGCACCCGCCGATGGACGTGGGTGTCTGTCTCATGCACCGCCGAGCCAGTCGCATACCAGCCTACCACGTCCAGGTGCGCAAACGTCTGCTTGTCTGGACGGGCAATGCAAGCCTCAGCAGTGTGCGGCCTTTGAACGTAGGTGCGCCGCAGTGTACCGGCGCGCAAGCGTACACTGCTCCAGCTTCTTCGACAGGAACGCCTCGTCGAGCACAGTTGCACCGCTGCCGTCGACCTCGTGCCTCACCTCGAAGGAGTTGCTGACGTCCACCACGCGTCCCGCTTGCTGCCCCAACAGGCAGCCCAGAACGCGCACCTCGTCCGCATGGCTGCCACTTGCTACTCTGATTCGCGTGGCGTGGTCGCTGATGTTTATGAGGACAAGCTGCGCGCACAAGGAAAGGATGCACAGGAGTCATGAAGAGCGCAGAACTGACTACCCGAGGCGGGCAAGTGCGCGGCGCACGCACGGGGTGCAGGCGAAACTGCAGGCCCGAGCTCGACTGCCTGGGCTCCTCCAACCTCCCCACCTCCATTCGTCCACCACCGGCAGCCGGTGCAGGTGCTAGTCTGTGAGCAGAAGAGTCACCAGGCACACCTTCAATTTGTACTCTAAGCGAATGGAGGGATCCAATGTGTTAGCATGTAATAAATCCTGTTGGTCACGACGTCGAAAATTGGGTCTGTGCAAGGTGTCACCACCTGGTACCTGCCGGCGCCCCTGCGTGCTAAACTCCTGTCACAGCAGGTGCTTGCGTCTTGCCAGTGGCATGCAAGTCGTACACCCGCGCTCCTGATGTCCATTTCAGCGGAGGCGCTGCACCCGCTGAAACGCATCGCTCTACACTTGCAGAGTCGCTGCTTCATCCTGGCATGCTCGAACTTGGATTGCCTGGCATTGCGGGGGTGACTGCTTGCCCTAATCCGTGCCCGAGTATCAGCGGCTAAATGCCTCAAAGTTTGCATGCTTGCACACAGCAATGTCTTCAGACGGCCGGCCAGCAAAGCACACATGGCCGTCTCTGGGACTGCACCACTCTAAGCAAGCTGGACCATCCAGAGCGTTGCATCAGCGACAGGACCCTGGCCCCCGTCATTGTGTGCATCGTCGTGTGTAGATGCAAGTTGTGCATGCAGACCTTGCAGGAGTATGAGACTGCAATGCAAGGCTCCGAGCAAGCAACTTTGGCCTTCCACAAGTATATGTTCATGTATATACATGTTTTCTTGGGAGCACTGCCATATCGTTAGCACCTGCCTTGCCGCATCATGCTGCGCAACTCATTGCACAACTGGCTATGAGGGTACGGCCATGCGTCCGTCGCGGGCCTCTGTCTACAGGCTAGTAGGACACCCCGATGATAAAAAAGTGTGGGTGGAAACCGAGGCGACTCGCATTTTAAACAAGCCGCGCGCGCGTAGCCTCGCAGCGACTGTTGGCGTGTTCAATGCTCAAAAACGCTCAAAGACGTGCTGGTGTGCACGAGGTCTCTGCACTGCGCCCATGTGCATGCGAGCACGGGTGAAAACTGGGTAGAAAATGTCTGCTCGACACGACAATATCATATTGTGTCCCGGTGGAAGGGCACGAGGGGCGCACAGCCATTGCCAGGTTATGCAATGGGTTGCGCATCGATCGCGGCGAGACAAGTTACGCCAATGTTGATCGTGCTGCACCATCCCCGTGCACAGCTGAGGCCCAGGCCCAGGATTGCATGCAGACCATGTACAGGTGGCTAGAAGTAGGCCAAGCAGGGCCCTTCTGACCACCCAGTGCATCAAACAGGGTGCCCCACGCACCTTCACGCCAATTTCGCCTACCTTTTGTGCAATACCATGAGGCAATCAAGTGCCCCGCCACTGCCTGTGAATTGTCGCCGCCTGCCATGTGCTGCATGCTTACGCATTTGGGGCGTCTGCTGCCTTACTGCGGACGCTTCACTGTCCTGCTTCGCCTGGGAGCCTGCCGCGTTGCTGCCACCAGCCTCGCCGCGTTACAATGCGTACTTCATTGCATCATCTGGGTGGCCGTGCGCGTCTCTTGGGCTAACTGGTGGGTGACTTGGGTTCCACCCACTAATGGGGATAAAAGCGTTGGTTTCCACCCACTAATGGGGATAAACCCGTGCTAGTGGGCATAGCCATGGGACACTTAATACGCCTTTTCTCCACCCAAAACGGTATAATCGCATATAAATGTTGTCAACCCATGAATACGATTATAAAATGCGAGTCGCCTCGGTTTCCACCCACCTGTGGAGTGACGTTGCTGAGTTTTTGCAGTTCGCTCACATGCTTGCTATTGCTCTAGGCAGGGCGCATGGTGCGTGCTGGGCTACATGGGCAAGCAAGGGTCCTGCATCCCAGAGCGGGCCACTTGGGTGGGTGGTTGCGCAAACATTAATTGATCAGGTGGGCGGAAGCCGTCGCTGAGTACGCGAAAATGAGCCTCAAGGGTCAAAAGCGACATAGGGTAATGAGAGTGAGAATGTAGAGCAGGATGGGTGGAAAGTGGGTGGGTGACGTGGATGTACCAGTACCACGATCGCCACGGGTGCTTAAAATTGTGATGTGCAAGGCCGCATGAACAGGAAGAACTGCCAGCAAACGACCGTATAGTTAAACATGAACAGAGGGCTGGTAGAGCCGAACGGACCCCCCACCATGGGAAAGAGGGCCCGATGGCGGCAATATGGCCGGAAGAAAAGCTCCAGCGCGCAAAGGGAAGACCATGAGATCTTAAGCAGCCGGACTGTGAGGCCCGACGGCCCAGGTCCATGATGGGGCCACCGCAGCGCGGTTTCCGCCTGCTCCACCGCAATCAGCTCGGGGGCGGAATGGTAGGCAGTACACCGCACACGTAAGCACGGTGTAGCGCACCCGGCGTGCGTGTAATGGAGCATGACTGAAGTTTGGCAGCAAGCGTAGACAGTGTGCGCCGCTGCCGGGGAAGGCGGCCTGCGCATGTCCCATGTGGTGTAGCACAACATCCCCACGTAACGTGAAAGACCGTGTGGTGTGTTGAGAGTGTGCTGAGTGCATATTTTATGGGTCTGCTAGATCACGTGGCTCGCGTCCTCAGTAGTCGCCATTCAACGAAAACTGGACGCTGCATGTGCAGGGATCGTGTCGCTTGCCCTGGAATACAGGGGCATCATGCCAGACAAAGGTACAGGCATGCACGGCATGCCTTTGCATAACACGCAGAGTGCGTGATGGTGAAGGAGTGCAACCGTTTGTGTTCAATGCATGTGGCTGAGTAGTTGCCTTGTCATAAGATGATGGCCTGCGAGTCTGCCTTCTATGTGGGAGGCATTGTTGTCAGGCCAGACCCGCACTTGAAGGGGCAAACAACTTCTTGAGGTCTTGCAAGACACGCACGTTGGGGACGTCAGGTTGGACGGCAGGACAGCGCAGGATGAGGCTGGATGACCGCAGGTGTGAAAGTAAAGTACAGCAAGCACACGCTCTGAGTGGTCTGTAACATTAGAGTGCTCGAAGAGTTGCTAATGGCCGGCTGAGCCTGGATGACGTACGAGCCACATGTGCCCTGGTGTTATACGGAAGAAGGGCAACACATCCTTCCAAAGAACTCGCAATGCCGGGTGCGCCGCACAAGGTGCGCGATGCTATCCTGTGAGCCCTGTATTGTGCGGCTAAGCAACACAGCGCACCCTTCCTTACAATTACCGCGCAGAGTCCGCGAAAGCGCACTTTGTGCATATGGACCTGTGCGCGCCACTGCCGGAGCTGAACGTGGGCAGCACGTGGCGACATTCCTAGGCGACTACTCAAAGTTCTCGGTCATGCGCCTGCTGACCCGCAAGGCTGATGTGTCTGCCATGGTGAAGAGAGTGCTGACCATGATGGAGACGCAGTGTGGCCACCGCTGCAGTGTCGTCATGACCGAGAACTTGTAGTATCGTCGATGAATGTCGCCATGTAGATGCAGCCACCCACAGACGGCTTGGGCAGTGGCCTGCACAGGTCCATGTGCACCAAGTGCATGGGCGCTTTCGCGTCCTCTGCGCGGTCAATTGTAGGGAAGGGTGTCCTGCTCATGCTTAACCGCAATATAGGGCTCACAGGGGGGGCATTGCGGACCTTATGTGGCGCACCCGGCACTGTGACTTGCGCGTGGCAACTGTGGAAGAAGTGTTGACCTGCTTCTTCAATGAAATGCCATGGCACATCCCTGCAACTCGTATGTAGTCCAGGCTCAGACGGCCATCAGCACCTACACGTGCATCTCAGTAATGTTATTAACCACTCAGATAACCTTGTTCCAGTCACTTGCAACCACCATGACGCCACCCGGTACCAGCATCAACTTGACTCCACCATCTTGCATGCCCACTTGGACATGGTAAGCACATGAATTGCTCGCGCCGGCAGGCTTGACCTGTTCACAGCTGCCGTGACGATGCCCAATCCATCCCTCCTTCCGAGCAATGTCGTCTGCACGAGAAGCGGCGCGCCGCTCCTCTGCTGCCAAGCGCTGGCCCTCCTGCAGCGCCGCCTCTACGTCACACTCACAGCCTTTCGTCCTCAACAGGCTGCGCCTCCTCACCCAATTGTCCGCATGCTACACACTCCCCATGCCCCACACCAGCACAACACTCACCATCTCGCGCCGAGCGAGCAGTCTCCTCCTGGCCGCGTGCGTTCTCCTCCAGCTCGCCCTTACACTGCCACGCCTTGGGCGGCACTCCGATCCAGCGGCGGCCGGCGCGGCGCAGGTCGGCGCAACCACGACCTGACGCCTACGCCGCCTGCCGTAGGCAATCCAATTCACGGCTTGTGCTGCCAAACGTGCCTGCTCTATCCCCACCAGCAGCAAAACAGACCATACCAGGACCAGCGCTCTTGCCACGGCCCGCCTGCGAGTAGCAGAACCCGCTGCACAGCTTGCCTCCGTTGCAACAGCAACACAGCCATATATGCAACTATCTGCACACATCACCACAAGCTCAGGAGGGCGCTACGTTAGCGAGTCACCTCCACGTTTCGGCTGCGCGTGCTCCGTCCATGCATCTCCGCACTCAGCCTCTTTCTTGTGCGCCACCCCAACAGCACCTGCACAACCTCAGCCCAACTTGGTTGTGCATAGCCAATCTCCCCGTATCCAGGCATGCATGGTGCAGCTCACATCATATTCACAACAATGACAGGCAGCCCTGCCTTATCAAGCGCTGCAAGTGCAGCGCACTCCCTACAGCAACCTGCACTGCACTACAGATAGGCACCTACCTGTGCAGGGCGTCTGATCCAGCTCAGCATCCCGATACGCATGATGCAGCAGCAAATAACAGGCATATCTGCGTGAGTAATCACGTCAGCCGTGCCACTCGGCTCCTGGCACGCGAGGTCCACTACGCTGGCCTGGCTGGCAAATGCCTCAAGCCTCCACCCGTGCCACTCGGCACTGTGGCTTCCTCCTGCGCAGGCACCTGCCTCTATGCATAGGCACAACACAGAGCCCAATGGACTGCCAGGCAACAATTGTATACATTGCAATTGTCAATGAACGGTGAACGGTCGCCGGGTGAGCCAAATGAGCCATTAATTCAAAAAAGCACACGACAAACTCCGTGTGGCACAAGGGCTGCGGGATGCCCTGCACTTTCAGCAGCTGAATGCGCTGGCTAGGCACCATGATCTGATAGTGCCTTTCATGCAGGAGGACCCACATGGCCGCCTGCCCTTCCTCTGTGCACTCCTCACTTGCATTATCGCAGCCCGCCCTACAGGCACAGCCACCTGAGTCTCTGTGGGCAGCAACAACAATACGCAAGCTCAGCACACCCTCTGTTGTTGTGTGGCGCTCAGTCACCAGCAGTGCCTTGCGCTTCTCTTTGTCCACTCCACACAACCACGCCCGGCAGCACCGACTAGGTCAAACAGCCTCAAGCTCACGTCCTCCCCCTGCCTCAGGCTCTTCCACCAGGCCATCAGCCTGCACCACACATTATCTGCTGAACACCAGCAACGTGCGCTCGTGTGACAAGGCAAGCAAGCAAACTCGCATCACACGCTGTCATGAGCGGCGCACATATTAACATTGTCTGGCTCCAGTGCTGCAGCTTCACCTGGCACAGATATCGTGGAACAAATTCCCGCCCGCTGCTGCCAGACACGGGGTTTTCCGGTTTCTGGATAGACGCAAACGAAGGCTTATCCGGCAGTCATAAAGTATCTTCTTCACGACAGCGTTTCGGCCCCTTAAACTTGCCCACATGCAGAGGCGTGTTTGCGTGTAAAAGCTTTGTTTGCACCGCGCCATGCAGGCCATCAGATTGGGGCCCTTCAGCATGGCAGGGTGAGTTGTTCTGCGCACTCTGATTTCCAAGGATCTCCCTATCCCGTGCACTGATCGCGTCTATCAACCAGGCATACTCGTGTGTCTAATCGACACATGGGCCCTTTTCCCCACTAGCGTTGGGTACCACCCACGCGGACGCGCCGAGGACCACGACCCTGCGCAGCGAGGTCACAGGAACGAGATTACAGGCAATGCTGGCTGCAGCAAGAAGCGCCGGCAGGCCCGTCACATGCCATCAGCTGCACATGCGCAACTGGTCTTGCACCCCAGAAAGGGCCCAGGCAATCTCGGTGTCATCCCAGTTTGCAGCAAGACCAGCGCAAATATTAACCACAAGGCACTGGTGCCGCACTTGCAGCAACCTGTAAGTGCCTCCTGTGCTGCGCGTCGACTTGCTAAGTCCCCGGGCGGTGGTGCACAGGGAATTAGCGGCTGCTCAAGAGCTTGGAGTGGTCCATAATAGCAACTGCGGGTCGGGCAGGCCCCGCAGTGCGGCTACAGTCCGGTCTGATCATCAATGTGAGGCATGAAGCTGACTTCTGCCACTAGAGGCAGCCTGGACACCCCAGGAAACCAGCACAAGCCTCCAGTTGGCTGCTGAGCGACTATTGGGCCTGAAATGGCCATCGTGTGCGGTTCTAAAAAATCACCCTCTGTCATGTGGCGCTCAGGCGCCTGCCATCCCTCGCGCTTTTCGAGTCGCTTAGTTTCGTCCCACTCCACCCGCAGCGTGTACTGGTGCCCAGCATTTAGCCGACCAGATGAAAGAGCCTGGAGCTCAAGGCTTCCGGCTCCTTCAAGCTCTCTCAGTTGGCCGTGGGTGGAAACTGCTGAATGTGTCTTTCATTAGCAATACTCGCCCCGGAAGGCAAAAACTTCGCTTCAGATGCTTTCAAGACCACCGGACGTATCGATCCTGTTCTGGCTCCATTAGCGCAGCTTAGCCTCGCGCAGCGAGTCCCTCACATATGAGTGCAAGTACCAAAACGCAGACGTGCGCAACGCTACTGTACCCGTTGAAGACATTCCGTTGTGCGCCCCTGCACAGCCAAGACGGTGGACACAGCGCACTATCGTGCAGCACCAACATGCGCCTCTTCACAGCCACAACCGCCTCTGCTGCGTGCGACGGCCCATCAGCACAGCATTACCGGTGTGCAGCAGGTCCTCGGGCACGACACCCCAGGCAGTCGGTCAGTATTGTCACGGTCCGTTGTACACATCCACGTTGAAGTGCTGCAGCTCGGCGTCCATGTGCATGTGCGACCCCAAGGCAAGGTTGCTGTCTGCAAGGCCGTGTAGGCCGTGTAGCTAATCAAAGGGAAGTGTGATGCAGACAGAAGATGCTTGTGACCACTCCGCAGGCCCGGGTGGCCTGGATGACTTATAACCATAGTCTATGATGCCATGTGAGCACTGCTCCACCTAGGGTGGAGCACGGAAAGGAGTGCGGAGAGCAGGACGGAGCAAATAGCAGCAAGCCGAGCAAGGGTGGTGAAGGAACTGTCTGTGGAGGCGAAAGTGCCCTTGCAACCCCCTGCACAGAGGTCTTGTCGTTGGTGTGCTCAACGGTAGATCACGGGTCGGAGTTGTTGTCAGCATTGCTTGATGTGCCACACAACGGTGATGGCTGCGGCGGTCAAGGCGGCCGATGCCCACACAATGCCTTCCTCGTTGGACGAAATAAGGTGGACAACACTAGCAAGGTGCTTGTCGTGCCGGTGTTCTGCATCTACTTCTGCAGCCTTGCTGGCAGACCACTTGCAGCTTTGCCGTAACCCGCCGACGCGTAATGTTGCAAACCATGGCACCACCAGGCTACAGACGTGCGCCCCTTGCGTTTTGTTGTTCCTTATCATGGCTCATGCCAGGCTGTTTTTGGCATGCAAGGGCTGGTCGTATATTCACCCGCGGCTCTCCCCCTTGCTGTGACTGCGTGCGCATAGCCCGCAGGACTCCATCCGTTGTATTCTAGTGGCTGCTTCCTATGCGGGAGGACGGAGAGTCAATAGGGCCATAGGGGCGTGCAGCCGTAGCCAGAGGAGTGGAAAGTGAGTGTAAACCCATGGCTGTGATAAACTATGGACCACAAGACCAGCAAGGCAGGTCACGACGTGAGCTCTTTAGGATGGTGCAGCAACTACACCAACACAGCAGAACCTGAAAGCAGGCATGCCGAAGTAGCATTTCTCTGTCCTCGGATTCCAAGAACTTTTTTCCCACCACCGCAGTGGGTGGTGGGTGAACTGGTGTGCGAGTGAAGTAAGAGCTTTCCGTGCGCTGTGCGGGGAATCTGTTTCTCGTGTGAACGCTTGCCTGCTATCGCGCTGCGCGAGGTGTACGTGTGTGGGTGTCATCGTTGCTTACTTTGCTGACGACTTGTCAGGTATGATCCCTTTCGCTGCTGCAGGAAGCCCACAAAAGACAGGCTCTCAGATGCTGTCAGTGTACGCATGAGTGACGTCCGTATGTTACCCAGCTGCGCCTGCTCAAGCCAACGCAGGCTCTTGCAACAGGGCATGGTCAGGTTTTGCAGGGATGTGGGGGCCAGTAGCAGCAACCTCTTTGCCCGTAAGCTTCTGAATGTATGAATGAATTATTAAAACCTTGTATTGGAGCCTCACTTGGCCACTTACTAGGGCTTTTGCTCTTTTTTGGCTGTTTCTCGCTGTTGCCGCGGCCGCAGGCCGCGCGAATTTTCTGTTGTGTTCTGGACAGTGGCTTGCAGCTCCTGTAGCACGCACAGCTTTCCGGAGGCGGAAGGGCCGCTGCGGCGAGTTTTGCAAGGCGTAGGTTTTGCGTTTTGTTGCCTTTGCGCGATATTGCTGCGGCCGCAGGCCGCGTGGCTCTTCTGTTGTGTTCTACACGGTCACCCCTACCTCCTGTAGCACGCACAGCTCTCCGGACACAGACCAGCCGCTGCGGCGAGTTGTCCATGGCTGTGGTTTTTTGTTTCTCGCTGTTGCCGCGGCCGCAGGCCGCGCAAATTTATGAGTGTGTTCTGAACGGTCACCTTCACCATCTGTACAACGCACAGCTCTCCGGAGACAGGCCAGCCGCTGTGGTGAATTGTTTTCGGCACACAGCCCCCCAGGTTTTTCCAGGGCTTCTTGCTGGTGTTTCTGCTGTTTTTCTTTCTGGGTCACTATCTCGCTTTATCAGAGGCTTGGCTGACACCCGTCGCGCTGCCGAGCGAAGCCACCCGTCCGCGGCTGTTACAGCTCGCCGCGAGCCGGTGCGCGGCTGCACGGCCATGGTGTTAACAGCAGATACTCACTCCTCTCACGCTTTGATCCTCACGCCCCCTCTTTGCGCAGGTGACGGTCACGGCAACCGCTGCTACCTGGCCGTCACGTCTGCTGTGTGCCAGGTGAGAGCCGGTTAAAAAGGGCTCCTGGATTCCTGCTAACAACGGATCTTACCCTGCTGTGCGCCGACGCAGGAGCCGTCCGTCTGCCCTTGCTTGCGCAATGACAGCCCAGCATGGCTCACAGGTCCGTCCGCACCGTTCTCTGCACCAGGCCTGGCTCGCCGGCGTCATGCTCCTCACAAACGGCTCTATGCACGCAGGACGGTGATGAACCGGTTTGGCACGTCCGTCGTCAGCTTCTCTGCAATTGGCCTTGCGGAGTGCGCCCTCCTACGGGCGCCTGGCGCACAGCGCCACGGCGGCAGTGGCGCAACGACGCGCGGGTGCGTGGCTGCATGGCCATGTTGTTATATGGCGCTCCTCACAATATTAATGCTCCGTTCCTCACACCTGCTTTTCTGCGCAGGTGTTTACAGCAACCGTTACCTGTCTGTCACGTCTGCTACGTGCCGGGTGAGCCCCTGCTATCGACAGATCTCACCCTGCCATGCTCCGGCTTGCGCAGAGACTGCACGGCTCACAGGTCTGTCCGCATGGCTTTGTACACCAATGGCCCGCTGGCGTTCTGCTTCTCACATCCGCTCTGTGCCTGCAGGTGAAGGATGCCAGGCAAGCGCCTAGCCCTCACCCAGGAGGAGCCGCGCCAGCGGACACGACAGCGCACAGACAACGCCACGGGCCTCGCTGCATTGCACAAAACTGGGCGCACACACCTGGTGCGGTGCTCGCGCTGTGTCAGTGTCGGAGGAAGGCCTGCGTTCTGCGTGTCAGGCACTGACCCTGCCTCGCGCGCGCAGGAACGGTTATGTTGCAGGACCTGTTTCAGTAAGCTACGGTGTCATGCGCAGTCCTGTGTTTTTGCCCTGTTCTTTTTCTGTTCTGTGGTGGTGTATCCCTGTTCTGCACTGTGCGCCTCCCACACGATCTTCCACCACCCTTTCCCTGCCCAGCTCTCTGTGTTTAGTTTTAATTTCTTTCTGTTTGTTCGCTCTGTTCTGCTTGGTAATTCCCTGTACGCGCACCTTGCGCTTCTCTTGCTGCACTTTGCCTCATCTCTGACTGGCTCTCCCCACATCACATCACCTCACAGCACACCCCCCTAAAGACACCCCCCAAACTGGGACTCTCCTAGTTACAAACCGTGTGTCAGCCAACTTGGCCGCTTACGGCCGAGTCTGTTGAGGCTACGCGTTGTGCAAGCAGCAGGGCTACGCATTGCAGGGTTGCGCATCTGCAACGCGTAGCCCATGCTCAAGGGCTGCGTCCGTAGGGAGCCAAAGTTGGCTCATACACGGTTGCAATTCAAACAGCAAGTTGGCTGATGTCCAAAGAACTGTCAACAGTTCAATCATTCATTCATTCAGTTGTGGGTGGGTGGCCTGTACAGCCACTAGCGTTGGTTTCCACCCACAATGCCTCCTGTAGAGCAGCCCACGCAACAGAGAAAGAGAGGGCGCCCGCCCGGCCGCAGACCAAGGACTGAAGCAGACTTTTCACAGGAAGAGACATGCTTTCCGTTCCTTCAGGTGGTGCGTGGTACGCTGGTTCACCCAGATGGCAGCGCCACAACGCGGGTGACCTTCCATGACCCTGTCCACGATCGAGACGGTGATGCTGAGCCGCCAAGCCCAGAAGCAGCCAACGCCGCGGCACAGCCTGACCCGCAACCGCGCGGTCCCCCGGCGGACTGTGGCAAGCTCTGGGTCTGGCACCAAGAGCCGAGCGCCTGGTCTGCGGCCAACGACCACGTCAACCTCCTGGGAGACCATGCGCACTGCCCGCTTGTCTACACTGGAGACAGGTGTGCCTGCCGTGCCTCCGCCGATCTGTGCTTGACTGTCTGCTGCTGTGGGTGCCGTGTGAAGTGACCTACCTGACGAATTGCACCACGCTGACACACACTTGCGCATGCTCCAGACAGGGCGTGTGGTGTGTGCCGCACTACGAGGAGAGGTGGCGTACGCTGAGCAGACTGCGCTTCAGCATCGTGCACCTGCGGGCACTTCGCGCTGGCAGCAAGCATCGGCTGGTCAGCTGGTGCAGCTGCCATGACAGCGTTGCGGAGGCCCTCTTCGACAACCAGGCGCGATGCAAGCATTGGCCTCCCTGCGCCCTCAGCCAACAAGGTTGTGCAACGCCTTTGCTGCGAAAAATGCGTCTGTGACCTTTGCGCCGGGCGCACCAGGACCTGGACCGGAGATTCAGCGAGGTAACGGGCGACCTTCAGCCGTGCGCGTGTGCGACAGCTCTATGCGGTGCCCTGGAGCTGGGTACCCTGTGGCAGCGCTGCAAGCGCAACGTGCTCGACGGCCTCCTGCACCCTGATGTTGCTGGGGCGCCGGAAGCGCCCGAAGTCAGCGAAGACGGCGTGCTGACTGTCTGCATTAGTGTGTGCGGCGAGCCCGTGCTGGCAGTCAGGCTGGCTGACAGCTCGTGGGGCCTGGTGACCGGCTACGACCTCCCGGTTGCGGGGCACCTGCGCTGCCTGCTCTGCAGGAAGCGCCACTGCCCGCACACCAACGCCCTGGATGATGGCGAGGGTCGGGCACTGGGGCGTGCACAAAGTGGCAGGCGGCGGAGGCCCCACAGGCAGGGTCAGGTCGTCCGTGTCCACAATGGCGGCGTAGGTCAGCTACGACCGCGCCCCAGGGCACGGCGGCGTGAGATGGCGCGGCCGTAATGCGAGATTTGTAGATTAGAAGTGGGCCAACACCAGTGCAGCAGACACACGGACCACAGGCCGCCCGCGCTAGCCGGCAGACCTCACCCCTAAGCCCTGTGCATCCACAGCGGGAGCAGGCGGTAAAAAATACAGAAGCCGGTCTGGCAATTACGTGTTGATAACCCCAGCCGAGCACCCACAGGCTTGATTTGGATGGCTCGCGAGACTTAAGTGGTATGCAGCCGCATTCTATCACCTCATTCCACAGTCAGAGCTCATTCCACTGAGAGAGGCAGGGACGCCGCGGCACAGCAGCAGAGGCCTGCCTTGCAGGCAGCTGGCACACACAATAAAGAGCACATGTTGCCCTTATGGAGGCTGTGCTCCAACGAATCCGACACGTTGGCCTTATTCCCCACTAGCGTTGGTTTCCACCCACCAATAGTTCAATGATTTGAACCCAGCACCTGAGCTTATGCCGTGTGGCGCCCTGCACATATGTTTGGCCAAAGGTACAGCTCGATCTCATCCATCACACGTGGGTGGAAACCAACGCTAGTGGGGAGTTGGGCCAAAAAATAATTAGACCACCTGTTTTTTGTCATGTCCTAGCGTGGTTGCGCACTGCACTGCGCTGCACGTTCGCGTAGTGAAGTGACGCGACGCACTTGTTAAGGTCCAGCACCCACTGTGCCCTCACTCACCAGCAGTGGCCTGCATGGCAAACATGCATGTTCAATTCCCACAATGGGCGCTGTTGCAGAGGTTGCAGCGGCTGCCGCTGCGGTGGCCCATCTGCGCCTCACGAATATCTGCGCCTCACGAATATCTGCGCCTCACGAATAGTGTTGACCTTAGCACTGGGCACTTTGAGTGCGAGTGCGCAGACGTTCAACGGTGCGCTCGCTGATGCACTCCTAGTGTCCAACACCGCGCAGAAGCAAAAGCGCACATGCCATTTTGAAGTTGATAGCAGCGCGATCGTCATGCAGGACCCGCCAGAGCACCTCTTCGGGCACCTGCAGACGGGTGTCAGCCACAACATGCCTGTCACACCGCCGCCTACCAGTCAGGCGGGACCACAAGCACAGGTGACTACCTACGAGCGCGGCCTGGAGGGTTTTCTGTCCATGCGGCAGTGCAAATCACTATTACTAGCATCCGGGTCGCTTGTGGAGGTGAGGCAGTGGTACCGCACCCTATCCTGCGCACGCGCTTGGACAAATTGGACAGCAGCTGCGCAGCTGTGACCGTAGGGCTACTCGAGTCTTACTGAGCGGCTATCGCTTCTGACGCATGCGTCAGTCGGACAGTCGGGCTTCTTGATTTGTGGGTGGGTGGGAATGCGGGCGGAAAGCTCTTCCCTAGTCCTTGACTTCATTTCCGTGCGCAGTTTACGGCGTCGGCCCTACCTGGTCCGGTCTCTCTAAGAGGCAGCCCAGGCAGGCGGGCAGACCGAGGCCCACGGGTTGTCAGCATGTCGGTAACGTATGCGGACAGCAGCAATGCAGGCGCTTAGCGCCATCGTCGCCAGCCTCCTCGAGAATACACGTAGCCCATCCAGCGCACGCTGGCATCCGGCATCTCCAATCTTGCCACCCACGTGCGCCAACCACGCGTACATGGACGACTGTTCTGCAATGTAGCACGCTCACTCGCCTCTGTCAGGACTGTGCGCATTTCAATCCAGAGTACTCGTCCCTCACCGTGCCTCACACGGCGTGCAATCAAGAATGAGGCGGGCTCCTTCATGCTGCAAGTGAAGTCGTTCACCGTGCTCGGTCTTTCTACTCCTGCACCTGCATCACGATTGACAAAGACGCGGGATCGCACAGGCGTGGCAATCTGCAGAGTGCGATGATATCATCGTATCTTTTGCATCACCTGCGCCCTAGTGGGTGGCTCACCTAGGTGCGGTGCCAGTGCAGGTCCACGTGCTTGCTGAGCAGGGCACGTCCTCTTGCACTGCGCGCCGCAGCCCTGCCACACTTCTCCTCGGCTCTCGTCAACTCCGCTGTGCAAGAACCATGCCTACGCTGTGCAAGAACCAACAACTATCTCTGCGTCTACATCACACAAGGCAAGCAGCCACTAGCGTTGGTTTCCACCCACCAGTTCGCACCACTTCTGCATCCAACCCCAACTTGGCCCGCCTGACATGAAGCCTCTGCTGTTGCGCTGCTGCCGTGCACCACCTAGCTCTGCCTGGGAGCAGCCATGTTGTCATCTGCCTTGCCGCGGTACAATGCCCGACTCATCGCACAGCCTGTACTACGGACATGCGCCTCTCGTGTTCCCTCGCCCCTTGACCTGGGACAGCAACTTGGTTTGTCGTGTCGAGCCGGGTGCTACGTGACACGTACAACATGCACTTTCCAGTAGCATGAGGCTTCGGCATGTACAGACAATGCTGCGCTACCAAGGCGTTCAAACTGGCTGTTTACGGACGCAGCCCTGGAGCAGGGCTGCGCACTGCAGATCAAGTCAGTCGAAGCTGGGCTCAGCAAATGCTAGGCACGCAAGAGTGCAGCGTTCCATTGTCATTGCGCGGGTGTCCGGGTGCTGGGCAAGCATGGTGCAGCCTCTTGGTAATAAGTGCGCGATTGGCGCGCGGGCAGCCGGAGTGGCCGGGCAGGTGGTGTTTGTTTCCGCGAGCGCCCTGGGTGGAGCACTGGCAGACACGCTCAGCGCAGCAATCTGCTGTCTTGTTGCGGCCGCAATAGCCATATCCTGCCTTGCGTGTGGTGCTTGCAGCACTTCAGCCCTGCGTGCCTTGCCATGCCGCCCATGACCCACTGACAATGGTTGAAAAGTGCAGTCTTTGGGGCCTACTGCGCACTGGCCTTGAGCCGCTCGCTGGGCCCTTGATCTGTCAACTGATATGCTCGTTGGGGCCTGCTGTGTAGAGCGATACACGCACATCTTCCCGCAAGTATGGAGAAGGGGTCAGACTCGGCGGGGCACAAGCGGACTCTGGCTTCCTCAGCACAGCCGCCCTGTTGCGTCAGGCGCTTGCAAAATAGACAGGCTCCGAATACCAGGCTCAGGCGTGTGACAGGCCGTTGGCTGTCCACGCACGCCAATGGGTGTGTTTGTCAGCAGGGCCAACTTTGCTGTCTGCGTCCACTGCGCAACACGCATTGGTGTGCAGCGAGTGGTTGGTCAATGCCATTGCACTGTGCGATCTTTAGACGAGGCTGTCAAAACAAAATACGATGGATCGAGGGCCAGGCGAGGGTGTGGCACGAGGTGAGACATCGCAACCTCGAGGCGCAGCCAGTGCACGGTGCCGAGCAATGTGGGGCAGCATCGGAAGCTCTGTGCACCATCACGGCTGGACATGCTTGGGGAGGGAACACTTGCGCAGCCGCAGCGCGTGCCGGTTGCATGCGTCAGCGGTGGCAGGTCTGAGGCCCCCCCTTGCTTGCGTGAGCAGTCAGTGAAGCAGCGCTGTTCTGAGAACTCAGGGAACTGCGCTGTCGTACAGAGCCTCTGCTGCTTCGCGCGGCGCGCGGCGAAGCGGTCGAAAGGCCTCCGTGCTGGTGGGTGAAGCCTGAATTGCTGTTCCAGTTTGTCACTGCAGCCACAGGAGCAAAGACTGAGCAAGCTGCCTGCAGGATGATGCGGCAGGCTGGGCGTTATCAGAAGGCTCGCACTGGCCCTATCGTGTTGCAGCCTGCGTTGTGTGCACACTGACTTCCAAGCCGTGCCTCCATGGTGTTGCTGCCGTGCAGGCCTACAGGGACCTCGCGGACAGGCACCCATCTTTTCGTAGAAGGCGAGCGCCAGTGCCTTGGATGCTGCGGCTGTTTTGCTGGGGCACTGCTGAGACCTGCCGGCGCGCAGGTCGGAAACAACTGACCTGATAGTGGAGATAAGCTTGCAGCCCTGGCGCTCCTTCAGGCCCGACGGTGTCATCTTGTTCAGGTGAGTTGCCCTGCGTTCTGTGGTGGCTTCCCCGCCTGTTCACCGTCTGTGGTTGGCAGGACCCGGCGCTGACGCACGCTCTGGAGCACCCGCCCAGTGACATCCTCACGCCGCTCGCGGCCGTGGGCGTGCCCTTTGACATAGACGACACGAAGGGGCCGCTGATCGAGGAGCCCGTGCGGAGCTTGGAGCAGGTGAGGTTCCTTGTGGCGCGCCTTTGCATGGCGCTCAGCCGGCACGATCCGACGCCGCTGACCTGGAGACCTTGCGCAGGTGGGCAGGCTGCACGAGGTGGACCTGGACCAGCTGACCTTTGTGGGCGAGTCGCTCTCACTCCTGCGTCAGGAGGTCAGCGGTCAGGTGCGCCTGGCGCCCTGAGCTTGTTTGGCGAGCGCTTGGCAACCTGGCTGAAGGCCAGCATGGCTGCAGGCGGCTGTGATCGGCTTTGTGGGCTGCCCCTGGACGCTGGCCACATACGTTGTGGAGGGCAGCGGCTCGAGCCTGTACAAGACCATCAAGTCCATGGCGTACCAGGCTCCTGACGTGCTGGACGCCCTGCTTTCACACCTGGCAGAGGCTATAGCCACGTACGTGATATACCAGATCGACTCGGGCGCTCAGGCGATCCAGATGTTCGATTCCTGGGGCAGCCACCTGCCCCCGCACGTGCGCACTCGACCGGCTGGCTACTTTGGGCGGGCCGTCGACTGCGACTCACCCCTGTGCCCCGCGCAGCTGTGGGACCGCTGGTCGCGGCCGTACATCTCGCGCATCGTGAGCAAGGCAAAGGCGGAGCGTCCGCATGTGCCGCTGACGCTGTACGCCATGGGCAGCGGCGGCCTGGTGGAGCGCCTGGGGGCGACCGGGGTGGATGTGGTCGGCCTGGACTGGACAGTGGACATGGCCGACGCGCGAGCGCGCCTGCAGCCGAGCCAGAGTGTGCAGGTGCAAAAGCGTGCTGCCGCACCCCACAGGGGCACAGGTCCTGCAAGTTGGGCCAACTGAAGCCGGGGCATGGGCGCCCAGGGCAACGTCGACCCGATGGTCCTCTTTGCAGACCAGGACGCCATCAGGGCGGCGGTGGACGACTGCGTGGCCAAGGCGGGCCAGAGAGGCCACATACTGAACCTCGGCTACGGCGTAACAGTGGGCACGCCGGAGGAGAATGTCAAGTACATGTTTGACCTGTCCAAACAGCTTACGTACAGCACCGCTGTGGGCGCTGCCTAGCATGCGCGCACCTGTGCCCTGCATGCGGGCTAGCTAGCAGGCTCATGGCCGAGACACAAGCTTCATTCAGAACATGCTGGGTCGGGCGGTTCTCGCGCATGCCTGCTCGTTGCTGAACGCACATCGACAAGCATGGCAGTGCCCCTGGATGCCTCAGCTGGTGCTTCTCTCCCATGCCAGAAAGGCGCAGATGAAGGGCACAGTCTGCTGATCTGTGTGATATGCGATGAGGCGTGTGAGACTGCATTTAGTCGATGGAGTCAGAGAGACCCTCCCATCATGACATGCATGCATCCCCATTGCAGTGCTCCTTGAGCATGCAGGGGCTTGTGAAACCACCTGACCATCGCCCAGTCAGGCTTGCATCTCCACAGTACTTTGTCAGCGCAAGCTACGGTGATGCTGGTGCAGAAGCCCGACTGGGTTGCCCACAGTGGGCCCATCTACTCCATTGACGTGCACCCCGGCGGCACGCGCTTTGCGACTGCGGGGTCAGACCACAAGGTCAAGCTCTGGAGCCTGCTGCCGCTGCTGGACGCCCGCTTCGACGCCGACGCAGAGGGCACGCGCCTGCTGGCGACGCTGACTGATCACCATGCGCCCGTCAACGTCGTGCGCTTCTCGCGTGGAGGACGACAGCTGGCATCGGGCTCCGACGACAAGCTGGTCTGCGTGTACGAGCTGCGGGAGGGGACGGGCAGCGCGGCATTCGGCAGCACAGACGCGCCCAGCGTGGAGAACTGGAAGCCCAGCGCGGCGCTGCGCGGGCACCACAACAACGTCACCGACCTGGCGTGGTCGCCCAGCGGCGGCCTGCTGGCGTCAGCCAGCCTGGACAACAGCGTGATCGTCTGGGACGCTGCCAGCGGCCACCGCGTGCGCACGCTTGCCGGGCACGAGAGCTATGTCAAGGGCGTCGCCTGGGACCCCATCGGCACCTTCCTGGCCAGCCAGTCGGACGACCGCAGCGTGCGCGTGTGGCGCTGCGAGGACTGGTCGCCGCTCGCGCGCACGGCGGAGCCGTTCGCCGAGGGCTTCGTCAGCACGACCTTCTCGCTGCGCCTGGACTGGGCGCCCGACGGCCAGCACCTGCTGGCCGTCAACGCGCTGCAGCCGCCCTGCCACACCGCGCCGCTGCTGGAGCGCGGGACGTGGAAGGCGCCCTACTCGCTGGTCGGCCACACGGCCGCAGTGGTGGCCGCACACTTCAACCCGCGCCTGCTGCAGCCGCTGGGCTGCGACGGGCAGGTAGCGCTCCCGTGAGGCGCTGCGTGCACTTCCTGCCGGCGTCGCGGCGGCTCACCGGGGCCGCGCGCCGCAGGCGGCGCGGGCCGACGCGCGCCCGGTAACTTGCATGGCGCTGGGCAGCCAAGACAGCAAGGTGACGGTGTGGCTGAGCAATGCGCAGCGGCCGCTGGTCGTGGCCAGCCGCATGTTCAAGCAGAGCGTGGTGGACCTGGCCTGGACCCCGGACGGCTACACGCTGCTGGCCTGCTCCACGGACGGCACGATCGGCGTGCTGCAGTTTGAGCCGCACGAGCTTGGGGCCGCGATGTCGCAGGCGCGGCGCGCGCGCGCACACGCACCTGCCAGGCGGGACAGGCGCGGGGCGCGGCTGACACGCGCGCGTGCCGCAGGGCGCCGTCGAGGCTCACCTGCGCGAGCTGTACGGCGACGCGCGCAAGCGCAGCGCCCTGCTCGCGGAGAGCGCGGCGCAGCTGCAGCTCGAAGCGGACGCCTGCGCTGCCGGCGCCGCAGACGCCGCACCGCCTGCGGCTCCAAACTCGGCGCCTCTGGCGGCTGACGTGCTGGCCGCGCGCATTGCGCCTGCCCCCACCAGCGACGCCGATGCGCAGCGCCTGCCTCGCGGTGCCGCCGACGCCCGGGCGGGCGGCGCGCATGCGCCGGCACGGACGCCACAGGCTGCCGGTGGTGAGGCTCGCGCGGGGCCGCGGCCACATGCTGAGCCTGGGCCGCCCGCTGCTGTTGGCGCGGCCGCCGGCGGGGCGCCGCGCGTGCCCGCGGCAGCCGCCCAGCGGGGCAACGCCGGGAGGGGCGCCACAGGTGCCGGCGGCGCGTGGCCCGGGCCGAGCGCCGCGCCCTGTGGCGACCCTGCGCCGGGCGACGCTCAGCTAGGCGCCGCCGCGCCGCCGAGTCAGCACGCAGCGCAGCTGAAGCAGCCGCCCGCAGCCCGCCGCCTGGCGGTGCAGCTGCAGCGGGACGACCTCGGGCTCAGGGAGGCCGGCGCGGTGCGCAGCCTGGAGGCCGTGAATGCAGCGGAGGACGCCGGAGACCGGGCGCCGTCGCTGCTCGCATGCACGAGCGGAGCAGACCGCCTGTGGGAGGTCCCGCTGCGGGGGCGGGTTGCCCTGCTGTGCGGCAGCAGCTGCTTTGCGGCCGCTGCGCTGGCCGACGGCACCGTACAGGTCAGCCGCCCGCTGCTGCTGGCGCACAGGCATTGCCAGCATGGCACGCCCGCGCACCAGCCTGCCTGCGCGCACGCAGGTGGTCTCTCCAGCCGGGCGGCTGCTGCTGCCGGCCCTGCACCTGGGCGCCTGCGCGGCCTTCATGGCCACAGATGGCGGGTGGCGGCTGCTGGTGGTCACCGTCGACGGCGCCCTGCGCCTGTGGGACCTGCAGAAGCAGGCCGTGGAGGTGGAGGCATCCATCCTGCCGCTGCTCAGCGGTCCGGCCGGCTGTGTCGAGGGTGCGCGCGCGTGCTGCTGAACTGTGGTGCCCGCCCCGCTCGTGCCCGCACACGCGACGACAGGAGGCTGAGCGGGCTGCTGGCTGGTCGCGCAGTGGTGGCTGTGCGGACGTCGAGCGCGGGGCTCCCGGTAGCTATACTCTCAGACGGCAGCGCGTACGTGCTGCATGTGGGCCTGCGGGGCTGGCTCAGAGTGGCGGATGACACGCAGGCGCAATCGGCGTATGCGTCGGCCCTGCCCGCGCACCTGCCGGGTGCGGCAGAGGCTTGGACGCTGCTTCTACAGGCCGCCGCGAGCGCATCTGCATCTGACGCGCATCCCGCTCTGCGCAGGGGACCTTGACAGGCTGCAGGCGCAGGCCGCGACGGTCCGCCCTGCAGACCCGGCCGCCCGGCTCGCGGCTGCGGCCTCTGCGTCGTGGGCTGCTGACACGCGCGCGCACCTGGAGTCCAACGTCGCCGCCGCACTGGCCCTGGAGTCGCCGAAGGAGTACCGCCGCTGGCTGCTCACCTACGTGCGCCACCTGGCTGGTGCGCATGGTCACGCTGCCCCGCCCGACAACCGCATGCCTGTCTGGCTGCCGGGCGCAGTGCATGGTGCATGCATGTGAGCACTGCGGCGCGACGCAGACTCGGCGGAGGAGGGCAGGCTGCGGGAGGTGTTCGCCGAGCTGCTGGGGCCGCTGCGCTATGCTGCTGACTCTCACGCGCCTGGCGCGGGCGCCTGGGCGCCCCTCGTGCTGGGCGTGGAGAAGCGGGGCCTGCTGCAGGAGGTGCTGCGGGACGTGTCGCGCAACCGTGCAAACCAGCGCCTTGTGAACGAAATGAATGACATCCTGGCCGGACTGCAGCACACCGAGGGTGCTCGCTTGTAACAGGACACATCTGCTGCGAGCAGCCGGCGCAGCCCGCACACCGCACCCGCAACGCGGCCGCTTGAACAACGCCAGGCCTAGACAGTCTCCAGGATCAGCTGCTCGATCTTCTTCACGCGTGTGCGGATTGACAGGTCGATGTACTTGTCGGCCAGCTGCACAATCACGCCCCCGACTATCTCCGGCTCCACCTGTGGGGCGCGCGCCACCTCACAGCTCCAGCAAGCACAGTGCCTTGCTGCACATTAGCGCGGTGAGGAGGCGGCAGCGCGGCGCACCTTTTGCCGGACGAGCAGAGTCTCGCCCTTCTGCAGCATGCCCTCTGCAAGGCACACCGAGTCAGGTTGCGCGGACGCCGACCACCGCTTGGCTGCAAGCGTGACCACCGACACAAGCGGGGCGCGCACTCAGGCCCGTCTTGATGTCCTCCAGGTCCTTCTTTCCCAGCGGCTGCTCAGGCACACGCACGCACACGAGTGAGCTCTAGGTGACAGGCAGGCGATTGACAAGAGCTCGCGCGCACCGCTGCGCACCTCGGCAGACGTGATCGTGCATGACACTTGGCCGCGCGACGCAGCCATCAGCTCGCCAAAAGTGTCCACGACTTTGTCAAAGAGGTTGAGGCGGTTGTTCTCCGCCAGCACCACTGCCGCGGGCGCACACGGAGTGGAGCCAGCGCTGCAGGCATGCGCGGTGCTCGCCCTGGGGTGCTCCGGGGGCGGCGGGGGGGGGGGGCGCACTGAAGAAGTTCTTGGTCAGGTCGTTGACCTTCACGCTGCTCAGTACCTCCTGCAGCACGGTGGACTTCTGCTTCAGCGGCACCGTAGGGTCGCGCAGGAACTGCGCAAACTCCTCGCTCTCCATCGCCAGCTTGGACACCTGCGGGGCCGGAGAGCGTCACCCAGGCGCCGCGCCGCGCGGCACGGCCACGGGCGGGTACGGCCCCACCTGCGCCAGGTCCCGGTCCAGTGCGTCCAGCTTGCCGGCCTTCTGCCCGGCCGTGTAGAGCGCCAGCGCATACCGGCCGTGCGTGCCGTGCGTCTGCACCGACGGCAGCTTCGCAGGCGCGCTCTGTGCGGCAGCGGGCGCGTCCGCGAAGCTACGCAGGGCCTGCGTGCAGGGCGCCCGGCCGCGCCGCGCGAGCAGGCCTAAGGAGCGCAGCATGGCGCCTCCCCCGCGGTCCTGTCACACGGTCCTAGGAACAGGGACTGGCTCGCCGATCGGCGAGTGGATGTTCCAGCCCTAGCCAGCTGCAGTCTATCAGTTAGCACTGATCAATGGTTTCTATCCAAGGAATGGAGACATGCCATGAATGGGGCGCCATACGTGACAGGGGCGCCCGGCCAGCTAGCTAGATCCTGGAAGCACTGCATGGAGCGTACGAGTGTGGCACGCGGGCCAAGCAGCCCGGTAGGAAGTGCGTCGGTCTGGGGCTGTCTGAACGTGAGAAGGGCAGAGGCACCAGCGCGGGAGGTGGGAGCCCGTGCAGGTGCCACCATGTGCCTGTGCGGCGTGCGGTGCGATAGCCGCGGTTGGGCGCGGGGCGCGCGCCTCGGGCCAGAGCCCGCGGCCGGCCTGCCGCGGCGCGCGCACGCAGCAGGAAGGCGCCAGGCTTTGTGGCAGCCGAGCAGCCGCGCCCGGCCGCGCCAGGCCGGCCGCGCGCTGCCAGACTTCTCCACGGCGTGGGGCACGAGCCTGGACCTGGACGCGCAGAGCGTGGCCGCAAACCTGTTTGCCGCCAGCATCGTGCCCTACTCCGCCTTCCTGTACTTCCTGCACCGCTCGCGCGCGGCGCCGCCGCTGGCGCTCTTCGGCTTCTACTTTCTGCTCGTGTTTGTGTTCGGCACGATACCGGCCGGCATATACGCCAAGACGCACTACAACAGCATCCTCGCCAACGTCGACTACCTGCACGGCTCGGCCGAGTCCCTGCTGACGGTGACCAACCTGTTCATAGGTGCGCGGCGCTTGCCTGCGCGGACCGCCCTGCTGCTCACCTGCTCACGTCCTGGGGGAGCGCTGACGTGTGCGGTGCGCAGTGCTGGGGCTCAGGGCGGGCATCAGGCGTGCGGAGGACTCCACTGCTGGGCGCTAGGCGGCGGCGGCATGGCTTCCTTTGCGTAGCGCCTGGGCGTGCTGCTTGGCGCCTGTGTCCAGCACGTGGGCCGGCACACGCGGGCGACGCTCGAGCGGGGGGCGCTGCGTTGCTGGCTGTTACAGTTACGTGTTGCGCGGAGTCTGCCGGGGCGTCGTTATCATGCCGGACACATCCCACTCTGCTAGGGACGTGGGGGTCGTGTTGGCGCCCTTGTTACTGTGCTCCGCTAGCTCCACCTGCGCGCGTGCCCGCAGGCGTCGCGCATGCAACAGCAACAGCTTTGTGCCTGTCAGACCGACCCCAGGCTGCGCACCATGGGTAGCCGCTCCGCGGCGCTGCAGCTGTGCGGCAGCTCTGCAAACGCAGCGGCAAGCGGGTCGGCAGCCTGGCACGGCGCAAACGTGTTTGCGGGCATCGCGCCCCAGCCGCTGGTGGCCGCAGGCGGCGCGCCTCCAGCCTGACGCCTGGCGGCATCTGCCTGGTGCTCGGCAGCCGCCAGTGCGCCGCTCTGGGTGCAATGAGGTTTAGAGATGGATGACTGGCACGTCGGGCGGTTGCGAAAGAGCACGACGCCGGCGCTCACCGCGTGCGCGCCCGGCAGCCCCGCTGCGGCCCAACCGTCCGGGATCAAGCCGCGGTCCAGCTGCAGCAGCGCGCCCTGCTGCTCATCCATTGGGTCCGCGCAGTGCTGCGCTGGCGTCGCCACGACGGCGACTGCCGCCAGCGCATGCAGGGCCAGCATGGCCTCTGCCAAGTGGTCCACACCCCGCTCCGGCAGCGCCGCGCGGGTGCCCGACACGGATCCGCTGCCCCCTCGCACTCTGCCAGGCGGGACGGCGGGGCTGGAGGCCGCTGAGCGCCTCTGCTCTGCTGCAGCGGCCTGCCTGCGCGTGGGTATGGTGCTTCTGGCCGGCGGCGCATCCTCCTGCCACAGGTGCCCGCCCCCACACCTCGGGGTCCGTGCGGCATGGCAGGCGGCTGCAGGCCGCTTGCAGCCGATGCATGACGGGGAGCAGCGCTGCGCACCATCAGGCCGCGCCGGCCGACGGCCGGCGGCTGGGAGGTCGACGGCGCCGCATGATTGTGCTCCCCCTCGTACGTGGTGACCAGCAGGCTCGCGTCCGTCGCAGAGCGCTCCACGTGCTTGCGCACGGAGCAGTCCTTGTATGTGCATTTGTAGTAGCTGCGCGGGTGCGGGTTGCCCTTCACGATCTTCTGACCATACTTTCGCCACCTGCGCCGCGCCGGTCGCTGCCACCGCTTCAGCTGCCTGCCCCACGCGCGCCATGCGCATGTGAGGCCTTCCGAGGGCGTGGAGACCACGCTGGCGGGGCGCGCCGGTAGCCGTCGTCGAGTGTGTCGCGCATCGTCTCCGTTTCGACCATGCGCCTGTCCTCGTGCGCGCCGGCTCCGTCAGCCTGCCTGCTCCGGGGGCTGAGATCTGCATCCAGTATCTCTGCAACTTCCTGCTTTGTGGGCGACTGCAGCTCCTGCGCGTAGGCGCCGTCTGCCATGCAGCCGCAAGGGGCCTCCCGCTGCTCCTCCATCACCAGGAATGACTCTGCACCCAGCACGGCCACGCGGGTGGCACGGTAGGTTTGGCGTGCAGGTGTGGCGCATCTGTGCTGCAGCAGCAGGAGGGCCGGTGTGGGACGGACCGAGAGCCTGCTCTTCGTGCGCCATGTGCCGCTGGACCTTTCCCAGGCGCCGCGCGTCCGCAGCCTTTGATGCGCGCGCTGCCTGCGCTGCTGCAAGCGCGGTGGTCGAGGGCTCAGCGCGAAGCTGCAGCGCGGGTAGCTCAAACGCCTCGACATACAGCTCGCCCTCCTCAAAAGGATCACCTGCGGGGCCGGCAGCTTGGCCTCAGCGCTCTGCAGCGCACGGCCTGACCTAGAAGCGCTCGCACACCACCCAGCGAGGAGCGTTGCACGCGCGCAAGGCCACTGAGTCTTCTTAGCTTGCCAGCACGCGCCTGCCTCTTTGCACAGCATCCTGCATGATGACACAGGCAGCTGCGCCTCCCTCTCTGCTCCGCACAGCGCCCTCGGCGCCTGGGGGCTCAGCCCTCCGCCGCCCTGCGAATGCCAGGCGGGTGTCGGCGACAGCACATGGTTGCCGCGGAGCGTGGTGGTTGTACAGGCTGCCCTCAAGAGTCACCGCCGCAGCAGACGACAGCGCATGTGTGTTACGCACGCGCCCTGTCGCCTTTCCCGCCCGCGCGTGCAGCCTCACTGTGCCGGCGCCTGGCCCCCGGCCCGCTCCTGGCTTTGCATGGCTGTGCGTCCCCTGCTCCAGGTGCACACACCCAGTTGACAGCCAGGCACTTGCTGTGCTCGTCGGGCGCCGCCGGGCGGGCGCAAGCACCTTGCTGCTCACACAGGAGATGCGCCCTGTGACAGGGTTCCGCTCCACGATCTTCTTCACCTGGCAGCCCTGCTGGCTGCACTTGTAGTAGCTGCGAGGGTACGGGCTGCCCTTCACCAGCTTCTCGCCATACCTGACCTCCACCGCCCCCGTCAGTGCGGCACAGCTCGGGCGGGCGGCGCGCCTCAGATCGCCGGGCAGCACACTCACTTGCGCCAGTGATACCCGTCGTCGTTGGCCATGCTCTCCTTCCTCGGCTTCGCGGCCTGCGTGCAGCGCTTGCGGGCTCGGCGCTGGCAGGCTCCACCGAGGCGAACGTGGTTGCACAAGCGCGGGCGCACCTCGCCGCGCAGGCGCCAGCCCGCAGCGGCCGCATCTGGCTGCGACAGCAGCGGTGCGCCCAGCTCGCACTGCACAAAAGCCGGGACGCCTTGCCAGCCGGTGGTGGGACTCGGCTCGCCCCTCTGCGAGCGCGCGCAACTGCAGCCGTGGCCAGGCGCCACACGCTCAGCAGCGAGCCTTGCCAAGACACTCTGCGCATGTTGCACGGGCACAGCCACGTCGTGCGCAAGTACAGGCGATTGCCAGGCACCTCCCGCAGCTGTAGCGAGTGAGCATAGCCTGTCGTCTCTCACACACGCGCCCTGTCCCCACACAGCCGGGGCACACACAGCCAGCCACCTTCAAAGGCAGGAGGACCGGCGAGTCGAGGGTGTAGCAGTTTGCGTTGCAGAGCTCGTTCATGGCGCAGATCCCATCCAGGCTCTCTCGCCCACGGCAGCGCGTACGTAAGCGCGCCGACAGTGCGGCCCGTACATGCGGTGCTGAGCAGGCCGCCGGTGAGTCCACGAGCACCACCCGCAGTGCAACAGGCACGAGTGCAGATTTGCATTTAAACGCCGTCTGAACCCGCTTGCGTACCCTCTGCATTCCCACCCCCGCCTTCCTAGCTGGGGGCCATGGAACCTCCTTGTTCTTGCTGAGTATAGTCCCCGGCGGGCCCGGCTTGGGGGGAGGGGGAAGCCGGGGCTGTGCGCGACCAGAGGCTGTGAGCCACCATCATTACTAGGATGGGGCTACCGAGTACGTCGGGGAGTGCCAGCAGCCTCCAGTCCCAAGCCGGCCATGTGCGCAGCTACCTGCTGTGCGCGCCAGCCTTTACAGCGCAAGCGCCGGTGTGCTCGGGGCCCCTGGAGGCCTCATACACGGCGCCCAGCGACCACCGGACAGGCGCAGCGCCTACCACGCAGTGTGCACGCTCAGACGGGACGGGCAGCAACAAGCACAGCCAGGACCAGGGGCAGCTTTGCGACTCGACCGGGCTGGGGCTGCCAGGCCCGGCGGCAGACCTGCCGGCCTGGCTGACGCCATGCCTGCACAGGGCGCTCGAACAGCAGGCCGGCCCTGCGTGGGACCCCGGCCTGCACCCCTGTTTGCTGCAGCAGCAGGAGCCGGCACTGGGCCGGGAGAGCGCAGCCAGCAGCGCAGGTGACGCACAGCCCCAGCTGGCACTCGCTGTCGTCTGCCTGTGCCTCGTAAACAGGCGCTTCTAACACCGAGCAGCGCTGCCAGAGGGGCACTAGCAACGCCTAACTCACGCCAACGTGCGGGCCAGCTGATGCATCGTGCGGCGCGCTACCAGAGGGCGCGGCAAGTGAGGACGCGACTCTGCTGGTCGGCTACCAGGTACACATCGCCTGTCACCTGCCTGGTTTGCTTTCCACAAGAAGGGGCGCGAGAGTGTGCGGGCACTGTGGCGCGCAGGACGACTGGCTGGAAGTCGCGCCCCAGGCGCTGCCCCTGTCTGAGCAGGCTCCATTCCTGCCCGCAGCCGCTCCGCGAGCTGTGACATTTGCTGCGCTGTGCCCAAACGCTCTGCTGGACGAAGCCCGCCTGTTTCTGCAGGTGCGGGCCATGCATGCAACTTGGCAGGCTGCCGCGTTCCAGCTTTCAGGTTGCCCGACCCGCGGCCATGCATGTCTGGCAGCGGCCTCACGCCGGTCAGCTCCTCAAGCAGGAAGTGACTTGCGCATACCACGGGCTCAACCTGGGCAGCCACGCGCCCTTGGGCGGCCCTGCCGGCACTGTCTTCCTGTACGAGGTGGCAGCAGACGAGGATGGCAGCGAGCCAGGCGTTGGCGGGCCTGGCATGCGCGGCATGCGCGCCGCTTGCAAGTGCTTGCGGCAGAGCTTGCTCGAGGCGCGCATGACAGGGCCAGCACGGTGAGGCAGCGCTCATGCTCAGCTGCCCTATCTGCCCGGCGCCTGGGCATTCCAGGCCTCGACCGCGTGCAGGCACACAAGGGTCGAGCCGGAAGGCGAATCTGTGGTCGTGTACGCGGTCTGCCCGTCCAGACACCCAGCGGCGCCTGTGCTGGCGCTGCTGGATTGCGTGCGAACGCTGTGCTGGTGCAGTGCTGCCGCATGCCCGCCAGCGCACGCATACTGGCCGACACGTGGAGGCGGCGGCGAGGTTGAGACCTCTGCGAGCGCCCCTGCGGAGGCGTCCAGCATGGGCGGGCTGGTCATTGCCGCGAGCGATGTGATGGTGAACAGCTCCAGCACGCCAGGAGCGCCGTACAGCAGGCTCAGCAGTGACAGCTCCCGGACGCACGCAAGCCCGGGCGCCGGCGCAGCGCATGCAGCTGCTGTCCAGGCGCGGCGCCCTGCAGTGTGCGCGATATGCGAAGTGGGGCGTGCCTGCTCCTTGACGACATCGTCGGCTCCCCGGTTTGGCTGCAGGTGCTGTCCGGAGACCTGCTGGGCGACATCAGCGGCGAGGCTGCGCGAGCTATCGCACTCTCCGTCTACCAGAAGCTGGGGAGCGTGGCAGCGGCCAGCCGGGGACCTCGATCACCTGCTGTCAGGCTGCCAGCTTCATACCTGTGCCTGGCTGGCAGCGCAGGGCATGACGCGGCCGGACACGGCAGCGCCGTCCGACCAAGCGGGCAGGCCGGCAGCGCTGCACCAGGCATGCCCGCGGGCAGGAGCGAGATGCTGCACTGCTGCTACGCGTGCCTGCGGCCGGGCTGCATGCCCAGCAGCCAGGGTGCACAGGCGCTGCTAGCCACAGCATGGACAGATCAGCGCGGCGCACTGCTGACGCCGCGCCTTTTGCCTTGCGCTCGGCCGGCTGAGCGCGGGAGCCCGACGGCAACCATGGTCCAGCCCCGAGGTCCGTCCGCAATGGCAGTGTTATGTGTGGGGCGTGAGTGCAAGTGGCACCTCACACCCTACACCTTTAGCTTCTTATACGCTGAACAGACGCAGGGCAGAGCTTGGGAAGCTCTGCCTCCAGCGTGCGGCCTGTTTCCGCAGCAGACACGGCCGCGTGTGAGGCAGAAGGCGTACGAGCGGCGGTCCTCTCGGCAGTCTCTCAGGTATGCACGGCTGTATCTGGGGTTGCCTGGAGTGAAGGTCATGCAAGCAGTGACCACTACTTTGCGCAGGTTCGCGAAGACTTCCTGGCTACGACTGCCGGAGGCCGCTTTCAGTGCCTTGTTGTGTGCAGGCTGGGCGCTGCATGCAAGGCCGAGAGGGCTGCATGGGCGGAGGCTGGCTGCCTGCCGGATGGCCTGCAGCGCATAGTTGTGCTTGAGCTCGCCGAGACAGCACTGTGGTGAGACCCACCAGTGCGGCTGCGAGGCAACCACGTTTCCTTCATGCACGCGACACTGCTTGCATCACCGCTGCTCTGGCTGACAGCCATGTCACTCAAACGCACCTTGTGGCATTGCGCCTGTTGTGTCAGCAAGCGTGCGTGCCGCAGGCAGACACGCAACTCGACCGACGTCAACCCGCGCGCTCGCGTAGCTGCAGCGTGCACCCTCCTTGCGACCCTTTCAGGCGCGGACCGGTCAAATACGCGCACGCTCTTCAGTTGATGGACATGTTGCTGTCCCCTTGCATCTGCGTGCTAATGAGAATATGTTTGCACGATTCACTTTGGTCAAGACACGACGTATCAACCAATCAAAGCTCGTGTCACGCTGACACATAGAGTGTAATGCGGCAGGTGGCGGCACGGCTGGGGATGCAAGCACGCAAGCAGCAGATCAGCAGGCCTTCACACAGGTGAGCAAAAGCTGTTGCTGGCGCACTCGTCTCCCCTGCACTCGCGCTGCAGGTGCTATGAGGAGAAGCTCAGATGAGTGAGCCTCACACAGCCACCTGCCGGGCCTGTGCCCATGCAGGCAGTCGCCAGCTTGCAGGATCTTGCTGCGCTCAACGCGGCGGCTGTGGCGGCAAGTCGGCCGCAGCAGAGCAGCTACCGGCCTGCTCCAGAGTCAGTGGACCCAGCACCTGGCGGTGCTACGGTGGAGCCTTGGCTGCCAGTCCACTGCGCTGCTGCGCACCGCTTGCTGGCCCTCGCAGCCGTCGCAAAAGACACGGAGGTGTTGCGTTAGGGCTGTGAATGTAGTTCATCAATTTATAACGGGCTGCTGCAACCCACGGGTACTACATGCCTCAGGCGCGCGGCGCCAGCAGAAGGGGCGCTCGCGCATCAGGTCAGGCTGTCCCACACAGCATTGACAAGCTGGAAGGTGGTGAGCTGTGACGGGTCCAAGTCGATGTTTCGAATGTCTCTGCCCACCATGTCAGACACTGTCCCGCGCACGTACGCGCTGCCGCGATCCAGCTGCCAGGTGACGTTTGTGATGTTCGCGTACAGGCTCAGCTCGTACCTGCCACCGACACAGACGCGGATCAGGCGGGCTGATCACAGCAGCTGTCAGAGCGCAGTACGCGTGTGCAGCGGGCGGGCACCGAGTGCGCGGCTCTGTGTCTGTCACCAGGTCTTCCACCCGCTCGCTGCGCCGCTGGCAGCCCGCCCTGAGCGCCTCCAGGCACTGGCGCTGCTTCTGCAGGCTCGTGCTGTCGCGCCAGCACACCAAAGTCAGCCTGGTCAGAGGCACGCGGCCAGGGAGCGCTGGGGTCGCAGTGCAGGGCCGCGCGCATCTGTCCTGCATGTCAAGCTCCGCCAACTCCTCCTCGGCGGCCCGCGTTGCGGCAGCCAGGAGCTCAGCCCGCTGCGCGTGCGCGCTCGCAGGCTCTGGCGGCGTCGCGGCTGCCTCCGCTGCTGCCACATCCAGGCTGAGGCCTGCCCCGCAGAGCCCCACATTGCTTTACTTGGGCAGGGCGGCTGGGTAGGCTCAGGGCGCCGGCGGAGTCAGCCGCGGGCTCCGGGCGCACCCCGAATCGCACTGAGCACTTGCTGTTCGCGGTCGCGTGCCATCCTGGTGGCGTCATCACACACCTGCTCAACTGCCAGGACCTTGCTGCTGTCGTCAGACCTGTGGTACCTTGTCCGCAGTTCCTCCAACACCCCGACGTGGTCCTTGAAGGTGTGAAGCGCTGCCATGCTGTGTACCAGTCCTAGTCCTACAAAGCTCCTTGCACTAGGGCGGTGCGATGCACCTAGCTGGTGCCAGCGAGTTGACTCTCGTGTTTTTGCTAAGTGTGCGCACTGCGCAGCTGTCCGACGCACTTTGCACTTGTGGGACGAAGGGGAAGAAGAAGCGAGCGCAGCTCTGCATCGAGTTGGGTTGTCCACCGCAGTGCTGTCACTGCCCGGTTGACAGCCAAGGACGTTCCAGTCTGTGAGCACGCGAGGTTTGAGACACCGTGAAGACCTGACAGGGGCGGCCGTGGACAGAGCATGAGCTACCTCTTGCCACACCTGCACTCCGGCTTTGCAGTCGACCAGGCCATCTTGTCGGTGCGCTCAGGTTGGATGTAAGCTGCCAAAGCTTTGCCACGAGAGCGCAGCATCGGGAACGCTACATGCACCGCAGGAGGAGGGCCGCGTCGTTGTTATGCGCTTCGGCCACGACTATGACCAGACCTGCATGCAGATGGACGAGGTGCGCAAAGGCCTGTTGCTGCCTGGGCTGCAGTGCACTGAGCTGGGTGGGCTGCTGTGCGACTTGGATCACCATGACGCAGCATGACGGCACCTGCCGCAGGTACTGGCGTCCGTCGCAGACCAGATGAAGAACTTTGCGGTGATATATCTGGTGGACATAAGCCAGGTGGGCTTCCTCCCCAACTCCACTGCCTCTGTCACAGCCGGGCACTTGCGCTGCGCTGCAAGCAGTCCTCGGCCGTCCCGTAACCTAACAGCGCAGGCTGCCAGGTGCCGGACTTCAACACCATGTACGAGCTGTACGACCCCTGTACGATAATGTTTTTCTTCAGGAACAAGGTGTGCTCCTTGCGGTGGCTGGGGCGTAGGCATGGCTCGGGCGCCGCACGTAACACGCCTTCTGAGCCGAGGCTGTGCCCGCGCAGCACATCATGATAGACCTGGGCACCGGCAACAACAACAAAGTGCGACCTGTGCCGGCTGGGCATGCCTGCTTGGCTCGCTGCCTATGCGGCTGTGGTTTCGAGTCCTGGAACACATAGGTGTGTGCTGCAGGTCAACTGGGCGTTCACAGACAAGCAGGAATTCATAGACATTGTGGAGGTCGTGTACCGAGGGGCGCGGAAGGGGCGCGGGCTGGTGGTCTCGCCAAAAGGTGCGGCAAGCAGCCCGTTCAAGCACGCTCTGCAACACCAGTACTGGTGTCACATGCATGCGACTCTCGATGCTGCCTCCGCAGACTACTCCACAAAGTACCGGTATTGAGGCTGCAGCGCGGTGGTGCGGAGGCGGGTGTCCTCGGGCGCGCCTGTCGCTTCGGCGGCTGCAGGGCACCACGGCTGCCGGTCCAGTTGACGAGGCTGCCGCACTACAGCGTGCACTGGGCCAGTGTGCTTGCCATGTTGGGGTTGTTTGCGCCTTTGGGAGGTTTGCACACCACCAGGAGTGTTGACATGCGTGCCATGCTCCGCTGTTTCGGCCATGTGGCTCACCACTCTCCACTGCTTACAGTCACAATGTGCGAGGTGAGCAGGTAGTACTGAAGACTGGCGCTGGCAGCTCTGCACAAGCCCAGCTCAGCAGGCGAGCAAGCGCTTGGCACTGTCCACCGTGTTGGACAGCAGCATAGTAATTGTCATCGGGCCGACGCCGCCCGGCACCGGGGTGATACAGGCAGCGCGCTCTGCAGCCTCACTGAAAGCCACGTCTCCCACCAGGCGGTAGCCCCGCTTCTTCGACGCATCCTGCCCGGCGCTGCACTGGTCAGCACAAGGCGACCAGCACAGGCAGTTGGCAGCGCCAGGAGGGCGGCGCCGAGCGCGACCCGCACCGGCACGGGGTTTGTGCCGACGTCGATCACGGCAGCACCAGGCTTGATCCAGTCCCCGCGCACCATCTCCGGCTTGCCGATAGCAGCCACTACAATGTCTGCCTCTGCCACGATGGATCTGGCGTCCGGCGTGCGCGAGTGCACCACTGTGACAGTGGCATCCCGCTGCTGCAGCAGCAGGGCAGCTGGTGTGCCCACGATGTTGCTGCGTCCGATCACCACCGCGCGCCTGCCGCTGATCTGAACGCCGCTGCGCTCCAGCAGCTCCACGCAACCCTGCGACCACACAGGTAAGCCCGGACTCCTGGCCACGCTGTGGCCGCTCGCTCGCTCTCGCACTCGCAGACGCGCCTTGGGTGTGCAGGAGATGAACAGCGGCTTGCGACCACGCATCGCCAGAGCGCCAATGTTTGCCGGATGAAAGCCGTCCACGTCCTTTTCCTGCGATATTGCGTCCAGGATGCGCTGCTCTTTCACATGGCCTGGTAGGGGCAGCTGGACCAGGATGCCGTGGACGTCGGGGTTGGCATTGTACCCAGCGACCACCTGAGCGCAGGGACGGGGTCAGACCTTCGGCCCAAGGCAGTCGCGGGCGCCTGTAGCAGCACCTCAGCCACAGCGCAGGTGCCTGCAGGCTCGGCCTGTGCAACGTGCTGCCGCTTATTGGGCGGGCAAGTCCAGGCAGGCCCCACCTCCAGCAGCTCGTCCTCCTTCACGTCCTCGGGCAGGTCCGTCGCAAAAGACTGGATGCCCACCTCCTCGCAGGCTTTGCGCTTGCTGCGCACGTATGTCTCTGAGTCGCCGCGCGTGCCCACCAGCACGACCGCAAGGCCGGGCACCTGCGCACAGCCGCGGCGGCAGTGAGCCGAGCTGCAGGGGCAGAGGAGGCAGCCGCAAGCGAAGCGGGCCGCCCGACCTTGCCGGTGCTCTTCTTCAGCGCCTCCACATCGGCCGCTAGCTCTAGCCGGATTTCAGCAGAGATCGCCTTGCCATCGATTATTTTGGCACGCTGTGCGGCAGGCGCCGTGCCTGCTTGGCGCGCACGTGACTATGGCCGCAAAACTGTGGCAGGTACTACGCAAGCGGACTGGGCAGCGCTGCTCTGCAGGTCTGCACAGGAGTGTGCTTACCACTCAGTTCCGTTGGGGCGGCCAGCGCAACACACGCACGGCGGCGTAGAGGCCGCTGCAACCCTCGCAGCTGCGCAGGCGCACAGCAGGCTGACCTGACCTGCGGGCGGCAGCGAAGGAAGGCGGCACTAAGCGGCTTGGCGGATGAGCAGCCAGGCCTGCTGCCCGCCAACATTGACTCTGCGCGGCTCCAGTGCCGCACTGGCGCATCTGGGTAGCTCTGTAGGACCTGACAAGAACCTGCTGGCACCAGGCTGCTCAGAGGGAGAGGCAAGAACTTTGGCCTGCTGAGAGGACACTGGCGCCTCTCGAGTTCCCTTGTGTGTCCGGGGCAACTGGAACTGGGGGTGACATGGAGCGTTGACGCTCTGAGCAAACACGCGCAACACATGGGCGGTGGACAAACTCCTCTGCAGGCGCACCAGCCCGTGACGCTGGAGGAGGTGGGCTCCGGGTGCTGTAGACGTGGGCGGGCGCCTTGCCCCTGCGCCTGGGAGCGGCACAACAAACTGCAGCCACCTCTGCGCAGGCCCGAGTGCGAGCTATCGCTGAGATTGTCGCTGCGCTGGTGAAGAGTGTCGGCGACGGCCAGGACGTGAACCTCAACCATATCAAGACAGAGGTGCGAACCGGGCCCTCCAGCAGGCCGGCTCCCACACGCGGGCGCTCCGACCAGCTCTTGGGCGCAGGCAGCCCGCAGGCATGGCCTTGCAAAGCTGCCAAAGCTTGTCGAGATTATCAACGCCGTCCCTGAGGAGCAACGCGCAGCGCTGCTCCCGCAGTGCGCCTGCCGCACACCTTGAGCTGTCCGAAGCTGTTCGGCCACAGCCATGGGTCGTAACGTTGTGGTCTGGCCGGGCCGCAGGCTGCGCGCAAAGCCCGTGCGCACAGCGTCCGGCATAGCTGTGGTGGCTGTCATGTCCAAGCCCCACAGGTGCCCGCACATAGCCACCACGGGCAACATCTGCGTCTACTGCCCGGGCGGCCCAGACTCGGACTTTGAGTACAGCACGCAGAGCTATACCGGGTACGAGCCGACCAGCATGCGCGCCATACGCGCGCGGTACAACCCGTATGTGCAGGCACGGGCGCGGGCGGACCAGCTGCGCCGGCTCGGCCACTCCGTGGACAAGGCGCGCGGCCACGCCGCCTGAACCTCGGCCGCACGGGCGGGAGTGCATGGCTCGCTGACGCGGGGGCGCGCCGCCGCAGGTGGAGTTCATCCTGATGGGCGGGACGTTCATGTCGCTGCCGGCAGAGTACAGGGACTATTTTGTGCGCGGCCTGCATGACGCGCTCTCCGGCCACTCGTCGGCGAGCTGCAGCGAGGCCGTCCGGCTGAGCGAGCACAGCCACACCAAGTGCATCGGCCTGACCATCGAGACCAGGCCAGACTACTGCCTGACGCCGCACCTCACCCAGGTGGGCGCGCGCCGTATGCGCAGCAGCAGCACGGGCTGCGCGGGCGAGCTCGCGCAGCCGCCCGCCCTTGTCGCGCCGCGCCCGGCATGGCGGGGCCGGGCACGCCGTGCGGACGGGCGGGCGGCGCGGCGCAGATGCTGGCGTACGGCTGCACGCGGCTGGAGATCGGCCTGCAGAGCACGTACGAGGACGTCGCGCGCGACACCAACCGCGGGCACACCGTCGCCGCCGTAGGCACCTGCTTCCGGCTCGCCAAGAACGCCGGCTTCAAGGCGCGCCCCCCCGGGGGCCGGGCGCGCCGGGGCTGCTCGCGGGGCGCCGGCGGGCGGCGCCCAGCCGCGCGGCGCGCGCGCAGGTGGTCGCGCACATGATGCCCGACCTGCCCAACGTGGGCTGGGAGCGCGACATCGAGTCGTTCCGCGAGTTCTTCGAGAACCCGGCCTTCCGCTCCGACGGCCTGAAGCTGTACCCCACCCAGGTCATCCGCGGCACCGGCCTGTACGAGCTGTGGAAGGCCGGCCTCTACCGCAACTATGCCCCCAGCTTCCTGGTGGACCTGGTGCGCCGCGCGCAGCGCCGCAGCATGCCGGCTGCTTCCTGCGGCCGGCCTTGCATGCCGGGCAGGGGCGCGCGCGAGCGGCGGCGAGCGCGCCAGGTCGCGCGCGTCGTGGCGCTGGTGCCGCCCTGGGTGCGCATCTACCGCATCCAGCGGGACATCCCCATGCCGCTGGTCACCTCCGGCGTGGAGAAGGGGAACCTGCGCGAGCTAGCGCTGGCGCGCATGGGCCAGCTGGGCCTGCGCTGCCGGGACGTGCGCACCCGGGAGGCCGGCATCCAGGCGCGCTGCCCCGCCCGCGCGCGCGCCGCGCGGCCAGGCCGGCCGCCGCCGCGTCTGCTGTGCCCGGAGGCCCGGCGCGCCGCGCGCCGACCCCGGCGCCCTGCGCGGGCTGGCAGGACCTGCACGGCCGCGTCGCGGCGGAGGAGGTCGAGCTCGTGCGGCGGGACTACGCCGCCAATGGCGGGTGGGAGACGTTCCTCTCGTACGAGGACCCGCGGCAGGACATCCTGGTCGGCCTCCTGCGCCTGCGCCGGGTGTCGGGCTGCGCCGCAGACCGGCAGCCGGAGCTCAGGGGCCGCTGCTCGATCGTGCGCGAGCTGCATGTGTACGGCACCGCCGTGGCCGTGCACGCGCGTGACGCCTCCAAATACCAGCACCAGGCGCGCCATGCGAGCCCGGGCTGGTTCGACTGGCTGGCTGGTGATGCACGTGCGCTGAGTGCACCGGCACCTGTGCGGCAGGGTTATGGCGCGCTGCTCATGGACGAGGCGGAGCGCATCGCTCGGGTCGAGCACCGCAGCAGCAAGCTGGCCGTCATCAGCGGCGTGGGCACGCGCCACTACTACCGCAAGCTGGGCTACTGGCTGGAGGGGCCCTACATGATGAAGCGCATCCAGGGCGCCCAGGGGCGCCGCAGGACAGGCCTGTTGCTGTGACAGCATTGTGTAGTGTGTACATCATGGCTTGCATTACCTTGTTTGTTCTCCAGTATGTCTCTGCAGGTTGCTGCAGCTTCAGTGCATGTCCTCGATACTGTCTGTCTGTCACCCTGTGTGTCCCGCAATTGCCAGCAGGCGAGGAGGTCTTGCAGTGCCTACAGTGGCTGCTCTGCGGCACACCGGCCGTGCTGTCAGCGTGGTTGGTACACACCTAGGCCTGGTCAGGGCAGACATGTGAGTAGTAAAGCGCCCAGAGGCAAGCCATCTCAACCTTCAAGGAGGTCTGAGCCAGGGGAAGACGCTGACCCGCCGCGTCTGGTTGGATCAGTCCTCATAGACATCCAGAGACCAGTCGTCTCTGTACACCTCCAGGTCGTCTGCCGCAACTGCAGCCGCCAAGCCTGCAGACTGGCGGCCTGTCAGCGTGTGCAGGCGTTGCGCTCACAGCGTGGCAGCAGCACAGCCAGGCCGGCCGGCCCCGTGCACCTGGCGACTCCTCTGTAGGTGAAGGGGGTCGCGTTGGCGGGCGCGGCCTCTGCTCCGCAGCTCCCAGCACGCTTGCGCGCCAGGACGCCTGCCAGTGCGCACACGGGCTCTTGGCATCCGCAGAGCAGCGTGCTGAGCCGGGCGTGGACGCAGGGCGGGCCCGCTTGCGGCGCGCACCGGCCAGAACACAGGATTGCAGCTTGGCGCGTCGGCAATCGCGGCCAGCCTTGCAGAGATCTCCGCATCTGTGTGTGCCTCGCGTGCCCGCTCCAGCTCCTGCCAGCCCATGCCAGCGCGCTTCTCCGGGCTGCAGTCCACGTCGAGCTCCGGCGCGGCTGCGCTGTGTGCAAGCGCGGCCTGGCTGCACTCGGCCTGCGGCTCCGCGGGGCCCTGCTGCGCTGGCATGGCGCTGCCGAGCGCCTTGTGCGGTCCCAGCGCTGCGCCGTACGGCCGCGCGCCCTGCTGGTTGGTGATGTTACCTAGCGCCTTGCGTGCGCTGGCCCCAGGCAAGAGCTTTCCTGGCAGCGCGCCCTGGCCAGCCCAGGCGCCTGCCAGCCCCTGTGCGCCGCCGGGCCTGCCTTTCCTGTGCAAGGCCGCTGCGCTGTTTTCATCTTGCCAGGCCTGCATGGCGCCCGCTCCCAGCTGGGTCCTGCGGGTGCAAGCAGGCGGTGTGCAGGCGGGGCCGATGAGGGTGCGCTGGCCTGCACCTGCCGCGACCTGGCGCTCGGGTTTAAAAGATAGGTGAAGGGGGAAGGGCGCTAGGGCCTTGGGACGTCTAGATGTCGACGGGTCTGCGGATGTCCCAAATCAGCGCAGTGTCAGATCTCGTGCTCTCAGGTGGACGGAGTCCTTGCAGACTATTTGCACTGGTCCCAGACATGCAGCCAGCGCGAAAACAAAGTTGACCAATATCTCGGGCCTGATCAGCTCAGAGGGTGCGCTGGCAGCAGGCGCCCTAGTACAGGCGGCCCACGCAGAGGGCGCGCGGATACCTGCCCAATAGCTGCGGCCATTGCACAAACACCCGGTCTGCAATCCTCGCGTCATACAGGATCCTGCCGGACAGCGACAGCGTGTCCACGCGGGCGATGCTCTCCACGTACACCACCCAGCAGCGGCGCCACAAGAGCAGCCTGCGGGTGTTGCGGCGGGTCGGTCGACGGCTGTGCGCTCTGCGCTGCGGACGTTCAAGCTTTGGCGGGAGCGGACGCACCGGTAGGTCAGAGCAGCGAGGCAGACTGGCACACACGTGCCGGGGCCGTTGACAAGCACCTGCGGAGGTCGCGGCCTGCTCACGCCGACGCCGACACAGCGCAGCGGCACAAAGGACCGGGGCGCGTGGTGCGGCCGCGGCCGCACCAGCTCGGGCTGCTGGGAGAAGACAATGGCAAAGGCTGCGCACAGTGCCACCAGCGTGGTCCATACGGAGGTGACGTATGACTGCCCGACCTCACGGCTGCGTGGTATCCTGCGCACCACGGCCTGCGCCCGCGGCGTGCAGAGCTCGCCTGCGGCCGTGGCCCGCACGCCTGCTCGGCCTGGCGCCGCCGCACCTGGCCAGCCTCTGCTGCGTCTGCCTTGGCTTCGCCCATCCTGTCGGTCACGGCGACAACATAGCAGCGCGGGCTGTAGCGCTGCTTGTCCATCCGGGAGGTGAGCGCGAGCATCTCTGCTGTGTGGCCACCTGCACGAGGCAGAGGCGCCTGGGTGAGGTCTGCCAGTCCACACCTAGCTATGCACAGACGCACTCCGTTGCAGACCTGAGCCCAGCACGATCAGGGTCGACACGCGTCTCATTGTCACATCAGCACGTGCGGCCGCATCACGGGCTGTGTACGTGTGCCAAGTGCAAGTGAGACAAAGCAATCCAGCATCCTTGAACCAAGGGCATATGGTGTTGCAGGTCGGTTGCATCTGACTCTGGCTCAAGAGCAAGCTACCCTGCTCAGGGTTACTATCAAAGGCAGCTGCAGGAGCAAGAGCGCCTCACTGGAGAGTGCAGGCGACCTGGAGCAAGCTGCGGCAGAAGAACACACGCAGTTGCTATGTATCTCCTTAGTTAAGGGCAAGCTTCTGCATCCCACAACCATAGCTCTGGCCCAAGGCCAGGGCTGCGCAGTTCCAGCCCAGGCCAGGCCAGCCTAGAAGGCGTGCCGTCCGGCTATGCTGACAGGTCAGAAGCGGAGCCTCCCTGACACCGAGCAGGCCACGCACAGCAAGCGTGCGACAGGCCAGGTGCGGAGGTTGGGCAGGCCGCACGCCGGCGCCTGGCGCGCGCTCACGAGGTGGCACACCCTTGCCGCTGGGGCCCAGGCGGCAGGCACTGGTGGGCCCAGGACAGGCCTGGAGCTGCCGAGCGGCTGGCTGGCCTGTCCCTCCCTCAGCGCCGTCCTCGAGCAGCTGCGCGTCATCGCGATCAAGGTACCGCTGCCGTGACGGATGGTGCCCCGTGGCTGGCGCTGCCAGGCCCCGCGCAGTGACGCAGCGTGCTGCCTGTGCCCAGGTGCCCCTCGGCCGCCGGTTTGACAGCGTGCTGGAGCCCGAGCAGCGCTTCTCCCCGCAGCTCGTCACAGAGCACCTGGCAAAGCGTGGCATCGAGGTGACGCTGCTCGCGCTGCTCGCGCGGTCGCCGCCACTGCCGCCCCAGCAGGCTCCTGACGCGCACGACCCAGGTGGGACTGGTGCTTGACCTGACAAACACGTGGCGCTACTATGACCCCAACGACTGGCTGGCGCGCGGCATCGACCACCGCAAGGTGATGCGCGCCCTCAGAGCGGGAACGGCATTGCGGGTCGGCCGCCGCTGACCGCTGCAGCCTGCACGGCAGATCCAATGCCGGGGACGCGGCGAGACGCCCGAGCCAGAGGCCGTCAACGTGTTTGTGTGGACGCTGATGACGTACCTGCATGCAGAGCCCCACAAGCACGTGGTTGTGCACTGCACGCACGGCTACAACCGCACTGGTGCTTCACCCCCTCTGCACGGCCTGCTCACCTCCTCCGCCTCGCACACCCGTCACGGCGCCGGCAAGGGCTGCTCTGCGGCGCCGCCGGCAGGATATATGCTGGTCAACTACATGGTGCGCCACGGGCTGTCGGTTGCGGACGCGCTGCAAGTCTTTGCAAAGCACCGGCCGCCAGGCATCTACAAGGCGCACTACATCGAGCAGCTGTTCAAATACAATCACGAGCTCGCGTGCGGGCCCCGCCTGTTCGCTGCCAGGCCGCCCTGGTCACCCGCGTGCGGCGCCCGGGCGAGTGTGCGGACGCGTGGTGAGCAAGCCAGGGCATGCGGAGCGCAGGCTGCCGCAGTACAGCGCGCCAGCGACGCCGGACTGGAAGCCGCCCGAGGCAGACGCGGACGAAGACGAGCCCGCGCTCGGCGCGGCGCCTTGCGGCGGTGCGGCCGCGCACACTTGCTGCGCGGCCTCGCGCCAGACGACTGGCCCGGCCGCTCAGCAGCGCCTGTGCGACTGCAGACGCGCCCGTCGAGGTGCCCAGTGACCCGCCTGACATGCGCCACGACGACTCGCTGGGCGAGGACGTGTCGCTGGAGGAGGCCGACAACGTGCGGGACGTCGTCATGCAGACGGCATGCCCTGCCCCGCGCCTGCGCTCAGCGCTGCGCCGCGCGAGCAGCTAAGCGCGGCGGGCGCTTGCAGGTGCAAGGCGTGGCGCCGGGCATGGCGGGCCGGGTGTTCTTCCCGGGCAGCCAGCCTGTCAGCTTGGCGCGCTCCAACATGGGCCTGCTGAGCGAGCGGCGGTACTGGGTCACATGGAAGGCCGACGGGACGCGCTACATGCTGCTTCTCTGCCGCTGGGGGGTGGGTGGCATGCTACAGCGTGCCCCGCTCTGCTGAGGCTTTTGCCTCGACGCGCGCGGCGCCGACCCCGGCCGGTCGTGCGCCGGGGCCAGGTGTACATCATCGACCGCACCTTCCAGGTCAGGCGGGTGCAGGTGCGGCAGCGCTGCGGCCTCCCGGTCGACGCGCCCTGCCGGCCGTCAAGCCCGGACTGACGTGTGCACCCTGCCGAGCCCTGCAGATGCGCTTCCCCAGCCGCCCGAGCGGCGGCGGCGCCGGGAAGCCGCGCGGCGTGCACCACATGACGCTGCTGGACGGCGAGATGGTGGTCGACACCGATGTGGTGACCGGCAAGCTGACGCGGCGCTTCCTGGCCTACGACCTGATGACCCTGAACACGCACTCTGTGGCAGCGCGCCCGTTCAAGGTGGGCACGTTGCTCGGCTAGCACAGGGCCGCGCCAGCCTTGCGTGGCGGCGCGCTGGGTGCAGCCCACACGACCTGGCTGCGCGCCGCCAGCCGAGGCTCGGCCGCGCCGCGCGGCAGGAGCGCTTTGCCCTGCTCGAAAAGGAGGTCTTTGAGCCGCGGCGCGCCGACCGGATGGACGCGGACCGCGCCCGGGCCGCCCGTGGCGCGGCCGGCCTGCGCTACGACTACGCGGGCGAGCTGTTCAGCGCGCGCCGCAAGGACTTCTGGCCGCTGTTCCGCTGCCGGTCGCTGCTGGAGAAGTTCATTCCGACGCTGTGTCACGAGACCGACGGCCTCATCCTGCAGGTGGGAGCCAGCGCGCGCCCGCGGCTGCCGCCTGCCTGCCGCCGTCGCAGCAGCATCCCGCGCCTTTTACTATTATCTAATGTCCCGCCGCCGGCAGGGCTACGAGGATGCCTACAAGCCTGGCACCTGCGAGGAGCTGCTGAAGTGGAAGTTCGCGCACCTGAATTCCGTCGACTTCCTGCTGCGGTCGACTGCAGCAGGCGCGCCGCCTGCGCTGTCAAGCGCTCTATCCCTGGCGCTGCCGCACAAGCGCTTGACACAACACGCCGTGCTGATGTGGGTGCCTGGTGGCAGGGCCGGAGCTGTACCTGCTGGAGACGCGGAGGGACCGGCCGCGCGGCCTGACCCTGCTGCAGGGTGCGTCCCCAGGGCGAGCCTGCATCGGCGAGCGCACGCGCGCACAGCGCGCGACTTTCTTTTCGTCTTCAGAGCTTGACGCTGTCTGTCGCCCTCACCGCAGGCGCAGTGGTGGCGTTCGGGGAGGACGCCGACCCGCGGCAGCTGGAGGGCAGGATCGTGGAGTGCACGTGGGACGCCGCGACGGGGACGTGGGCCTTCCTGCGCGAGCGCACCGACAAGAACACGCCCAACGCGTACCACGTGTACGAGAAGGTCATGCAGTCGATCGACGACAACATCACCGAGGAGGACCTGCTGGCTGCGGCGGATGAGGCCATGCGGCAGCCACCCTATGCACGCGACATGCAGCAGGCGCACGCTCGGGGCGGAGCCGGTTGAGAGGATGCGCATGCCGTGGCAAAGCCACCAGGCGCATGGTTGTGGCTGTGATGGCTGGTTTCAGCTCTTTGCAAGCGCGGTCTTATGGTTTGAGTTCGTGTCTGAGAGTCACAGTTGGCTTGTAACGGTAAGACGCACTCTGTGCTGCGCTCAAGTGGTTTGCGCCGGTGCGTCGCCATATGACAGTAAGCAAAATCGCATCGTTACCCATACGCATTAAAAAGCATGCCTACGCCGACTCAAACCACCGCTGCAGGCCTGTGCTGCGCTTGCCATCAGCATCAGCACGGCCTCGCCCCTCCGCGCCGAAGAGCTGCGCCTTGTACTTCTCGACAAGCGTGTCCAGCTTGTCGCCCTTGTCCCTATCCGGCCTCTGCTGCCGCCTCCCTGCGCCAGCGCCCAGCAGAGCACTTAATCCCATCATATTGGCGCATGCAGCGCAAGAAGCGCGCGGAAACAGCGCCCAGGCGCTTTAGCGCCAGTACCACTCGAGCACCCAGTGCTCCACGCACCGGCGGGCTTGGCGCTTCCGCTCGCCAGCGCAGGCGCCTTTGCACGCCGGTCGACGCCGGCCGGCTGCGAGCGCTGGCCAGCATCTGCACGCTGGCGCTTTGCGGGCGGGCGCTCGGCCGCGGCGCCCGCGCCAGCGGCCGCGCTGTTCCGAACGGCGGCGCCAGCGGCTGCGCTGTCCCGGACGGCCGCGCCGTCCCCGTCTGCGCCCTTGCCGCCGCTGCGCTGCCGCTGCCGGGCGCGCTGCTGCCGCGCGCTCCGGCTCTTGGCCTTCTGGGAGGCGCCCGGCGGCGCCGCCGCCGGGCCGCGGCCCTCCGTCGCCACGGGAGGGGCCTCACGGCTGGCGCGCTTGGCCGGCGCTGCCCTCGTGCCCGCTGCAGTAGGCAGCGCAGCCTGCCCCTGCTCAGGCGCCTGCGTCCGCCAGCCCATGTCGCACCGGCAGGCACCGGCAGACCGCACCACGCGGCAGCGCGGCCTTGCAGGCGGGCTGCGCACCGCGTCGTCGGCATCCCGCCTCCGCTTGCGGCGCGCAGAGCTAGGCCCGGCGCCGGCACTGGCCTCCTCGGTGGGGCCCGCCGGCCCCGCGCCCGCAGCCGGACCCCGCCCAGCTTCGGCGGCGGCGGCGCCCGGCAGGCTGCGGCCGCGCTCGCTGCGCTTCTTCAGCGTCTGGGCGTTCTCGACCGCAAACTCCACGACTGGCCGCCGCTCCTCGCCTGCGCCCGTGCGCAGGAGCGTGCGCGTGCGGCTCAGCGCTGACGCGGCAGGGTGTGCAGGGCGTCCGGCCGGGCGTCGCTCGCACCAAATGGCGCGGGGTTGTTGTTCAGCTGGCGCAGCGCGCACAGCGCATGCTCGTGGTCCTCAAACTCTACAAATGCCAGGCCCTTGCTGGCCTGCTTGCCCGCCGCGTCGGTCTTGTCCGCGCTGCGCAGCAGCTTGACCTGCTTCACCACGGGCCGCGCCTTGTCCGCGCGCTCCTTCACCTGCAGGCGCCCAGCGCGCTGTGAACGGATGGTCCAGCGCACAGCAGGGGGTTCAGCATCTGGGCCGCGCGCGAGCAGCGCCGAGGGCGCGGGCGCAGCGCCGAGGGCGCGGGCGCACCGCCGCGACCAGCAGCTGCTTCAGCTGCTTCTCGTCCAGCGTGTAGGGCAGGTTGCGGAGGCAGAGGCGCGTGCGCGACACGAAGAAGTTGGGGCTCTTCAGCTTGGAGCGCAGCTCCACCGCCGCGCGCCGGCGCTTGGTGCGGTCCGCGGCCGACATCGCCGCCCAGGCCGCCGACCCCTCCTCGATCTCGCCCTCCTTGGCCTGCCGCGCACCGCAGGTGCGCGCGCGCTCGCCGGCGGCGCCTGGGCGAGCGTGCCGCTGCCTGCCGGTCGCGCTCGAGGGCGCACCAGGTACAGGTTGCGGTTGTCGCTGCCGCCCGGGGCGGCAGCCTTGCTGGCCGCCAGGCTGCGCGCCGCGTCCTGGCTGAGCGCCATGTCGACCTCCACAGGGCGGCCGCCCACGGCCACGGCGGGGGCGGCCCCTTGCCTGCGCAGCGGGCGCCGCGCAGCGTCACAACCGGGGTGCGCGCAGGGTGCCTGCCGGGCTGGGCACTGGAAGGGCAGGCGCTCCCCCCCGCCATCAAGCGCACTCCGCATGTCCCCGCACCGCGCTTTGGCGCAGGCGTCCGCGGCCTTGAGCGCGGCCGCGGGCGCCTCAAACTCCACAAAGGCCGTGCCCTTGGCCACGCGCGTGCGCCCATCCAGCACCAGCCTGCCGCTCCGAGCGTGCAGCTGTGAGCGCGCGCGCGCATGACCAGGTGCAGACATATAACTCTGCGTGCGCTGCGCGCCTGCACGCCTTCACGCGCCCAAAGCGCGCCATGCAGTCCTGCAGCGCAAACTGGGACGCGTCCAGCGGCAGGCCCCGCACAAATACTGTCGCAGCGCTCGCGCCGCGCTGAGCTGCCGCGGCGCCGCCAGGCTGCTTGCCGCTCTCCAAACCCGCCTCCGCGCCGCCTGCCGCCTTGGCTGCGGGGCCTGCCGTTGCCGCGGGTGCGCTGGCTGCGCGAGGCGCGCGTGGTGCCGGCCGTGCCGCCGGCTGCGGTGCCTGCCGCCACCAGGACAGGCCATCAGCGCATGGAAGCGCATCCAGGACCAATGAGGCAAGACTTAGCACCAGCTCGGCGCGCCGAGCATAGCCGGGCCGGCGCACCTCGCCGCCCTGGATGAACTGGTCCACCACGCTCTGCAGCATGCGCTTTTCGGAGCCCTGCGCCTGCTCCGCACCCGCCCTGTCCGCATCCAGACCCGCCTCGCCGCCCGCGTCTGCGGCCGCCTCCGCGGCGCCGCCCTCCTCGCCTCCGGCAGCAGCGTCGGCGTCTGCTGCGGGCGCGGACAGCGTCAGGGCGCGCAAGTCGCACCCGCGTCCCAGGCAAGGGGCTTGACTGCGGGCGGTGGCGCGCGGCGGGCGCACACCCTGCGACGGAGCGGCCGCGGCTGCGTACTGGGCCTTGGGCACCGCCCAGTCGACCACCACCATGCGCCCGCCGACGGCCTGCGGGCGCCCAGCCTGACGCCAGCGCGGGCGCTGCATGTGCGGGGCTGGAGCGCGGGGCTTGCACGCGGGTCACCTGGCCGTTCGCCACCTTGACAGCCTTCTCCGCATGGCCGCGGCACATGAAGTTTGCGAACGCAAAGCCTCGCGAGCGGCCTGCGGGGGCGCAGGCGTCAGGGCAGCGCGCGGCGCGGGGGCGGACGACGCGGAGCGCTCGCGACCACGCACCGTCGGGCTTGCGCGGGATGGTCAGCTCCCACACAAAGCCAGCGGGGCTGAACAGCGCCTGGAGCTGGCCCTCCTCCACCTGGCCCGTCCACGACCCAGTCGGGGCCGGGCGCCCTGGGCGGGACGCCGCGGAACACGAGCGCCGAACGCAGGTAAGGACGCAGACAGGCGTGCACAGCGCGCGGGCGGGCCCGCACATCAAACGCCAGGTTCCGGACGATCAGGCGCCACTTCTTCATGTGCAGGCCCTCGCCCGACACCTGGCGCGCCCACATCAGCGTCCCCGCGCTCGCCTTGCGGCTGCTCGCGCCGCGCTCGCTGGGCTCCAGCACGCGGTTGTGCAGCTGCGCCACGGCCTGCAGCGCGCTCTTCACCTGCGCCGCAGCCAGACGCGCCGACCTGGGTGCCGCAACATCGTCTCAGCAGACGTCCCGAGCCTGGGCCAGCCGGGAGCGCGCACGCTGTCATACACCAGGAAGGCGAGCTGGCCGGCGCAGCCGTCGCGGTGCAGCATGTACTTGGCAGCCTCGTCCTCCGGCACCGGGTACACCACCTCCTCCACCTGCGGCCGGGCGGCCGGCTGCTTCGGCGCAGCGTGCGCCGGAGCCGGGGCAGGCTGCGCGCGGCCACCGCGTCCAGGGGGCCGCCGCAGTCCATATGGCGGCCGGCGCGGGCGCGCGCCTGGCCCAGGGACCGCGCGAGCGCCAGCGCCGACGCGGCGCACGCGGCCGTCAGGTTGCCCAGCGCGACCGTGCGCATCAGGCGCTGCTTGCCCAGGCTGCACTCGGCCTGCGCTGCCGAGCGCGGGCGCTTGGCCGGCCGCGCGACGGGGGCGGCGCCGGGGCCGCCGGCCGCCGGCTCGGCCGCCGGCGCTCCCGCGTCCTCGTCGGCGACCTTGCGCTTGCGCTCCTTGCGCACCTCGTTCGGCGGGCGCCTGGTGGCTACCTCCACCTGCAGCCGTGGCAGGCCACTGTTGCCATGTGTACGCTGGAAGAGGAGCGCTCGCAGGCTGACACTGGCCGGCAGGGGTGCTGAGCAGGGAGTGCCTGTATGGCGCGGCCGCCGAGCTGGTGCCCGTGCAGCTCTTGCACGGCGCGCTGCGCATCCTCAGCCAGAGCAAAGCTTACAAAGCCGCAGCCCTGCCGGCGGCCACCGTCAGGCGCTGCCAAAAACACTCTGCAGGCTCCCACACCTCCGGCCTGCAGTTGCATACCTTATGGTGGCCCTTGCCCTGCAGCAGAAAGCACTTGCGCACGGGCCCAACATCGCTGAACGCCTGCTCAACATCCTTGTCTGCCAGCTCATAGCTAACGCCTTTTACGAACACTGTCTTGGGGTCCAGGCCCGCGTCGGCCATGGAAAGCGGGCCTGACCATACACCGTCAAAGCACTGTAATGGAAGAAGTGCGCCCTCAGTAAGGAAGCAAGCACATGAACACGTGCAAGACGCTCTCAAAAGTCCCACTTGGGGGGGGGGCCGTCAGGCGTCAGGCGTCAGCTTAACCTAGAGAGCGTGCACGTGCGTCCTGAGGGTGCTTCGTCCACCGCCATGCACCTCGAAGAAATTTTGAGTTATACGAGCGCCGAGGAGGCGAGACGCTTACTCTGCATGGCGGACCTGACGTGTGCGATGCACGTTCCCAGCCCGTTGCTGCGCGCTGCGCGCTGCCGTCCCTGCTGCTTCGGCGCCGCACATGCGAGCGCGACGCGGCGCACTGAGGGCCAGCCTGGCGTTCAGCTGCTGCAGTGCCCTCTTCGCCAAGGGTCGCGGTTCGCATTGCCGCAAAAATGCAAGCGTTGCGGCGATGGTTGAGGAGGCTGTTGCGCTGAGCGCCTTGCGGGCGGATGCAGGCTATGGACTCAGCACTCTTCTGGTAGCTGCGGTGCGCACCCAGGGGGGCCCAGTGCGGCCTGCCTGCTCTGAGATGTCTTTGAAGCAAGTCATAACTTTGAGCACATCATCACCACTTGTTTGGGGAGCAGGGCACCCCAAAGCAGGAAGGCAAGCTCGTCGCGTGCAGCGCCCTGCGTCCCGCTTAAAGGCGGAGGGCGATGATGAGGCGAAAGGGTGGGGCGTGCTGGACCTGCGGCGCCTCGAGGAGCGCTGGGAGGCGCGCTTTGCCCTGGTTCCTGCACGTGCGTGCGCTTTCCTCGCGCCGTACTCGGCAAGCATTGTGCTGGCGCAGGTGCCCTGGGGAGGCCGGCAGCTCACCGTGGGCCTGCTGGCCTGGGCGTCGACCTTTGTGGCGGTCGGCCTGCTGGTCATGCCGCTCCTGGCACGCGCTGTGGGAGTGCAGGTACGCGCGTCGGCTAGTCCACTGCAGGCCCAGGCTGCGCCACGGTGCTGACTCTTGCGGCCCCGCAGAGCTTGTCCGGGCTGTCGCCTGCGGACAAGTCCACATTTGCTCTCGCAAACCAGGCGCGGCCCCGCCCAGCGCCGCATGGCCGCAGGCTCGCCGCGCCAGGGCGCCCACCGCGTGCAGCGCGCGCAGGTCCTGGAGACAGTGGTCGGCCTGAGCGTCATCGCCTGGGCCGTGCGCGACTGCCAGCCCCTGCCCGACGAGCTCTTCCGCATCAGCTGGAGGCAGGCCCCTGCGCACTGCACTGCGCACTGGCTCTCTGGGCTGCCGGCTGAGCTCGCTGTGGTGCATGCAGGGATCCTTTCGCGAGGCCACGCGGCTGGCTTGCTTGGGGCCTGCTCGGCGTGGTGGTGTCGCCCTTTGCGGTCGGCTCGACAGCCGCCATCTTCTCGGCTGCGGGGTATGATGTACGCAACCCCACACGCTTCATCAGAAGTTGAACCACTGCCTGTATGCCACGCTTGCTCTCGTTTGCGCATGCGCGCTGTTGGGTGCTGTGCCGTAGGCTTCAAGCAACCCGCTGAGCAGGGTCCCGGTGCCGCAGAGCGTGGGCGGGCGCGGCACAGCAGACGGCGTGGCCGCGATCATCGCCCTGGACCTGCCGACCTATCTGTCGCTGTTCTCCGTGACAGCCATCCTGGCGCCGGTGCTGGAGGAGATCGTGTTCCGGGGCTTCCTGCTGACTACGCTCACGCGCTGGGTGCCAACGCCTGTGGCCATCGTGGTGCGTGCCTGTTTGCCCGCCCACCCGCCCGCCGCTCTACCCAGCAAGCGGCAGAGGCGCCGATCCGCTCCTGCTGCGGTGCAGGTGAGCGCGACCGCGTTTGGTTTTGCGCACTTGTCGCTCCGTGACCTCCCGCAGCTCGTCGCGCTGGGCTGCCTGCTGGGCATCACATACACGCGCTCGCGGAACCTGCTGACGCCCATGCTCATCCACGGCGCATGGAACGGCACGGTGCTCACAGTCCTGTATGTCTTGGTGTCGAATGGCATCGACGTCCAGAAAATGCTTGCTACATGATGGCGCGCAGCCGAGTTTGCACCTTGTCATGTGGGCCATGCATGCCACAGCTCTGGCCATGCGGCAAGCTGAATGATGCATGCACTCCATCCCAATGTCCTTGCGCATTTCCGCGACCATGACCCGTACCCAAATTGCAAGCATTCGGAACAGCCTATGAGTTGGAGGCATAGGAGAGGTACGCCGTCCACAACACGCTGCAGGTCGACATGTACAACACCTGGTGCCGCAACGGCACCGCCCAGAAGTTGAGCGAGGCCGCAGGCACCCAGAACTTCCAGCCTGTGCGCGTAGACAGACAGCTCATTGCGCTTTGCCTGATTCAGGATTCAAGCACTGCACGCGACAGGAGCAGGTGCAGCCGCACCGTTGACCATTGTTGGTACCAAACTGTGCCTGATCTTGTCAGGGATCTTGCTGCTCTGGCCAGTCAGGGCCAAGTTCCACGAGAAAACAACCGCCAAGACCTGCATAAGTCAGTTGCTGTAAGTAAGCAACTGTGTGTCTCTGGCCATGCATGGCGTACGTGTAAGGCATGCGGCTCGGGTGCTTCAAGGGGCATGAGGGGCGGGGCATGCCACTGGAGCCAGTGCTGTCTGGTTGAGCGCCACCTGAGCACCAGCAAGCCGCAGAGTGAGGTGCTGGGAGGGGCAGGCGCTGTGAAGACAGGTGTGGCAACAGCTTGGGCTGCTTGGGCTACCTTGGAGAGGAAGTGGGGTACGCTCCTGGTGGGGAAGAAGCGGTCCAGCGAGCGGTACCAGTAGAACCTGTGGGGCAGCGCCTGTGGCTTACTTGATGCGCTCGCCCAGTGCAGCGGCAGTGTTCCACAGTCACACTGCCAGTGACTGGCGTGGTCTGTCGGGCTGCGCACTGGTACGGCCCGTAGAACAAGAGGCCAAAGCCTCCCATACGCGCGAGGCGAGCGATGTCCAGGTCGCCGGGCTCGGTGCCCCGCTGCACGACCTCAGGCACAGCGCTCACCCAGGTGGTGAGGGCGGAGGAGCACCCAGCAGCGAGCACAGGGAGAGCACCTGCTTGTGAAGCTGCCTGTTGATGACCTGAGCCAAGCAGTCACCGAGCATCGACATACTACAAGATGTCAAGGCGGCCTTTGCGAGCGGGCTGCCTAGCACCCCCTGCAACCCCCGAGCCCGTCTGAGCGCTCTGAGTAAACACACAGGCTTGGGTCAGCACTGGCCCGTGAGCTCTGAAGGAGAGGTCAAACCCTCGACGCCGGGGAAGCAGCGGTGCCAGAGGCTGAGCTTGTTGCATGACAGCGGCCCCTGCCAGGCCTGCCTCCAGCGCCAGGAAGCAGCCGCAAGCCACTCAGGCCTCGCATCTTGCTGCTGTGCTCAAAGCCAGCCCTTAGAACCCACTCCCTTGCAGCGCTCTTGCCGGCTCACCCACACAGGCCACCCAGCATGTGACAGGGGCAACTGGTTCCGTGGTACTCTTGACACTGAGGTTAGCACATCATTCAGGACGATCGAGGACCGAGCCAGCCGCGGACGCGCGGCAACATGACTCAAAATTTGCTTTCAAGCCCGATTTGGCTCGGTGCAAACTTGCTCTCGGGAGTCTAAGCGGCATAGGTCGATTTAAGGCCTCCGCTATCATTCTGCTGCGCTCGAAGATGGACAAGTGCGCATGTTGCTGCTGGCGTAAGCCGTGAAGACTGCGTGAGCTGCAGTGTCTCTATGTGCCGAGCAGCACCACCGCTCCGCCACCCTTGGGCAGCACACGCAGGGCACGCCGGCGTCCCGCACGCAGTTGATGCCGAGGCCGCGCCAGGCCTCGCACGCAGGGTCGTGGTACGCCGCGGACGGTGAATGCGCCCTCGACCCGCGCCCGCACACCTGATGTATGTGCAGGATGACCTCCTTAATGGCGTGTGCACGCTCAGGCGAGACGCTCGCAGCAAACGTCGATGACTGGCTTGAGCAAGCGGCTACCAGCCAGGCTGAAGCGCACACCCGGGCCATTATCAGTCCGTGAGCTTGATCCCCTGGCCGCTGCGTCAAGCCTGCGCAAGCCCAGAGCTGGACTGAGCTGCTGTGCTTTCTGTAGGCACGCTGGCTATGCATACTGCGGGCACGTAATGGCGCATGCCTACAGGCACCTTGACCCGTCGCTGCTGTGAGGCCCTGCGCTTGCTGCCATTGCAACCAGCCATGTTGCGCCTGCGACGGCACTGTGCAACCGCTCCCGCTGCTTCCGACGCCCTTTGCAGACCCTCTGTGCCCTACTCACAGGTCGCGCGTGTTTGTGCTGGGGCCCTCGCACCACGTGTACACGCGCGAGTGCCTGCTGTCACGGGCGTCGCACTACTGCACGCCATTGGGTGCGGATCGGCACCCCCGCTGCACCACGAGCACCGCTGTTCTGTGGACGCGCCTTCCCACACCGGAGTGGACAGGGGATGTGGAGGTGGACCAGGCTGTGTGCAGCGAGCTGCGGGCCACAGGCGCATTCAAGTACATGGACCTGGATGTAGATGAGGTCCGGGCCCTCTGCGTGCCTCTTGCGCTGCCCGCGCTGCTCGCTCTGCGGGCAGACATGTAGCGGCGGAGCGCAGGCCGAGCACAGCTTGGAACTACAGATGGCGTTCCTGATGCGCATAATGCGGTAAGGGGCAGGCCGGGCTCTGTCCATGCATCATTTCATGCCGCGATACAGTGCTCCCTGAAGGGAGCCGCTGGATGCATGCGACAGGGGCAGGCCCTTCAAACTGGTGCCCATAATGGTGGGCGCCCTCAGTTCGGAGAGGTGCGATCTGCGCACATGCATGGCGTGACATCGTCATGGTGCAGTACCAAAGGGGCTCACGCGACGCACCACCTGAGCAGCGAGGCGCGCTATGGGAGGCTGCTGGCGCCCTACCTGGACAACCCTGCGCATGCGTTCATTGTTTCGTCGGACTTCTGCCACTGGGGCACGCGTTTCAACTACACATTCTACGACTCGTCCCAGGCGCGCCGCTGCCTGCGCCTGCGCGCGCGGCTGGCGCGGCGTGCTGGCCACGCGTCACAGTGTGGTGTGTTGCTCGCAGGGCGCTGTTCACCAGTCCATCGAATGGCTTGACAAGCTGGGTATGAACGCCATCGAACAGGCGCGTCCCACTCCTCGCTGCGAGTTTCATATCACCGCGCAGGGAGCATCAAGTGTGCCACACTTTGGTTCGCAATAACGCAGGGGAGCCCCCCAGCCTCATTATTGCAAAATTATTATGGTTTGCTGCGCATACGCAGGGGAGCCCCCAAGCATTCTCGGAGTACTTGCGGCAGTACGGTAACACCATCTGCGGACGCTACCCCATTGGGCTATTCTTGAACGCGCGCCCCGGTTCCCGCCTGCGTGATGCATGTGCTATGCATGCGGTGACTGATGACTTGCGCCGCCTGCAGATGCTTGAGGCCTGCCGCACCCGGCACGCTGTCAAGTTCATGGTGTATGACCAGTCCAGCCGCTGCACGACTTTGCGCGACTCGAGCGTGAGCTATGCAGCCGCCGTGGTGACGGCTGCGCCGCATGTAAGTCAAGAAGTGTGAGCAAAAATGTGAGTGAAAGAAGTGTGAGCAAAAGTTCATGCTTTCAGAAATTTACAAATTTGTAACGTCTCGCTGAAGCCCCCTCCTAAAGTAGGGTTATCCTTGACTGGCATTTGGCTTAACATTGCGATGACCATCTTTGTATTTTGCACTCGTATTAACTGCTAGGCAAGCGCTCCCAATCTGTAATCAGTTGTGCATACAATGCTTTTGGCCATTGTGTAGGCCCTCCCAGAAAAGGAAGCGGGCGCAATGTTGACAAAGCAGGCGGTGGGCTTGGGATTGGGCATGTCAGGAGCAGCACTGATGCAGCCTATGGCAGGCTTGCCGGCTATGTACCTGCTGCGGGCGGCGAGCTGCACCCATCCGCTGCAGCCGTGGGGGGTGAGTTACGGCCGGATGCTTCCACACTGCAGTCCAGCGTTGCTTGCCCCAAGGTCTCACCCGTGGTTGCCTGGCGCCCGTGCAGAGGCGACCGGCGTCGCCGCTCACGCTCTTGTGCGCTTCCCTGCTGCTGTGCTTGCCGCTGGCGTGCTGCGCCGCAGCGTCGTTGAGCTCACAGGCGTCACGCTCCCGAGCGCTGCGCGCAGGCGGGCGCCTGTTTGTGCGGCCGCGACAGCAGAGTCGCCAACAGCGCAGAAGGCTGCCCCCTCCCTGGGCACTGAGGTGAGCTTCCCTGTCCGCCGGCACGCTTGTCGAGGTTGTACACGTCGGGTGGACGCCGCACCAGAGCGCCCGCGCAGGTCCGCGTGCGGTTTGCGCCGTCGCCGACCGGCTACCTGCACGTCGGCGGCGCCCGCACCGCCTTGTTCAACTACCTGTACGCGAAGAACGCTGGAGGCAAGATGATTCTGAGGCGCGCGCCCTGGTGCCGGGGCGGCGCACAGACGGGCGGGCCGCGGCCCGCTAGCGAGCGCTGACGCCTTGTGCTGGCGCAGGGTCGAGGACACTGACCAGGCGCGGTCGACGCGGGAGTCGGAGGACGCCGTGCTGGAGGACCTGTCGTGGCTGGGCATCCAGTGGGACGAGGGTGAGAGCCCTTGCCGCTGCAGGCCGCCACCGCCCGCACGCGTGCCGGCGGGCGTCGGCGCGCTTCAGGCAATGGCTGCCCGGCAACCGCACTGCGACGGCGCCCGCAGGGCCCATAGTCGGAGGCGACGTGGGGCCGTACCGGCAGTCGGAGCGGCGGGAGGTGTACCGGCGGTATGTGGACGAGCTGGTGGACAGGGGGCTCGCGTACCCCTGCTTCTGCACCGACGAGGAGCTGGAGGCCATGAAGCGCGACGCGGAGGCCAAGAGCCTGCCGCCCATCTACCGCGGCCGGTGGGCGCGCGCGGGCGCGGACGAGGTCGCGGACATGCTGGCCACGGTGCGCCCGGCCGGCGCGCGGGCATGCGGGCAGGCTGCCGGGCGCGGCGGCATGCGGTGCAGGGCGTTTGCCGAGGACGCTGCAGGACGTGGGGCGGCATGCCAGCTCGCAGCGTGGGCGAGCGCTACGAGCTCCGGTTGGCGTCTGCATGGGCCTTGCCGACCGCCCGTCCCAGCCGACAGCACGTGGCCCGGCGTCAGTCCGCAGGGTGCCTGTCAAGGTGCGGACTGAGGAGTCGCGCGAGCGGCGCGGCAGGGCGCGCCGCACTGCTACCGTTTCCGCGCGCCGGCCAACCAGGAGGTGGTGGTGGACGACGCGGTCCGGGGCGACGTGCGCTTCAACACCAGCGCCGTGGGCGACTTTGTCGTCATGCGCAGCAACGGCCTGCCCGTGTACAACTTCTGCGTGGCCGTGGACGACGCGCTGATGCACATCAGCCACGTCATCCGCGCGGAGGAGCACCTGCCCAACACGCTGCGGCAGGTGGCCCCCGCCCGCCTGCTGCGGCCCGCCCTACTTGCACGCGCACAGGCGCGCGCTGACCCGGCGCGGGGCGGCCGCCGGCGCGCAGGTGCTCATCTACAACGCGTTCGGCTGGGCGACGCCGACGTTCGCGCATGTGTCCCTCATCCTCGCGCCGGACAAAAGCAAGCTGTCCAAGCGGCACGGCGCGACGTCGGTGGGCGAGTTCCGGCAGCAGGGCTTCCTGCCGGGCGCCATGGTCAATTACCTGTCGCTGCTGGGCTGGAACGACGGCACCGAGCAGGCGCGCCCTGGGTCTCCTATGCGCCGAGGTACTTTCTGCAGGTCTTCTGGCGCGCAGGCGAGCTGGCGTTGAGCGCGGATGCCCAAGCGCGCGCTGCGCGGCTCAAGAGTTCCTCGGGCTGCTGCGCAGGAGATCTACACGGTCGAGGACCTGCAGGACAAGTTCTCGCTGGACAGGATAACCAAGAGCCCCGCCGTGTTCGACAAGACCAAGCTGGCGTGGATGAACGGGCAGCACCTGCGCGCGCTGGACACCGAGGAGGCGCGTCCGCGCGCCTCCCGCCGCCGGCCGGCGTCCGGCCGCCGCACCGCGTCAGCACAGCCCGCTGCAAGCAGCGCAGTCTTGCACATCAGGCTCGGTCGCTGAGCCTCACCCATGAGCATGCGCGCGGCGCCGCCTGCTTTGCGGCCGCTGACGCGCGGGGCGGCGCGGCGCAGCTGCTGCCAAAGCTGGCGAGCGGCTGGACGCAGAGCGGCCTGCTAGCGCGCGAGGACGGCGCGTTCGTGGCGGCGGCGGTGCAGCTGGTGAAGAACTCGCTGGAGCTGGTCGTGGACGCCGAGCCGGAGCTGCGGCGGCTGCTGGCCTACCCGCTGGCCGACACGCTCGCCTCCGCCGCCGCCGCGCCCGTGCTGGAGGACAACTTCCTGGAGGCGCGCGCCCGCCCCTCGCTCACCAGAGCAGGGTTAGGGTTGGGCCGCAGATGCTCACTCGCGTCCCGGCACGGCGCGAGTCCGGCGGCCGGAGGGTGCGGCCGCGGAGGGGGCGCGTCGCGCGCCGTGCACCCTGAGCCACATGCCTGGCGCGCCAGGTCGCGAACGCGGTGCTCGCGGCCTGGGATGCCGGCGAGCTCGGGCCGGCGGCCGCGGGCGAGCCCGGCGCGTTCAAGGCCTGGGCCAAGGCGCTGGGCAAGGCACAGAAGCGCAAGGGCAAGCGGCTATTCATGCCGCTGCGCATCGCGCTGACCGGCAGCATGGCGGGGCCCGACGTCGGCGAGCTGCTCGCGCTGCTGGCGCTGGAGCAGGGCGACGTGGCGGAGCACGGCGCCTATGTGCCCCTGGCGGAGCGCATCGCCGCGCTGCGTGCCTGGGCAGCGTCGGCGCCTCCGCAGGGAGCATAGCCGCTTGTGTGCTTGTGCAGCTGGGCCCCGCGGTTTGCGGGCATGCCAGGAACTGTACACCCGAACCTCGCCCACATGCGTGGCCTAGCCCGTTGGCCGCGCCCGCATGCACCCCGAACGACAGCGACTGCTGTAACACACTGATTGGAGCGATGCAGTGGCCAGTGCGGCCGCGCGTGGCACACCCCAGACCCGCATGCAAGCACGCCCTCCGCAGGAGCGCGGCGGCGGGCGCTACTTCTTGAACATCGACACCAGGTACATGATCAGGGCGAGAATGATGCAGATGAGGACCACGTCCAGGCAGAAGTTCCTGGTCGAGCGCATCTGCGCCCCTGGCGCCCGTCAGGCCGTGCAGGCGGAAACGCCGGGGAGGGCCGGCAGGCCGGAGCGGATGTCGGGCACCTTTGTGACCAGGCCCTTCAGCTTCATATTGTTCGTGTTCAGCTGCTCGGTGACCTCGTCCATCTGCGCGGGCACAGCACGGCATGCGTCAAGCGCTGCTGCAGAGCGCCGGCTGGGCAGCGAACGGCCGGGCGCACCCTCTCGTGTATCGCGTCGAGGACGACGTCCTGCTGGGCCAGAGTCTCGCCCATCGCCTCGCCAATGCCGCGCAGGGTGGTCAGACCCTTGTCGATGGCGTCGAGGGACTTGTCCTGGCGCGCCTTGGCGGCCTCAAAGTCCTGCGGCGCGTGCCCCGCTTGAGCTCAGACACAGGCCCGCCTGGACCGAGCGGCTGGGCGCCGCGCGCGGGGAGCGCGCGGGCTGCAGCGCCAGGCCACCTTCTGGAACTGGGTGGTGGCAGCGCTGTGCTGGTAGTACTCGGCATTGTTATCCATGCGGCGGTCGCGCTTCTCCGCATCCAGTTCCGCGGCTGGCGCCTTGCCCCTGCCAAGCGGTGATGGCGGCCCTGCGGGCTGGGGCAGGCGCAGCCCCTGCATGGTCAGCAGAGCGCACGCGGAGTGCAACCCACATGCATTTCCCCTGCCCAGGCCCCTTGTGTCGGTGCGGACCTTGTTCAGCCTGCGCGGGCTGTGCACGCCGTCCGGGATCGCCTCGACGGCCTGCCGCACTGCATGCACCTGCGGCGCAGGCGGCAGGCTTTTACAGTCTCGTTATAAGTGGTTGAGCATCTCCCACAAGCCAACCGGCCTGGGCGTGGGTGCAGACCAGGCCCAGGCGCGTTGCCACGGTCTCCTGAGTCACGCTCTTGCCCTTGCGCACGAGCTTCTCGAGCTCTGCAACCGGGTCATCCAGCAGCGCCGCCTTGGCGCGCCTGGGCCCCAAGCTAGCGCAGGTGCCACCAGCGCGGTTGCAAGTGCGGCAGAGCGGGCAGCGAAGCTCAGCAGGCCTCACCGCAGCTCTGCATTGGTCGTCGCTTTCAGCGCTCTGCTCTTTTCGCCGCTGTTCGCCTCTGCTTTCTGCACAGCGTTCTGCATGTGAGAGGGCCTGTGCCAGCGCAGTGCCGCTTGTCGCCAGGCGCAGAATCGCACCAGCGTGAGCTCCGTGATGCTCTCCAACACCGAGGCGTATGCGTCATCAAACACGTCCTTGCCCTTCCGCTCGCCGGGCGCCTGTTCCTTGGAGTACTTCTCGTACCTGCAAGCGTGCTCGCATGTGACCTGCAATCTTGCGGGTTGCCAAACAAGGGGCGTGGCCTACGCAGAGGGCCGTCACTTTTTCAACAGAGCCTCTGTGCGCGTCAGTACGTCGACGATGCTCATGCTCCAAACGAGTTGAGCAGTCCATGTGCGCACGGCCGGCGCACAACTGCATGTAACCGTGGTGGCCAGAGGGCGGTAACGCTGCTAGGATATGGCTCCTCGATCGAGCAGGGTCGCAGCCAGAATGAATAGGAGAGGAGCAACACGCAGAAGTCTGGCAGGATCATCAGAGGCCGGTGTAACCTGCGTATGATAGAGCCCAGGCGCGTGGCTTCGACAGGCCGCCGAGTGCTGCGGCAGCTGCTCCAGGCGCGCTCTAGATCAAGTGCTGCCACCGAAGCGCGCACAGACCGCGGCTCCACAACTGTAGAGGAGCAAGCAGAGAGTGGTGCGTCTGCAGGTGAGCCTGCGGCCTTGCTGGTTCTCATGCTTGTGGTAAGTACACGAGCAGCTCTGTGACCTATGCCGCACGCGCGCAGGGCAAGGCTGGCTGCCCCAGCCCGTGCCTGCAGGCCAGCAGCAGCTGCGGCCAGGCGGCCATGTGCACCGCTATACCGACCCGAGCGCCCGCGGCCCGAGCGCTCAGCGGCCCGGCGAGGCAGCAGGGCTGCGGCTGGTGCACGAGGCCCGCAGCTTGCACGCGGAAGCGGCTCTTGAGGAGGAGTCTGCTCATGTTGAGCAGCTGCAGCGCGCCGCACTGCTTGGCGCCGAGCGCGGGCCCGTGCGCCCAGCCTCGCCGCCTGCGACGGCAGAGCCGCAGGCTGGTCAGGAGGCAGGCCCGGCTGGGCGTGCGCAAGCAGGCACGCCCGTAGCACAGAGCGAGGGCGTGCTGCACGGGGGCCGAGCGTCGGAAGGGCGAGCAGCTGCAGCAGAGGGGGCCGCGACCGAGCCTGGGGCCCCAGGGCCGCCGGCAGGCGCGGCCGGGGCGGCAGACCAGCAGCCAGCGGCTGCCGGCGAGCTTGGCGCACCGCCAGAGCTTGCAGAGCGCCAGAGCGCAGCGTCGGCTGCCGCGGAGGGCGCGCGCGCTGCGGACGGGCCTGCGGAGCTTGGAGCGGCTGCGCCGCAGCCCGCCAGTGCCGCGCACCGGGTGTACGGCTGGCTGCGCGGGCCGCGGCGGGAGCCCGAGCGCGAGCTTCTGGGTGCTGCGGAGGGCGCGCGCGCTGCACACGCGCCTGCGAAGCTTGCAGCGGCTGCGCCGCAGCCCGCCAGTGCCGCGCACCGGGTATACGGCTGGCTGCGCGTGGCGCCCGCGCCGCCGCGGCCCGCCGAGCCCGAGCGCGAGCTTCTGGGTACTGCTGTGGAGCTTGGCGCACGGCCAGAGCCTGCAGAGCGCCAGAGCGAAGCGCCGGCTGCTGCGGAGGGCACGTGCGCTGCGGATGGGCCTGCGGAGCTCGCAGCGGCTGCGCCACAGCCTGTCAGTGAGGCGCGCGGGGTGCACCGCTGGCTGCGCGAGGCGCCCGCGCCGCCGCGGCCTGCCGAGCCTGAGCGCGAGGCTGCGGCTGCTGCAGAGGGGGCGCGCGCTGCAGACGCGCCGGTGCGCGCTGTGGCGGAAGTACAGCTGCCTGCTGCATCGCCCGAGCTGCGAGGAGGGCTGCAGGGGCCGGCGGCGCAGCCGGCGCCCGCAGAGGCGGAGCTTGCGGCTGTCGCTGATGGCTTGACAGCTGTGGGCGGGCCTGCACAGGCGGCTGCGGCAGCGGCGCAGCCCGCTGCCGGGCCGCCAAAGGTGCACCGCTGGCTGCAGCAACCGGTCGCGCAGGTTCAGCCAGCGGAGCCCGAGCGCGTGGCGCAGGCCGCTGTGCAGAGTTCGCGCTATGCAGACGCGCCCGCGGAGCGCGCTGCTGCTGCGGAACAGACCGCCGCCGGCCCGCCGGAAGTGCGCCGCCAGCTGCGCGAAGCGCCCGAGCAGCGCCGCCCTGCGGATCAGGCGGCGAAGAATGATTTGGTCCGTGCGCGTGCTGCGAGCGAGTCTGCGGAGACAGCCAAGACCGAACGCGCGGCTGGCCCGCCAAAGGTGCACCGCTGGCTGCGTGGACAGCTGCAGCCCGCGGAGCCTGAGCGAGGAGCGCTGGCTGCCGCGGAGGGCGCGCAGGCTGCCGGCCGGTACGCGGAGCGCGCTGCGGCCGCGCCACAGCGCGCCGCTGGCCCATCCGGCGCGCAGGGCTTGCAGGGGGAGCCCCCTGTGCAGCCGCAGCCCGCGGCGCCTGAGCGCGGAGCGGAGGCTGCCGAAGAGCGCCCGCGCGCCGCCGGCGGACCAGCGAGGAGCGCTGCGGCGCCACCGCAGCGTGCTGCCGGCCCGCCAGCGATACACCGCTGGCTGCGACCGCCGGCGGCGCAGCCTCCGGCCGCAGCGCCAGCCGCGGCGACAGAGAATATGGGCGCGTCGCCGCCAGCGCGAGGCCCAGAAGCCCAGCCTGCGACGCAGGCTGCTCTGGGCGAGGACGTGCGCGGCGGCCTGGAGGCTGGGCTCCGCGCGGGCGCGCGCGTGGAGCGAGCCGCTGTGCCGGCTGCCCGGCCCAGGACGCAGCGCTGGCTGCATGCGCCGCTGGAGCAGCCAAGCGTCAGTCTGGAGCCCGCGGCGCAAGCGGCCATGGAGGCTGCCGCTGCCGCGTCCCAGGCGACGCGGAGTGCAGCCGCAGCAGCTCGGCCTGCCGCCCGCGCGCCGAGTGTTCACAGGTGGCTGCAGGCACCGCCGCCGGGGCCTGGGGCAGCTGCGCCTGAGCGCGGGGCCGGCGGGGGCGCCGCGCTCGCCGCGGAGCCCGCGCTTGGGCCTGCAGAAGGCCAGCAGCGGCTGCGCCCGCTGCCGGGGCGCGGCGACGGCGCTGCGGCGCCCTCGGGCGACTGGCAGCCGCCTGCAACCGGGCCCGCAGGGAGCGCCGAGAGCGCTGCGAGGGACGCGGGCGCGGCGCGCCCAGAGCCGCAGCGCGCGGGCCCTCCCAGGACGCACCGCTGGCTGGCCGCGCCGGACCCGCCCGCCGTGGAGCCGCGCGTCACGGAGTCGCGCACGCGGCAGGCAGCAGAGGCTCACGCGCCGGCTCGCGCGGCCGAGGGCGCGCCGCGGCCGCGCGTCGAAGGCGACTCGGCGCAGCCGCGGCAGGCCGCGGGCGCGGCGCAAGTGCAGGAGGCCCCAGCCTTGGAGCAGCAGCCACGGCCGAAGAGGCCGGCGAAGCGGAAGCCGCCTGCGCGGCCGGCGCTGGTGGTGCCCGAGGACGTGACCGTGCGGCAGCTGGCGGCCCTGCTGCGTGCGCGGCCCCGCTCGAGCTCAAAGCGCGCCGCACGGTTGTTAGTACGCAGAGCGAGTCGCGGGGCATCGCTGCTGATGTGCTGCGGGTGCAGCAGTGACCGCATGCGAAGCTGGCTGGCAGGGGCAGCCCAGGCGGCGTGACCCTGCGCTGACCCACGGGGATGACCCGACCCGCGGCCGCCCGGCGCAGAGACGGATGTGCAGCGCCTGGAGGAGGTGCTCACGGAGCTGGGCGCTGTGGTCGAGTCGTCTGAGGACAGGCGAGCGCCCTGCGCCCGGCCGCCCCGGCCGAGCGGGCGCTGCGCGCGCACGCGCTGATGCACACCGACCGCCTGGCGGAGGCTCAGCCGAGCTCGCGCGTCGCGCAGGGTGGCCGTGGACCACACGGAGCTCGCAGCCATGGAGTTTGACAAGGACGTTGTCATCTCCCAGGCGGCCCATGGTGCGCGGAGCCCCCCGCCTCAGGGATGCAGGCGCGGCGGGCACCACGCGCAGGCCTTGAAGCGCTGCGCGCGCACAGACCGCGACAAGGACGCGCTGCCGCGGCCGGCCGTCGTCACAGTCATGGGTCATGTGGACCACGGCAAGGCGCGCGCCCCCCTCCCCGCCCGCCCGAGCGCGCCGAGCGCGGTGTCCACATGCGCCGGCCGACGCGCGCGCGCCGCGCTCACAGACGTCGCTGCTGGACGCGCTGCGCAAGACGGCGGTGGCCGCCGGCGAGGCCGGCGACATCACGCAGCACATCGGCGCGTTCGAGGTGGCCATGCCGCAGTCGCGCGCGTCGCTCACCTTCCTGGACACGCCCGGCCACGCGGCCTTCAGCGCGATGCGCGCGCGCGGCGCCGCCGTGACAGACCTCGTCGTGCTGGTCGTGGCCGCGACTGACGGCGTGATGCCGCAGACGCGCGAGGCGCTCGCGCACGCGCGCGCCGCCGGCTGCCCCGTCGTCGTCGCGCTCAGCAAGTGCGACAGCCCGGGCGCGGAGCCCGCGCGCGTGCGCCGCGAGCTGGCCGCCGCGGGCTTGGAGCTCGAGGAGAACGGAGGGTCCGTGCAGGCGCGCGCCGCGCCGCGCCGCGCCCCACCGCTGCGCCCCGTGCATGCGCGGAATGCCCCGAGCCTTCTACAGCGCCGTCCCTGCCCACACACCGCAACGGTGTCTTCCACCGGCGCTGCGCGCGGTGGCGCCCTGTCCTCGCGGCCCGCTCTGCATGCGGGCGGCCGGCCGCGGCGCTCAGACGCGGCGCCGGCGCGGGCGCAGGTGGTGGAGACGGCGGCGCCGGTGGGCCTGGGCCTGCGCGAGCTGGAGGAGGCGGTGCTGCTGCAGGCTGAGCTGCTGGACCTGAAGGCCTCGCGCACGGGCACCGCGGAGGGCACCGTGGTGGAGGCCCGCGTGGACAAGCTGCACGTGCGCGGCCCCCGCGCCCCCCGCGCCGCCTCCAGCAACGCGCCCGCGCGCGCTCGCCTGCGCGGCAGCCTGCCGGCCGCCCCGCTGCTCGCGAGCGGCCTGTGGCCCGGCATGGCTCCGCGGCCTACAACACCTGTACATGGGGAGCCGGGCTGCGCTGCCGAGCGAGGGCGGCGCTGCCGGCGCGGGGAGCGCCTTTATTTGGCTGAGTTCCGGCGCGATGCGGCCCAGGGGCCTGTGGCGACGGTGATCGTCAAGCGCGGCACGCTGGAGGAGGGCCAGGCGCTGGTGCTGGGCGCCGAGTGGGGCCGCGTGCGTGGGCTGCTGGACGGCGCGGGGCGCGAGCGGGCGGCCGCGCTGCCGGGGCAGCCGGTGGAGGTGTCCGGCCTGCGCGCGGCGCCGCGCGCGGGTGACGCCTTCATGGTCCTGCCCAGGCGCGCGCCCGCCTCGCCGGACGCCCGCCGGGGCGGGGACGCCCGCGGCGGGACGCGCGGCGGCCTGCACGCCCTGCCTGACGCCGCGCTCGCGTCGCTCGTGGCGCGCGTCCGGCCGCCTGCCTGCGCATGGCCCCACACCAGCGGGCCTGTCCCGCACCACCAGCGCAGCGCTGTGGCGGCCGCCGCTGTCGCCTTGCGCTGCTGGAGGGCGGCTGCTTGGTGCAGCGCGCCCGCATGCGGCGCCCCCTCCCGCGCGCATGCGCGGCAAGTGCGCCCGGCCCAGCGGCGCGCTGACGCGCGGGCTGCGCGCAGCGAGGACCGTGCGCGGCGCGTGAGCGAGGCGCGCGGCCGCCGCCTGGACGAGGCGCGCCGCGGCGCGCAGGCCGCGGAGGTGGCCGCTGAGGCGGACGCCGCCGCCGCGCGCGCGGAGGCGGCCGCCGCCGCGCAGGAGGAGGGCGAGGCGCCCGCGCCGGCGCCGGCCGGCCCCAGCCAGCTGGCGCTGCTCATCAAGGCGGACGTGCAGGCGCGTGCTGGCCATGCGGAGCGGCAGCGGCCGACGCTGCGTCCCGCGCTGTGCTCTGTTAGGGAGTACACCTGGCTGCGGGCGCACGCCGCGCTGCTCGGTGTCAACAGGGCCTGGCGCAGCGAGTGCCACGGCCAAGCACGGGTTGCAGAGGTACTGCAGAGGGGCGGATGCGCCTGCAGCTGCACAGGAGCGAGCGGTCGCCTGCCTGCCAGCCTGGGCTGAATGCGAAGGCCCCCGAAGCGCCCCCATCCGCGCAGGGCTCGGCGGAGGCAGTGCGCGACGCGGCGCTGCTGCTGTCTTCGGACACCGTTACCGTCAGGGTGGCCTCGCTGGGTGTTGGCGCGGTTACGCTGGCCGACATCGGCGCCGCGGCCATCATGGGCGCGCGCGTCGTGGCCTTCAATGTGGAGTGCGAGACGCAGGCCGTCGACACGCGCGCGCGTCAGGCCGGCGTGCCCGTGCTCTGCCAGCCCATCATCTACCGCCTCATTGAGGCGCGCCCGGCTGCGCGCTCGGCAGTCGCGCGGCGTGGGCAGCACGTGCGTGGCGTGGTGTGATCGTTGGCCTCGCGCCCCGCAGTGTCAGCGGGTCAGAGCTGTTTGCGGGAGCCGGCGCGGGGCGCAGCCCAAGCCGTGCGCCACGGCGTGCAGGAGATCGCGGAGTGGATGACCGACGCAGCGCCGCGCATCCCGCTCGAGGTCGTCACGGGCCAGGCCACCGTCCTGCAGCTGTTTGAGATGGCGAATAAGCGCACGGACGATGTGGTGGCCGGCTGCCGCGTCACGGAGGGCACCCTGCGCGCTGGTGCGCCGGCGGCCCGCCCACACTGAGCATTGTGGATGCCGGTCGCAGTGCGGCTGGCGGCTCGCCTTGCATTGGCGGGCCGCATGGGCTCCGCTGACGCGATGGGCGCCCTGGGCTGCGCGGGCCGCGGGGGGCGCTGCAGCGCGCAGAGCGCCGACGCGGGCGCCGCCGCGCGCAGGCGAGCGCTTCCGGGTGCTGCGCGGCGGCGACGTGGTGCACGAGGGCGCGTGCGCCAGCATCCGCCGGCACAAGGAGGAGGTGCAGCGCGTGGCCAAGGGCACCGAGTGCGGCGTGTGCCTGGCGGGCGCGCCGGAGCTGCGCCCAGGCGACGTGCTGCAGTGCGTGCGCACGGACATGGTCCGCCCGCGCAAGGAGGACGTGTCGCACGTGGGCCGCTTCAGCGGCGCGGCCGCGGAGGCGGAGGCCGGGCGCGCCGCGTACGCAGGGCAGTGAGCGCCGCGGCGTGGGGCGTGCGGCCGCACGAGCTGTGCCGCGCAGCGTGCGGCTGCTCGAGGGCGGGAAAAGGTCTAGACAGCCTGTCTGCTTAGGCAAGTCCGTACAATTCTTGGGAGGGTCCAAAGGCGCCGCGCGCGCTCCGCAGTCCATCGCGGCAGCCGCAGCATGAGCCCAGAACATGGCCGGAAGCGCTGCCTCTTGCATGTGTGTGTTACAACAACGCCGTGGCAGCAGGTCACACGGTGAATGCCCAGGGTCACACACAGGCTGCCCGCACTCCCCCGTCACAGCGCCTGCGACTCGCGACTCAGGTCTTGCGCAGGAAGCCGGTGAGCTTGCTGAGCCAGCCCCCCTCCGAGCCGGCAGTCTCTGCCTCGGGAGTGCGCTCGGTGCCCGACAGGCCCTGGCTCAGGCGCACCGCGTGCTGCACCATTTTCTGCGCGCCATGGTGCCCCGTTCGCTGCTGCAATTTTGGGTCAGAATAGGCAGCCGACTGCACAGGCAGAGCAGAGCGTCGCGGGGGTGCGGCGCGCACCTCCACGTCGTCCGGCTGCGCCTGCTTGATCTCGTACTCTCCTGCCGGCAGGCCCTCGCACACCTGGGCACGGAGCGCCTCAGGCAGGCTCACGCGCAGCTGCGAGCACGCTCCCACAGCACCCAGCGCGACCGCACCATCTGGCCCGACTCCAGCACATAGACGTAGGTGAGGCAGCTCGTTGGGTTGGCCGGGTCACAGCGCGGAGCGTTGCCGTCGCCGTGCTGCAGGCAGGAGCACACAGTTGAACGGGCGCCAGTCACTCAGGCAGCAGGCGGCCGCCCGAGCAATGACGGAGTGTGTGTGAGTCACAAGCTGTGACTCACAGCATGCAGCGCCCAGCAATGTCCTTGCAGGGCCTCACGCACCTCGCGAGGAGCTGCTGCCTCAAGCCTGTAGTTCCCTGGGGTCAGGCGCTCGCACACAAGCGCGCCATCCTCTGCAACGGCCAGCCGCTCAGGCTTTAGAAGAATGCATTGGCTGTGCACTGCACTAGGCTAATTTCAATGCTCGAGCAGTTCTCGCTGCTCTCACCCCCAGAGCGCAGAGGTTGACTGAAAAGAAGGGCTGCGCGCCTGTCATGAAGCAACGAACCGCGTTCTCAGGCGACGCATTGACGCTCTGCTCTACCTGCGCCAGCGCTCTCATAATTCACAGCTCAGCGCATGGAGTGGGTACACAGCAGTGCCTGCAGCTTTTTAACTTAAGAGGCTTGCCTTTGCAGCTGCTGCAAGCACTCGCCGCCCAATGCAGGGCCGGACCGCCCTGACACGCTGGGGGGTTGCGCCGCTCCGCACACGGAGCGCAGCGGCCGGGTGCGAGCAACGCAGGATCGCGCAGGCCATGGCAGGCGGTTACTAGCAGCGCGACCTTGGACCGGGATGGGAACCAGCAGATAAGCCGGTTCAAATCTCGGGAATGGCCCTGCACCCCGACAGGGTATGCGCCAACGGCACAATTGGGCGCGAGTTTGCCCCCCCCCCCGTATATTTGCACGAGCGTGAGGCGCGCGCTGTGTAAGTGCCCGTTGCCAGAGCTGGTACGGCGCGTACAGCACTCGGCACTGTACAACACTCTGCAATTAGGTGCACACCTCGCACTGAGGAATAGTGTTTTGAGACGGAGGCACAAGGCGCACTAAAAGCCTGGGGTATAGGCACAGACGCCTCAGTCCGTATGTGATTGACCGCTGTAGCGCGCCGATGGGCGGGCTGGCGCTGCCCGCGGCAGCGCCGGGGCAGACGATCGACCTTGGCCTGATCAGGTACGCCTTGTGCGTCCCTGGCGCGCCGCGCTTGCCCACCCCCGCTGGAGAGCGGCTGGCGCGCGGTCACCGCGTACGCTCCGGCCGCACAGGAAGCTGACCAATGCCGCGGATATCAGCCGCCTGCTGCACGACACGCTGGCCAGGGAGCGCGGCGTCGACCAGGAGCTCGAGCAGCTGCTGGGCAAGCGCGTGGCGGTCGAGCAGGGCCTGCTCGGCCTGCAGGCGTCCACCGCAGAGGCGCGCGCGCCGCGCCCGCGCACCAGCCTGGTCGCCCCTTCGGCGGGCCGCCGGCCGCGGCGGGCTGAGCCCGGGCGCGCGCGGCGCAGTTGCTGGAGGTGGTGGCGGCGGACGCGGACGGCCTGGCCGGCAGCGTGCGCGGCACGGCGGACCTGGCGGAGCGCGTGTCGCGCAAGGTGCGCGAGCTGGACACGGCGCAGTCGCGTATCCGCGCCACGCTGGCGCGGATCAACATCGTCGTCGACCGCACCGCCGCGATCAACGGCGTGCGCGCCGCGCTGGAGGGCCAGGACTACGAGGCCGCCGCGCAGCACGTGCAGAGCTTCCTGCGCCTGGAGCAGCGCTTCGGCCCGGTCAGCGACGAGCTGGATACCCAGCAGGCGCAGGCGCAGCGCGCGGTGCGCCGCCGCCCGCCGCCCTGCTGCTCTGGGCGCTGTTGAAACCCTGTTGGTGCGGCGGGCCGCCCGGCGCCCGGACTCATGCCGTCCGCTCCCGGGTGCTGTCCAGGCTCTGTCAGACCCTGTCGGCGTGGCAGGCTGCCCGGCGCCCGGATCCGCGCCCCCCGGGGGCAAGCTCGCCAGCGCTCGGCATGGCGGGCGCAGGTGCTGGAGGAGGCGCAGGCGCGGCTGCAGACGGTGGTGCGCGAGCGGCTGGAGGAGGCGCGGGGGCGGCGCGACCACGCCACCATCCTGCGCTTCACGCGCCTGTTCCCGCAGCTCGGCATGCCGGCGCGCGCCTGCGCTAAGACCCGGCCTGCGGCACCCGCGTCGCACAAGCGAGCGCAGGCGCTGTTTATTCGGGCCCCGCGTCGAGATCCCTGCGCGCCTGTCCCGCCTTACCAGCCACCACCATGCGGAGTGCCATGGTCCGCTCAGGCAGCGCGAACGCGTGGTGGCGGGCTTCACAGTCGCTCGCGGCGCGCCGTCAGGAGCGCATGCCCGCGCATCGCAGGAGGAGGGCCTGGAGTGGTTTGTGGAGTACCTGCGCCAGCTGGTCACCGCGCGCGCCAAGGAGAACTACAGCCAGCTCGTGGAGAGCGCGGGTGCGCCCGCCCGCGCGCCCCGGGCACAGATGTTTCGCCCCCGTGACCCCGCACGGCAGGGGTCACCCGAGCGCGGGCGCGCGCGTGCAGGCGGCGGCGGGGCGGACTTCGCGGCGACCCTGACGGAGCTGCTGCGCGACGTGGCCCTGGCGCTGGACGAGAATGAGCCTTTCCTGCGCGAGGCATTTGGGCCAGACGCGGTGCTGGCGGCGGCGGGCGGGCTGCAGCGCGTGTGCGACGAGGAGGGCGGCCGCGTGCTGCAGCGCTTCATCCAGCTGCGCCGGCTGCCGCAGCTGGTCAAGGAGGTCGGCTCACTGTCGTCCGCGCGGCGCGCCGCCGACGGCACCGGCGCCGCGCCGCCGCAGCCGGTCGACCCGCGCCAGGCGCGCGCTGCTCTTGCGCGGCGCCGCCCCGCGGCGCCGATTCCTGGGCCTCTCTCCGCGCAAGCCTGCCAGGCTCAGCGCCGCGCGGGGTGCCACCGCCTGGCGCAGGACCTGAGCGAGTCTGCGGCGGGGCTCCGCCGCACGGGCAGGGTACAAGGTAGGGTTATGGGAGGGTTAGGGCAAGGCCGCCGGCCGCGCAAGCGAGGCCCGGCGGCGCGCGGCGCAGGTGGAGGGCTACCTGGAGGAGCTGCTACTGCTGTGCCAGCGCAGCGAAGAGTACGCGCAGTTCGTGCTGGCGGCCATGGCGGCCGCGGCGGCGCCCGCGCCGCTGGGCGCCGCGCGCGAGAACGCCTTCCGCTCCAGCCCCTTCAGCCTGCTCGTGCGCGAGCTCGTGGCCTACTACATCAACCTGGCGCGCCCCCCCCCCGCGGCACCCCTGTCACGACACGGAGGCTTCACGACACGGAGGCCCTGCGCCGGCTCGCTGCAGGGAGCCGCCACAGCATGCGCCATATGTGCCCCTCGCGCCGGACACCTGGCTACATTCATGGCACACCGCGCCTTCCGGAGCCCTGAAGCAAGGAGCGGGCAGCCGCGGGTGAGCGCGGCCGCGCGCGCAGGAGGAGTTCTACCTGGACGAGAACGTGGGCAAGGCCATCCGCATCAACGAGTGGGCGGGCGGCGCGCTGACGACCAGCATGGTCGACGACGTGTTCTTCATCCTGCAGAAGGTCGGCCGGCGCGCGCTGGCGACCGGCAGCGCGCAGTGCGCCTGCGCGGTGCTGGGCCAGCTCAACACGCTGCTGGCCAGCAACCTGCGCGCCGCCCTGGACGCGCAGTGGAAGGCGCGCCCACGCCCCCGCGCGGCGCGGCGCCCCAGGGCTAAGGGATAGGCTCAGGGTTGGGCTGGCCGCCGACGCGCGGGTCGGGTCGTCGCACCGGTGCGCCGAGCGAGTGCTGCCTTCCAGGGGCCGCCCGCTGCCGGGCGCGGCGAGCGCGTGCCGGCTTGGGCGGGGCTGCGCGCCAGCTCGGGCGGCTGAGGGCGCTGTCGGCGCGCGCGCGCAGCCGGCGGCGACGCGGCTGGTGCAGGCGGTGGCCGCGCAGTGCGGCGAGGGCGCCGGCGCGGGCGGCGATGCCGAGCAGGCCGCCGAGCGCGCCGCCGCGCTCAACAATGCCGACATGAGCACCGCGTGCGCACCCGGGGCCCAGCCTGAGCTGCGCGCGCGCGCGCCGCGCCCAGGCGCCGGCCAGCAGCGCGTGCATGGCCACCGCGTCGCAGAGCGCTCGGCGGAGCGCGAGGCCGGCGCGGCGCGCCGGCAGGTATGTGCTCAAGCTGCGCGACGAGCTGGAGGTGCAGGCGGCCGCGCTGTTCGCCGCGCCGGCCGACCGCGAGCGCATCAAGTCCGTGCTGGCCGACCTGGCCAAGACGTCCTCCGACTTCCGCCACATCGCCGGCCGCGCGCTCGACCACCTGAGCGCAGGCATCCTGCCGCGCCTGCGGTGCGGCGCCCGGCGCCGCGAGCGGGCGCCCGCCTCACCGCTCCCCGCTGTCCACCGGCTCACTTGTAGCGCCCACGCGCCCGGGGGGGGCTCGGACTGGTCGGGCCGGCACGCCCGCGCCGGGCCGCGCCGCTGATCGCCCCGCCGCGTGGCCGCAGGCCGGCGGTGGACGAGGCGGCGGCCGCGAGCTACGAGCTGAGCGACGTGCAGTACGCGGCAAACGAGGTGGAGGCGACCTGGGTCACCGCGCTGCTGGGCACGCTGGTCGGCTGCCTGCAGTGGCTGCAGCCCATGCTGACGCCCGGCAACTTTGACGCGCTGGTCGCCTCCCTGCTGGACAAGGCGCGGGCGCCCGCCCGCTGCCCATCTGCAGGTTCCCGCAGCAACAAACGCAGCTCGTGTGCAGCGCCTGCACGCCGTGTTTGCGGCCCTTGCCACGGGCAGCCAGCCGCCGCCGGCGCCCCGCTGCGACCGGCACAGCAGCCCGCCGTCCTCACGCACGCCGTCCCGAGCCCTGGCTCAGGATGGGCGCGGTGCGCCAGGTGGTGGACCGCATCGAGGCGCTCATGCGCCTGAAGCGCTTCAACCAGCTGGGCGGCCTGCAGCTGGAGCGCGACGTGCGGCTGCTGACGAGCGTGCTGGGCGAGGCGACCGGCCGGCCCGTGCGCGACAAGTTCGCGCGCCTGGCCCAGATGGGAACGCTGCTCGGCCTGGAGTCGGTGGCCGAGCTGCTGGAGTTCTGGCGCGACCACGCCGGCGGCGCGGGCTGGCGGCTGGGCGAGGAGCAGGTGCGCGAGGTGCTCGGCCAGCGGCCCGACTTTGCGCCGCAGGACATCCACGCGCTGGACCTGTCGCTGTGAGCGCGCCGGGCGCCGCGGTATGGCTGGTTGCGGGCGTGCCATCCGGCTCTGGGTGCTGTGCGCGTCTGGCGGATGCACACGCATGTTCGCTTGCCTGCGTGGACCTGGTTCAGGCTGCAGAGGCTGTGGATTGCAGGGTCACATGGTTCTGACTCTATATACTGGCTATGACCAGACCCGCTCTGAACCTGCTGCTCTGATACATGCCATGGATGTAAGGCACCTGCGCACATAACGACAAATGGCCGTCATGCTCCAACACCCATGAGCCCGAGCAAAACCCTTACACGTGCGCCCCCCGACCCCGGCCCTTACCCCGGTTCAGACCCGCCCCAGGCTAAGAAGTTGACTCGCGGTCGTAGTTGGCGTCCAGCGTCTTGGCGGTCACGCGCCGCAGCAGCTCGCGCGGGAAGATGCGCAGCAGGCCCCACGCGATGTCCAGCGACTCATAGATGCTGCGCGACTCGTACGCGCCCTGCACGCGCCCGCGTACAGGCGGTCAGCAGTCCATGCACAATGATGTGAGCAGCGGTCCTTGCTACCCCTCGCTATGAGCAGGCCGGGCCAGGGCGCCGGCGGCGGTCAGAGGCGCGGCGCCGCGCTGGGGGCATGCACGCGCGCGCGCCTGGTTGACAAACTTGGCCTCGAACTTGTCCAGGAACTCCAGGTAGAGCAGGTCCTCGGACGACAGCGCCTCCTCGCCCACCACCGCCTTCATGGCCTGCACGTCCTTGCCGATGGCGTAGTTGGCGTACAGCTGGTTGCTCACCTCGCTGTGGTCCTTCCGCGTCATGCCGTCCCCGATGGCAGACTTCTGCGCGCCCCCGGCCCCCCACGGCGTGCTCAGCGCGGCTCCTGGGCAGCCCGGCCACCCAGCAGCCACGCCTGCACGGCAGGGCCGTAGTTGGGCATAAGCTTCAGATCGAGTGAGGCCAGGCGCTGCGAAGGCGCGCCATGAGCCGCGAGAGGGACGGCAGCACATTGATGGGCGGGTAGATCTGGCGGTTGTGCAGCTGGCGGTCGACGTAGACCTGGCCCTCGGTGATGTACCCGGTCAGGTCGGGGATGGGGTGCGTGATGTCGTCGTTGGGCATCGTGAGGATCGGCAGCTGCGTGATGGAGCCCTTGCGGCCCTCAATGCGCCCGGCGCGCTCGTAGATGGTCGCCAGGTCGGTGTACATGTACCCTGCGCGCACGGTAGGATTGGATAACGGCTGAGGCTCCTCCAACCGCGCTGCCCAACATGTGCGCCCATATCTGCTTCGCCCGTGGCCCTCCCCTACGGCAGCCGCCTGGGCGCGGCGCGCATGCATGACCAGGCATGAATGGGCATACGGCCGTTCCATTGCTTGCGCGCAGAGCGGTGCGCATGTGCACCCCTGCACGCCAGCCCCAGGCAGCGGGGCGCACCCGGGTACCCGCGGCGCCCGGGCACCTCCTCACGCGCGGCGCTGACCTCGCGCAGCGCATCCGCGTATGACGACATGTCGGTCAGGATGACCAGCACATGCTTGCCGCACTCGTATGCCAGGTACTCGGCCGTGGTCAGCGCGATGCGCGGCGTGATGATGCGCTCGATGGTCGGGTCGTTGGCCAGGTTGAGGAAGAGCACCGTCTTGTCCATGGACCCGTTCTCCTCGAAGTCCTGCGCAGCGCCGCGGCGCTTAAGCGCACGCCGGCTCCTCGCCGGCGCGATGCATGCGCCGCGCAGTCGGCAGCACGGTCGCCGGCGCCGCTGCACGCCGAGGACGCTGGGGCCATGCGGCGGGGGCCCGCGCCTGCTTGAAGAAGTAGGCGGTCTCCATGTTGACGCCCATTGCCGCAAACACGATGGCGAACTCCTGGTCCTCGGCATCGCCGTCCTGCGCGTGCGCCGCGCCTCAGCGCGCGCGCCGCGGCAGCCGGTCGCCTGCGTGCGGCCGGGCGCGCGGCCTCCGCCGCGCAGGCCGGCCCGAGCAGGCGGGGGTTAGGGTTAGGGCTAGGGGATAGCGCGCCATCAGGTTGGCCTCCGACTCCAACTTCTTGACCAGGCCGGCTTGCCGGCAGATCTGCGCGGCGATGTCGTTGTGCGGCAGGCCCGCGGCGGAGAAGAGCGGAATCTTCTGGCCGCGCGCGATGGAGTTCATGGTGTCAATGGTCGAGATGCCCGTCTGGATCATCTCCTCCGGGTATGTGCGCTCGGCCGGGTTAATGGACGCGCCGTTGATGTCCAGGAACGTCTCCGCCAGCACCGCCGGCCTGCGCGGCGTGCGGCGGCGTCAGAGCAGCGCCGCAGGCGTTCAGCCCCTTTAGAGGCTTGCCAGATCGGTCAAGTCAAAAGGAGGGATAAGTGTGCGTGGGGGGCGGCCCACAAGGGCCGGGGCCGCCCCCCTGGGGACTCTGCAAGCGGGGCGCGCTCACCCGCCATCGATGGGCTTGCCGGAGCCGTTGAAGACGCGCCCCAGCATGTCCCGCGACACAGGCGTCTTCAGCACCTGCGCCGGGCACGGCAGCCCTATGGGTCGCAGGCGGACAGCGCGCGCGAGCGCCGCCAGACCTAAACCTGGGTCCGCTGCGGCAGGCGCGGCTGGCGCTGCTAGCCCGCAAGCTGGGGCACAGTGCGCGGCGCGGGTCACCTCTCCAGAGAACTCCAGAGTGGTGCCGCGGTTGTCGATGCCCGACGTGCCCTCAAACACCTGCACGACCGCCTTGTTCCCGTCCACCTCCAGCACTTGCCCCCGCCGCGCGGTGCCATCTCCCAGCTTGATGTTGACAATCTCCGCGTACATAGGCTTCTGCGCGGCGCAGCAACCGTTGGTGAGCAGGGGCGCTTCAAGAGAAGGCACCAAGTCGGCACACCAGCACAAAGGGGCCGTGCACGCCTTGACAGCCTCCACAATAACTAGAGGTCCGCTGACGCCGCCCACCGTCCGGTACTCTGCCCCAACAAGCAATAAGTCAGTCCCTCAACATGACAGACCGCTCTATCGTTAGCTCGCCGGCTGCCTCGTGTGCGCACCGAGCCGCGGTTCCAGTACATAGTCCTGCTTCAGCGCTTTGACATGCAACTTCTGCGCCAAATCGGCTGACAGAGTGCTGTCAGGAGACGCCATGCCTCCGTCTACCAGCACAGCTCAGGAGTTGCGCTCTGCTGCTAGGGGCTCTTGGACCTTGCTTCTCCGTGCTTATCGTTGCTGCAGTCCAGTGCTGTGCGTGCCCTGGTTAGGTCAACTCCACTCTGTTCCTTGTCAAGCCTTGTGGCTTCCCATGATGGGGCAAATCTACTTTGCTGTCGCCAGTAGTTGCTGAAATAGACACGAGGTTTTACAACGCAACAAGCATACCTGGGGCCTGATGGGCACCACGTGGCTATATATATACAGGGTGCATGTAGGTGAGCTCTGCAAGACCTCCAGCTGATGCATGGGTCCTCAAGGAAGCCATCGAGTCTTTCCCTGATGAAATTGGCATGATGAGCAGGCCGTGGGAACACAAGAAATGCTACACAGCAAGTGTCCCCGCGGGAAGCCAGGGACAGCGCTATTTCACGGCAACAGCAGCGCGAACGCAGACCGTCCCCCGTCCCAGCCCATGCATGATGCTCTAACAAAACTCTTGGGCAAAGCGCATGGCGATGGTTAGGGCACGGCTTGGGCTCCCAGCTGGCCAGGCGAATCCGTCAACCTGTCGGCAGCAGCATCTAGCTCGGACATGCCAGCTGCCTGGCACAGTGAAGCGCTCTCAGTCACAGGAGGCTCCGCCGCTGACCTGCACGCCCCACAGCTGGGGGTGGCGTCCGCAAGATATCACCGCGTCACACATGCCCGGCAGGAGCAGAGCGCCCAAGCCACAAAGGCGGCGCACCAGCCGGGGCCTCAGATGGCCACCTCACCGGTCTTGGCTGCCTCATAGTTCTCGGCCACCTGCTCCCAGTTGACGACGTTCCACCAGGCCGAGATGTAGCCCGGGCGCGACGCGTTGTACCTGGGGCGGACCCCATGACTGTCAGGTATCAGCAGGCAGGGCGCGTCCAAGCCGTGCACACGGGCGGCACGCAGGGCGGCACGCAGGGCGGCACGCAGGGCGGCGACTGCGTGGCCGGGGGCGCGCTTGAGGTAGTACGCGTGCTCCCAGACGTCCAGGCCCAGGATGGGGATGCCGGGCACCTCCACCAGCGCCTTCTGCAGCGGGTTGTCCTGCGTAACCACCACGCGACGTCAGGCAGTGCGCGCGGCTCCTCGCGCACCACGTCAGTGCCGTGTCTCGCGCTGCAGCCCGCACGACTGCCCTACACTTTGCGGCTGTCCCACGGTGCCAGGCGGCCGGGGGCGCACCTGGTTGGGCGTGGACGTCACGGCCAGCTTGCCGCCGTCCTGCACCACCAGCCATGCCCAGCCGCTGCCGAAGCGCGAGGTCGCGGCCGCATTGAACTTGTCCTTGAAGGCCTCCATGGAGCCGAAGGCCTCGTCGATGCCCGCCTTCAGCGCGGAGGAGGGCCCGTTGGAGTCGGTGGGGCCGGTCATGACCTTCCAGAACAGGGAGTGGTTGTAGTGGCCCCCGCCGTGGTTCCTGGCGCGCACGCACCAGCCCCGCCGTCAGCACGGCTCCTCCTTTTGGCGCTGTCCAGTGCGTGTGACGTGAGGCTGCTGCGAGCGGTCTCCAGCGCAGCGGGGCGCCAAACTTCATGCAGCAAGAATAACATAAGAGCTTCATAATAGAGCATGATAACAGTTCACTGAAACGCGCTCCGAAGTGTCTGGGCCAGCACCTGATGGCAGTGGCAATATCCTTCGGGATCTTCTCTGTGCCGGCGGCCTCGTTGAGGCCGACGAGCCCCAGGCTGTTCAGCTCAGGGAACTTGCTAACGGCAGCATTGAGGTTGGTGACATACGTCTGGTGGTGCTGCAGGGCCCACCAGTCCAGCGGTTAGCGTGTGAACTCGCACACGCGGCTACTCAGGACTGTTCGCAGAGCATTAAATGCTTCATGGTGACATGTCACGCACGCGCCTGCAGACCTGGGGCCCACCTTCGTGTGATGGATCTCCATTGTCCGCGCGTCGATGTGAGGCTCCAGCGTGGTGTAGTCATAAGGCAGCGGCGGGAGCTTGTATGCCATGGTGCACGAACTTCCTTTGCTTGCCGGTCTTTGGGACTCTTTTCCAAACGTAATACAGGTCCTCCTCGAAGAAAGCAACCGTGCAGGACTGCCTTACCAGGCCACTCTGCTGAGCATGCGCAAAGCAGGCCCCAGACCCTAATTACTCAACTGGAATGGTTTAAAGCGAGGTACGATCTCTACCTGTTAAAGCACAGTGTTTGAGTCGCATGGACAGCCGGTATGTCCACAGGCGCACCGGCAACGCCTGCGCCGGTGTTTGCCGTGCGGATCGTCAGCCTGGACCACTACATGGCGCGCCCGGAGCCCGGCCTGGACGTGTGCTACTCCGAGCTGGAAGGCGGCGTGGTCGAGCGCGTCCCCGTCGTCCGCATCTTTGGCGCCACGCCCATGGGCCAGAAGACGTGCTTGCACCTGCACAAGGTGCGCGCTGCTGCCTTGTGTCGACTGTGCGCCAGCTACCAGAGCCACGCGGCTGCACGGCACGTGGAGCTGAGCAATTTGAAAGTGCTGAGCGTAACCAAAGCTTGCTGCGTGCGCAGGTCTTCCCGTACTTCTATGTGCCATACCCGGACGACGCGCCCTGCGACCTGACCTCTGGTGAGAGGGCGCTGTTCAGCACAAATACACAACAGTGTCTGTCGGCGCTGCCGTTGGCGGGGCTGCCGGTCTGAGCGCGCTCGCTGCGGGCGCGCCGCGCAGCCCTGGCGCACGTGCGGCGCGTGGTGCAAGGCCTGGAGGCCGCCCTGAACGCGAGCGCGCAGCAGGACGCCAAGCGGCGGCAGCGCGTGCTGAGCGCGCAGCTCGTGCGCGCGACGCCCTTCTACGGCTACCACCCGGGCGAGCGGCTCTTTATAAAACTAGTCATGTGCGCGCGCCCTGGTCGCGGCAGCCTCGATGCAGCGGGGGCTGAGCCCGGAATCCTGACGTCCTGGGCGGGCGCGCAGGCTGAACCCCTCAGACGTGAAGACCGCGTCGCTGCTGATGCAGGTGCGCCCCGGTCTGGCGCTGGCACTTGAATAGTGCAGACCAGTCCGTGCAGCCCGTGAACAGGGGACATCACCTGGCGCGTTCGTCGCCGACAGAACAGCGGGGTGGCGGGGCGGCGCTGGCAGCCGTTTGAGGCGCACATCCCCTTCATGCTGCAGCTGAAGATCGACTTCAACCTGGCCGGCATGGGCTTCCTGCGCCTGTCGCGCGTGCACTTCCGCGCGCCCCTGCCCGCCAGCGGCGCGCGGCGCGGCGCGGACTGGTGCGGCAGCCCGGCCGCCGCCGCGCGCGAGCCGAGCGACCCGAGTGCGGATCCCTTCCCGGCTGCGCTGCCATGCTCGCTCGGCCCCGATGCACCACGGAGCACAGCCAGCAGCATTGCTCGCGTTGTACACACGGCCGCACGTTGCGCTTTCGACGCAGGACAGGGTCTGTCTGAGGAGGCAGCTGCTGCTGCACGCACACAGCGTCGTGCGCAGCATCATGCGCTGCTCACTGCGCGCAGCGCAGCAGCGCCGGTGTCCACCGCGCCGGTGCGGGCCCGCGCAGGTCCGGTGCTGGGGGGCAGCGGCGCCGCCGAGGCGCCCGGCCAGCTGTGGACGGCGGGCGGCGCGCCTGCGGACTGGCTCCGGCCGCCGGGCGGCCGGCCCCTGGAGCGCCAGAGTGTGTGCGAGCTGGAGGCCGACGCGTGCGCCGACGCCATCCTCAACCGGGCAGAGGTCTGCCGGCACCTGTCGCGGCCCGGCCTCGGGCCCGGGGCGCTGGCAGCAGCGACTGCAGCTTCTGCGGGCCTCGTGGCATGCCCTGTGGCCTCGTGGCATGCCCTCCGGGCCGCCGCGTGATGCGGGCGGGGCGTCACGCGGGCGCATGCGGCGGGCGCAGCTGGTCCGCACGCGGCTCGAGGACGCGGGGCCAGACGTGCGCATGGTCGAGTCGCTGGCGCCCATGTGGGAGGAGGAGCGGCTGCGCTGCGGCGGCAGCGGCCCGCCGGCGCCGCCGCCCGACCCGCCCCGCGACCCGCAGCCGCTCTGCCCCGCCGTGGACGCCACGCGAGCGCAGTTCCAGGCCCGCAGCCCCCGCACCGCCCTGTCTCATGCCCCGGCCGCTTTCCAAGCGCCTTCACCGCACAGTTCCAAGTCATCAAGCGCGGCTCTAAAACACATGCCCTCATGGGCACCGCAAAGCCAGCGCCGCGGCGCTGCGCTTTCTATTCTAGCACACGTCCTTAAGAGGCCGAGCCCGTTTGGGTGCGTAGCCGCCGAAGGCGTCCTGGGGCCAGCGCGCCGTGACTGACAACCACGCGCGCAGGCTGCAACGGAGGGGCCTGCAGTCCCGCCCTCGCCGCCGAGCGCCGGCACCGCGGCAGAGGTTGCGGCCGGCCTGGCGACGGGATCGCCGCTGACAAGCGGCGCCGGGCCGCGCCCGGCCTCCCAGGAGCCGCTGCTGGCCGCCACGCCGCCCGCCAACTCCTCCCTGGGCACGCCGGCCGCGACGGGCACGGCCGCGGCCGCCGCGCCCGCCCGCGCCGGGCGGGCGAGCCCGGGGGCGGCCCAGGGCGGCGCGTCCGCGCCGCCCAGCCCCGGGCCCGCGGCGGTGGCGGGCGGTGCGCTGGCCGACGGCGCCAGCCCCAGCCCCAGCGTGCTGCGCCGGCGGCTGCTGGACGCGCTCATGGCGGCCGAGCGGGAGGGCGCGCCCGACGCGACGCCCGCGGACGCGACGCCCGCCGCGGTGCGCAGCGGCCGCGGCAGCTCCTTTGACGCTCACAACGCGCCCTATCAGTGTCACAGACACAGATGAGCCTATCTCAGCATGCCTGGTACGATCGTTGACCCCAGCGCTGCATCCTCAGGACACCGCCCACGTCGGCGCGCTCCGGCGTACCCTGCAATGGCAAGCGCCCGGCGCCGCGGCAGGCCGAGGGGGGCGGCGAGCTGGCGGAGGCGCTGGCGTGGCTGCAGGCGCACGGCGCCGACAGCGACGGCAGCGACGCGGAGGACGGCGGCGGCGCGCTCGCCGAGCTGGCCGCGCAGGTCGCCTCGCTGCCGCCCGGCGCGCGCGCCAGCCAGCGGGCGCGCCCCAGGCCCCTCCCGCCCGCCTGCAGGCCCGCTGTGCTGATAATAACTAGTAATGACTCTGTGCCATGACCCAGCTTCCGCCAGCAAGGCGCTGAGGGACTGAGCAGAGGCGGCCGCGCTCTGGCCCAGAGTCGCAGTTGCGGGCGCCAGAAGGCTGCCTTCCCTCTGCCCATCACGGTCGAGGTGGATCAGCCTTGCCTACCTCTTTGCGTAGGCATCCTTTCATGCATAAACTGTCCGGCACGTTTCACAAACTGTGTGGCACGGTCTGGCTGCATCCCTGGGCTGGTCTGGACTCGGCGCGCCCGGGCCGCAGGTGCTGCGCACGTGCGTGAAGGCAGCCGTGGCGGAGCGCGCGTCGGCCTCGCAGCGCGAGTGCCAGGACATCATGGCGGCCACCCAGGCGGCCCCCGACATGTGGCCCGCCGCGAACAGCGACGCTGCAGGCCTCGGGGCCGGCCCGCCCGGGGCGGCGGCCAGCGCTGCAGAGGCGGACCATGGCTCGCCTGCAGCGGGGCCCGCAGGCTGCGCTGGTGCCGAGCCGGGGTCAAACGCGCCGGCAGAGCGGGCGCTCAGCGCGGCGGACATGGAGGACTGGGGCAGCGAGGGCGCATGCGAGGGGCTGCGCCGCGGGGCGCTGAGCTGGCGCCAAGCGCAGAGCGACGTGTGGGACGGCGGGGGAGGGGCCGAAACGCGCGGCGGCCCTGCAGAGGCGGCCGCAGTGACGCCGGCGCCGAGCGCCTGGCGGCGCATGCCAGGCCGGCGGCTTGACCTGGACGGCGTGCAGGACAGCCCGCAGCCGGGCGTGCAGGACAGCCCTCAGCCGGGCGTGCAGGTCAGCCCGCAGCCGGGCGGCCTGGGCGCGCCCGCTGGGCCGGGCGGCGCCCCTGCCTGGATGTCCCCGGCGGAGGCCATGGCTGAGGGTGCGGACGAGGACGAGGGCGACGACATGCAGGCTGACAGCGACGGCGGCGCGCGCAGCGGCCACATACCGCAGGTCGACGGCGCGGGCGACAGCGACAGCGGCGGCGAGGCCGGCGATGGCGCGCCGCCGGGCGCGGTCCGGAGCAGCCCTGGGGCCGCTGCCGGCGGCGGCCCCGAGCGCCGCGCGGGCGACGCGTGCGCGCACACCAGCCCCGCGCTCCAGCATATCCCGGACGCGCAGCCCGCGATCGCGGGCGGCTGCGTGGCCGGCCCGGCGCCGGCCGCGTGGGCCTGCGCGCACGCGGGGCAGCTGACGCGCCCGGACGCGGCGCTGCTTGCGGCGCATGCGGCGCACCTGTCGGCGGCCGCGCGCGGCGCGCTGGCCGCCCCGACCTCGTCCTCCTCCGGCGGCCGCCCGTTGCCCGGCGGCCTGGCGTCCGGCAGCCCACCAGGCGTCGCCGCAGCCCCGGCGCCCGGCGGCCTGCCCGGGCCGTGCTCAGGCAGCCCGCGCGCCGCTGCGGCGCAGCCGCTGCCGGCGCCCGATGCCGATCTGGGCGGGGGAGGGGTGCACGCGGCGCGCGCACGGGCGGATGCCGAGCGGCGCGCGGTGCAGCGCCGGGTGCAGCACGCCGCGGCGCTGTCGGCGGCCGCGCGCGCCTGCCTGGCGCCGACCAGCCCCGGATGCCGGGGCGACGCGTCCCTGCCCGTGCACGGCCTCCAGGCAGCGCAGGGGCGCACTGGAGAGGGCGTCGCAGCGATTGGCAGCCAGGAGACGGGGCGCGCGCGCGCCCCGGGCACGCTGGCAGCGCTTGACGCGGTTCCAGACAAGAACGCGGGCGGCCTGGCGGAGGCGCCAGGCGCCGGCGTCGTCTGCGGTGACGTTGCAGGGGCGTCGGCCGGTGCGCTCGGGGCCGAGCGCGGCGGCGGGCTCAGGCCCGGCTCGGCCGGCGGACGGGCAGGCACGCCGGCAAGCGCGGTGTCGCCTGCTGGCCCCCGGGCGGGCCTGCTGGAGCCCCACTCGGCGCTGCAGGGCATGCCTGCAAAGCCCATGCTCAGCCAGGGCGCGGAGGCAGGCGGCGGGGCGGCGGCGGAGGCGGGAGCGCGCGCGTCGAGCACTGCCGCCGGCGCGATCCGCGCGCCGGCTGCGGCTGCGCCCCGGCAGCCCAGCAGCGATGTGGCCGCCACCGAGCAGGATGCTGCGGGGAGCCAGGCGGCGAGCGTGGGCGGGCTGCCTGTCGTCGTAGAGGCGCAGCGGCGCAGCTCCGATGCCGTGACGCGCGGGAGCGGCGCGCGCGGCCCTGCCGCCAGCCACCCTGCCGCCGGCTCGGCGGCCGCCGCCGCCCCGGATGCCAGCCGCGCGCCCGCCTCTAGCACGGTCGCGCCCACAGAGCCGGACCGCGCAACGCCGTCGGGCGGCGAGGCGCCGAGCGTGCCGATGCCGGCGCGCGCAGCGCAGGCCGGCGCCCGCCGTGCAGGCGACGCGGGGCCTGCAGCTGCGGGGCGCGACCCCGCCTCGCAAGGGCGTGCCGCAGATGCGGACGGACACGCGGACGCCCCGGGCCCCGCCAGCGACGGGCGGGGCGGCTGGGAGTCTGACAGTGGGTCCGGCTTTGGCAGCGGGTCGCCTGGCAGGGGCCGGCGCGGCCGCCAGGCTGCGGGCGCACCCGCGCGGCCGCGCTTGGTCGCATACCGTTTTCGCACGCTCGCGCCCACACAGGCGCGCGGCCTTTCGTCCCATGTGCTGTCCCTGTCAAGGCAGTGGCGACCAGCCGGCGATTTGCATGCAACACATACAGAAGGCACCGCGGCACTGCAGTAGAAATGACAGAGCGGTACACCCAGTCATGCAGCTGGGTCGCCTCGGCCGTGTGTGGGGGCTCACCGTTGGGCGCCTGCGCTTGGCGAGCTGTGCGCGGGACATGGCCTGCGCTGCAAGCCCCCCGCCGGCGCGCAGGAGGAGCTGGACGCGACCTTGGAGGCGGCGGGCCTCGCGCCGGTCGTGCACCAGGCGCCCTTCTACGGCGACGCGGCCGATGTGCCGGAGCGGCCGCCCGTCTGGGCGGGCCTGGAGTTCCGCGTGCCCTCCGCGGCCGCCGGCCACCTGCCGCCCTTCCGGCCGGGCGCGCCGCGGCCGCCCCCGCGGCGCCCCGGCGGGCCAGCGGGCGCCGCGGCCGCGGCGCCGCGCGCGCTCGCCCTCTGCCCCGCCGCGCGCCCGCCGACGCGCGCCGAGACCGACGCGTGGCTGGACGCGCAGAGCGGCGCCGCGCCGGCGGGCGGCGGGGGCGCCGCGGGCTCCGGCGGCGCGTCCGGCGCCGGTTTCCGCATGGACCCGAACACGGGGCGCCTGATCCCCGGGCACGCGGCGGGCGGCGGCGGCGGCGGCGACGGCGGCACGCAGGGCAGCCCCGGCGTGAGCCTGCTGGAGACGCCGCCGCTGGGCAGCGCGCGCTCGGCGGGCCGCCGCGCCGCGCCGCCGACCGCGCCCTCGCGGCTGCGCTTTGCCACGCAGCCGGCCGCGCCCGGCGCGGCGCTCGCTGCAACGCAGGCCGACGAGCCGGTGCGCCGCTGCGCAGCGCCTTTGCACCGGGAGCAGTCGCGCGTGCGCAGCTCATGTCTCTGGCCTCTGTGTGCCCCGCACCTGATGACCGTCAGCAAACCCTTGCTGTTGGCGCTATGGGCGCGGCTTGACCTGGAGACGCTGGGCACTGCTCTGTGTTGCTGTTTGGTTGCACGCGCGCACGTGCGCGCGCGCGTTCTCCAAGGCGGGGCATGCCGAGCGCCGCCGCTTAGCGCGCGCGGCGGCGCCCAGGCGTTCAAGCCGCCATCGCCCAAGTACGACGAGCGCTCGTTCTTCCACGACGCCCCGCATCACCCGTACGCTGCGGGCGCCATGGCCGGCACGCCCTGGGCCACGCCGCTGCGCGCTGGGCCGCCCGCCGGCAGCGGCTCGCCCGCCAGCGGCGTGATTGGCCCGCGCGATCGTGCGCCTGAGGCCTCCGCCGGCAGCGACTCCGCCCACGCCGGCGGCGGCGGCGTTGCTTCTGCGCCAGTCCTCCGGGCGCTTGCGTCGGCTGCGAGCAGCCATGCGGACGAAACACGCGGGGAGGCGGCGGCGGCGGCGCAGCCGCAGGCCCGGGCCGCAGCCGCCGCGCGGGCGCCCGCGCCGCAGGGCGCGGGCGCGGAGGAGGCGGCGCCGGCGGCGCGCGCGGCCCCGCGCGCGCGGGGGGCGAGCCAGATCACGCCGCCGTCGGCGGCGCCCGGCAGCGGCGGGGCCACGCCGGTCAGCCAGGCGGGCTTCCGGCGCGTGGTGCCTGGCAAGGGCCAGGGCATGACGCTGCTCAGCGTCGAGGTGCACGCCGAGTCGCGGTGCGCCGCGCCCGCCGCCGGCGCAGGGGCCCCGGCCTTGCCCAGTGGCGTGCTCATGAGCGGCGCCCACGGGTCACCCAATAACTCTTGCCTCATGCAACGAGAGCGCGAGCACACAGAAGCATGACATCAACGGACGCCCCGTGTGCTGCTCTTGAGACGCGCGGGCGCGCCGGGCGGCGCAGGGGCAGCCTGCTGCCGGACCCGCGCTACGACGTCGTGCGCTGCATCGCGCTGGCCGCCGCCAACGACGTGGAGGACGTGGTCGGCGGCCGCTTCACGGCGCGCGCGCTGCTGTACGACCTGCCCGGCGCGCCACCCTCGCGCCTGGGCCTGCCCGATGTGCAGGCGCGGCACCCCCCGGGCCCGCCCGCCCCACCCGTGCGTCCGGCGCGGCAGTGCTGGCGCAGGGAGACCACGACCTGGCACGTATTGGGGTGCCCGGCGGGCGGCCGTGGCGGTGCGCGACTGTGGCGGCGCGTAGGCCGTGCGCAGGCAGCTGCCGGGCCTGCAAGCAGTGGGGTGGGGTCCCAGCCGCGCGCCCCGGGCGCGCGGGTGCGCAGGTGACGCTGTTCGGCAGCGAGGCCGCGCTGCTGGACGGCTTTGTGGCGGCCGTGCGCGGGCTGGACCCCGACGTCATGCTGGGCTTTGAGGTGCAGCAGGGCTCGCTCGGCTTCCTGGTCGACCGCGCGCTCGCGCTGGAGCGGCCGGCGCCGCTGCTGCGCGAGCTGTCCCGCACGCCCGAGGCGCGCCAGCGGCTGTTGCCTTGGCGCGCCGCTCGACCACCGTGTTGCGGCGGCCGTGGATGGCTTGACCGCTCGCACTGCCGCCCGCCCCAGGCCGAGCGCCCCTTGGCAGCGCTGCTGCCAGGCAGAGCTGCCCTGCACATCGTGGCGACGGCCCCTCCCAAACGCAGTCGCCGGGCGTGCTGCCGCCGCTGCGGGCCGCGCGGCCGGGCCGAGCCGACGGCGCGGCGCGACTGCGGCAGGTGGCGGGCGGGAAGGAGCGGCAGGTGGACGAGTACGGGCAGCACCACGCGTCCGGCCTGTACAGCACCGGGCGCATCATCCTCAACCTGTGGCGCCTGCTGCGCGACGAGCTGAAGCTGCGCATCTACACGTTCGAGGCGTGCGCGGCGGCCGTGCTGCAGCTGCGCACGCCGCGCGCGCCGCCGTGGCAGCTGGCGCAGTGGTTCCGCGGCGGCGCCACGCGCTGGCGCTGCGTGGCCTACTGGGTCCGCCGCGCACGGCTCAGCCTGGCCATGATCGAGCAGCTGGACCTGGCGCGCCCTGATGCCCCCCCCGTGGGGCCCCCGCCTGCCTCACGCCAGTAGGCCGCGCTCGCGGCGGTTGAACCGCGTGTCGGCATGGCCAGGAGAAATTGGCGTGCACTGCTGCTTGGTCTGCCGCGCGCCTGGAGAGCGCGGTGCTGCGCAAGGCAGCAATGCGTCCCATCGGCAAGTTGGCGGCACCCTCCGTCACACATGCAGCCCATGTGCAGCCGCCTCCGCGCCTCGGCTCCTCGTCGCGCGGCGGGCGCCTGGCCGGCCCGGGCGCGGCGCTGGAGCCGCTGCGCCGCGCGCGCCGGGTAGCCCGAGCGCGCGCGCGCGGCCGCAGGTGGGCCGCACGGCCGAGCTGGCGCGCACGTTCGGCATCGACTTCTTCGCGGTGCTGTTCCGCGGCAGCCAGTACCGCGTGGAGAGCATGATGGCGCGCCTGGCGCACACGCAGAACTACCTGCTGCCGTCGCCCTCCAAGGAGCAGGTCGCCTGCCCCATGTGCCTCATGCTGCCGCGCAGCATGCCCTGCATATTTTATCGGCTCGCCTTGCATGAGCAGGGGGGCGCTGGGCTCGCGGCGGCCGGGACGGTGTGGCAGAGCATGCATGTCCGCTGTCGGGGGTAAGGCGCGCATCGGGGACCTCCATGCAGGTTGCCACTTGTCGAAACGCAGCCCGCGCTCGCCGTGCCTGTCTCGTAGACGGCCGGCCGCCGGCTGCGGGGTCTCTGCGCGACGCGCGTCGCCCCCGCGCGCAGACGGCCGCGCAGCCGGCCATGGAGGCCATCCCGCTGGTCATGGAGCCCGAGTCGCGCATGTACGCCGACCCGGTCGTCGTGCTGGACTTCCAGTCGCTGTACCCGTCGCAGATCATCGCCTACAACCTCTGCTTCTCCACCTGCCTGGGCCGGCCCAGCCACGCGGCCGCGGCCGGCGCGCCCGTGCGCTTCGGCGCGTTCGCGCTCGGCCTGCCGCGCGGGCTGCTGCGCGGCAGCCTGGCGCCGGACGGGTGCGCGCGCGCGCCGGCGCGGGAGTCTGCGCCTGCGAGGTGCTATGTTGTGCGTTCACGGGTGCCGGGCGTCCGGGGCCCCGTGGCCTGCGGGCCCGATCATAGTCCTGCCGCCGCTCGGGCAGCTCGCGGGCCAAGAAGCCTCTGAGGCGGTGCATTCTGGGCGCAACCCTGTATGGGGTTTTGCTCACCAACCCCGCCCGTGCGTCTGCATGCTGCTGCACCTCCGGCTGCATGCCCATGCCGCCCGGCCCGACGCCCGCCCGCCCTGCCGCGCCAGGCTGGTGGTGGCGCCCAACGGCGTGGCGTACGCGCCGGCGGCCGCGCGGCCGGGCGTGGTGCCGCGGCTGCTGCGCGAGATCCTGGCCACCCGCGTCATGATCAAGGCCGCCATGAAGCGCGCGGGCGCGTCCGCCAAGGCGCGCGGCCCCCGCACGGCCGGCGCGCGTGCGGCGCGGCGGCGCAGGCGCTGCGCTGCGCTGCGCGCGCCGAGGACGGGCCGCCCAGCAGGGCAAGGGCGCGCGGCCGTCGGCGCGCCCCCTGCTGCCACATCGCCGAGCGGCGCCTTGCAAAAGGCTTGACAGCGGACCGCACAGCGCGCCGGGCGCGCTGACGTGCGGCGGAGCCGCGCAGGTGCTGCAGCGCGTGCTCAACGCGCGCCAGTTCGGGCTCAAGCTGATCGCCAACGTGACCTACGGCTACACGGCTGCCGGCTTCTCCGGCCGCATGCCGCTCGCCGAGCTGGCCGATTCCATCGTGCAGGCGCGCATCCGCGCGCCACCGCGCTGCCCCGCGCCGGCCGACGGGCGCGCGCCCGCGCGCGGCGCGTCGGCGACCGCGCCGCGTGCTTGCATGCTCGTGCGCGCGGGAGGTCCGCGCGTCCCCATGCGCCTGTCGCCCTGGATTTGCCGCGAGGCCGGTATACTGTGCACCAGGAATCACCATAAACCCTAGGCGCCGGCCGGCAGTCGGCGCGGGAGACGCTGGAGAATGCAATCCGCATGGTGGAGGCGCACCCGGCCTGGCGCGCGCGCGTGGTCTACGGCGACACCGACTCGCTCTTCGTGCTGCTGCCCGGGCGCAGCCGCGGCGCCGCCTTTGCCATCGGCGCTGAGATCGCTGCCGCGGTCACCGCCGCCAATCCGCCGCCCGTCGTGCTCAAGCTGGAGAAGGCGCAGGCCGGCGCTCATGGTTCCGCTGCGTCACACCTCATGCGCTGCGCGGATGTTTGTGTCTGCAGCGTCAGGCGTGCGGCGATTGGGCCGGCGTGCGCACGCAGGTGTACCACCCCTGCATGCTGCTGGCCAAGAAGCGCTACGTGGGCTTCAGCTACGAGTCCCCCAGCCAGGCGCGGCGCCGCTCACCCTGATGCTCACCCTAAAACTAAACTAATCCTTCCTGGCCGTGCTGGCCGCCATCTTCGGCCGTGCAGCTCCCCTGGCGCCGGCCTCTCGTGCTTCACGCAGTGCCCCTGCCGGCGGCTATGACTGGCGGGCTGCAAACGGCCGTGCCGAGTCTGGAAGCGCCGGCGTGTCAGGCTGCGCCGAGCTTTGACGCCAAGGGGATTGAGACGGTGCGGCGGGACACGTGCGGCGCGGTCGCCAAGATGATGGAGCGGTCCATCACCATCCTGTTCAGCACCAAGGACCTCTCACAGGTGCTGTTCCCGCCGCCGAGACTCGCTGTCAGGACGCGTGCTCGTCAACGCGGGCAAGCAGTGCACACACCGCAGCGTGCCCCAAGCCACACGCCCGCGCGCGCAGGTGAAGGACTACGTCACCCGCCAGTGGAGCAAGATCCTGGCTGGGCGCGTGTCGCTGGCGGACTTCATCTTTGCCAAGGAGGTGCGAATCGACAATGGTCGCATCCAAGAGCAGGCTCGAGTGTCCGGTTGCGGGGCTGGCCAAGCTGCCCTCTGGCCAATGCGGGGGAGGGGGCCCCACCCGCCGTGCTGCTCTGAGTGGCTCGGCAGCCTGGCATGCCGAGGCCGCCAAACCCTGGACGCACACTGCAGCCCGCTCGCGACTGCGCCCGTCGGACGGGCTGCACAGCAAGCGCGGGCGCATGACGTGCGCAGGTGCGGCTGGGTACGTACAGCGCGCGCTACGGCATCTTGCCGCCGGCCGCGGTGGTGGCGACGCGCGCGCAGGCAACCGACCCGCGCGCCGCGCCGCGCTACGGCGAGCGCATCCCCTACGTGGTCGTCTACGGGGAGCCAGGCGCGGGCGCCATGCTCGCGCACGCCCTCGCTGCGCCGCCCGACAGCAGGCGGGCCCGATCAGGCCAGACGGGCGGGTCTGGCGCAGCGCGTGCGCCCGGAGCCTGCGGGCGCATGGGGCGCGACGCGGCCCGCACGCGCGCAGGCGCGCGCCTGATCGACGTCGTCATCGCGCCGCACGCGCTGGTGGAGGCGCAGGGCCGCCTGCGGCTGAACGTCACCTACTACATTACCAAGGGGGTGCGGGCCCTGTGACAAGCATTACCGTCCAGCCACACTGGATAACCCGCATAGGAACCGGCACTTGCAGATGCCTCTGTCGCTTCCGGAGGCAGCATGTGCAGTTCTATTAATGCGCGCTTGCGGCCGCATGGGCTGGGCGCGGCCGAGCAGCGCCGCCGCAGCCGCGTCGAGCGTGTGGCCAGGTGCCGAGCACCATGAGCGACCCCGGGCCGGCAGGGCCGCGCCCAGAGCCGCGCTGAGCGCCAGCGGCCGGCGCGCAGATCATCCCGGCGCTGGAGCGCGCGCTGAGCCTGGTGGGCGCGGACGTGCACGCGTGGTTCGCCGCGCTGCCGCGCCCGCAGCGCCTGCTGCCGCAGAAGCGGCCCGCCGCGGCGGTGGGCCTGGGCGCCGAGCGCGCCGGCGGCGCCGCCCCCGGCGCGGCCACCATTGACAGCTACTACCTGTCGCGGCACTGCGCGGTGCGGTCCGCCTGCGGCCTGATTCATCAGGCGTGCTGCGCGGCCGGGCGAGGTGCGGGCGGTCGACGCATTGGCGGGGGCGAGCGCGTGCGCGCGCGCGCAGGTGTGCGACGGCCTGACGCATGCGGCGCGCGCGCTGTGCGAGGCGTGCCGCGCGCAGCCGCAGGCCGCCGCGGCGGTGCTGGCGTCGCGCGCTGCACGCCTGGAGGCGCACTGCGCGGTGCTGGCGCGCGCGTGCCTACACTGCGGCGGCGGCGGCGGGCGCGACGCGGGCGCGGGCGGCATCGTGTGTGACTCGCTGGACTGCGGCGTGTTCTTCGAGCGCGCCAAGGCGCGCGGCGAGGTGGGCGTCGCGCGCGCGCTCTGCGACGCCGGCCTCGTGCTGCTCTGAGAGCGCGCCCGGCGGGCGGGCGAGCTGGCGCATGCTCAGTGAAGCGCGGGCTGGCCGCTGTCGTCGTGTTCGCTGGTGGCCCACTTTTCGCAGGTGTACAGGTGAAGGCGATTTAGGGCCGCATGCGGTTTTTGCCATAGTAACTCCTGATGTGCTTATTGCTCTCGGTGTGTTATACAGCTTGTGCAATTGAAGGAATGCATGCATGCATGCTTTGAACCAGCGAATAGGCCTCGTATGCAGCTCGTCGAGCGCAGGCATGTCAGAGAGCGATGTTGTTGCAGCAGAGAGCAGCAGGGGGCACTTGGACCTCCGACAGCCGTGGCCAGATTGCAATGAAAAGAGTGCTCAATCCAGTCAACTCAGTGCAAAAAGAGCCTGCAAACATCTGAAATCACGCGATCCTGTGTCTTCTCAAGCATGCCGGCAGCAACAACAGGCAGCAAACATAGTTGCGTGCTCACGAACTAGGGACAGACTTCGCTATGCGGGGTTAACGCCCCAGCCCCAGATCAGCAAAATCTCACATCCCTTTGCTTGGGCACGGCTGACAGACGGCTACCATTCGGCTATTGTCTTCAAAATGGGTTCGGGGCGCCCACGCGACTCTGCTGCTTGCATGCTGTCCAGGCGCGTCTATACAGTGGCGCCAGATCAGGCCTCCCTAAAACTGGCTTGAGACAGCCGGTGGCGTTGGGGGTCTCGAACACATGCTTTCCGGAGGCCCTCGCAAGCAGGAGGGTTACCTCACGGTCTCAAAACTTGCCGGCCCACTGGGGCCGAGCCTCTCACATCCACCAAGTGCGCGCCTCGAGCAGGGCTCCTCCACCATGTGCGTACGTGGCAGAAAAAATAAGCCACAAAGGTACAGGTACTCTTGGTACAGCGCCAGCGGCGCGCTCACAGGCTGCTGCTGCGCACGAGCTCGCTCCAGGTGTGCATGTCCAGCCCGTCGATCGTCTTCTCGCGCCGGCGGCGGTCAGCCGCGGACGTGTCCTTGTCGGCCTTTGGCGCTGGCACGGGCACCGGCTGCGACTTCTCGCCTGCGCGCAAGGGGTGGGGGTGTAGGCGTCAGTTGGTGCGGCAATGCGCTCGCGAGGGTTGTTGGGATGGGGGCGCATTCACGGAAGGCGCACCCGCCAGCGTGCCCCAGATGCCCTTGGCGCCGCGGAAGGCGTCCAGGCTCAGGCGCGGCGCGGGCGCAGGCGGCCGGCCATCAAAGGCCAATGGGGACACAGGCACGCTCTGGCAGGAGCGCACGCCGCCGTGCGACAGCTCCTTCTCCGCCTCGGCGGGCGAGATGCCCATGCTGAAGTCGCTGAAGGACGGCGACATGCTCAGGCCGGAGGTTGTGGCCGAGAAGCCGCGGCTAAAGGGCGAACCCGGGTCCGTCTCTTCCGAGGCCCGGGGGGTGCTGCCTTGCGACAGCAGGCTGCGCAGCTTGGACGTCATCGTGCACGGCGTATCTGAGAGAGCTCTTCGCCAGCGCATATCACGGGCCATACCCTGGGGGGCCCAAGGGAACCCGCATCGAAGCGGGCCTGTGCACCCGATGAGGAGAGCTGGTGGTGGGCCAGGAGGGGGCCTGCCGAGGCGTGCCTGAAGGTGTAGACCATGCAGCAATGCCTGGGGTAGGCGGCCGACGACCAGAGCGCATGGCGCACCTGAACGTCATAGAGGGCGTGTCCGAGGACGTGAGCCTGTGCGGCTACTGCGAGCGCGGCGCGTCGGCCACGCTCCACTTCTACGCGCACCTGCTCAGCGTGTGGGATTACCAGGCGCTGCTTGACCTGGGCTGGCGGCGCTCGGGGTGCCTGCTCTACCGCCCGGTCCTGGAGCGCTCGTGCTGCCCGCCGCACACCATCCGCCTGGACGTGCACAAGTTCCGGCCCAGCAAGGTGCGGCCCGGCCTCGTGCAGCCGGCCGTCCCCGGGGACCGCCCCGGCAGCGCCTCGCGTGACCCTCGGGGCGCCCGCGCGCGCAGAGCCAGGAGCGGGTGACCCGCAGGTTTGCCGCGCACGTCGCGGGCGCCGCGCCGCAGGCGGAGCGGCCGCCCGCGGCCGCGCCGCCGCCCGCGCAGCAGTGCAGCCTGGCCAAGAAGCGGCGGGTGGCGCAGCCGGGCGCGGCGCCGCGCGGCGGCGCCGCGGGCGCCGCGGGCGAGCGCCTGTGCGCGCTGGTGGACGCGGCTCTGGGCGACCTTCGCGCGGGCGGGCTGCTGCCGCGCGGCGCCGCCTGCGCGCCCGCGCGCGTGCTGCGCCCGAGCGCCGCTGCGCGCGCCGCGCTCGCGCCGGGCGTGGCCTGGACGTCGCCAGCCGCGCTGGCGGCGGCGGCCGCCGCGCGCCGCGCCGCGCCGGGCGCGCCGGGCCTGTCCGGCGACGCGGTGGCCGCGCGCCTGGCCGCCGCGGCCGGCGCGCGCCTGCGCGGCGCGGCGGCCTGGCGCGGCTGGCGCGTGGACGCCGCGGGCGGCCACCTCAACTTCACTGCGCCAGCGCAGGCGGACGGGGGTGGGCAGGGCAGCATGGAGGGCCTGGGCGCCTGCGGCACGGAGGCGCCGGCCGCGCCGGCCGGCGCCATGCCGTCAGGCTTGTGCGCTGCCCCCGGCCAGGCCACAGCCCCGGCAGGCGCCGGAGAGCGCGCGGGCGAGGACGCGGCCGGGGCGCCTGATACCGCACGAGGAGCGCCCGGGGCGGGGCCGCAGCCGGCAGGCAGGGCCGCTCGCATGCGCCCGGACGCGCCGCAGGGTCGCGCAGCGCAGCCCACGTCGCCTGCGCGCGCGATGCAGCCCGCGGCGCCCGCGCGCGCGGCGCAGCCCCCGGCGGCCGGGCGGGAGCCCCGGCCCGCCGACGCCGCGTGCACGCTCCTGGTGGGCCCGGCGGCGCGCGCGGGCGGTGCGCGCGCCGGCGAGGCCACGCGCCGCGGGGGCGCCGGCGCGGCAGGCGGCGCCGCTTGCGCGCCGGCGCCCACGCGCGCGCGCCGGCCCGCGGGGCCGGCGCGGCCGCTGGCGCGGCGCTTCGAGGTTGTCACGGTGCCCAGCAGCAAGGAGGTGCGTCCGCCGCCCGGCGCCCGCGGCACCTTGCCGCCGAGCGAGAGCTGACGCGCACGCGCGGCGCGCGCGCGCAGGTCGTCGCCGCGGAGTTCCCGCTCTACCGGAAGTACCAGACGCTGCACCACGGCGAGCCGCCGGAGCGCGTGCGCCCCCGCCAGAGCCGGCCCTGCTCGCGCCCGGTTCCGCAGCGCGTAGTGGTCTGAAGCGGCACGCAGGCGGTGTAAGGGTCAGGGTAGGGTTGCGGCAGCTCGCCACGCGCCAGGCGTGCCGCGCAGGTCACCCCGGCGAGCTTCCGCAGCTTTCTGGTGGACACGCCGCTGCCGCCGGTGCCGGCCGCGGCCTGCGCGCCGGGCGAGTGCCCGCCGTGCGGCTTCGGCACCTTCCACCAGCAGTACTGGCTGGACGGTGCGCCGGCCCCGGGGGCCGCCATGCGGCGCGTGCTTGGCAGCGACGTGCCGCTGCGGCGCGCTTCTGCTGCGCGACGCGCAGGACCCGGGTCAGCGTACAGAGCCGGTCATGTCGCATGGCTGTACCGCGACGCGATGCCGGTCTCGTTCACAAATGACAGAACGCCCGCCCGGGTTGGCTTCAGGCAGGGAGTGCACACCACGACATCGAGGCAAGCGCGCGCTCCACTCCGGAGCGCAGATTAGGGTCCGAGGCGCACGGGTGCGGGGGCGCAGGCGCGCTGGTCGCGGTGGCCGTGCTGGACGTGCTGCCGCGCTGCCTGTCCAGCAAGTACGCGTTCTGGGACCCGGACCTGGCCGGCCTGAGCCTGGGCACGCTGACCGCGCTGCGCGAGATCGCCTGGGTGGCGGACGCCAGCCGCGCGTGCCCGCAGCTGCGCTACTACTACCAGGCGCGCGCGCGCGGCCGGCCGGCCGGCGCCCTGATTTTTGTTCAGGCCGTTTCAAGCACGACATGATCGAATGTGCGACCGAATGTGCCGGAGCGCGGTAAGCACTGTCTCGCTCGGCCGCGGCTGCGCCGTTGTGTGATGTGCCCCTCGGCGCGCCGGCAGGGCTACTACATCGAGAGCTGCGCGCGCATGCGGTACAAGGCGGAGTTTGCGCCCTGCGACCTGCTGTGCAGCCGCGCGGGCGCCTGGCTGCCCTTCGCGCGCGTGGCCGCTGCGCTGCGCGCGGACCCCGGCTGCGTGCTGTCCCAGGTGCGCGCCCGTGCCCGCCGAGCCTGCTCGTTCCCTGGCTCTGCCTGGGTTCCACACAGACCCGGCCCACCTAAATCAAAGCGCTTCCTGTGGCCTTCAGACGGGCGCGCTGGGCTTGCCCTCGCAGCAGCCCTGAGTTGTGTTGTGTTGCCGAGCCTCTTGCGCAGCAGCAGAGGGGGCCTGCCATGGCCGCCCAGGTGCCGCGCGCCCTGGAGGGCCTGGGCGCGGAGCACTGGGTGCGCGGCGCGGCGGGCGCGCGCGCCCCGCCGCCCGGGCGCGACCCCGACGCGGCGCTGCTCAAGCTGCGGCTGGCCTGGGGCGCGAGCGAGTGGTCGCTCGAGGGCTGCGCGGCCGCGGCCGCCGCCGCGGCGCCGCGCGGCGGCCTGCGCGTCGCGCAGCTGGCCGCCGTGGACCGGGTGCGCGGGGCGCCGCCGCCGCCGCCCGACTCGTGCCCCACCGCCCGCCCGGACGACGCAGGCTGCAGGCTGCGCCGCGCGCATGCCGGACGCACTATCGCCAAGCCTCAAACACGCAGAGGGTGCCTGCAGGTGCAGCGGCTTGGTAGGGAAGATCGTCTGGCAAGGATCGGTGGCGAGTGTGTCATGCTGAGCCGCTTGTGTTGCGGGGGTGCAGGAGGCTGCGATCGCGCTGCTGGAGTCGCTGCTGCCCTGGAGGCGCCTGGTGGGCGACTTCCCCGAGCGGTGCCTGCTGCTGCTGTGACGCGGGCGCGCCGTGCGCGGCCACACGTTGTGGGCGAGGGCGCCAGCGATCGCAGGGCTGTGTACTTGTCCGTAGCGCTCTTGGTCACTGCGCACGTTGGTGCGTTTCCGCATGTGTGTACATTCGTCTGTGTGTGTGGGGGGCCCCTCTGTGTGTGCATTGAGTTGCAATCGTTTATTTGGCAGCCTAGGAGTTTGTTGCGACTGTCGTGGCGGACACTGTCAGTGAGGGGCGTGGCGCATGTGGCCAAGGCCTGGCGCCGGCGCAACTTGCAATGCATGCAATCCGCTCGAGGACATGCAGTGTCTGGCGCAGTCAGCGCCGCACGCGGGCAGGGGTCACGCGTCCCCCGCGGCTGGCAGCACGCGCTCGCGCAGGAACATGAGCAGCGCCGCGCCCGCGGCCGCCACATCCTCCGGCTCCACGTGCTCCTCCGGCGAGTGGCTGACGCCGCCCCGGTTGCGCACGAACAGCATCGCGACCTGCCGCCGCGCGGCAGCCGTCCCCCGCTGGGTGCTTGCCGGTGCTCGCACAGCCGGAACCCCGGCCACGCATGCAAGGCTGTGCAGCGCCGCGCAGGCACGCTGCAGCTGCGGCGGCCCCGCGCGTTGCAGCGGCCGGAACGGTGCAGCCGCAGGTCGCGCTCTCCGGGAGCGTCCCGGCGTGAGCGCTAGCCGAGTACTACCAGTGCAGCTTGGAGCATGCGCAGCTGAAGGTCATGCGCTCTGGGAGCGGTCGGGCGTGAGCGCCAGCCGAGCGCGACCAGGGCGGCTCGGAGCACGCGCGTAAGGGGGTCTGGGCGCCGCGCTGCGGGGCACCTTGGTCAGGTCGGCCAGCGCCAGCGCGTCGTGCCCCGCGCCGCTGACCAGGGCGAGCGCGCCGCCCGCGCGCCGCGCGCGCCGGGGCACCGCCGCGCACGCGCCCGGTGTGTCGGCCGCGCCGGTCCCTGCCGGGCCCAGGGGCGCCGGGCTCCCTGCGGCCGCCAACACGCGTTCCAGCGCCTGCGCATTCGCCTGCAAGGTCAAAGCCGGAGACCGGAGCGCGTACAGGGACGGGCCGCATCCGAGCATGCACCCCCTGACGCAATGCGAGACCCCAACAAGACCCCAACAGGAGAACCAGGCTGGACAGGTCGCGCGCACGCGCGCAGCGCCTGGCCGCGCAGGATGCCGCCACAGTCCTAAGATCGCCGAAGCAGCGCGCCTGCTGCGAGCGGATGCATGCGCTCTGCAGCGCGCGCATCATGCCCGGGTCGCATGCCACCGCCGACGCGGCGTGCACCACCTCGGCCGTGCACTCGACGCCGCGCCGCCTGCACACAAAGTCCACCTGCTGCACGAGCTCGGTGACGACGCGCTGCCGCACATCGTCGCGCCGCACCCTGCCGCGCGGCGCGCGCGTTCGGCCGCGGCCTGCCTGACGCTGTCCGGCGCTGCGCCGCGCGGGCGAGCGCGCCGCCTGCCGCCCGCCCTGCAGCGCCCGCGGCGTGGAGCGGCACAGCACGCGTGGAGAGCAGGCGCACCCAATATCCTACCCTATCACTGCAGCCCCATGGGGCGCGCCGGATGTCCACCGAGATGTTGGCGTAGCGCGCGATCACGTTGCTGACGCCCGGGTGGACGCCCACCTCGCCCACCGTGCACACCAGGCTCGGGTCCTCCAGCGCCTCGGGCGGCACGTCGTCCAGCGAGTGGCCGCCGCAGCGGCGCTCCAGCCAGACCATGACCTCGGCCGCCGCCGCGAGCGCGTCCCGCCGCGCGGCCATCGTCACCGCGCCCGCGTGGCCCTGCGCCTGACCGCCTGTCAGCGGGCTCGGCTGCCGCGGCGCGGCCGGGGGAGAGGCTGTGCACCGGGCCGTGCGCACAGCCTCGCTCACCGCGACCGCGCGAGCGCTAGCGGTGCTGTCGCTGATGCTTCTGTGCCAGGAGTGCAGCACGCGCGGGGCGCCATGCGAGAGCGACAGCATGCTGTCCCGCTCTGACGACCGAGTGTGGTGCCGCTCGCGCAGTCAGCGCCGGGGCCGAGCCACTGCCGGGCGGCCAACCTGCACGCCCTTGAACATGACGGCCAGGCGCGTCTGGCCGGCGATCGCGCGCACGGGCGCGACCGGCACGTCCAGGCCCTCCAGCGTCACGCCCTGCTCGATGTGCACCTCCACGTACCTGCGCGGCGGCCAGCGCCTCCCGTCCAGGCGTGCGTGCGAAAGTCACGCGGCGACTCGCTGTTGTGAGATGCAGGGCCTGCCGCCCTCTCTGCACGCCCCCGCCATCACAGCACGCCCCTGCTGCCCTGCCAGGCAGGGCCGAGCGCCGGGCGCGCGTGCGGCGGCACGCGCTGCTCCAAGGACTCCCAGGCGCGCCGCACAACGCCAGCCCCGCGCACGCAGAAATGTGACTGGCGCGGGCAGCTCGGGTCACGTCAGCAGGTCGCGGGTGACCCCGCCGCGTACCCCTGCACCGCCTCCGGCGCCATGGCCAGGCGCGCAATGGCGTCCGCGCTGCCGTCGTAGCCGTAGCCGTCCGCGCGCAGGATGGCGGACAGGTTGGCGCCGCGCTTGTCCGTGCTGGCCAGCATGCCGTGCTTCGAGAACGTCCCGGCCAGCGCGCGGCTGCCCAGGAATGTGCTCTGCAGCCTGCCGGCGCGCCGCGCCGCGGCTCGTGCGAACGCCACCTCCGGCACGCACTCGGCGCGGCGCTCTGCCAGGGCGCTGCGTGCGGGCAGGGTGCCGCGACGGCGCACCGCACGCCCTCCTCGTCGCTGAAGGCCACCACCTCGACCGGCGCGCGCAGCAGGGAGTGCGCGCGCTCCCCGAGCAGCGCCGTCACGTTGCTGCCCCCTCGCACCGCCGCGTCGACAGCCTCACCGCAGAGCATGCCCGCGTCGCAGGCAGCCTGCGGACACGCGGCAACCTCTTGGTCACAACTGATAAAACCAAGACGGCATACAAGGCAGAGACTGCATTGCCTGTGAGCGCACACATAGGTGATGACTCTGGGGCCCTGCCTGCAGGAGGATGGCCTTGAGCGCGGCCACAGCGACTATGATGCCCAGCGTGCCATCATACTTGCCGGCGTCCGCCACAGTGTCATAGTGCGAGCCCAGCAGCAGTGCGGGAGCGCCAGCGGGGCCCTCGACGCGGCCGTGCACGTTGCCCAGCACGTCGACCCATGTGCGCAGGCCGGCCTCCTGCATCCAGGCTTCCAGCTGCGAGCGCAGCGTCCTGCTCGTGAGGACCGACTCTCTGCCTTGCCTTGCACGACAGGCTCCCCACAGCGTGCAGGGCCGCACCAGCACCGCCGCACGCTTGTGAGCGGGGCTCAGGAACGTCCGGACGAGGCTGTCGGGCGCGTCGCTCACCGCTCCCAGCGCATCCAGGTGCGCGACAGGCTCGTCCAGGAGCAGTGCTCGCAGCGTGCCGCCATCTGTCAAGCCTGCACGCAGTCCAACCGCGTGGCGTGCGCAAGCCCTGCGCGAACTGCAGGCAAGGGCATGCTGGGGCAAGCGGGCTCGACGAGCTCACCTTGCTGCGTGGAGAGTGCTGCTGTTTTCAAGCAAGCACTGGCAACAATAAGAAGGCACAGCGTTCGTTTGCGGCCGCACAGGAGGCCCAGGTGTGCTGTCATGCTTTGCGCATTGCGTCTCCACTGAAACACGCTCTTGGCTCTGTTGGAATAGGTGTACGTCACAGGCCTGCTTGAGGCAGAATGTGAGATACAGGGGACGACCTAGCAGCAGGACGAAGTGTACGACGGTTTTAGGTTAGACCAAGGGCTTGATCATCGGATGTCTCAAATAATATTGAGCTTGTGACAGGGCTGCACCACAGACCGACTGTGTGTTCACCTGTTTGCTGTACGCTCGTAAATACTCTTTGTTGCACGTGCGCTCCAAGTGGCCCCAGACGTTGCCGCTCTTTGATGTGAGGTGATCAAGATGTGAGGTGCGCTGTGTGCTGACAGGCCTCTTCGTGAATAGGCTGCGCACTCTGTACGCATGAGGTAGGCCACAGGCGCGGCCGCTGATGCTGCCGTGCCATCCCAGCAGGCGGCGAGGACGGCAACCTGGGGGCGCGCGGCGATGACCTGGCACGTGGAGATCCTGAAGTGGCATGCCGTGGCGACCTGGACCTGGAACGCCGGCGACGACGTGTGCGGCATCTGCCGCATGCCCTTTGATGGCTGCCCGCCCGACGGCAAGTTCCCGGGCGACGACAGCCCTGTGGTCTGGGGCGTGTGCGGGCACGCGTTCCACCTGCAGTGCATCACCAAGTGGCTCTCCGCCCAGACCGAGCAGCGCTGCCCCTTCTGCCGGCGCGCCTGGGAGTTCAAGGAGCTGGAGCAGGTCGAGGGGGCGGGCGCGGGCGAGGCCATGGCGGAGGACTTGTAGCTGCCAGGGCGTGTGCATCTTTGTCCGAGCACGCTCAGCCTCAACTGCCTGCCCCTTTCCTGGTCAGTGTTGCAGAGTGGCGCCTGCCCCTTCCCGGTCAGTCTTGTGTGTGGCACCCAGACTGCTGACCAGAACTGCGTATTTATAGCGTGTGCGGCCAGCGAGTGCACGCACAGACCGGCGCTACACCGTGCCCTCCTCGACCTGCCACTCCAGGCGCTGGCCCGCCCACATGGGCACGATTGTGGTGTCCCCGTACGGATACGTGGCCGGCACCTCCCAGGGCTCCTTGCGCAGCGTCACCGTGTCGCTGTTGCGCGGCAGCCCGTAAAAGTCCGGCCCGTTGAAGCTGGCAAAGGCCTCGAGCTTGTCCAGCGCACCCGCCTGCTCGAAAGCGTGCGCATACAGCGGCAGCGCGACTGGCGCGCTGAAGATGCCCGCGCAGCCGCAGGCGGCCTCCTGCGCGCCGCACACGCCGCACATGGGCCCTTGACAGGGCTGCACCAGCCATGCCGTCTGATACGCCAGTGACGACGCCTGGACAGCATGCAGGATGCTCCCCCGTGATCGTTCGAGTGCATGCAGCATGCAGAGGCTGCCACTGTGCATGCTCTGCGCTGAAGGCCGCATGCGCGACCTCCGTCGGCGAGCGCCAGCGCTGCTGCGGCCAGCCGGCCGGCCCCTCTCCAGCGCGCATGCCGGCGGACGCGCCCGGCGCGGCGAGGCAGCGCGCGCGCCTTGGCGCCCTTGGCGTGCGGCGCGCTGTCGGTGCCGAGGAAGAAGCGAGCGCAGCCGCTCGTCGCCGCCGCCAGCACGGCCGCGCGGTGCTCCTCACGCTTCAGCACGGGCAGGCAGAAGGCGTGCGGGCGCAGGCCGCCCTGCGCGGCGCCCCACGCTCAGCTACCGAGCAGCCCCTATGCAGCAGCAAGCTGCTGCTGCAAGCTGCTGCTGCAAGCTGCTCACGGGCCGGTTGCCGGCGCGGCCGCGCGCGCCTGGAACAGCGCATTGCGGTTGAGCAGCAGGTGCTGCGGCGTGATGGAGGCCGCCAGCGTGGCGGGCCCGGCGGCCACGAACTCAGCCGCGTCGCGCGTGGTGATGTGCTCCATGACCACGCGCAGCTCCGGCACGCTATCCAAGAGCGGCCGCAGCCGGGTCTCGATGAACACGCGCTCGCGGTCGAAGAAGTCGACCGCCGGGTCCGTCACCTCGCCGTGCACGAGCAGCAGCAGGCCCTCCTGCGCGCCGCACGCGCCCGACCTCTGCGCGGCCCGCTGCGGCGACTCCGCCGCGGTCGTCATCCGCAGTGTGCGAGGCTGTCGCAGCAGGTGCGACAGGCCACGCTCCACACAGGGACAGGGGCGGGCGGCAGGATCACCTGCCTGCGCGATGGCCCGCAGCGTGGGCAGGCAGCGGCCGATGTCGGTCACGCCGGACTCCGAGTTGGTCGTCGCGCCGGCCGGGTACAGCTTGAACGCGACCACGCCGGCCTCGCGCGCGCGGCGCACCTCGTCCGGCGGCGTGCGGTCGGTCAGGTAGAGCGTCATCAGCGGCTGGAAGCCGCTCGCCGCCGGCAGCGCGTCCAGCACGCGCCGCCTGTATGCCAGCGCCTGCCGCGCGGCGCGGCGCCGGCTGTGCGCGCCGCGGCAGCCGCCCTGTGCTACGCGTGTCCCGCTGCTGCGCTCTGCGTGCTCGCGTTGGGCACGCCGTGGCAGCGCCCGCAGCGGGCGGTGCGTCCAGCGCGCGCCGCTCTCACGCCCGCAGATACAGGCGCCGCCACTGCCAAGCGACGGCACCCCGCCTGCAGCTCGCCAGCCCTCCCGCATCTGCCAACATAGTTGCTCACGTCAGAGGCGCGCCTGGTCGGCGGTGGTGACGGGGGGCTGCAGGTTGGGCATTATAATTGCGCGCCGAAACAGCCGCGCCGACAGCGGCACCACAGCCTGCAGCGCAGGCCCGTCCCGGACGTGCAGGTGCCAGTCGTCGGGGCGGGCGAGCGTCAGGCTCTGTGCGCTGGCCGTGCAGGTGACCGGCCGACAGCCCTGGCGCGGCCAGCTGCTGGGGCGGCCGCGGGCGAGCATGGCAGGGACCCAGCTCAGCATGAGCTTCCGCGCTACTTGGCAGGCTGTCCGAACCGGACCGTCTCGAGGCGTGCGCCTAGCGCGTTTCAAAACATGTGTTGCATTCCGTGCTGTTTGACTGCGTGCAGCCTTTGCAAGCCTTGGCACAGTCCTCTTGTGTCCTGGGCTGCAGCCTCTTGAGAGATTTTAATTAAAAGCTTATAAGCTGAGATAGCGTAAATGATGTTGTTATGGTTAGTTTTCCATCACTTCCCGGGATGAGATGGGGGTGTGTGCTGCTGCAGCAGTGCTGTGTGCGAGTCCTTGGTGATCAGAAATCGATTTCACGTCGAGTTCGGGGTTGCTGTGGGTCGTCCGCTGTGTGCAGGACTGGAAATCAACTTCGCGCTCTTGCTGGTCATGGTAAGCCGGTCTGTTGCTGGCACGCCGCTGTTGCCTGGTACCGACCCAGCCGTGCGCCATTGTCAAGTGGGCTGCGGTGCACACAGTTCTGCGCACTCGCTGCTTGAGCGAAGCACTGTCAGTATCACGCAAATTAAGGCTGGCTGTGCGCCGATGACCTTCTAGACGAAAGAGTTCTCTTGCTGTGCTTACCCAGGCTGGCTTGGCAAGCGCTGGTGCACCTCGCACTGCTCGGACTGGGTGATGGGCCAGAGTGTGCCTGCGCTGGCGCAGTGCCTCCCTGTTGCCAGGCGCAGCAGGCTGCGCCTGCACCTGCAGCCAGGGCAGCTGGTGCGTTTTATCAACTCGCTCTGTTTGTGGAGGCTCTGCATGGTGCAGCAGGTGTTGCGTGTGCTGGTTCTGCTGACGCCTGGTAGGAATTCCTGCAGCTGCTGACCTGCAGTGTTCAAGGCCTAGGTGTGCCTGGCGAAGTGCGAGGCAGATGGCTGCGCAAAGACGCCCTCCTTTGGCTTTCTGGGAGAGCGGCGACGGCGGTGCAAATCGCACATGCTGGAGGGCATGGTGCGAATGCTGGCTCAGGGCCACGTATAACTCACTTGCACGTGCTAACCCGCAGTGTCCATGTCCTAGGAGAACTTAGTGGCTCTGAGATGCGAAGCAGATGGCTGCACAAAGCAGCCTTTATTTGGTTTTCTGGGAGAGCAGCCACGGCGGTGCAAATCGCACATGCTGGATGGCATGGTGCGCCTGCTGGCTCAGGGGCACGTATAACTCATTTGCACATGCTGACCCGCAGTGTTCACGTCCTAGGAAAATGTTCAGAGTCCAAAGTGTGAAGCCGTCGGCTGCGGAAAGCAGCCCTCGTTCGGCCTCCTGGGAGAGCGGCCGCGGCGGTGCAAATCGCACATGCTGGAGGGCATGGTGCGAATGCTGGCTCAATGACGCGCGTACTGTGAGTGTGCAGCTGCTGACCGGCAGTGCTCACGTGTCAGGTAGACGTAGGGAATGCGAAGTGTGAAGCCAGTGGCTGCGGAAAGCAGCCCTCGTTCGGTCTCCTGGGAGGGCGGCCGCGACGGTGCAAATCGCACATGCTGGAGGGCATGGTGCGCCTGCTGGCTCAATGGGGCATGATTACCGAGTGCAGCTGCTGACCTGCAGTGTCCGCGTTGTAGGCAGACCTGGTGAATCCGAAGTGTGAGGCCGTCGGCTGCACAAAGCGGCCCTCGTTCGGTTTTCTGGGAGGGCGGCCGCTGCGGTGCAAATCGCACCTGCTGGAGGGGATGGTGCGCTGTGCCCCGCATCCCGTTCACAGGGCAGCATTCACACAGCCGGTCATCCGGCGCCCCTACATGTGCATGGTCGAGGAGTACTGGAGGGTGTGACGGGCACCACAGTAGCGAGACCATAGGCCGCAGAGGCTCTGCGCCCGACACACACCTACGTACCTTGCGCGGCGCGGCATAGCGCACGGGGCGGAGCAAATGGGTGCACACAGGTCCCGGCGTTGTCTCCCTGCTGGCTGCCACCGCTTTGATCGGAGCCTTGTGCACCGGTCAGGGAGGCTTGGGTGGCGTGAGGTGCATTATGGGGGGGTTGCACCTGTGCTGCATCTGTGGGCCAGCCTGCGCAATGCAGCATGCCCACACGCTGGACCGCGTGCAGGTGGCTGTACGTCAGCTCAGCAGGCGGGGCATGCAAGGCGCATGGCGCACAGCGCGCGGCGCTGCAGAGCAGCCGTAGCAGGGCCTCTGGCCGCAGCCAAGATGTCTCGCCCAGCAGGCACGGCTCTGCAGGCCTGCGTGCCAGCAGTGCATTGCAGGTGTGCCCCCAGTGCCGGCGCTGCGTCAGCCTGCTGGCACACAGCCTCAACCCCCTTGCCTTGTGCGGCTTAGCACGGCTCACACATGGCTTCATATATACCACAACCGGATATCTGCACGACACTCTTTCTCCGGGTCCCTGCATGCGTGATGCAGATGACCCGGTGCATGCTCTGCGCCCAGCCCGCTTCCCCTGCACACGGACCAATGCAGGTGCCAGCATCAAGCAGCTGCAGTACTGCCGCTTGACTCCCTTCCGTCACATGTGGTGCACTGCACATGCATGCGATAGCTTACACATAGTCTCCATTGTTGTGTCACGGCTCTGCTGTTGCCTGAGGCCGGTCACATGTTGCGCTGGTCGCACCACACGAATGCACGTCATATCTCGCTCTCTGGTTTGTACTGTCACATTGCGCATGGCAGCCACTTTCCTTCTAGCGTGGCACTGAAGTACTGGCATTGCTCTGCCCATGCTGCGCAGCTGCTCTTGCTATTTTGCTGCGTGTGCCCTGGGCTCAAGGGCACTGAGATGCCAAGAGCATGTCGAACTCGCAAGCGACGCGATGTCTGCCCGCGGCAGTGTGCTGGAGCCAGACAGGGCCGCGGCTGTGCACATGGTTGGCATTTGCGCTGCGCTGCGTGGCGCCTGGGATTTGCACTCTATGCGCTGCTTGCCCCCGCTGTGCGAGTGAAATGTGCGCCTGATAGTGCAGTGCATATGACTCTAGTTCGCTGCAGAGGTGTGCCGCACTCGGCATGCACGAGGTGGCAGCAGCCTTAGGCGCTTTCATTGTCGCATGGCTTTCAGGCTGCCACCTGCGGGGCATGCCGTGTCTTTACTGCTTCAGTGTCATCAGTGGAAGCTCACCTGCGGCAATGCGCTTTAATTCTTGCACCGTTGTGCGTCATCACCCAAGTGCAGAGCTGGCAGAACTCCTGCACCACGCTGTGACTGCCTGCACAGGGCAGCAACTGTACACAGCCGCACCTTGCCTACCCAAATGTCAGTCAGTGCTGCAGCACTAGTCTCTAGAGACCACCTGCTGTATGTTAGCAAGCGCGCATGTGAAGGTGCACAGTCACATGCGCTGCTCTGCATGTGCTGGTACTCGCTAGGTGGGTACCAGCACATCTGGCTTCTGCATCTCTGTCAATGGGGGGAGTTGCGCCGTGCCTACTACATATATTGGCAGACACTGGCACAACGTGCCATAGTGCGGTCACAACGCGTACTGTCCGCTTCATCACAATATGTGATAATGGTGCACAAGCTTGATGCATTGGCACATCCCAAGCCTAAGGCATCCTGCATACAGCGCAGTTTGGACACACACTGCACATGGACAAAAAGCACAACTTGAGGACGCAGCCAGCCAGTTCTGTAATACTACGCAGCATGTGCACGCCTTCTGGCCAGACTGGGGCATAGATGCTGCCCCGCTTGGCAGCCGGCCCACAGCTAGGGTATGCACACTCAGACGGCTGGCGGGCGCTCCATGGGCTCATAGCGCTCGTGCTGCGTGGCCGCGTAGTTGGGCGCATACACCGGCGCGCTGGGCGCGCGGCGCGCCTCGTCCACCGGGCTTGTCAAAAACACCTTGGACGGGTCGCTCGGGTCCACAAACCTGCGCGCGCCACATCCGCTGACCGTCGGCTATGCACCACCACAACCTCGACCTCACGCCACTTGCCGACCGCTCTTCAGCTTCATGCAGGACACATCGCAAGCTTGCATAACCTCCCAGTGCTGGTTGCTGAGATGGCGTCGCTTGGGTCCCTTGCATGCGGTTCAACCTCCGGCACACTGGCGCGCAAGGGCTTGGGAGGTATTGCAAGCATGACAGCCGGGCTGGAGATCTTGTCAATGACGATCCTCTATGCTGTCTTCCCGTCGCGCGATACAGACATATCCACATCGGGAGGGGCGGTGGGCGGACGCGCGCACGCTGTGGCCATCATGGACTGTGTGGCGGCCATGCTAGCGGCCGGGGGCACAAACGTGCCCTGCGGCGCCGCTGCTGCGGCCTGGCTGGCCTCCTGCGGCCGGCGCTGTACATAGCGCCAGTACTCCACAAACCTGCAACCAAGACCCTCCCGTACTCAATTGCGCGCAGCGTGCTGGCACTTTCACACATACTACTCCTGCAGTGCATGGGCAGGCCATCACTCGCACCCAGCTCTTTGCCCTCTTGCAGCACACACGCTAAGACTCAGAGTTAAACCCCACAACCTTCCGGACGGGCGAGCACAGTGCGCAGTGCTGCACCTGAAGTACAGCGGCAAGAACGTGCCGACGCCGCCCTCCTTGAAGTACAGCGCAAACTTGTGCGGAGGCTGGCTGCCGGCGGGCCCGCCGCCCTCCACGGCGGGCCAGCACTCGCCCGCCAGGTTGTTGCACCTGCGCCAGGCAGCCGGGTGGTGGAGGCCAGCATGCGCGCGCAGCCCACACGGTCAGGCTGCACAGCCCAGGCAAGGGGCGCGCGCGCGCACCCGAAGACGGGCTGGTTGAACTTGTCGCCACGCAGGTAGGCCAGCGGCAACTCAAAGGCGTGGAGCCCTGCCGACGCACACGGTCTGTGAAGCCGCAGTGGCACCGGCTGTCCTGGACACAGGAAGTGGCACCAAAAATTCGCTCAGCACATCCATCTCGTGGATGGCGTCAAAACGCACCGGACGCGGCATCTGGCTGGTTTGCAATGAAGACGAGCCGCATGTTTGTCAGATACAAGCTGCCGCGCGCGCTCCACCTGCAAAGCCACGTCGCTGTCAAGGCAACGTCGCTGTTGACGCACAGGAATCCGGGAAAACTTGCTGTTCTCGTGACTCAAGCGGGTTGCACGCAGAGGACGTTGCTCGCACTTTCCGCTGGCGGTGCGCAGGTCGCTCAGCTTGAGGTCTATGCAGTCACGCCGCAGCACGATGGACTCCCCCTGGTACGGCGTCGGCGCTAGGGAGTTATCAAACGTCCGCGTCAGCGGCGGGTTTGCGGCCATCCTGTGCGCGGGCGTGCAGCTCCAGGTCCTGATACGGCTCGCAGCAGTGCACGCTATATCAAGCACTCGCTTAACGTTCTTGTACCTTACTGGTTGGCTTAGTGCGGACCGTGCTTCTGTACTCAGTGAAGGTGCGCTGTAACCCTGAACAAGACCTGATCAACCTCCACACCTTGTGGCTCAGCAACAAGCACTTGTGAGCCCACAGGAGGTCTCCTTCCCTCCCGTCCCCTCCCAAGCCGCCCACCAACATGCAGAGCCTGCGGCGCCAGTCCCTGCAGCAGTGCGCGCTGCTGGCGCGGCAGGCCTCGCACTTCTCTGCGTCCTCCACGTGCTCAGCTGCAGGCCCTGCGCCGGCAGCTCTTAGCTCTGTGAACGCGCTCCGCGAGGAGCTGGCGAGCGGTGCGCGCGCACCCACCTTGTGTGAAATGAGCGCGCCACAGCGGCGCCGGACAGGTAACTGACGACCTGTGCAAGTGTGCGCAGGGCCCGGCTTTTCAGACTTCCTGCCGGCGAGCAAGCTGCCAGCAGAGTACTCCGTGTATGCTCCAAACTGGAAGGCACGGCCTTTCCCATTCCGGCCTCCCCAGTGCTGCAAGCCTGTAGGCCGTCTGGTTACAGCTGCGCGCGCCATTGCAGGAGAAGGCGCGGAAACCCGACTGGCTGAAGCGCACCGTGCCGGGTGGCGACAAGTACGTCGACATCAAGGCAAAGCTGCGCGAGCTCAAGCTGCACACAGTGTGCGAGGAGGCGCGCTGCCCCAACATCGGCGAGTGCTGGGGCGGCGGCGATGGGCACACCGCAACCGCGACGATCATGCTTATGGGCGACACCTGCACGCGCGGCTGCCGCTTCTGCGCCGTCAAGACGTCGTCAGCGCCGCCGCCGCTTGACCCGGACGAGCCGCACAACGTGTCCAAGGTGTGCACGGCCTTACCAGATAGCGTGGTGGTCGAGCTGAGCAAGCAGTGTGTGCCAGTGTCAGGACCCCTCTCCCCCCGCCTGGGGTCAGGAGCTCAGAAGCTGACAGGCCTGCCTAGGCGCATACCGTTCTTACTGCTGGAATGGCAGGCAGGCGTGTGCTGCTCGTGTGAATGTACTGAGCCCTGTTCAGGAGCGCCGAGTCGTCCAGCTTGCCGAGCTGCTCGTGTACGCAAGCACACGCCTGGCGCCTGGGCAGGCCGTGGCGGCGTGGGGGATCGACTATGTGGTGCTGACGAGCGTCGACCGCGACGACCTGCCCGACGGCGGCGCCGCGCACATCGCAGCCACCATCGCAGGCGCGCCTCCCGCTGGCCTGCACCGCCTGCCGAGCGCGGCCAAGCTGCCGGCCATGCCACCCTGCTCCGCACCAAGCAGCATGCCGAGCCGGCGGCGCCACCGCGCAGGGCTGAAGGACGCAACGGGCGGCCGCCTGCTGGTGGAGGCGCTGGTGCCGGACTTTCAGGGGGACGGGGCGGCCGTGCGCACGATCGCCGCCTCGGGGCTGGACGTCTATGCGCACAATGTGGAGACCGTGCGCTCCCCGCCCGGCTCGTGGGTGGCGTTCACCTGCGCGCTCCAGGCTTTGCTTCCACCCTGATCGGTGCAAGCCTGTGGGATGCAGGGGCGCCCTGCTTGCGGCATTGTTGCAAGGCGAGCTTGCGACACATACTTTGGCCCACATGCTCGTTCTGACCCGCTTGTTGAGCGGCGGGGCAGGTGCCGCGGCTGCAGCGCGCCGTGCGCGACCGGCGCGCCAACTGGGAGCAGAGCCTGGCGACGCTGCGCGCGGCCAAGGCCGCCGGCGCGCGCGTGACGAAGACCTCGCTCATGCTTGGCTGCGGCGAGAGCGCCGACGAGGTCGTGGAGGCCATGCGCGAGATCCGAGCGGCCGGTGCGCTGGCTGCACGGGTGCAGTGCACTCCGCGATGTGCCACTGCGCATGACATGCGCATTTGAAGGTGGTGGGAGTATCTTGACACCCTGCGGTGTCGCTCAAAGAAACCCAAGTCTTTTACGTTTCGAGTGGCGCAGCCAGTCGAGCGTCAGAGATGATGTCATTGAGCACCAGGTGCAAAGGTGCCCTGGTGGGTGTCTTTGACCATGGGGCCTTCTGCGCGCCAAGCGCGACGCTGCTACGCGCAGGCGTGGACGTGGTCACGCTCGGGCAGTACATGCGGCCGACCAAGCGCCACATGGCGGTCGCGGAGTACGTCACGCCGGCCACCTTCGCCGCGCTGGAGGCGTCTGCCAAGGACTTAGGGTTCCTGTACGTGGCGGCCGGCCCGCTCGTGCGCTCCTCCTACCGCGCCGGCGAGTACTTCCTCACAAACGTGCTGCGCCAGGGCGCGGGCGCGACGGGCGCCGCCGGCGTGGCGGGCGCCGCGCCCGCGGACGCTCGCGCAGCCGCCGTGGGCGGCCCGTGAGCCCTTTCCGCGGGGCTCATTTTGTTGTGACATTGATTGTAGGCTCTTTTGCAACTTCGATGGCAGCCTCCACTATGACATCGATGGCATGCTCCGGCTCTTGTGCGAGTGAGAGCCAGGGTGGGATGCTACTGCTCCAGCTTCTGTACCGGAGGAGAGGTTGCTGGTTGAACCAAATCTGCCCCGTTCCTTTCTGTTGGAAATGAGCGTTTGTGCAGTACGGCATACATGGCCGTGCGTCAGCAGAGCGTCGGTCGTTTCAGCAAGTTTTATGAGTACTTTTCAAGTGCTCTGACAAGTGCGTCTGCCCTCCGGGCAGAGCGGCATCAGGCCCTTCCATGTAGCTGCGCCAGCACCAGAGTACACACGACTGGACTTATTGTGCATGCATTGCCCAAGCCTACTGGCTGCGCTGGAGCACGAGCAGCGAGCGGTCAAAGCCGCGTGCGGCCTCTCCGACCTCGCGCCGCTCCAGCAGGCGCAGGCCGTGCTCCGCCGCCAGGTAGCCGGGTAGCGCCTCTGGCCGCAGCTGCAAGCTTTCCAGGGGCGGCACCGTCACGCCCTGCGCCCAGGCGCTGTCAACGCCGCGCCAGCATCACAGGCTCCGCCAGGCGCGGCGCCCATGGCAGGGTCGGCAGGCTCAGGCCGAGGCGCACATCACATTTCATCCCTTGTTGCTCGCAGCGCCCTTGCGCTAGCACGAGCAGCCAGGGCTGCGGCCGGTGCTGGGGCGGGGGCGCGCCGCGCGGCGCAGCTTGCTGACGGCGGCGTGGTACGAGCGCCACGGCTGCGGCTCCAGCACCAGCAGGCCGCCCGGCGCGAGGCCGGCCGCGACGCGCGCGAACAGCGCCGCCAGGCCCGCGTCGCCGCGGTGCAGATGCACCCACTTGGTCACGCTGAGGCAGAGCACCGCGTCCAGGCTGCCGGCCGCCGGCGCCTCCTGCGCCCGCAGCGATGCAGCCCTCCGGGAGATGCTCTTTGCGGTGCGCTCCATCCACAACTTCCACAGGTTAACAGGAGGCCGACATGCCCCCGCAGCGATGCAGCCCTCTGGGAGATGCTTCTTGCAGTGGCTGCATCCACAGGTTGATAGAAGGCAGACATGCCCCAGGCGGCAGCAGCAGCGAAACAGCTTGTCGGCCATGCTGTGTCTGCAAAACCCAGGGTGTGCGCGTGCTCCCTTGACAGACCTGCTGCCCCACATCGCTGGGCTTCATGTGGCGCCTCCTCTGCATTGCTGAGGTTAATGCGACAGCCATCAGGGCAATACTTGCTGGGCGCACCAGACCTAGCAACCCAAAGTGAGCAACGCACGGTACTACCTTTGTTCCACTGGCTTGGGAGCAAGCCCGAGCTGGGCCCGGGCCTCACCAGGTCCAGAAAGTCCCCGAGGAGGAAGTGCGTGGCCTTGAGCGCGCGCGCGCTCGCTGCCGCGGCCCTGCGCTGCGCCGGGCCGCCCGCGGCCGCGGCCTCACCCGCGGCCCCGGCGCGCTGCGCGCCTGGGTGCGCATGCGCGCCCGCGCGCGCCGCCGCCTGCGTGCGCTCCTCGCGCAGGTGCCTGCCGCGCGAGCAGCCTGCCAGGCCTCAGGCACCGCCAAAGCACTCGCTGCCACCATGATGCGGCTGCTGAGCCTTCCCGTCCCAAACACTGGCCGATGCGCGTGCGGTTGATACCACTCTCGGCACGCCCAAGGGCGCATGTGTTCACGATCATGGCGCATGCACTCAGGCGCGCGCGCCGGCACGCATTGCGGATGAGGTGCGCGTCCAGGTCGACGCCCAGCATGGATGCCGTGCCGAAGCGGGCGGCCACCGCCAGCGTGACCAGGCCCTCGTTGCAACCGATGTCCAGGCAGCGCCGGCCGTGGAACCAGCGCCGCTCAAGCAACTGGCGCGCGCGGCCGCGGCAGACCTGAGTCCTGCTCGCCCTTGGTCCCTCCCTTGCTCCCTCCCTTGCTCCCTCCATCCCTCTTGCTCTCTCCATATGCCCTCCCTTGCTCCCAACCTCGGGACACTACCCGAAAATGTCCTCACGAGGGCATGAACACTGCCCGTGACCGATCGCCCAGCAGGACGCCTCGACCAGACACCAGCGCAGCCAGCATCTACATGCTGGGCCGGACCCAGCGAACGAGCATGCTTTGCACTCCAGCGGACTCCGCCACAAACAGTCTGTTATAGCATCCCAGACCTGCATGGTGCAGCCTCATGGTAACATGATGCCAGTAGAGCTGGCTTTGACGTGCTCGGCTGACGCAGCAGGGAGGAGGCACCTGCAGGCGAGGGTCCTCGTCGAATGACCGCCCGACGCGGTAGCCATAGTAGCGCCGGTAGTTGCCGTAGACGGCGGCGTGCTGGCGCCGCGCGTCCGCTGGCGCCGCAGCCAGGTCGTGACCCGGCCCGCCCTCGCCCGCATCCGTCACAGCGCGTGACCCACACGTGTCCGCATTCCCGCTGCCGTCTCCGCTGAGGCCTCGCACGGGCCTTCCAGAGAGGCTCGGTGCGCCGAGTGACCTCCCCGGCCCTGCCAGCGGATTGTCATCCGCGCCCGCTGCCGCAGCGCGCCCGGCAGACCCATCGCCCGCAGCGGCGCCCGGCGCAGGCGCCCCCGATGCGGCCGGGCCGCGCCGCACGGGCGCGCCCAGCAGCTTGCCGATCATGGCAGCGCTGGCGGACAGGTCAAGGCGGCTCCACGCTGCGCTTACAGGCGGCCGTGCCGGGCCGTGGCTGGCTCCGGCTGACCGCTTGTCGCAGAGCTGGTCCGCCTCCGCGCCAGGCCTCCCAACCGGCTGCAGACGCCTCAAAGATGTGGAAGGCGGCACGCTCCCGGGCGCTGTGGCAGGCGCAGCCGGCGTTGCCCCAGCAACGGCGCCCGCGGGCTGTGCTCCACTGTCCGCTTGCCGTTCGGCTGAAACAGCTTCCGGCTCTCCTGGGGTTGCCTGCACGCGCAAGCCGTTGGCTGCGGCCGCGCCCAGCGCAGGGCGGCTGCCTTGCCGCGAGGCCGGCCGCGGAGGGACGGGCGCGCTCTCAGGACCCGATGACGCTGGCGCCAGCTCGTCCTGCTGCAGCTGCCGAGCCACGCTCTCTTCCATGGCCTCGGCTGCAGGCACAGAGCTGTGCATGGCAACAGGGTCGGCCGTGGCAAGCTGCTCAGCGTCGACGGCGCGCGCGAGCGCGGCTGCGGCGGCCTCCGCTGCCGCAACGAACGGGTGCTCCGGCGCCTCGTCCTCCGCAGCAGCTCTGCCCCTAGGCAGCCCTATCGCAGGCGCTCCAGCGACCATCGCCATCCTCTGCCGCTTGGCGGGCTTTGCCGCTGCGGCCTTGGAGCCACTGCGGCGGTGCTGGCGCTTACGCTGGAGCCCTGCTCGGCCGTGCAGCAGCAGGGGCTCGCAGCTGTGCCGCTCCTTTGCGACAGGCGCTGCGGCGCCTGCGTCTGCAGGCTCTGCCGCGGCAGCGCTACCAGACGCCTGCGCGCCTTCGTTGCTGGCTGCACTGTCCGGGACGCCCTGCGCAATGACAGGCAGCCGAACTCTGTGCAGCACCGCACGAAGAAGGCGGATTGCTTGGATGCTGACAAGCAACTACGCGTGTATGCTGTGAGCTGCGATGCGCACCGCCTGAGGGCCCGCAGCTGCAGCTGCAGCCCTGCTGAGCTTGCTCCGCTGATAGCGGCGCGTCTTCCGCTGCCTCTTGGACAACGCCTGTTCCTTGTTTGGCTCTTGCGCCGCTCCGCCTGCCACTGTTCTGCCAGTGTTACAGGGCGCAGCTTGCAGCATGCTGGCATGCCATGTTTCTTTCTTTGCTTGGAATTTTGTAAACCAGCTAGTTTAGAATATAGGACTAGAAAGTGCATTGATGCCTGTCCAGTCCATCAATACCTCTATCTTGTGCCAACTCTCTTTTTTGTTTATTTTTATTTGGTCATTGGCTAGTACTGTAGTGGACTGCTTGCAGAGTGTAAACCTGCACGAGAAGAGCTTTACGAGCGCTGTCTGCGTGAGGGCGTGAGGCGCGCTGCAGGCGAGGGCGCACTCGGGGGGTCTGCGTGCGCGGGCGTGCTTTCAGGGTCTTGGGGCAGCGACAAGGGTTTGCCAGTGCGGTGGCCTCATACGTCCAGGGTGTGCTGGCTTGCATGCACGCCTGTAGAACAGTAGCTCTTGGGGTTGCAAGTGCAATGACCCAGGGCTTCTGCCATTAGCTCATATTTGGACCAGGGTTGCATGCTGGCCTTCCCGCATCGCCGCACAATGCGGGCTGGCGGCCATGCACGGAAGTGCATCGCAGCTGGTCATGCGCTGTGGCGCCCGGCCTGCTCACATGCAGTCGGGAGCGGCAGAGGGGGCCCGACTACAAACTGGCATTCTCTTTCCTGCTGTAACCCCATTCCTGGCAGTGGTGTGGGCTTGAGAGCTAGATGTGTGTACCAGGTCAGGTAGTACTCTCAGGTCACTTTTCAAGCATGAGCGCAGAGAGCTGTTTCCTGCATGGTGTGTGTGCGCCTGTGTGTATCTCCCTGTGTGTTTTGTTTGCGTCCTGTTTGTCCAGTGCAGTCCTTGTCTGCTTTGGTACGTGAGGGCGCAAGTGTGGATCTGCCATGTAGCCTTACTTAATCTTGCTGTAGTGACACAGTCCCGCGAGCAAATACTGTGCAGGGCAACGCGAGAAAGCCGCAGACATGCACATACTTGGCAAAGCGCATGTAGCCAGACAAAGAGATGCGAAAGCACACCCTGGAGCCTCCTGACTGACCGCCCAAGTGGAAACGAGAGCGCTCGGGAACTTCAGTGGTTGTGCAGACTGCTGATACAGGGACATGCGTGGCTAGACGCATGCGCGCATCATCGAGCACAGTATGTGACGTCACCGGATCCATGATTTGAGCATCAATCTTGGCTTGGATGCACCTCGGGTCGCCCAGCTTCTGCCAGCAGTGATGAGGCCCAGATTGCTTTCCGAGAAATCCTCATGCTGGCCACCAACACCTCCTTGCAATACTTTCACGGGTGGAGCCCGTGGGTACTATCAGCCATTACCCTGACATGCTGCCACACAGACTTCACGCGTGGGGAGCGGACACTGTGCATGAATCCAGCCCCCAACATGCGCAGGAAGCCACAGCACTGTGTGCCGCCTCAAGGTATGGAGCGCAATACCATTGCAGCCTGTCTGTTGTCTTGAGCCTGCATGTTTGCAGGGCATGCAGCTTGCAGTGCCCTTGTCTTGTCGCCTTCACAGTGCAACTGCCTGGTGCCTTGGCGAGAACGCAGGCACATGCTGCGGCGGTGTGAGTGCAACTGGCAGTTGGAATGCGCATGAGTGCTAATTACATGCGAGGTGAACGCTCTATGGTGCAGCTCCATGGTGCTGTCAGGCCAGCAGGAGACTGCGCATGTTTTTGCTGTTGCATGTGTTACAGCCTGTAGGCGCCGACTGTGGCTGCCCCGACGGACAGGAATGCCTGTAACCATCAAGCATGGCATACTGTATCGTGTGCAAGTCCTATCCCACGCAAGCACTGCATGTGCGGACGATGACACCGCGTGATCATGCGACCAAGCATGAATGCAAACCCTATCAAGCAGGCCACTCCCGTTCCATCATTGCTACTTCGCAGGTGTTGACCAAAACAAGCAAGATCACAAAGCGGGTGCCCGCAGACGCAGGTTCATATGACCCGTAGCAAAGACCCAACACTTGCTGAAAAGACTAGATGCAGCCACATTGCAGAAGCACGAGCCCTGAAGTACCCCAACCGTAAGCCCTAAAGGATCCAAACATCCAGAGCATGACCCTCGCGCTGAATGCCGCGCATCAACGCAGGCGCTGGTCCAGTCATCAGACAAACCTAAAACATTCCGGGGTGATCATTCACTTCATTTGCGCATTCGCTATCACTCGCGCTCACACTATGTTACTAGCGCAGGACATGCGCAGCGCTGCATGCGCATCATTGCCCGGGCTGTGCCAGTGTTGGCGCCCGGCGTGCGGGCGCTCCGGCTGCACTCCTCTGCCTCCTGTCGACCACAGCATTCCTCACATGTTTGGGCAAGAAAGTGCGATGGCTTTTGGTTCGCAGCCGCGCCACAAGCTCGCTGTAGGTGCATGTATGCTTGCAGCTCGCATGACTGCAACAATGTTGAAATGATAAAAAGAACCTGATGCACAGTGCAAAGGGAGTGCTGCCACCGCTGACGGGCTTTGAGACATGAGCACGATGCGAGCCGGGCCCGCACCCGCGCTAAGTGGACAGCAGCAGCTTCAGCACGGCCTTCGCGCAGGCCGCCTCGCGCTGCGCGGCGGCCGCCTCGCACTGCGCCGCGGCGCGCGCGGCCTCCGCCGCCGCCAGCCGGCCGAGCAGCACCTCCAGGATGTCCTTGCCGTCGTTGATGACACCCATGGCGTCGTGGTAGGCGTCCGCCAGGGCCGCGTGCTCCTCCTCGAGCGCCAGCAGGCGCAGCAGCAGGTTGTCGCGCGGCGGGCGCGCGGCCTGGCCGGCGCGCATGCCGCTTGGCTCAGACGCAGGCAAGCGTGAAGGTGTGGTCAGGTGGCTGGTTGCATGCAGTCAAGCTGCATGCTTGCCTGCGAGCTGTGTGGAGCGCCACGCGCCGACACTTGCTCTGCAGCCGCGAGGTCCCGAGCCAGCGCAGGCCAGCGCAGGAAGCAGAGCTCCACCATGTCAGGGACAAGCGCGCACAACCAGGCATGGCCAGACAAGGTGCCACGGGGGAGGAGCGCACCGCGGGCGCGGGCGGGGCCAGCACGGCGGCGCGCGTGGTGGGCTTGCGCTGCGGTGGCGGCGGCGGCGGCGGCGGCGGCAGCAGCGGCGGCAGGCAGCGCGCCACGTGGCCGGCGGGGCGCAGAGCCAGAGCGCGCTCGCCGCCGCTGTCGGCGCACGGGAGCGCGGCAACAGCCACAGCGCGCTCGCCGCCGCTGTCGGCAAACGGCATTGTGGCAAACCAGACCGCGACGGCCACCAGCATGCCGAAGCCCTGGCCGACGACCATTGCGGCGTCCGGGGTCAGCCTGTCCAGGTACTCCCCCGGCCAGGCGGCCGCCGCGGCGCCGTGCGCCGCCGCCAGCGCGGCGAGGGCGGCGGCCCGCTCGGCGCCGGCCGCCGCGGCAGCGGCGGCGATGCCGGCCGCAGCGGCCACGCGCGCGCGCGCGGCGCGCGCCAGGCGCCCGAGTGCGCCTGCCGAGCGCGCGGGCCAGTCAGAGCCCGTGACCCTCACGCGAGTAGCTCAATAACAGGCGGCATGCTTGATTTGCAGCAGTAAAAGCATGCAAGCAACAGCAAGCAAAAGCGCACACCATGCCATGCCACTGCACAGGAGCCTGGCCCCGGGGGAGGAGGCCACCTGCGGCGTGCATGGCCTGGCAGCGGCCGCGCAGGGCGGCCAGCAGCGCGCGCTCGCGGCACTGCGCGGCGGCCGCCTGCGCGGCAGGCCGCGCCCAGGCGGCCGCGTCGCCTGCAGTCGCCGCCGCGCGGACGAGCAGCTCGGCCGTCGCATGCAGCGGGTACACCTTGGGCTCAGGCCATGCGTGGCCGAGGGCGGTCGCGGCCACGCCGGCGAGCTGTCGCATCTTGGCCGGGAGCAGAGCGCGAACGCGGAAGACTGCGGTCGCTGCGGCGGCCAGGCCGCGCTGCAGACGCGCGCGGGTCTGCTTGAGGGCGGCGGCGGCTGCGTCGGCGACGCGCCAGGAGCGTCCGTGGAGCAGCGCGGCCGCGTCGGCCGCCGCGGCGCGCGCGCGGCCGAGGGCGGCGGCGGCCGCGCCGGCGAGCTGCTGCGCCTTGGCCGTGACGAGCGCGCGGGCCGTGTCGACCGCTGCGGCAGCCAGGCCGCGCTGCAGGCGCGCGCGGGTCTGCTCGGCCAGGTCCCCGATGCGGTCAGCGGCTAGCTTCATCCACGTCTGCGCAGCGCCCACCTCCGCCGCCAGCCACTGGCCGATGCCCGACAGGGTGGGGGCGCCCGCAGGCAGGGCTGCCCAGGGAACAACTGCCTCAGCGGCGAGCGTGGGTTGCGGGACGTAAAAGTCCGTCCACGCCGCTGCCGAGATCGGCACCACGCGCCCCAGCGCGCAGTCGGCAACAAGGCCGCAGGTGACCGCCCGCGTTGGCGCCGCGTTTGATCTTGCGTTGCCGATGTCGTGCAGGATGATCGGGGTTGCCGTGTGGTAGGTAGGAGGCTGCGTCCAGCCCCGGGAGGGCTGCGCGGCCACCAGCGCGAGCGCGCACGCGCTCGCCAGCAGCAGGAGGACCGCAGCGGACCTCATTGTGCCTAGCGCAGCGCAAGCCGTGCGTCAGCTGCAGAGGGTGAGCAGCTGCGCTTCCAGACAG
>JAABUU010000187.1_pt1 | contig 151015 bp, 151 predicted proteins | sample 5559301 | NCBI WGS metagenome assembly JAABUU01 (sample SAMN10711884, study PRJNA513360) | rock metagenome | isolation source: Antarctica rocks | place: Antarctica: Victoria Land, Richard Nunatak white
GGTCAGTGGCGACGGTTGGCGAAAGATTACGAGCAGTCGCCGCGTTCTGCGGAAGCCTTCATGCAGATCGCCATGATCGGCCTCATGCTCAACAGGATTGACCCATGATGCTTTTTATACACACTCTTATGCCACAGTTCATGGGGACGAGTTAGAGATGCTACGCGAGGAGTATCGCAATCGTTCTACCGGAGCGGCCTAGCAATGCGCTACACCCGACGCCAGTGGCCGCGTTCACTTGTGCGAGTTCGTGTGGCTTACTTGGGCTAATCGCCGACGAGCTTTGGCGTTAGACCGCCCCCGTGCTTGGCGACAATATGTGGCAGCATTCACCAAACTTGATTGGCGTAGGCTTGATGTACGGGCCATTGTCGGCGGCTCTGGGCTGGCCGTTGTTGAAATGAAACAACGGCCTGCTCATCAGGAGTGGCTGGAGCAAGAAGGCTAGAGGGTTGAGACGCTGGACTTCAGCGCTGGGTTAAGCATCGCAATACCGGAATTAGGCCAAATGCTTGACTGGCAGGGGCAGTTTGGGTAGGCTATGACGCTTCTCGCCGTGCCGACGCTGATGCTGGCGACCGGAAACTCGGGCAAAGTCGCCGAGCTGTCCGCCCTGCTCGCGCTCCACCCCGGCCTGGCAGGCATCAGCCTGCTGACCCCGCGCGACTGGCCGCACGCCCTGCCGACCGTGGAGGAGACCGGCGACACGTTCGCCGAGAACGCCCTGCTGAAGGCACGGGCGCTGGCCGGCGCGACCGGCCTGCCCGCCCTGGCCGACGACTCGGGGCTGTGCGTGGACGCCCTGGGCGGACGGCCCGGCCTGCACTCCGCCCGGTGGGCCGGGCCGGACGCCTCCGACGCCGACCGCAACGCCAAGCTACTCTCGGCCCTTGCCCGCTTCCCCGACCCGAGAGACCGCGCCGCGCGGTTCGTCTGCGCCGTCGCCGTCGCCCTGCCCACCGGGGAAGAGGCCACAGGCAGGGGGGAATGCGGGGGCGTCATCCTCGACGCCGCGCGCGGGTCGGGCGGCTTCGGCTACGACCCCTTGTTCCTCCTGGCAGACTTGGGCCGCACGATGGCGGAGCTGAGACAGGACGAGAAAAATGCGCGCAGCCACCGGGCGCGGGCCGTGGCCGGGCTTGCGCCGCGCCTGGCCCGGCTTCTGTCTGCGGTTTGAGCGGCGGGGGGGCCGGGTATACGGAAGCAACCTTGCATGGGGACATGGGGCCGCACAGGGGAAAGTTTCCGACGGAGAAATAGATACATGATAATGTCTGACGCGACACAGATCGCGCTGTTTATTTTCGTCGGCATCTTCGCCGTGACGACGGTGGTGTTGATGGGAGCCATGGCGTTCGCGCTGTCCAAGCTCGTCAAGCTGTTGGACACACTGGCAGACAAGCTCGACCCCGTCGTGGCGAAGGCCACCGATACCATCGAGACAGTCCAGCGCATCACCGCGAACGTCGGCGAGAAGGCGGACACGATACTCTCCAAGGGCGAGACGCTCACCGACAAAGTCACCGTCAAGGTCGAGGAAACGTCCGAGATCGTCCAAAAGGCCGTGACCGGACCGCTGATCACCGTGAGCAGCGTCATCGCCGGCATCTCCAAAGGCTTCTCGGTTTACACCCACCCCTCGAACGGCGGGGCAAAAGCCTATCGTGGCAATGGAACAAAAAAACAGTGACCCTGGTTAGGGTCCTTTGAAGGAGCAAACGCATGGCCGATAAAGGCAAAATGGATACAGATGTAGTGGGTGCAAATGCCGTGGGAACGGGCGTTGTAGGGACGGACGTTGTGGAAGGCTATGTGGCGGAAGTCGTCGTGGTTTCCGACGCCAAGCCGCCGAAGGTCGGCGCGGGCGGCTTCCTCGGCGGGCTGCTCCTGGGCAGTGCTCTAGGCGCGTTAGCGGCTCTGCTGTATGCCCCGCAGGGCGGCGACGAGACTCGCGGCCTGATCAAGCAGCGGACGGACCAGTACACCGGCTTCGCGAAGTCGAAGGCCAACGACCTATCCGACACCGCCAAACTGAAGGCGATGGAGATCGCAGACCAGGCGGGTGATGCCGCCGACAGCGCCAAAGCAAAAGCCGCCGAGGTCACCGATGCTGTCAAGGCAAAGACCGCCGACGCCGCCGATGCCGTCAAGTCCAAAGCCGCTGGTGCTGCCGACGCGGCGAAGGCTAAAGCTGATGCCGCCACCGGTGCCGTGAAGGCCACTACGGACGATCTGAACGCTCGGGCGGGCGATCACGTCTCCTCGGTCAAAGGGTCGGCTCAGGACTTTGTCGACAAGGGCAAGGGCATGGTCGAGGATCAGAAGAACCGTCTCGCCGAAGCCGTTGACGCCGGCAAGCAGGCCGCCGCGGAGAAGAAGGCGGAACTCACGGCCATCGAGGACGACGGGGACATGGATCGCGACACAGGCGGCATGGCCGCCGACAACGCCAGCAAGACGTCCGCCAGCATCTAACCGATCACTCGCTAATCACCCTCCAGATAGAAAGAATCACGAAGAGGCAAAATTATGGCAAAACCAGGACCCGCCGCCGGCTCGGAAGGCGCGCGCAAAATCGCGGAAGCCCATCGCGGCTCCCATGACCATGACCGGGAGGGCGGATTCGCCGCGAACCCGGAACTCGCCCGCGAGGCCGGGCGCAAGGGCGGCGAGACTGTCAAGAACCGCTACGGGCCGACGTTCTACCAGAGCATCGGCAAGAAGGGTGGCGAGACCGTGAAGCGTGAGCGCGGCACCGAGTTCTATGCCGAGATCGGTCGCCGCGGCGGCGAGATGCGCGGCCAGCGCGCCGCCGCCCAGCGCACCGGGGCTGCGGCCACGGATACGGCGACCACGACGCCCTCGCGCAAGCGTGGTCGGCCCGCCAAGAACCCGACGCCGGAAGCCTAAGACGGCCTGACACATCGGAGAAGCCCCCGCTTTTGCAAGCGGGGGCTTTTCTGGCTCCCCAGGATTGGGGCGGGGGGCCTCCCACACAGGCCCTTCAGGCGTCGGGCGCGACGGCAATGGCTTCGATCTCGACCTCGACATCCAGCGGCAGGCGGGCGACTTCGACGGCGGAGCGGGCGGGCTTGATGCCGGTGAAGTACGACCCGTAGACGGCGTTCAGCGTGGGATAGTTGTTCAGGTCTTTGAGAAAGATCGTGGTCTTAACCACGCTGTCCAGCCCCATCCCCTCGCCCTTCAGGATCGCGGCCAGGTTCCGTAGGCACTGGCGCACCTGAGTCTCGAAGTCGCCCTCAACCACGCGGCTCGTGGCCGGGTCGAGCGGGATCTGGCCGGAAACGTAGACGAACGGCCCGACCCGGACGGCGGGCGTGTACGGGGCACCCTGGACGGGGCCGGCCTCCGTGTAGATGCCTTGCTTTTGCATGTCTCTCTCCTCTGGAGCCGGCCTAGCGTCGGCGTGGCGGCTTGATCTGTGTTCTGATTATGGCCTGCGCCTCGCCGATTGTCAAACCCCGTGCGCTGTCTCTATGCTATACTAGGGCCATGAAAGCCATGATTCTGGCCGCAGGCGAGGGGACGCGGCTTCGCCCGCTGACGGCCACGCTCCCCAAGCCGATGGTCCCCCTGGTCGGGACGCCCCTGCTGGCGCGGACTCTGCACTGGCTGGCCGGACAGGGCGTGACCGAGGCCGCCGTCAACCTGTTCCACCGCCCGCAGGCGATTCCCGACTATTTCGGCACGTCGTTCGAGGGCGTCCGGCTGCATTACTTCTTCGAGGACACGCTGGGCGGCACGGCGGGCGGTGTCAAGGCCGCCGGGCCGCTATTCCGGGACGCGCCGTTTTTCGTGATCTACGGCGACAACCTTGTTTGCGCCGATCTGCGCCGATTGGCCGGCTTTCACGCCGCGCACGGTGGCCTGGCGACGGTCGGGCTGTTCCACCACCCGGACCCGGCGGCGGCGGGCATCGTGGGTCTGGACGAGCAGGGCCGCATCACCCGCTTCGTCGAGAAGCCCCCCGCCGACGCCGTTTTCAGCGACCTCGCCAATGCCGGCGTCTATGTTCTGGACCCCGGCATTCTGGACGCCATCCCTCCCGACACGGCTTGTGATTTCGGACGGGATATTTTCCCCCGGCTGCTGGAAGACGGCGCGGCGCTTCATGGGACGATGCTCGGCGGCTACCTCCAGGACACCGGTACGCCCGACGCCTACCGGCAGGCGAACTGGGACCTGCTGGAAGGCCGGACCGGGCAGGCGTTCCCCGATCCCGCGCTCTGGATGGGCGACGGTACGCGGCTAGGGCGCGGCGTCGTCCTGCGTGGGCGCAACGTGCTGGGTGCCGATGTTGAGATCGGTGACGATGCGGGCCTGACCGACTGCATCCTCTGGGACGGTGCGCGCGTCGCCGCAGGCGTTCATCTCGATTGCGTCATCGCCGGGGCCGGATTCGACATCCAAAGGGCCGTCCCTGCGGGCAGCCTCCTCGCGTCTCCAGCCGTCTGACTCCGCTCTAGTTACTGTAGGCACACCACCATGATCATCACTCAGACGCCGCTCCGCATCTCATTCGCCGGCGGCGGCACGGACTTCGGGGACTATTACCGCCGGGGCGGCGGCGAGGTGCTCTCGTCGGCCATCGACAAGTACATCTACGTCGTCATCAAAGAGCGGTTCGACGGCAATATCCGCGTCGGCTACACGCGCACCGAGATGGTGGACGACGTGGGCCAGATCGAGCATGAGTTGGTGCGCGAGTGCCTCCGCATGACCGGCATCACCGGGGGCGTCGAGATCGCGACGATGGCCGATATCCCCTCCGAGGGCAGCGGGCTGGGGTCGTCCAGCACCGTCACCGTCGGCCTGCTCCACGCCATGTACGCCTTCCGGGGCGTCCTGGTCACGGCGGAGACACTGGCCGCGCAGGCCTGCCGGATCGAAATCGAGATTCTGGGCAAGCCCATCGGCAAACAGGACCAGTACATTGCCGCCTACGGCAGCCTGCGCCGGTTCGCCTTCAACCCTGACGAGACTGTCACCGCCCAGATCGTCGATCTGTCAGAAGAAAAGCGCCGCCGATTCGGTGAGAGCCTGATGCTCTTTTATACCGGCATCACGCGCCAGGCCGACGTGATTTTGACGGAGCAGAAGGCCAACATCGAGGACAAGCGCGCCCACCTGGACGCCCTGAAGGCGCAGGTGCCCGAGGTGGAGGCCAGCCTGACGTCGGGCAACCTGAACAAGATCGGCCGTCTGCTCCAGGCCGGCTGGGAGCAGAAGAAGCAGATGACGGGCCGCATCAGCACCCCCCAGATCGACGCGCTCTACGAGCGCGCCCTGGATGCCGGCGCGACCGGCGGCAAGATCGCCGGCGCGGGCGGCGGCGGCTTCCTTCTCCTCTTCTGCCCCCCGGATCGTCAGTCCGCCGTCCGCGAAGTCCTGGCCGAGATGAAGGAGCTGTCCTTCAGCCTGGAGCGAGACGGCACCAAAGTCATCTTCAACGCCCGCCGCTAGCAGGGGACTGCTCTAGGGAATCCGCCAGACGTGGATGATGCCGTCGTCACACCCGCCAGCGGCGAATACGTGGCCGTCGGCGGAGAGGGCGGTGATGTGTACCTGCCAGTCGCCGCCCAACGTAGAAAGGGTGGCGGTACCCGGCGCGGACGGGACGGCAATGCGGCAAATCTCCCGCTGACGTCCTATGTCCAGGATCGCATAGGTCTCGTGGAAGAACAATATCTGGGACGGGCGCGGCCGGAGCACCGTTACGGCGCGGTCCCCAGACAGGCTGGTGCTTTCCCCGGACAGCGGGGTGTTTTCCGCCGCCTGATTCGGCAGCGTCATCCTCTCGCGCGTGGTGGTGCAGTCAACTATATGCACAGTGTCGGTCGAACCCATCTCTGTGAACACGAGGCTGCCGCTGTCCGAGGCGAACCGAGCCTGGCCGAGTCCATGCCCGGCGGCCTTTGGGGCCGCGAAAAAACCCAGGCGCTTCCGCGAGGGCACGTCCCACCAGGACAGGCCGGCGGCGGTGCTGAAAGCCAGCCGCGCTCCATTTGGCGAAAACCGCACCCCAGAGATCTGCCCGACCTGTTCGCCCAGCGCGGCCAGGGGCCGCCATGCCCGCGTGTCCCACAGCGTCAGTCCGCCCAATCCCTGGTCGCTGCCGACGGCAAGCACGTTCCCATCGCGGGAGAACGCGACATTGCCACGGCCTGAGGGCGCGGCAGGGATAACCCTGAGCTGATGCCCGGTGGCAAGATCATAAACCGTGCAGTGCGCCGGGTCGCGCACGGCCACCCGGCGCAGGTCGGACGAGAAAGCGGCGACCCGTGGCTGCGCCGACGAGGCCGTGCCGGGCGGTCCCACCGGCACAACGAGCCGCGAGAGCGCCGCCCCCGTCGCCGCATCCCAGACCTGGATGGTCCCGTTCGTCGCCGGTGGTCCGCCGCGAGCCACGGTCAGCAGGCGGCGACCATCGGGGGAGAAGATCATGCGAGACGCGCGCACGGCGAGCGCGTACCTGTGTGCCCCGGTGAGGGCATCGAAGACAGTCACTTGACCCAGGCGCGAGCCTTCCGCCAGCGTCCTGCCGTCCGGTGACAGCGTCAGTCTTTCCACGCCTCCCGCGCCCGCAAACGTCAGTGGACGCGAGACGGGTGTTCCGCGCCTCCCGAACCAGGCCGCCCCGGCCAGCACCGCGACCGCCGCAAATCCCAGCACCGCCGCCGCTCGTTTCCTCATGGCTTCCTCCTGGACTTCCTAAGGGCATAACGGAGACGCGCCGTGTTTGGGTTCGCATGGGGACTAGGAGCGCCGAATGTGGGGGAGGCCGCGGCGGAGGGTGAAGACGGTCATCTCGGGGCGGGTCAGGAAGCGCAGGGCTAGGCCGCTGACGCCCAGGCCGCGCGAAACGTAGAGCTGGGTGCGGCCGGGGCGGATGCCGATGGCCCGGCGCAGGCGGCGGCGGCCGTAGTAGCCGTCGCTCATGCGCCGGCCCAGCAGGGAGTGGGTGTAGAGGGGGCCGAGGAGGGGCAGGCGGATCTGGCCGCCGTGGGTGTGGCCCGACAGCACGACGTCGACGCCGCGCACGACGGCCTCGGCGACCGAGTCGGGCGAGTGCATGAGGGCCAGCGTAAACACGTCCGGGGCGATGCCCTCCAAAGCCTCATCCAGCCGGTCCTTGTCGTTGACGGGGTCGTCCACGCCGGCCAGGGCGATCCGCGCGCCGCCGCGCGTCAGCAGGACGTGGCGGTTCAGCAGCGGCGCGATGCCGTTGGCGTCCAGCGTCCGCGAGAAGGCATAGGGGCGGACGCCGTTCTTGTGCTCGGAGTTGCCGAAGACCGCGTACACGCCGTCGCGCGCCCGGAACGACAGGGCGAGGGCGAGGAACGGCTCGATCCCGGCCGGGGTATGGACCAGGTCGCCCGTGACGGCCACCAAATCAACCGGGGGCAGGGCGCGGATCAGGCGCTCGATGATATGCTCGCGCCGGCCCATCTGGCGCATGTGCAGGTCGGAGACTTGCAGAACGGTGTAGCCGTCGAACTCAAGGGGCAGGCGGGGGCAGAACAGATCCCAGCGTGTCGTCTCCACGGCATAAGGCTCGACCCCGGCGGCGTAGCCCAGCAGACCCAAAGTGGACAGGCCGGCCAGCCCCCATCCCGCGCGCGCCCCGTCCCTCATGCCGCCCCCTCCGGCCCGCCCGGCTCACCCAGGTGCGGCTTGCGGGCGACGCAGACCACGGACACGCCGAAGGGCAGGCTCAGGCGGTGGACCAGCCGTGTTTCCCACCGCGACAGCGACAGGAGGGCGGCATTCACGGGTTCGGAGAAATGGACCAGGTTGGCCTGCTTCTCGCCGTCCCCGCGCCGCTGGGGGAGCAGGTTGCTGACCTGGCGGTAGGCCCAGATCGCCGGGAACAGCGTCGTCACCGTGTACGAGACTCTGTCCACGGCCAGGCCCACGCGCTGGAACAGGTCTTTGAGGCGCGGGACCGTGTAGCGGCGGTGGTGGTGCAGCGCCTCGTCGTGCTCGCTCCACAGCGACGTGAACGCGGGCACGGTGACGAGCAGCCGCCCGCCGGGCCTGAGCACGCGGAAGATCTCCGACGAGGCGGCCTTGTCGTCGTCGATGTGCTCGATGATGTCCATCGCCGTGACGACGTCGAACGCGCCGTCGGCGAACGGCAGGCGGCGGGCGTCGGCGCGGGCCAAATCAGCCCCGACGCCGCGCGTGACGCAGAACTGCAACGCCTCGGGCGAGAAGTCCGCGCCCACGACGTCGCCGAACGCGGCCAGCTCGTCGAGCATCTTGCCGGTCCCGCAGCCGATGTCCAATATCCGCAGCCTGCCGTCCCGCGGGTAGTGGCTTTCGATCAGGCTGATGATCAGGTGGCGGCGGGCGACGAACCACCAGTAGCCGTCCTCGAAGCGGTACATCCGCTCGTATTCTTCGTGTTTCATGCGTTGGTTCGGGGAGTCAGGCCTTGGGGCGGGCGGCGGCCCCGGCCTGGGTTCGGCCCTTCAGGCGCCGGTGCATCCAGCGGATGCGCGACAGGTCGGCCAGCATCCGCAGGCCGTCGCGGACCATGCTGACCTTGGAGCCTTCCTGGTGGGACCAGCGGATCGGCACCTCGGCGACCGGGTAGCCCAGGCGGCGGGCGATGAACAGCGCCTCGCTGTCGAAGGCGAACCCGTCCAGGCGGCAGCGCGAGAAGACGTCCTGGGCGGCCTCGGCCGTGAAGACCTTGAAGCCGCACTGCGTGTCCGCAATGCCCGGCACGGCCAGGAGCCGCACGGCCTTGTTGAAGCCGCGCCCCAGCATCTCCCGATACCAGGGCTGGTGGACCAGCAGGCTCGACTGCCGCAGCGGGCGCGAGCCGATGCCGATGGGCACCCCGGACCGCGCCATCGCGGCCAGGACGACGTCGTACTCCTCGGCGGGCGTCGCCAGGTCCGCGTCGCAGAACAGGCGCCGGTCGCCCGTCGCCCGCAGCATCCCGTGGCGCACCGCGTAGCCCTTGCCCCGGTTCACGCCGTAGTCGAGGCACCGGACGTCGAGGGCGGGGTGGGCCTCGCCGAAGTCCTCCACGGCCCGCGCCGTCCCGTCTCTGCTGCCGTCGTCGACCACCAGCACCTCGAACGGCTCGCCGCGGGAGGCGAAATGCGCCGCCGTCGCTTCCAGCGTCCGCGGCAGGCGGTCGGCCTCGTTGAAGGCGGGTATAATGATCGAGACGGACATCTTCCGTCCATTATAGGCCTTCGCAGGGCTGAATGTCAAGCCGGATCGTAGAAGAGAGCCTCCCGCCATGACCCTCAGCGTCCCCCCTCTCAGCGGCCGCACCGTGATGCTGGCCCTGGCCGACAACCAGGCGATCAAGCGGATTCTGGTCCAGAACGGCATGTCCAAAGGCCTCGTCCAGCGCTTCGTCGCCGGCGAGTCGCTGGAAGACGCGCTGTCCGCCGCTCGTTCACTGCAAGCGCGGGGCATCGACGCCGCCCTGGACCTGCTGGGCGAGAACGTGTCCTCGGAGGACGAGGCGCAGGCTGCGGCGGACGCCTACGTCGCCGTTCTGGATGCCGCCGCGTCGGCCCGCCTGGCCCGGCCTTACATCAGCGTTAAACTGACCGCGCTGGGCTTGGATCTGGGCGACTCGCTGGCTTCGGGCCACCTGCGGCGTATCCTGACGGCGGCCCGTGCCCGCGCGCGGGCGTTCGTGCGTGTGGACATGGAGGGGTCTGCCTACACCCAGCGCACACTCGACATCGTGCGGGCCGCCCACGCCCAGTTCGGCGATGTCGGTACCGTGCTGCAATCGTCGCTGCGGCGCACCGAGGGCGACCTGGCTGCCTTGATCGCTGACGGCATCTCGGTGCGCCTGGTCAAGGGGGCCTACGCCGAGCCGCCGGACGTGGCCTTCCCCGATAAGGCCGACGTGGACGCGGCCTACGTCCGCCAGATGCACCGGCTGCTCGCGGACGGCGTCCGCCCCGCCATCGCCTCGCACGACGAGGCGATCCTGCACGAGGCCAAGCGGTTCGTCCGCCGTGAGCGCCTCGACAATGACCGCTTCGAGTTCCAGCTCCTGCTGGGCATCCGGCGCGACCTTCAGGAGTCGCTGGCCGCCGCAGGGTACCACGTCCGCGCCTACGTCCCCTTCGGCGTGTCCTGGTATCCCTACTTCATGCGCCGCCTGGCCGAGCGGCCCGCCAACGTCGGCTTTATCCTGCGTAACCTCCTGAGATAACCGCTTGGCACGAATCATGCAGGCAGACACACAACAAGCGGCGCAGGCCCCGATGCCAGATGCCTTCATGCGCCGCGCCCTGCGCCTGGCGGCTCTGGGGCGGCACGCCAGCCCCAACCCGATGGTCGGCTGCGTCCTGGTCAGCGGCGGTGAAATCGTCGGCGAGGGGTGGCACCGGGAGCCGGGGACGCCCCACGCCGAGGTCCACGCCTTGCGCGCGGCGGGCGAGCGCGCGGGGGGGGCGACGGCCTACGTGACGCTGGAGCCGTGCGCGCACTGGGGCCGGACGCCGCCCTGCGCCGACGCGCTGCTTGCGGCCAACGTCGCGCGCGTCGTCGTCGCCATGACCGACCCGGACCCGCGCGTGTCCGGTCAGGGCCTGGACCGGCTGCGGGCTAATGGCATGGCCGTTTCAGTAGGCGTCCTGGAGGCCGAGGCGCGGGCGCTCAATGCGGCCTATGTCAAGCACAGGACGACGGGCCTGCCGTGGGTCGTGCTGAAGACGGCGACGACGCTGGACGGGAAAATCGCCACCGAGACGGGCGACTCGCGCTGGATCACGTCCCCTCCCGCGCGGCGCGCAGTCCACCGACAGTTGCGTGATAGGTGCGACGGTATCCTCACCGGGGTGGGCACGGTGCTCTCAGACGACCCGGCCCTGACCACGCGGCTGACGCACAGGCCGGGCCGGGACCCCTGGCGCATCGTCGTAGACAGCCGCCTGCAGACGCCTTTAGAGGCGCAGGTCGTGCGCCTGGCCTCAGAGGATGGCCGGACGATCCTGGCGACGGTCGCGACGGCGGACGCGGCGCGGCGGGACGCGCTGACCGACCATGGCTGTCAGATCCTCGTCTGCGAGGCCGACGGCGAGGGCCGCGTCTCGCTCCCCGACTTGCTGCGGCGGCTGGGAACCCGCGGCGACATGGCGGGTGTTCTTGTGGAGGGCGGCGGGACGCTCGCAGGTTCGCTGCTGGGTGCCAACCTCATCGACCGCTGGCTGGCATTCCTGGCCCCCAAGGTGGTGGGCGGACGGGCCGCGCCCGGCCCCTTCGGCGACTTGGGTGTGCGGCGCATGGCGGACGCCCGCGCCGCTTCGTTCCGTAAGGTCCGGCGCTGCGGGCCGGACCTCGTGATCGACGCCCGCTTCGGGCCAGACTTTGGGTAGAATACGCTCGGCGGGCGTTCCGCTTTAGAGACTTAGAGGAAGACACGCACCATGTTCACAGGCATCATCCAGGAAGTCGGCCAAATCGAGGCCATCGAGCGCGGCGCGCAGTCGGCCCGGTTCACCGTCCGGGGCGGCCACATCCTTGACGGGGTGAAGATCGGCGACAGCATCACCGTCAACGGGGCGTGTCTGACCATCGTCGAGATCGGAGCCGGCACGGTGGCCTTCGATGCCGTCTACGAGACGTTGCAGCGGACCGCCCTGGGGTCACTCGCCATCGGCGACGAGATCAACATGGAGCCGAGTCTTGCCGCCACGGGCCGCTTCGACGGCCACATCGTCCAGGGCCACGTGGACGGCGTGGGCACCATCACTTCGATCCGCGAGGTGGAAAACTCCTATTACGTCTACATCACCGCCTCGCCCTCCCTGCTGCGCTATATCGTCCGCAAGGGCAGCATCGCCATCGACGGCATCTCGCTGACGGTCGTGGACGCCGACGACAAGAACTTCCATGTCGCCATCATCCCCCACACCTGGGACAAGACCAACCTCCACACCCGCCGCGCGGGCGACCAGGTGAACCTCGAAACAGACATCATCGGCAAGTACGTCGAAAAACTCGTCGGCGGTGACTTCGCCCGCGCCGAGACCCCCCTCCGCATCGCCGACCTGGAGCGCGCCGAGCCGTCCTGGTCCGGCCCCGTGACCGCCTACCGGGAGTAGCCGCCATGACCGAACTGCTCCAAAAAGTCATCGCCAAAGTTTCCGAACTGCCCAAAACTCGACAGGACAAAGTTGCCTCCTGGCTGCTGGAAGAGTTGGCGTTTCAGGAAAAGGCTGAGGCGTCTGAGGGGACACTAGAAGATCTAATCGCCCGTGCGCGGGACGAGATTGCGCGTGGTGAGGTGTACCCGCTGGAAAGCATCCTGTGAACCCACTCCTGGCGGAGAGTTTTCGCGATTACTTCCGTGGCTTGCTTGAAGACATTCAAGCCCTGGCTAGCAGGTTTACCGCTTCTGGCGTCAAGACCCGTACCACAACAGTTTCAGGTTCAAGCGCGTCAGCCAGAACTACCCTTATTACTCGGTAAGGATCGGAGTACGCTGGCGAGCCGTCGGCGAAGAGATAGGCAAGGAGATCACTTGGTTTTGGACTGGCACTTACGCGGAATACGACGGGCTGCTAAAGCAACCGTAGGCCATGTAGAGATGCAAGCGCCAGACTCCGAAGCGCCTGCATTGTCCACGTTACATCGTATCTCAGCCTTTGTAATGGCTTTCGCTTCGTCAGCAGTGGATGCCTTCGCGGGCGTCTTCTCTGGCGGATTGCACTAAATCTTTAGGATAGGAGTGCGGATGCCAGATAACCCGTTCCACACAATCGAAGAGGCCCTGGCCGACCTGCGGGCGGGCAAGATGATCGTCCTGGTGGACGACGAGGACCGCGAGAACGAAGGCGACTTCGTCATGGCCGCCGAGCACGTCACGGCGGAAGCGATCACGCTGATGACCCGCCACGCCAGCGGCATCATCACCGTGCCCATGCCCGAGGAGCGGCTCCAGTCGCTTCATTTGGAGCTGATGGTACGCGAGAACAGCGAATCCATGCGGACGGCGTTCACGGTGACGGTGGACGCCCGCGACGGGACGACGACCGGCAGCAGCGCGGGGGACCGCGCGCTGACCATTCGGAAACTGGCCCACCCCGCCGCCCTGCCGACGGATTTCAACCGCCCCGGACACGTCAACCCGCTGATGGCCCGCAAGGGCGGCGTGCTGAAGCGCGCGGGGCACACCGAGGCCGCCGTGGACCTGATGCGCCTGGCCGGGCTTCAGCCGGTCGGAGTCATCTGCGAGATCATGGGCGACGGCGGCGACATGGCGCGCGTCCCCGCGCTGGCCGAACTCGCCCACAAGTTCGACCTCAAATTCATCACCATCGCCGAGCTGATCAAGCACCGGCGGCGGGCCGAGAAGCTGATCCACAAGGTCGCCGAGGCCAAGCTGCCCTCGCGCTACGGCGAGTTCGTGGCACACGCCTACGAGAGCGGCGTGGACCCCGCGCCCTACACGGCCTTCACGATGGGAGACATCGCCGACGGGCGCGACGTGCTGGTGCGGATTCACTCGTCGTGCGTGACCGGCGACCTGATCGGCTCGCTCAAGTGCGACTGCGGCGACCAGCTTCAGCTGGCCCTGGAGAAGATCTCGGAGGCGGGCCGGGGCGTCCTGCTGTATATCGAGCAGGAGGGGCGCGGCATCGGCATCACCAACAAGATCAAAGCCTACGCGCTCCAAGATGCGGGCGCGGACACGGTCGAGGCCAACGTCCAATTGGGCTTCAAGGCCGACCTGCGGGACTACGGCATCGGCGCGCAGGTCTTGGTGGATCTGGGCGTTAAGCGCCTGCTGTACATGACCAATAATCCCGCCAAACTCGCGGGGCTGGAGGGCTACGGCCTGGAGATTGTGGACCGCATCCCGCTCCACCCGGCGTCGAACGACTCGAACCGCCGTTATTTAGAAACGAAGCGCACCAAGATGGGGCACCTGCTCATCGACGAGTCGGGCAAGATCGACGAACAGGATGGGGAACAGTAGGCGATTCACGGTGCCCCCGGCCCCGGTGCTGGGGGGGCGGGATGGGTTTCGGCCCGCCTTCTGGTTCCCCCAGCATCGGGGGCCGGGGGCCTCTTTTTCGTGAACATTTTTGGAAGCAGCATCGTATAACATGAAGACACACGAGGGGACACTGATCGCGACCGGCCTGCGCTTCGGAATCGTCCTGAGCCGGTTCAATTCGCTGATAGGCGACAGGCTGCTGGAAGGCGCATTGGACACGCTGCGGCGGCACGGGGCCTCAGACGACGACATCACGCTGGCGCGTGTGCCGGGGGCGTTCGAGATTCCCTTGGCCGCGTCGGCGATGGCGAACTCACAGGCCCACGACGCTGTTATCTGTCTGGGGGCGGTGATTCGGGGCGCGACCGCGCACTTCGACTACGTCGCCGGGCCGCTGGCCTCGGGGCTGGCTTCCATTGCCGTGCAGACGGGGGTTCCCATCCTGTTCGGCGTCCTGACGACGGACACCATCGAACAGGCTTTGGAGCGGGCCGGGACCAAGGCGGGCAACAAGGGCGCGGATGTCGCCGCCGCCGCCATCGAGATGGCGAACTTATTGAAGACGATCCGCGTATAAGACGCAGTACGACCTAGACACTCAACAAACACCATGAGGTTCGCAAAAGATATGAAGAAAGTCACTTCCTACGCCGCCGTGTTCGCGGTCGGCGCGGCGGCCTGTGCCGTCGGCATCAAGACGTTCGGGGCACCCGATGGGTTGCTCCTGGGCGGCGATACGCAGTCCAAACGGGCGGTCCTGACCTCGCTGGACACGACGCCCGGCCCGCTCAAGCGCTTTGCCGGTGACACGGTCGTCGCCGACGCCGCCGCCAAGGTGGACGGGGCGGTCGTGACCGTCCACACGGTGGGCAAGGCCGTGGAGCAGGCAAGCCCGTTCGGCGACGACCCCATCTTCCGCCGCTTCGGGATGGGCGGGGGCGGGGCACCCGTCACCCCGCACGGGGCCGGCTCGGGCATCATCATCAGTCCCGACGGCTACATCATCACCAACAACCACGTCGTGGAGAATATGGCCAAGTTGACCGTCAACGTCGGTGACAAGGGCAAGGCCTATGATGCGGTCGTGGTCGGGGCCGACCCCGTGACCGACATCGCCGTGGTCAAGATCGACACCCACGGCGTCCGGCTCCCCGTCGCGCAGCTCGGCAACTCCGACGACGTGCGGATCGGCGAGTGGGCCATCGCCGTCGGCAACCCGCTCGACGTGGGCACGACCGTGACTCTGGGCATCATCTCGGCCCTGAACCGCTCGGGCCAGAGCGCCGAAGGCCAGGCCATCCTGCCCGCGATCCAGACCGACGCTGCGATCAACCCCGGCAACTCCGGCGGCGCGCTGGCGAACATCAACGGCCAGGTGATCGGCATCAACGAGGCCATCCTGTCGCCGAGCGGCACGTACTCGGGTATCGGCTTCGCCATCCCGATCAACCGGGCCAAGCAGGTCGCCGCCGAGCTGATCAAGAACGGCAAGGCGTCGCACCCGTATCTGGGCGTTCAGTACGGCCCCATTGCGGCCCTCTCGCCCGACGAGCGCGCCCAGGTCGGCATCCCCGACTCGCTGACGGACGGCGTGGTCATCCGCCACGTCTTCCCCGGTACGCCCGCCTCGGCGGCAGGCCTGCACCTGGGCGACGTGATTACCCAGGCCGACGGCCAGGCGGTCACCGATACCGACGCGCTGAACAGCCTGATCCAGGCCAAGGGCGTCGGGAGTCAGCTCACCCTGCGCGTCGTGCGCGACGGAACACCCCGGACCGTTTCCGTCACCCTGCGGGAGCGCCCGGCCACCTTCGGCATGGCCCCGCCCCAGTCGCAGGGTCAGCAGGCCCCCGGTCAGTCTCAAGACTCGCCCTTCGGCCTGCCGTAGCCGACAAAGACATAGTCCCCGCCTCCCTGAAAAGAGAGGCGGGGGCTTTTCTGTTTGTCGGTTGGGGAAAAAAGGCCCAGCCCAACTTCTTCTCCGGCTCCCCAGGATTGGGGCGGGGGGCCTCCTCTTTTCCCAGCATCGGGGCACGGCTTCGGCGGGTACAATAGCGCCATGACCAGCTCCGACGTGTCCCTGTCCGACCCGCTCGCCCTGATCCAGCGCCTGTCGCGCCGCGCCGCCGAGGTGGACGAGGTGCAGACGCTGCTCGACGAGATGACCCAGGGTGCCCTGGACGCCGTCAATGCGGACCGGGCGTTCATGGCCCTGGTCCACGATGGAACCGGGGAGCTGACGCTGGTGGCGACGGCGGGCGTGGGCTGGACCGACGAGGGGCGGGCGCGGCGGCTCAAGATCGGCGACGGCACCCGTCAGGGGCGTGGAGTGGATGGGCCGCGCGAGGGCATCACGTCGCATGTGGCCGCGACCGGGCGGCCTTACGTGACGGGTGACGTGGACGCCGACCCGTACTACTATGCCTTCTTTGATGACGTGTGCAGCGAGATCGCCGTGCCCCTCCTGGACGGCAACCGGCACACGCGCGGCGTTCTGAACATCCAGAGCTTCCGGCCTGACCACTTCACGCCCGAGCACCTGCCACTGCTCCAGTCGCTGGCCGACATCGCCGTGCTGCGGCTGCTGATGGATGGGTATCGTGCCCGCGAGGCGGCGCTGGTCGAGATCGGCAAGGACCTGTCGGCCATCGGCGACGCCGACCGGCTGATGCGGCGCGTTGTCGATGTCGCCGCCGCCCAATTGCGATTTGAGGACTGCTCCGTCTTCGTCCTGGACCGTGACAAAGGGCTGCTCGTCTTGCAGGCCGCGCGCGGGGGCCTGGCGGCCCGCGTCGGGGTGGCGACCTACCCCGTCGGCGAGGGACTGACCGGCTGGGTGGCCGAGCACGGCGAGCCGATCCGGGTGGGGAACCCGCGCGAGGACCCGCGCTGGCGCGGGCGCTTCGAGGAGTTCCCCGCCGAGGACGTCGGCGCGTTCCTGGCCGTGCCCATCTTCGGGCGCAGTGGGATGCTGGGCGTCCTGCGCGTGCTGCGGCGCAAGAGCGCCGCGCCGTGGTTCCGCCGCGAGTTCACCGAGGACGACGAGAGCGTGCTGCTGACCATCGCCTCGCAGCTCGGCACGGCCATCGAGAACGGGCGGATTCTAGACCGCCTGGTCAACACGGAGCGCATGGCCGCGTGGGGCGAGCTGTCGGCCAAGGCCGCGCACATGATCGGCAACCGGACGTTCGCCATCAAAGGCGACCTGAATGAGCTGGAATACCGACTGTCCGAACCCGAGGACAAGCGGGCCGAGTACCGGAAGCTGGCCGAGGGAATCCGGCACGGCGTCTTCCGCCTAGAGGAGATACTCCAAGAGTTCCGTGACTTCGTCCGCGCGACGCAGATCTCGCTGGCCGAATACGACCTGAACGACCTGCTCCGGCAGTGCGTGGCTGAGAGCTACCCGAAGCGCAGCCCGGTCGCCCTGACGCTTGACCTGGCCCCCGACCTGCCGCCGGTCCTCGCCGACGCCTCGCGGCTGAAGCGGGCGTTCTCCGAGCTGATCGAGAACTCGCTCTCGTTCCAGCCCGACGGCGGCGCGCTGCTCGTCCGCACGTCGCGCGCCGATGCCGACTCGGCGCAGACGCAGGCCGACCTGCCGCGAGGCCGGGCGTACCTCCAGGTCGAGTTCGCCGACTCCGGCCCCGGCGTCCCCGCCGACATCAAGCCGCGCATCTTCACGCCGTTCTTCACGTCGCGCGCCCGTGGTTTAGGTTTGGGCCTGAGCATCGTCAAGGGGATATTAGAAGCGCACCGGGGCGGCATCGTCGAGGTCGGCAAGAGCGGCCAGGGTGCGCGCTTCCTCGCCTTCCTGCCCGCCAAGGGGGAATAAGCAGGAGCCGCTGCGGGTGTAGGCCATTATCAGCGACCGCGCGAATGACTTCCTCCACCGCGTCACCGTCCAGATTCAGTTCGTGCCCCTGTCGGCGGGCACACCCGCGCCGTGAGGCGCGGGCTGACGCTGTGACAGAAAAGCCCCGGACGCGGCGAACGTCCGGGGCTTTCTCTTGCGTGATTGTCCTGCCGCGCGTTTTTAGCGCACAGTGCGGCGGTAGACGCGGTGGCGGCGGGTGACGATGGTGCGCTTTGCGGGCACAACGACCTGCCGGGTGGTCACGACGGTGCGCCGGGTCGTCACGGTCCGGTAGGTTTTGACCGTCGCGGGTGCCCGGTAGGTCTTGACCGTCGCGGGCGTCCGGTGGTAGTAGCGGGTGCCTTCGTTGAGCATGACGCCCATCTCGGTGCCCGGCGTCAGGTCCACGTCGTGCACCTGCTGCGGGCTTTTCAGGATCGACCCGGCCCCGTAGCCTAGGCCGGCCCCGATGAGGATGTCCTGGAGGTTGAACTTGCCGCCCTTCAGGACGTCCAGCAATATCCCGGCTCCCGCGCCGATGCCGGTGTAGGTCAGGCGCTGGTCCTGGCTGGTGTTCTTGGCGACGAAGACGCCGTCGCCCCGCGTGGTCAGGTTCTTGGTGTCCAGGCTCGTGGGCGTCCCCGAGATCGTCACCAGTCGCCCGTCGGACAGGCGGATGCGGGTGAAGCCGAGGCTCAGGGCACCGGGATTGCTGCCCTGCTGCGGCGTCGATTCGCGCACCACGCCCGAGATCGTCGCGCCCTGCAAGATGTTACGATAAGCCCCGGTGCTGTCGTCCACCGTGGCCGTGAACGGGTCGCCCGGCTGGGAATGGTTCGATGTCAGCTCGGTGTCGAGCCGCACCGGGATGACCGTGCCCGAATCGAGCACCACGGTGTTGTTCGTCTGCGCGCCGGCCATCGGGGCGAGCGCACCCAGAGCGGCGGCAGCAACGGCGGCCACGCCGAAGGCGCGCAGCCGGCTTAGGGAGTTTGTTTTCGGTGTGTTCATGGTTGGGTCTCTTTCCTTCGGGCCACATCAACGGGCAAAAGCGGCGGCCCGGTTCTGCTGAGTCAGACCGATGCGTACCCCGGATTGTTCCTAAGACGGTTCCTTGACACCCCCACGCCCGATTCGGTACACTCCAAAGCAGACCAAACCCCCAGTGCGAGACAGGAACCCCACGCCGTGTCAGAACCCCATGCCCCTCCGCAGATCGCCGTCGTTGTCCCCGCCGGGGGCGGCGGGACGCGCCTGTGGCCGCGCAGCCGCCAGGCCACCCCCAAGCAGTTCCTGGACGTCGTCAGCGAGCGCACCATGCTCCAGGAGACGACCGACCGCGTTCAAGGGCTGGTGCCGCCCGAGCGGCTGTTCGTCATCACCAACGCCCGCCACGCCCAGGCCGTCCGCGCCCAGCTTCCCGGCGTCCCCGTCTCGAACGTCGTGGGCGAACCTGAGGGGCGGGACTCGGCCCCGGCCATCGGCCTGATGGCGGCCCTGCTGGAAAAGACGCTGGGGCCGGACGCGGTCATGGTGACGCTGCCCGCCGATCACGTCATCCCGCGCGACGCTCACTTCCGCGCGATTTTGGAATCCGCTGCCGCCGCCGCCGGGGATGGCTGGCTGGTCACCCTGGGCATCCCGCCGACCGGGCCGGACACGGGCTTCGGCTACATCCAGGGCGGTGACGTCGTGCAGGCCCAGACTCAGGCCGGTGTGCCCGTGTACGCCGTCAAGCAATTCAAAGAGAAGCCCGCGCTCGCTGTCGCCGAGCAGTACCTCCGGGACGGCGGCTATTTCTGGAACGCCGGCATGTTCATCGCCACGGTGCGGACGCTGCGGGATTTATACAAGGCGCACCTGCCGCAGATGGAACCCGCCTTCGCCCGGCTGACGGCGGCCTATGGCACGGACGGCTTCGAGGCGGCCATGACGGCTGTTTTCCCGACGCTGGACAAGATTTCGGTGGATTATGGGATTGCGGAGAAGGCCGACAAAGTGGCCGTCATCCCCGCCGACATCGGCTGGAATGACGTCGGCTCGTGGCAGCGGCTGGCCGAAGTGCTGGCGCACACGGCAGACGACGACGACAACGTCGTGGTCGGGCACCATCTGGGTGTGGACACGCGCGGCAGCCTGATCTACAGCCCGGACCGGCTGATCGCGACCATCGGCCTGGAAGATATCATCGTGATCGACACGCCGGACGCGACTCTGATCTGCCCCAAGTCCCGCTCCGAGGATGTCAAGAAGATCGTGGACGAGCTGAAGGCAAGAGGACAGCACAAGCTGCTGTGAGGGGTTCCTTACGCCCGCAGCAGACCGTCGAGGTCCAGCCGGCGCGTGTACATCGCCAGGCCGCCGTGCGCGTCGCGCGGCCAGGACCCGCGCGGGCGGTCCCAGTACAGCTCGACGCCGTTGCCGTCGGGGTCGCGCAGGTACAGCGCCTCGCTGACGCCGTGGTCGCTCGCGCCGTCCAGCGGGACGCCCGCCGCCAGGAGCCGCCGCAGGGCGTCCGCCAGCGCGGCGCGGGTCGGATAGACGATGGCGTGGTGGTACAGGCCGGTCGTGCCGGGCGGGGGCAGCGTACCTCCCAAGCTCTCCCAGGTGTTCAGGCCGAGGTGGTGGTGGTAGCCGCCCGCCGAAAGGAACGCGGCGCTGTCACCGACGCGCTGCGTGACCTGGAAACCGAGGACGCCCGCATAGAAGGCCAGTGCCCGCTCCAAATCGGCGACTTTGAGGTGGACATGGCCGATGCGTACCTGGGGGTCAATCGGTGTTTGTGTGCCGTCCGTGCCGTTGGTGTCACTCATAAACGCTTCCTGGCGGATGTTTATCCGCCGTGGACGGGGCTGGGGACGATTTCCATGATGCCCCCGTCGTCCTCCACGGCCCGCTGGGCGCGGGCAAAGAGGTCTTCCAGCGTCCCGTCGGGTTCGTCGTCGTCGCCCCGGTCGTCTTCCAAAAACTCCGCCGCCGCCGCCATTGCGCCCCGCTCGGTGGCGTGGGCCGCCGCCGAAAGCCCGCCGTCGCGGTAAACCACCAGGATAAAGACGCCGTCCTCGGGCTGCGCGCGGGGGATCGTCCCCAGCCCGAACCCGGTGAACCCCTGCCGCTCCGATTGTTCTTCTTCCATGCGGCGATTATACCCATGACACTTCCTACTCTGTCCCTTTTCCAGCCCGGCCCGTTGAGCGTGGCCGAGTTCATCACCCGCTGGCAGAAGTCCACGGTCAGCGAGCGGGCCGCCGCCCAGCCCCATTTCCTGGACTTGTGCCGCCTGCTCGGCCAGCCGGAGCCGTCCTCGGACCCGACCGGCGCGTCCTACGCCTTCGAGAAGGGAGTGACCAAGATCGGCGGCGGGCAGGGCTTCGCCGACGTCTGGCTGCGCGGCCACTTCGCCTGGGAGTACAAAGGCAAGCACAAAAATTTGGTCGAGGCCTACAAGCAGCTTTTGACCTACCGGGAAGACTTGGAAAACCCGCCCCTGCTGGTCGTCTGCGACCTGAACCGCTTCGAGGTCCACACCAACTTCACCGACACGGTCAAGGCCGTCTATGCGTTCACCCTGGCCGATCTGCTGGCCGACGCGCCGACCCCGACCTGCCCGCTGGCCCCCCTGGAGGTGCTGCGGGCGCTCTGGGAGGGGCCGGAGCGGCTGCGGCCCGACCGCACGACGGCCCAGGTTACCGAAGCCGCCGCCGCCCAGTTCAGCCGCCTGGCCGAGAGCCTGCGGGCGCGCGGGCACGGGGCGCAGGAATCGGCCCAGTTCCTCATCCGGCTGCTGTTCTGCCTGTTCGCCGAGGACGTGGGCCTGCTGCCCGGCGACCTCCTGAGCCGGCTGGTGGAACGCACACGCGCCCGGCCCGAGGTCTTCGCGCGCCGCCTGGCGGTCCTGTTTGCGGCCATGTCCGGCGGGGGCGACTTCGGCGAGCACGATATCAAGCACTTCAACGGCGGCCTGTTCACGGGGGCCGAGGTCCTGGCGCTGACGCGCGAGGACCTGGCGGCCCTGTGGGAGGCGTCCAAGCTGGACTGGGCGGACATCGAGCCGTCGATCTTCGGGACGCTGTTCGAGCGCGGCCTGGACCCCGGCAAGCGCGCGCAGCTCGGGGCGCACTACACGGGCCGCGCCGACATCCTGCTGCTCGTCGAGCCGGTGCTGATGGCCCCCCTGCGCCGCCGCTGGGCTGAGGTGCAGCAGGAGGCGCTGACGCTGTCGGCGGGCCGCGAGGGCCTGACCACGGCCCAGAGCGTCGCCCTCGCCGCCGAGCTGACCCGGCTCTTGCAGGGCTTCTCCGAACATCTGGCGTCGGTGCGCGTCCTGGACCCGGCCTGCGGCAGCGGCAACTTCCTGTACGTGGCCCTACGCGAGCTGCTGGACCTGGACAAAGAGGTGATCGCGTTCGCCGCCACGCTGGACCTCTCCACCTTCCCGCTGTCGGTGGGGCCGGAGCAGATGCTCGGCCTGGAGCTGAACGAGTACGCCGCCCAGCTCGCGCCGGTCACGGTCGCCATCGGCCACATCCAGTGGCTACGGAACAATGCCTTCGGCCAGCCGGGCGAGCCGATCCTGAAGAGCACCAAGACCATCCGGCACCAGGACGCCGTGCTGGCCTTCGACGCGGACGGGCGGCCCGTGGAGCCGCCGTGGCCCGAGGCCGATGTCGTCATCGGCAACCCGCCGTTCCTGGGCGACAAGCGGATGCGGGCTGATCTCGGTGACGGCTATGTGGAAGGGCTGCGCCGACTGTACGTAGGCAAGGTTCCGGGCGGAGCGGATTTGGTGACATATTGGTTTGAGCGAGCGCGGGAATTGATTGCGGCGGGGCGCGTGAAGCGGGCTGGGCTGCTCTCCACGAACTCGATTCGTAGTGGATCAAACCGCGTTGTGCTGGACCACATCAAGGAAACCGGCGACATTTTCATGGCCTGGGCAGATCGCCCCTGGGTTCTCAACGGGGCTGATGTGCGCGTTTCAATGGTCGGCTTTGACGGCGGCGTGGAGACGGCGCGGCTTCTGGACGGTGTGCCCGCCGAGGCGATCAACGCTGATTTGACGGGCCAGGCCGATGTCACGCGGGCAGCGGTTCTATCGGAGAACGCCAGCCTCGTGTTCCTAGGCATGATGAAAGGTGGCCCATTTGATCTGGATTCGAAAACAGCAGGCAAGATGTTGGCCGCGCCGGTCAACGTCAACGGGCGGCCCAACAGCGATGTCGTGCGCCCCCGTCTTGGCGGTCAGGACGTGACAGGCCGGCCACGCGGCGGCTATGTGATTGATTTCGGTGTAGACATGACCGAGGCTGAAGCAGCCTTCTACGAGTTGCCATTCGAGTATGTTATCACCCACGTCAAGCCGTTACGCGATGCGAACCGACGCGAGAGCATGAAGCGCAGATGGTGGATACACGGCGAGCCGCGCCGGGCGCTTAGGGCGGCGCTGGTGGGGAAGTCGCGTTGCATTGTGACGCCCGAAGTCGCTAAATACCGGCTGTTCGTGTGGATGGACACAAAGACCGTACCAGACCACAAGCTACATGTCTTCGCCCGCGACGACGACTACTTCTTTGGCGTCTTGCACTCAAAAGTGCATGAACTTTGGTCGCTGGCGCAGTGCTCGTGGATGGGCGTTGGCAACGACCCTAGTTACTCCTCATCGCGGACCTTTGGGACCTTCCCTATGCCCTGGCCGCCCGGCGCGGAGCCGACCCACGCGCCCCAGGTCAAGGCCATCGCCGAGGCCGCCCGCCTCCTCGTTGAGAAGCGCGACGCCTGGCTAAACCCCGTGGACGCAGCCCCCGCCGACCTCGCCAAGCGGACCCTGACCAACCTCTACAACGCGCGGCCCGCCTGGCTCGACGGCCTGCACACGGCCCTCGACGCCGCCGTGCTCGCCACCTACGGCTGGCCCGCCGGCCTCGCCGACGCCGAACTGCTGGAACGCCTGCTGGCCCTGAACCGGGCGCGGTCCGGTGTACAGCCTGTTGACAATACTATTGTAAATGGGTAGTATGGTGGCATGATTATCAACTTCCGCTCACCCGAAGCTGAATTGATCTTCAACGGCGGGCGGTCCCGTAAACTCCTGCCGGACATCCAAACGGTCGCCTTCCGCAAGCTGGGATATGTTGATGCGGCGGGCAGCCTAGACGACCTCCGGGTTCCCCCCGGCAACCGGCTGGAAGCCCTTCAGGATGACCGCAAGGGCCAGCATTCGATCCGCATCAACGACCAGTGGCGCGTGTGCTTCGTGTGGGATGACGGGAACGCTCGGGATGTTGAGATCGTGGATTATCACTAGCTCAACATCTGATGATCGCCCACAAGAAAGGGGTGCCTATGACCGACCTTCCTACGTACGACGAAACTGTGACAGCTTCTGATCTTCTTGAAAACACACACCCCGGCCAGATGCTGCGCGGAGATTACCTTGAGCCGCTGGGCATCACGCCATACAAGCTGGCAAAAGGAACGGGGCTGAGCCAAACCCACGTCTCGGAGATCATGCGCGGGCAGCGTAGCATCACGCCGATGACCTCCCTGTTGCTCGGCAAGTTCCTGGGCATGTCCGCGCGGTTCTGGCTGAACTTACAGAACCACCATGACCTCATCGAGGCGCAGCGGGCCAACCCGGAACGGCTGGAACGGGTCATTCCCTACGCTGACCTCCCGCCGCGCCCGGGGGTATAATCGCGTATGTTAGACGGGGAAAAGGAAGTCCTATGCCCTTCGAGTGGAGCGAAGCCAAGGCCCTCAGTAACCTGCAAAAGCACGGCGTCCGCTTCGAGGAAGCGGCCACCGTCTTTGACGATCCGCTCGGGGCTATCTTTGGCGACCCCGACCATTCCGAAGAAGAGACGCGCTTTGTGCTTGTTGGGCGCTCCGAGGCGAAGCGGCTGCTGATTGTCAGCTACACGGAGCGCCAGGAAGTCACCCGCATTATCAGCGCGCGTCCTGTGACGAGAAAGGAGCAAAGGGATTATGCGACAGGTAACGATCCTTACCGAGGCGGACGATGACCCAGACGATGAACTGAGGCCGGAGTACGATTTCGACTATTCACAGGCCCAGCCCAATCACTTCGCCAAGCAAAACCAACCGGCCAAGCAGAACGGGTCTGCAACTATTGTCCTGGAGCCGGATGTCGCCGCCGTGTTCACGACCTCGGAGCAGGTCAACGCTGCCCTGCGCGCCCTCTTGCAGGCCATCCCCGCCCCGGCACTGAGGGAGCGGGCGGAAGTGGCGTAGCCGGAGCACGGGTGGGTATACTAACGGTACCCATTGTATTCATGCAAAAATAGCCGCATGCATAACTTGTGCATCGCACACAGGGAACGGAAGCGTCTTCCTGACGAAACGCCCCAGCCTCTGGCGCAGGATGTTACCGAACTGCTCGATGTGGCAGGCCTGGCCTGCGGCCTTCTGTGGCTTCGTGCTGCTCATCCAGCAGTACCTCGCGGTAAGCTGTCCCAGAAGTCGCTGTAGAGCAGCGCCTTCTTGTAGCCCCTCGGGACGCGCCTCCACAGCAGGCGGTACGTCTGCTCGAAGGAGAGTTCTAAACAGAGTGTCGTACTTTCGGCTGAACCAAATTCTAACAGAAGATGACGACCAAACGATCGTATGCCGGACCCGGTTGCGAGACAGACTCATCGCCGGCGTGTTTTTTGTGTTTATGAGCTGCTTCCTCCTTGTGTTCGCCTTGATCACTCTTCCTGTTTGCTTGCCTGTTTTGCCACCCTATTATTCCGTAAATAGCTGGCCTCTATTCCTTTCGGGTACCTGCATCTGTGTCCCTATTCTGTGGTGGTTGCTTAACCTATCGTACACGTTGCGCCTGAGCCTGCTTCACCGCACCTATCGGATGACACGGGGATTCTTCCCGTTAGCTCTGATCAGTTGCGGCCCGTTCGAGGATGTTAATAACATTTTTGTATTGCGGCTGTATCAAACTGGGAGCTTTGTGTCGGGTGCGCGCGTGTGTACCTATCTGATACAGCTGGAATGGAAAAAGATGCAGTGGTTGCACCGGTCAATGGTTGCAAGAGGGATCGGTTGGACTCAGGAGAGTGCAGTCACATTGGGAATAACAGAAAGTCTGGCGGAAGCTGAAGAAAAGGCTCAAGAGTTCGCGGCCAAGATCGGGGTGCCATACAATGGGATGCAATACCCACTCTGGATGCCGAAAGGAAACAGAGGATCATGAGTACGACAGGATCATACCGCCTCGTTAGACGACTGCCGCAGGGACCGCCAGAAATGTCTCGTCTACAGCTGGTTCCTACCAACGCTCTCTGTTTCCGAGCGTGGTCGTTCTTTGGAATAAATTTTAAGCATCTATGACCCATCCTTCCACCACGTATGACACTTCCAGCGAGGAGCGCGCCATCGTCGTCTCGCTGTCGCTGGCCGGCGGCGAGGACGACATGCAGATGCGCCTGTCTGAGCTGCGCGAGCTGGCCCTGACGGCGGGCGCGCGCGTGGCCGGCGAGTTCTCCCAGTCACGCCGCGCGCCCGACATGGCGACCTACATCGGGCCGGGCAAGGTCGAAGACCTCAAGGGCGAGATCGCCGCGAGCGACGCCGACCTGGTCATCTTCGACGACGAGCTTTCGCCGACCCAGCAGCGCAACCTGACTGCGGCTTTGGAGCGGCGCGTCCTGGACCGGACGCAGCTCATCCTGGACATTTTTGCCCAGCGCGCCCGGACGCGCGAGGGCAAGCTCCAGGTGGAGCTAGCCCAGCTCAACTACCTGCTGCCCCGGCTGTCGTCGCTGTACACCAAGTTCGAGCGCCAGCAGGGTGGCATCGGCGGGCGCGGACCGGGCGAAACCAAGCTGGAAAGCGACCGGCGGCGCGTCCGTGAGCGCATCTCGTCCCTGGGGCGCGAGATCGACGAGATCAAAGAGCAGCGCGCCCAGCAGCGGCAGGTGCGCCACAAGCTGCCGTTCCCGGCGTGCGCGCTGGTCGGCTACACGTCGGCGGGCAAGAGCACACTGATCAACCTGCTGTCCGGGGCCGAGGTGCTGGCCGACCGGATGCTGTTCTCGACTCTGGACCCGACCACGCGCCGCGTCGTCCTGCCCCACGGCGGCTGGTCGGTTCTGATGACCGACACGGTCGGCTTCATCCGCAACCTCCCCCACCACCTGGTCGCCTCGTTCCGGGCGACCTTGGAAGAGGTGGTCCAGGCCGACTTTCTGATCCACGTCGTGGACACCAGCCACCCCGAGCGCGACCGGCAGAGGCGCGCGGTCATGGAAGTGCTGGCCGAGCTGGGGGCCGCCGACAAGCCGATCATCACGGCGTTTAACAAGGCCGACACGGTCAAAGATCCCCTGGTGCTGAATGAGCTTGTCGCCTCCACGCCCGCCTCGTGCTACCTCTCCGCCCTGCGCCGCGACGGCATCCCGTTTCTGATGGACCGCATCGAGGACACCCTGCGCTCGCTGCTGGCGACCGTGACGCTGATCCTGCCCTACGACCGCAGCGACATCGTCGCCCAGTGCTACGAGATGGGCAAAGTCCACTCGGTAGACTACGGGGCCGACACCATCACCGTCCACGCCGACATCGCCAAAGACCTCGCCGGGCGGCTGGCCCGCTACACGCCCGGATACGTCGAGGATTAAAAGAAGTCCATGCTTTACCGCATCCGGTCTATCACACGAGTTCGGATCGACAAATACTGAATTTAAGGGTCAAACATGAGTGTCTCATACGATGAAGAGGTTGACGTGCTGACTATCACCCTCAGCAGCGCCCCTGTTGCTGACAGTGATGAGGTCCAGCCAGGCGTCATATTCGACTATGACGAAGCCGGCAACACAGTCGGCATTGAGCTGTTAGACGCCGCACGCCGCGTTGACAACCCTTATTCCCTTTCTTATGACTACGCGAAGTCGAAGCCCGAAGGACGAAGCACGAGCCAAGCCGACTCGGCAGCCCTATCACCTGTCTAGGGGGCCGCTTCTGTATGTTCCTGTGTTCTCTCCGCCCCTGGCTCTCCGACGGTGCAAACGGGCCGACGGGGTATACTAGGGCGTGTGCGCCTTTAAGCCTGCCAGCCCCCTGATTAACATCCCTGCGCCCGGCGACGGGCCGCCCCTCGACACGCTGGAAGGGACGCTGGAGCGGATCACCTTCCACAACGAGGAGAACGGGTACACCGTCGCCCGGCTTCTGCCCCCCAACGCCCGCGACGTCATCACCGTCTTGGGCAACTTCTCCAATCCCGTCGTCGGCGAAAGCCTCCTGTGCCGCGGGACCTGGGGCCGCCACCCGCAGTGGGGGCGGCAGATGCAGGTCATCTCCTACGAAGTCGTCCGGCCCGCCACGGCGTTCGCCATCGAGAAGTATCTGGGCAGCGGCATGGTCAAGGGCGTCGGCCCCGTCACGGCCAAGCGCATCGTGGCGAAGTTCGGCGACGAGGCCCTGGACATCATCGAGCACAAGCCGCGCAAGCTGCTGGACGTGCCGGGCATCGGCGAGAAGACATTAACACGCATCACCGAGGCCTGGAAGGACCAGCGCGAGGTCAAGAACATCATGCTGTTCTTGCAGTCGCACGGCGTCTCGCCCGCCTACGCCGTCAAGATCTATAAAGCCTACGGCGGCAAGTCCATCGAGGTTGTTGAGAAGAACCCCTACCAGCTTGCTTCGGACATCTGGGGCATCGGCTTCAAGAGCGCGGATAAAATCGCCCGCGCCATCGGCATCGAGGAAGACGACCCGCGCCGCATCGAGGCCGGCGTCGTGTACGTGCTGAACGAGGCCGTCGAGTCGGGCGGCAACGCCTACCTCACCGACAAAGAACTGGAACAGAAGGCCGGGGAGATACTCGGGGTGGGGGACGTGACGGGGGCCATTAAAACGCTCTCGGACTCGGGCCGCTTAGTCTGCGAGTCGGCGACGCTCGTCGGCCACACCGAGGTCGCGCTGTACACGCCCGCGCTGCACAAAACCGAGTCCGCCCTGGCCCAGATCCTGCTGCGCCTGATTTCCACGCCGGTCAAGCCGCCCCCGAGCCGGGACAAGTTCGACGAATGGCTGCTGGCCTTGGTCGCAAAGCGCGGGCAGGCCTTGTCGGACGAGCAGCGGGAGGCCGTCACGACCGCCCTGCTGTCGCGCTTTTTAGTACTGACGGGCGGGCCGGGCGTGGGCAAGACGACGACCACCAACACGGTCGTGGCCGCCTTCGAGGCACTCAAAAAAGACGTGCTCCTGGCCTCGCCCACGGGCCGGGCCGCCAAGCGGCTGGCCGAGGTGACGGGGCGCGAGGCGAAGACCGTCCACCGGCTCTTGGAGTTCGATCCCGAGCAGCACGGCTTCAAGCGCGGGCCGGACAACCCGCTGGAGTGCGACGTGCTGATCGTGGACGAGTGCTCCATGCTGGACATGGTGCTGACCTACTCGCTCCTCAAAGCCGTCCCCTCCCATGCCCAGGTCGTGTTCGTCGGCGACGTGGACCAGCTCCCCTCGGTGGGGCCGGGCAACGTGCTGCGCGACCTGATCGAGAGCGGGGCCGTGCCCGTCGCCCGGCTGACCCAAGTGTTCCGGCAGGCCGCCGAGAGCCTGATCATCACCAACGCCCACGCCATCAACCAGGGCCGGATGCCCCTCCTGCCGCCGCCCTCCGAGAACCGCGACTGCGCCTTCGTCAAGGCCGAAGACCCCGAGGAGGTCGCCGAGAAGATCGTCGCCGTCGTCGCTAAGAGTCTGCCCAAGCGCGGCTATGCGCCCGGCGACATCCAGGTCTTGACCCCCATGCAGCGCGGCTCGGCGGGTGCCTTGCACCTAAACGCCCGCCTGCAAGAAGTCCTGAACCCCGCCGCCTTGGGCAAAGACGAGGTCTCGCGCGGCGCGCGCCTGTTCCGGGTCGGCGACCGGGTGATGCAGATCGTCAACAACTACGATAAGTCGGTCTACAACGGCGACATCGGCGCGGTGCTGGCCGTCAGTCACGAGGCCGAGACCCTGACCGTCGGCTACCCCGACGCCAACGGCGTCACCGAGGTCGCCTACGAGTTCAGCGAGATGGACGAGCTGACTCTGGCCTTTAGCTGCTCGATCCACAAGGCGCAGGGGGCCGAGTACCCCGCCGTCGTGCTCGCCCTCCACCCCCAGCACTTCATGCTGCTCCAGCGCAACCTGCTGTACACGGCCCTGACGCGCGCCCGCAAGTTCGCCGTCATCGTCGGCTCCCAGCGCGCGGTCCAGATGGCCGTCAGAAAGCAGAGCGACATCCACCGCCACACGCGGCTGAAAGAGCGCCTGCAAAAGCTGCTGTGAGCCGGCAAAAGGCCCGGCACTGGAAGTGCCGGGCTACCCGGAGGAAGTGCCTCCGGCACTGAGGAGCGGATGCCGGGCGCTTGCTCTGGGATACGGGGGGTAGACCCTCTCTAATTCTCTGGGATCGGGAGGCCAATCGTGGACGCCACACTGCAAGCGCATCGTATCGAAACAACACCAACGGAGAACGGGACTCCGACGCTTGAAGGCCTGCCCTTCGGGTCTGGTGTGGCGGTGGAGGTCATCGTTCTTCCGCAGCCGGCTGTGCCCGTATCAGAGGCGGACCCGCAGAACCTCTATCCCCTGCGCGGCCTCGCGGCTGCTTATGATCATCTGACAGAACCCGTGGCTCTGGAAGACTGGGATGCCCTACAATGATCGTCAAGCACTTTCTCGCCGCCTTATTGCTTGCGTTTTGTTATGTCACCGCTGCCATCACGCCGGCGACTGTCTTTGCCGCTCCATCTCCCCCGTCTGCTCCGCTTCCCTTGCCAATAGTAGACCCCCAGGCGCGTCAGATTCTGGCTGCAATGATAAACACTTATCGAAGCTTTGCGATGCAGGAGTATGAAGATGAGGAAACCTTTACTGCTGCCGGCGACACCACGAGCGTGTCATCTGAGTACGTCAACAGCAAATTCACCGTCGTTCTCAACCGTGGGTTCGGCGTCTTGTTGACCCAGACTGACGCATCAGGCGAGAAAGTGACCGTTCATGCCTTTCGGAAAGACAACAGTCAAGCCGACAGGCCCTTCCTGATCATTACCATAGACAGCCGCTTTCCGGGCCTCTACGTCAAAGACGTGGTGACAGACTACCAAGAGGCGTTGGCGCACAGTTTCAGCAGCGTCGGCTTGGGCACATTGGGAGCGGGGGCATTGTTTTCAGAGCGAGACATAAGTTCACTCCTGGTTCACCCCGCGTTCCAAGGGTTGCGGTTGGGGCAAACATCGGTCGTGGACGGAGTTCCCTGTGACAGCGTGATGATTGAAATTGACAACGGACGCGGGAACAACACGATCACGCTCTACATTGGACAGAAAGATCATCTCATGAGACGGTTGACACTGACCCACGTTCAGGGCGCTCAGACAACCACCGTGACTGAGAAGCATACCCGGATACGAGCCAGCAATGACGCACGCCCCCCGTTTCTGTTCCCGCCGTCCTACTTCCTGTATGCCCCGCCGCGCGGATACCGCTCGGTCAAATTCTTTCCCTCTCCCGTTGCTCCCGCCCGTCCGGCGGTCACTCCTCCGGTGACTTCTGAAAGGGTTCATGGGGCCGCCAAATGATTGCCAGCAATCCGTACTGAATGCCATTAGCGACAGACTGAGCAGGGAGGGGACGTCACCCCGTATGCTTGTCCACCGTCATCACCCCCTGCCTTTCCCAGTTGGGCAGTGGCCGACGAAGGCGCTGGCTTATCCAGGCATCCGCCTACGACGCTAACGAGATGGAGGCAAAGAAATGGCCTTGTCACACCGAAACCCAGCGAAAATCAGGTCCCCACGGTTAATCATCGGGGGGTTGGGCTTGATCTTGGGGCTGTTGTCTTGTGGAAATCTCGCTTTCGCGCAGCAGTCACATTCGTACAAACCTGCTGGCGGTTATGTTCCTGACGCTAAGACCGCCATCCGCATCGCAGTCGCCGTTTGGTCACCCATTTACGGAGAGCAGGAGATACAGGGGGAGAGACCATTCCATGCCAGCCTGAAGCGGGGCGTTTGGACTGTGACTGGTTCTATGCCATCGAAACCAGGCGTGATAATACACGGGGGTGTCGCACTCGCGAGAATAGCAAAGGCAGACGGGCGAATACTCCAGATCATCCACGGTAAATAGCAGGTAGGGCTAGTCCTATCCCCCAGGGCGTTACCCCGTATACTTGTCCACCGTCATCACTGCGAACTCCTCGCCCACCTGCCGGGTTGCCAAAGCTGTGTGCAGGGCGCGGGCGGTGTCCAGCGACGTCAGGCAGGGGATGGAGTGCTCGACCGAGGCGCGGCGGATCTGCGAGGCCTCTTTCTCGATCTGTTTGTCTTCGGAGACGGTGTTGATCAGCAGCGCGATCCGTCCGCCCCGGATCAGGTCCAGGAGGTTCGGCGTCCCCTCGCTGATCTTCAAGGCCGACGTCACTTCCAGCCCGTGCGACTCCAGAAAGCGGGCCGTGCCGGACGTGGCGTAGAGCCGGAAGCCCAGGGCGGCGAAGTCTTGGATGATCGGCAGGGCCTCAGCCTTGTCGCCGTCGGCCAGTGTCACCAAAAGCGCCGCGCCCTTGCCGCTCAGGGGGACATCAATGCCGCTCGCCACCATGGCTTTGTACAGGGCGCGGGAGAAGTCGGTATCAATGCCTAAGACTTCGCCCGTGGACTTCATCTCGGGGCCGAGGTTGATGTCCACGTCGGTCAGCTTGGCGAACGAGAACACGGGAGCCTTGACGGCGATGTTCGGCTGGTCCGGGTGCAGGCCGTTCGCGTAGCCCTGCTCGGCCAGTGTCCGGCCCAGGCACGCCCAGGTCGCGGCCTTGACCATGGGGATGCCGGTGATCTTGCTCAGGTAGGGCACCGTCCGCGAGGCGCGCGGGTTCACCTCAATCACATACGCCTGGCCGTGCTCGATGACGAACTGGATGTTCATCAGGCCGACGACGTGCAGGGCGTCAGACAGCCGCGTCGCGTAGGACACCATCTGGCCGATGGTCTCCCGCCCGATGCTCTGCGGCGGGTAGACCGCCATCGAGTCGCCCGAGTGGACCCCGGCCCGCTCGATGTGCTCCATGATGCCCGGCAGCAGGCAGCCGCCTCGCCCGTCGGCAATCACGTCCACCTCAGCCTCCTGCCCGACGATGTAGCGGTCTACGAGAATGGGTGCACCGTCCGAAACGTCGGCGGCGTAGCGCATGTACTCGACCAGGTCAGTGGGGTTGTAGACGATCTCCATCGCCCGCCCGCCCAGCACATAGGAGGGCCGGACCAGCACGGGGTAGCCGATCTCTGAGGCGACCTCAACGGCAGCTTCTCCCGATGTCACCGCCCGACCCGGCGGCTTGGGGATGTCCAGCGCGCGCAGCAGGCTCTCGAAGCGGTCCCGGTCCTCGGCCAGGTCGATGCTGTCGAACGACGAGCCTAGAATCGGCACGCCCGCGTCCATCAGCGGCTTCGCCAGGTTGATCGCCGTCTGCCCCCCGAACTGCACGATGACGCCTTCGACCGGCGACTCGCGCTCGATCACGTGCAGCACGTCCTCGGGCGTCAGCGGCTCGAAGTACAGCCGGTCGGCGGTATCAAAATCCGTCGAGACCGTTTCGGGGTTGTTGTTGATGATAACGGCCTCGTACCCCGCCTCGCGCAAGGCGCGGACGCAGTGGACGCTGGCGTAGTCGAACTCAATGCCCTGGCCGATCCGAATAGGGCCACTGCCCAGCACGACGACTTTTTTCTTAGGCTCACTCATGGTTGTTCTTTCGTCGGCGGCAGCAGATCGGCGACGGCAACAGGCTTGTCCGGCGCGTTCAGCGGCGCGACGCTTTCGCCGGGCAGGTAGGTCGCGATGTCGGCGTAAAGCCCTTCGGGGGACGGCTGGCGGCTGACTTCGAGGCGCTGATTGACGAGGTTCACGATCCAATATTCTTTGACCCCGGCGCGTGCGTAGTCTATGCGCTTTGGGCCTCTGTCTTTGCTCAAGGTGCTATCGGAGATTTCGACGAGCAGAACAATGTCAGAGACGACCGGATGGTGCTCCGCGTAATCGTCCACGGTGCCAGGAACGACCAGGATGTCCGGCTCCGGCTCACTCCCGTTCGGGAGGGCGAAAGGCCCCTGTGGGCGCACTTCATGGCCCGCACCGAACAGCTCTTCCAGGGCCTCCGTCGTGCGTCGTAGAGCCGTGAAGTGCGGCGTTTTCTGCGGCGGCAATGTCCATATCCTCCCATCCAGAAGCTCAACGCGCTCATCGTCAAAGAAGCCCATCTCTCCTAGCTTGTAATATTCCTCGCGTGTCCACCGCCGGGCGTCCGGCTCTTCCGGGTGCCATATGAGGCCCGCGAGCAGCTCCACGCGCTCCTCGCCGAAGAAGCCAGATTGTTTCAGGCGGTGGTATTCATCCACATTCCAGCGCCGCAGGCCGTTCCGCTCTTCTGTTTGTGACTGTGCCTCAAACCCAGCCCCGCGCTCCAATGTCGTTTGCATTAGTTAGTCTTTCAATAAGCCGTCAATGCCGCTTTGACGCTGGTAATTTCGCCGCAGCATCCCCGTCACAGGTTTCATTCCCGCGCTCTCATAAAACGGCAGGAGTGCTTGGTCACAGAGCAGGTCTACCGCGTAGAATTTGTCTAGGCGCATCAACATTCGGCGCATCAGTTCTTGACCGATGCCTTGTCCTTGATACGGCGGAAGCACTTCCAGCAGCGGGATGAAGGCCGTCAAGACACCGTCCGTGATTGCCGAAACAAAGCCGATGACTCGGTCGGTCTTCTGATCTAAAGCGATCACGACTTCCGCGCTGTTCCGAAGAAGTTTTAGATGCGTTTCTGCCGCCGGCGGATCAGGCCAGCCGACGAAAAACCCCTGAAGCTGCTCAGGATTCAGATCATCGGCGCTGAGAAGGTAAGTGACCTCAATGCCCATCATACCTGCACTGTGCCCGAAACGGCCCGCCGCCGCTGTTCCAGGTGGACGCTGAGGACGGCGATGTCGGCGGGGGTAACGCCGGGGACGCGGGAGGCCTGGCCCAAGGACACGGGGCGCAGATGGGAGAGTCGGTCGCGGCCTTCGTTGGAGAGCGCGCGGATGGCCGTGAAGTCGAACAGCGGGGGGATGCGGACGTCCTCGCGCCGGGCCGCCGACGCCACCTGCTCGGACTGGCGGCGCAGATAGCCCTCGTATTTGCAGCGAATCTCGACCTGCTCGGCCACGGCGCGGGCGGGCGGGCCGCCGGGGGCGGGCGCGAACCGGGACAGGTTGGCGTAGCCCACGCCGGTCCGGCGCAGCAGGTCGGCCAGCGGGACGCGCTGCGCGACCGGGGCTAGGCCGGACTCTTGAAGCCGCGCGTTGTCCGCGCCGCTGACAGTCACGGTTTCGAGGCGCAGGCCCTCGGCGTCGATGGCGTCGCGCTTCCGGGTAAACCGCGCCCAGGCGTCATCGGAGACCAAACCCACCGCGCGGCCCTTTGGGGTGAGGCGCAGGTCGGCGTTGTCCGAGCGCAGCAGCAGGCGGTACTCTGCCCGCGATGTCAGCAGCCGGTACGGCTCGTCCGCGCCCTTGGTCACCAGGTCATCCACCATCACCCCCAAGTACGCCTCGGCGCGGCCCAAAGTGAAGGCGGGTCGCCCGGACGCATACAGGGCGGCGTTCGCGCCCGCCAGCAGGCCCTGCCCGGCGGCCTCTTCATAGCCCGACGTGCCGTTGATCTGGCCCGCCAGGAACAGGCCGGGCAGGCGCTTGGTCATCAGCGCATGGGTCAGCTCGGTCGGCGGCACGGCGTCGTATTGGACGGCGTAGCCGGCCACGAGCATGACACACTCTTGCAGGCCGGGGATGGTATGGAGGAATTCGAGCTGGACATCGGCGGGGAGCGACGTGCTGGTGCCCTGGACGTAGAGCGAGTCGGTGTCCCAGCCTTCCTGCTCCAAGAAAACCTGGTGGCTGTCGCGGGCCTTGAAGCGGACGATCTTATCTTCGATGGACGGGCAGTAGCGCGGCCCCAGGCCCTCGATGTGCCCGCCGTACATCGCCGAGCGGTGCAGGTTGGCCTCGATGACGGCCTGCGTCCGGGCATTGGTGTGGGTCAGCCACGCGGGCAGCAGGTCCCGCCCGACGACTTGGCGGACGGTCTCGTGGGCGAACGAGAACGGCGGCGTGTCCGGCTCCGATTCGAGGGCGACCGTCTGCGAGAAGTCCACGCTCTTCTTGTCGATGCGCGGCGTCGTGCCGGTCTTCAGGCGGACCGTGGGGAAGCCCAGCGCGCGCAGGTCGTCGGACAGCCGGGCGGCGGGGGCCTCGCCGATCCGCCCGCCCGCCGTGCGCTCGCTGCCCCGGTGCATCTCGCCCCGCAGGAACGTCCCCGTCGTGACCACGACCGACCGCGCCCGGCACTCCTCGCCGCCCGCCAGCCGGACGCCGACGATAGCCCCACTCTCGGCGATCAACCCCTCGACCGTCCCCTCGCGCAGCGTGATGTTCCGCACCGACTCCAGCGTCTCGCGCATCAGTTGACTATACAGGGCCTTGTCGCACTGCGCGCGGACGGCCTGCACGGCGGGGCCTTTGCCCGTGTTCAGCATCCGCACGTGGGTCATCGCCCGGTCCGCGACCACGCCCATCGCGCCGCCCAGGGCATCGATCTCGCGCACCAGATGACCCTTGGCCGGGCCGCCGACCGAGCAGTTGCAGGGCATCAGCGCCACCTTGTCCAGCGCCAGCGTCAGGCACAGCGTCCGCGCCCCCAGTCGTGCGGATGCCAGGGCCGCCTCCGCCCCCGCATGGCCCGCGCCGATGATGATCACGTCAAAGTCGTTCTGCATAGTGTGTCCCGCCGCCGTCTCTTTTCGCGACAAGAAATTATAGCACATCAGCCGTCGCGGCGGGGGGCGAAGCCTGCCGGCGCTCGTAGTTCCGGCGCAGCAGGGCGACGGCACCGGGGGCGTCCGCCTCTGAATGGATGTAGAAGCTGACCCAGCCGGAGCGGGGAAAGATGTGGTGGGGCCGCGCCCGGCCTGCCCCGACCATCTCGTCCCGCAGCGCCTTGGTGAAGGGGATGTCCAGCAGGCCGTTGCCGTGCAGGTGGCCGACCTCGCGGCGGCTTTGGCCTACTGTCAGCGTGAACTCGGTCCCGCCGAAGCGGTGGACGCCGACGGTGACGCCGGGCCACGACAGCGCGGCGGCCTCGATCCGGTGCAGGGCCAGCAGCCGCCGGGGGTGGAACTGGGCCGTCCAGCCCAGCAGCAGGGCGTCGAACAGGGCGGGGAGGCCGGGGACGGCGCGCAGGGACGGCAGGCGGAGGGCGAGCCAGGCGAGCATGTCACACGCCCCGCTTGTTCTGAGGAGTCTCGCTGAGTGCCTTGATGTGGTCCATGACCCGCAGATGCACCTGCCGGGCGATGGCCCGTGCCCACAGATCGTAGTACCAAGACGGGTAGACGTACAGCTCGTACCAGGACGTGCCGACCAGCGTTGTTGTGCCGTCATGGTTGTCTTGCAGCACGAACTGGCCGCGCCGGACGCGGGCGTGGCCCAAAATCTCGGGGTCGCGGGGCTGGGCCGTCACGTCGAAAGTCAGCCGCCGCCCCGGCTCCCACTGGGTGATGCGCTCCTCGAAGACTTTATTGGTGCTGAAGACGCACCGGCGCGCGGCCCCGACGCCCTGGCCGGAGACGGTGGATCGAACGGGGTAGGGGAGGCCCAGCCGAAAGAGCCAGAAGTCCGGCGGGTCGGGGATCAACGGGACGGCGGCCAGATGCGTCCAGACCTGGGCCGGCGGCGCGTGAATCAGGACGCGGTCGGTGACGGCGCTGTCGTAGTGGTGGGGCGCGCAGGCGTCAAACGCCAGCACGGCCAGCGCGAGCGGGACCAGGGACAGATTGACGCGATTGTCGAAGCGCCCGAACAGCCATCTTCCGCCGAGCGCCCCCAGGAACGTGAAGCACAGCAGCAGCGGCGAGACGATGACCAGGCAGATCACGCCCTCGCGCATGAAGACGCCCGCCACCACCAGCCCCAGCGCGGTGGTCAGCAGCGAATATAGGAAATACTCGACCGTGGTCAGGCCCAGGTCTTTCCAGAAGAACGCCCCGATCAGGCCCATGACGACCGGGACCAGCAAAAAGTCCGAGGAGATGAGGACGCCGGCCGCCGCATTGTTGATGGCGTTCAGCCAGAACCCCAGCCCGATCAAGCCCGCCGCCGCAGCGCAGGACGACCCCAGCCCCCAGGCGATCATTGCCTGCCGCCGCCGGGCGTCCGGGGCAGGGCCGCGCCGGTCCACGGCGGACGGCACCCAGGCCTGGCTTTCGACCACAGCCGTGCGGCAGAACGGGCAGATGATCGTGCCCGTCGGGATCGGCTGCCCGCAGTGCGGACACGGCATCTCGGTTTCCATGCCCCATTGTAGCAGACCGCCGCCCCTTTGGATCACCCGCTGGGCTACATCTTCAGCGCGCCGCCGTTGGCCCCCACGGCGAAGCGGAAGGCGTCGTCATCCAGGGCAAGGCCGAAGCCGGGGGCGTCCGGCACGACGACCTGGCCGTCTTCAATCGCATAGCGGGTCGCATCGAGGCCGGGCGTCGTCGCCTCGTCCCACTCGGCATAGGTGAATCCACGGATGGCGGCGGCGAGGTGGCAGGCGGCGTAGTTGCCGAAGTGGCCGCCGTAGTGGTGCGGGGCGGAGCGGACGCCCCATTCGTCGAGGCGCTTGCCCAGGTGCAGCCATCGGGTGAAGCCGTGGCCGAAAATGTCGTACTGGATCACGTCGATCCGGCCCGCGCGCGCCCAGTCCAGCAGCCACGGTGAGGCGTCGCCCTCGCCGTCGGCGATCAGCGTCGTCAGCCCCTGCGCCGTCAGCCATTCCTTGAGGTCCTGGTACAAGACGGGGTCTTCGTGGAACGCCTCCTCCAGCCAGAAGATGCCGCAGTCCGCCGTCTCCTGGAGGACGCGCTTGGCGAGGTTCAGGGTGTAGCCGTTGTTGGCGTCCAACATCAGCGGGCCGTCCGGCCCGACTTCGGCCCGCACGGCCCGGACGACGGCGACATCGCGCGCGGTGCCTTCTTCGGGCGGGATGTGCCGCGCGCCGCGCCCGACCTTGATCTTGAAGGCGCGATGGCCCTGCGCGTGGCCGTCGCGGGCCTCCTGGGCGATGAGCGCGGCGGCGGCTTCCAGGGCGTCCAGGTGCAGGTCATCGAAATACAGCGACGTGTCATAGCAGGGGACACGCAGCGTGTCCGGCGGCGAGACGCCTGTAACCGCCGCCGCCAGCCGGTAGACGGGCTGCCCTGCCCGCTGTCCGGCGAGGTCCCACAGCGGATACTCCGCGACTTGCCCCTGTGCCGTCACACCGTCCACAGGCGAGAACAACGTGTCCAGGCGCGCACCGAGCAGAGATGCCAGCGCCTCGGCTCCCGCGTGACACGCCCCAAATCCCGTCGCACCGTCCTCCGCCGTCAGGCGCACGAGGGGCAGGTGGACGGTATCGCCGTGTACGCCAAGCCGGGCATTGGCCCCGGCGGCGCGCGGCCTTTTCCCTTCCAGTCGACCCCATTCGATGCCGATGATCCGCGGGTTGTCCATGACGTTTGCCCTTGGCCGGACCTTACTCAGCGCCGTCACCGAGCCATTCCAGCGTCTGCTGCCGGTGGTAGCCGTCGTGGGCGGCGATGAGAACCGCCTGGGCTTCCAGCGTGATCGGGCTGATCTCAGTGTGGCTGCCGACCCTCTGCCACTGGTCGGGCGCGAGTGCGCGCAGGAACGAGACGATAGCCGTCCGGCCCGCCTTGTAGCGGGCGAGACACTCGGACGGGTCGGCGTGGGCGTAGTCGTGGTCCAGGGCGACCTGGCCCTCGTCCAGCCCTTGCAGGACGCCGTCTTCTTCGTCGCGGGTCGTCGTCAGGCGGCGGAGGAAGACGGCCTCCCAGTCGGCCAGGTGGGCCAGCACCTCGCGCAGCGTGAACCGTGCCGGGTCCGGACGGGCGTCGTAGGCGGCGGGGTCGGTGATGTCTCGGAGCATCCGCGCCAGCACGTCCGGTGCCGAGTCGAGGTCGAGGAGCAGGTAGGTGTAGAGGCGCAGCGGCAGCATGACTCGTGTTCTCCTGGGTGACATGGGTTGATCAGGCGGCGTGGGGCGGCAGGCCTTTGTAGCGGCTGACGTAGGCCGTCTCCACTTGGAGAGAAAAACGCTCTACGCGCAGCGGGGATGTTTGGGCGGGGATGTCGGAGAGGATGCTGCCGTCGGCAGGGTCCCAGACGACCAGCGAGATGGCCTCGGCCAGATAATCGGCGTCGTCTACCCGTTGACGATGTGCAAGGCGCTCCAAAGTCTCGATCATTGCTGATCTCTGCGGCTCCCCGAGACAGGGCTTCGGCAGGGCGATCAAAAAGGCGACGACGGCATGGGGGAAGCGGCTGTGGACCGTGGTGGCCTCGGTCGCCAGGTCGTTGATCATGTTCTGCCAGTTCTTGCCGACGCTCTTGGCGTCGTTGAGCGTCTTGCTGTCGTAGGCGAAGCGGACTCCATCGGGGCGGTAGCCCACGTCGAAGTTCTGCGGGCGGACGCCGCCGATGATCCGAACCGGGCCGACCTCCACACAGTCAGGCAGGGCAGGCGTCAGTGAGCTGCCGTTCGGCGTCGTGACCGGGATGTCTCCCAGTAGGACCGCCAGAGCGGTGCCGACGGCCATGTTGAAGACCCTGCCTAGGTCGCCCGAGGACTGAGGTGGCGTCCGGCTGAGGCTGCCGCCGTTGGCAGTCCAAGTCACTCCGAAGGGTTCCAGCGCCGCCTGGGAGATGGCGAGCGGGGGCATCGTGACGAGTTTCGCCATCAGGTGCCCCCCTTGCTGCCTGCGGCCTTGACTTTGCGCCCCATCCGCCGCCCGGAGAGCTTGCGCCACGCCTGGCGCAGTGTCCCGATCTCGCCCTTGTCCAGCCCCATCTTTTCTTGCAGAAGCTCCCGGTCGGTGATGTTCAGGATCGCGTCGATCTGGCCGGCCCGCTCCAGCCGGTCGATCTCCCGAAAGTCCAGCGCCGCGTCCTCGAAGAACGGCACGGGTATCTGCTCGGCCTCGTTCGGCTCCAGCTCCAGAACGCCGCCGCCGTAGCTGCGGCCCAGGACTTCGGCAAAAGCGAACGTCATCGAGTTCAGGAAGGCAAGGCTGAGTGGTCCTGCGTGTTCCGGGTGGTGGCAGCAGACACGGTGAATCGTATCGGTGGACGTGGCCTGGGTCTGGTTCTCCACGATCTTAGGGTAGCCGTGTATCTGCCGGAACAGGAACGCGTGGGGCGGCCACAGCGTCGGCACGACAAACCAGAGCTTGCGGTTGCGGCACTTGAACCCCGTGTGCGCCTCCAGCGTTTCGCCGTGCCGGACGTATGCCTGGGCGGCTTCCGGCAGTTGATCGAAAGGCACAGCGGGAAGATTCAGAAGATGGCATAGGACTTCGGCCCGCCGGTCGGCCTGCCAGTCCTCTTCGGAATACGACAGTCCCGGAAGCTGCGCCGTCCGCCCAACGAGCGGCAGGGTCAGGCCCTCCAGCCCGCGCCCCCGCACCTGCGACTCGGGCAGGACGAAGAACGGGTTCCGTCCCGTCACGACGCCGACGTCCACGCACCCGACCTGGCCCAGCCGCGTCAGGTGCGGGTGCTCGCCCAAAGCGCGCAGCAGGCCGATCTCGCGTTCCTCTAGATAATACTGCGTCCACTTCTCCGTGCCGTGGTCGATGGCCTTCAGGTGACGCCGCGCGCGAAGCCGAACCTCATATCCAGCCAGATCATCGGCATCGCCCAATTCGACGACATCAATGCCGCTCTCGATCTCCGGGTCTTTCTCGGCCAGCAGCAGCACCACCTCCTGCTGGATGCCCGCGAACACCAGTCGGCGGAAGGTGACGATGGTGAGCGCGCCGAAGTGCCGCGCCAGGAACGCCCGCGTCTGCTCGGCATACTTGACTTGCAGCAGTTCGGCGGGAACGACCATCGCCAGTCGTCCATTGGGATTCAGTCGCAGGCTGGCCGCGACCAGGAAAGCCACCCAGGAGTTCGTGAGCTTGGTCGGCGTCAGTCCCGCCGTCCGCATCAGCCGGAAGGCCCGCTCGCGCTGGTCCTCGGGGAACGTGTGATAGCGCAGGAAGGGGGGGTTGCCGATCACCACGTCGCACCGCGCGCCGACCAGCCCCCAGGCTTGGTCGCCGTGCGCGAAGAAGTCCGAGACGGTCACGCCGCCGGGAGGGATGCCCAGGCCATCCAGGCGCGCGCGCGCCAAGGCAGCCTCGGACTCGTACAGCTCCGTGGCCTGGAGCCGCCGCCCGACATCGCCGGGGGCTGCGCCCAGCGCCAGAAGCCGCCGGGCGGCGGCTTCGAGCAGTTCCCCATCGCCGCAGCTCGGTTCTAACACCTCATCGGCGGGCGACTGGATTGCCCATCCCGCAAGGAACCGCGCAATGGCAGGCGGGGTGTAGTAGCCGCCGCGCAGCTTTTGGTTTGCGGCGTCCGCTTGAAGGACCGTGGTCATAGGGGTCTGTTTCTCTTCCGTGATTATAGCCTCTTCTGCGGGGTTTTCAGACTTCGCCGCAGAGGGAGACGTCGAGGCCCAGGGCCTGCATGGCGGCGGCTTTGGCGTACAGCGCGTGGCGGGCCGCCTCGTCGTCGGGGGCGTAGGCGACCTGGATGTGGTTGGCCTTATGGCGGGCCATCATCTGGTCGCGCGAGATGCCGCGCAGGACGGCGTGCATGATCGGCCACTGGGGCGTGGTCAGGTCCCAGCGGTCCTGTGTCTCGGCCTGTGGGAGTGTGACCGCGTCGGCCAGGCCGGTGTCGAACTTGAGGTGCCCGTCCTCGACGAAGACGCGGCTCCAGACGAGGACGCCGGGGCGGCTGACGCCCTTGATCGTGCCGCCACCTGCGGGGAAGTACATGGGCGGCTGGCGCTCACTGGTCGCGCCTCGGTAGCCATCGGCGAAGTGGGCGGGCGGCACGGCCCCCGAGATCTCGAAGACCCAGACGTACTCGTCGCGCCCCTCGCCTCTGTAGCGCCGGCCCCAGCGCAGGTCGTGCAGAGTGGTCTCGGGCGCATACCCCATCCCTGTCCAGAGCCGGTGAGTCACCAGGGCGTCCAGGCCCGCGCACTCGTCTACCTCGTTGAAGTGGGGCAGGGCCGCCCCGGCGTATAGCTCGGCACCCGTTTCCTCATCAGCGACGGGCGGGCGATCCGTGTTGTTAAGCAGGCCTTCGACCAGATCCGAGGCGGGGGCTAAATCTTTCAATCCCTGCTGGTACTGGATGCCGATGGCAGCGCAGCCGAACTCGCCGGCGATCCGCACGGCGGCGATGTACATCTTGCATTGGCCCAGCACTTGCGGGACGGTCAGGTCGGTCGCCTCGTCCGGCCCCAGTTGGAACGTCATGCCCCGTTCTAACAGCCATTGGTAGGCAGCGCGGGCGGCGCCGTCCGAGACGGTGCCCATCTTGGCGAACAGCGCCGATTGGCTCAGGCGCTCCTTGAAGACGCCCAGGGGGGCGAGCAGCTCGTCGGGGATGATGGCGTTGTACATGCCCATGCAGCCCTCGTCGAAGACGCCTAAAATGGCCTTGTCGCGCCGCAGCGCAGCGGCGAACTCCGACCCGATTTGGGCGGCCTCGGTGGGGACATCGGCGAGGGGCCGGACGTGGCTCGTGTCGTGCGTGACCGTACCCCCGGCCAGCCACTCGGCGAGGCCACGGGTGAAAAAGTCGTCGGTGAAGTCCTCGCTCCACAGCGAACTGTAGGCGACGCCGGCCTTGGTCAGCGAGCCGTTAAGGTTCAGCATCCCGACCAGGCCCGGCCAGGCCCCGCTCCAGTTGGCGACCGTGAGGATCGGCCCCCGGTGCGTGATCAGTCCGGGCAGGACGTGATGGGAATACTGCCAGACGGCCTCGGCGACGACCAGCGGCGCGTCGGGGTCGATGGTGCGGAAGACCTCCATGCCGCGCTTCTGGCTGTCTAGAAAGCCGTGCTGTTTGACGGGGTCGAATGCGTGCCCGCGCGTGACCGACGCGCCCTGCCGCTCGAAAGCGGCCACGAACTGCTTCTCCATCGCGGCCTGCGCCGGCTCGCACTTCTGGTTCGCCGACAGCCGCAGGTCGCCGCTGGCGACTAAAACGATTGGTTTCATGGGGCCAGTATAACAGAGGAAGCCACGCGGGCGCAAGGCATGGTCTGCCTCAGCGCAGCGGCGTCAGCAGGAACGCCCGCTCCTGGCCGTTGTGCTCGCCGTCGCCGACGATCTGGCCCCGGTCGTTGATGCCGCGCGCCTCGGCCAGCGTCCAGCCCGAGTCGGGGGGGATGAGATCGTTGAGATCGGCCATGCGGCCCGCGCGCCATACGAACGCGCGTCTGGTGTAGTGTGTGCGGAACAGCCGCCGCAGCGGGTTCGACTCCCGCAGGCGCATCCCGAGGGCCTCGCCCGCCGCGCTGGGACTAAAGTCGGCGGAGCCGACCACCTCGCCCCGCCCGTTCAGCGCGGACGCCCCACTGCCCGCTGCCCCCGGCAGTGTGCCCAGGTCGGTCGCCGCGCCGCCGCTCCAGAGGACGGCGCGTACGCTCTGTTCCGTGTTGAACGTGCCGGCCAGGAGCCAAGCCGTGCCTGCGACCTGGCCCTGGTCGTTCAGGGCGTTTGCATACCGCCACCGTGCGCCCGTCGGCAGGGCTAGAGCGGTCCACCTGCCGGTTTGGGTGTCGTACAGGAAGGGTTGGGAGTGCCGCCTGCGGGAGGCGTTCACGGACACCCGCTCGATCACCTGCCCGGCGCCGTTGATGCCGCTCGCGTCCACCTCCGTGTAGCCCGGCGGGGGCGGCAACAGCGTCATATGCCCGCCGCTGAACAAAAAGGCGTGGGCCGGCGGCTGCTTGCCCGTCCCGTCCCGCACTGCCGCCGCGCCGCCCACAACCTGCCCCCGATTGTTCAGGCCGGCTGCGAACGTCTCCAGCAGGCCCGGCAGTGTTCCCAGGTCCTGCTGCGTGCCCGCAGCCCACAGGCAGGCATGGCCGGCCTTCGGAGAGGCAGAAAATCGACCGGCCACCTGCCCCCGGTCGTTGATCGCCAGTGCCCCCCGCCAGGTTCTCTCCAGAGCCGTGCCCAGGCGGGCCATCCGACCACTCCGGTAGAGAAAGACATGGAAGACGGCGGGAGCACCGGACGTCCCCCCGGCGGCGCTGGAAAGCCCGACCACGTCCCCGGCGCTGTTGATCGCCGAGGCGTCGCTGTCCGTGTCTCCCGGCAGGACGCCTAGGTCGGTGACGCTGTAGCGTGGCGGGGTGGGGCGGCTCATCCACAGGGTGAGGGCGACGGTGCCGAGGGCCAGGATGGCGAAGAGGGCAAGAAAGCGGGTGCGGCGCGGGCGGGGCATGGAGGGGAACCTTCCGTCAGGGGGCGTTACGACTCCTAACGGAAGGCGCGGGCGAAAGGGTTCGCGGGGATCAGAAGATTCAGAAGGTGAACGTTGCCAGGCCGACGGAGACGCCCGCGCTGCCGACGACGATCAGCGTCTTGTCGCCCCGGTTCAGGCGGCCTTCCTGCTGGGCCAAGCTCATGCCCAGGGGCACCGAGGCTGAGACGCAGTTGCCGTAGCGGGGGTGGATGCTGTAGTAGACACCTTTCTGCAGGCCGATGTGCTTGACCAGGACCTCGCTGGCCTTCTGGCTGGCCTCGTGGCCGAAGGCGATGTCGTAGCAGCGGTCCGAGAAGTGCGGGTCGCGCCCGTAGACCTCGGCGATCTTCTTGACCGTGGTGACGACCAGCTCACGCGAGAGCGAGAAGAACTGCGACGTGGCGTGGCGCGGGTCCGGGTCGCCCGGCGAGAAGTCGGCGATGTTGGCGAGCGGGATCATGCACAGCTTGTAGTGCTCGCCGAAGTTCTGGAACTTGAAGTAAAAGTCGTCGTCGGGCTGGGCGTCGGTGATGATGGTCGCCGTGGCCGCCTCGCCGATGGTGAACTGGGCGACCCGGTGCTTCAGATCGGCGCTGTCCTTGATCTCCGACGCCCAGAAGCTGCGGACCAGGCTGCTCTCGCAGTTGACGATCATGCCCGTCTTGTACGTCCCGTTCTGGATCAGGCTGCGAGCGACCTGCATGGCGCGCAGCCAGCTCGCGCAGGCGTCCAGCATGTCAAAGCAGGTCGCGTTCGGCATGCCCAGCTCGGACTGCACGACGTTCGCCGTGGCCGGCTCCAGCCAGCCGCGCGCGACGCCGGTGTAGATCAAAAAATCCACGTCGCCCGGTGCCATCGCGGCGTCGGCCAGCGCCCGCCGGCCCGCGTCCAGCACCAGGTCGAGCGCCTTCTCGCCGGGCGCGAGCTTGTAGCGCACCTCGGTCCCCGCCGTCGCCAAGGTCGCCCGCACCTGCGTCTCCAGCAGGGCCATCTGCACCCGGCCCACGCGGTCCCGGCTCTCGTGGCGGAACGTCTCTAGAATATCGTCGTTGGTGACTTTATGCGTGGGAACGGCGTGCTGGATCGTTCGGATATGCATGGACGGACGGGTTCCTTAAGGGGCGCGGGTGGCGCTTACGTTTTCTCTTAGCATACCCCATAGGCGTGCGGAATCGGGCAAGGCGACGCGCCCCTAGTGCCGCGCGCGTCGGACCACGAACGCCAGTGTCAGCGCGGCCAGGCCCCCGAACAGCGCGGGCGCGGCCCAGGCCGCGTGGGCGCGCACGGGCGGCAGGGCGAAGACGGCGGCCCAGAGCAGCACGAGCAGGGCGAACGCCCAGTCGTCCACGAACAGCCCGATCAGCTCCCCCCAGGCCGTGCGTAAGTGCTTCATGCTGATCTCCCCCGCCGCGCCGAACGGGCCAGCGCGACGCCCGCCGCCGCCGTCAGGGCGTAGCCCGCCGACAGGGCCAGCGGCACCCAGGCATCGCCCAGCGGCCATTCCAGGCGCAGCCCCTCGCCCACCAAGAGCGTCCCGAAGGCGGAGACCAAGACGCCCACGGCCAGCTTCAGGGCGTTCTCCGGGATCGCCGTCAGCGGGCGGCGGGCGACCATTCCCAGCCCGATGACCAGGACGGCGGCCAGGGCCGCGCCGAGCGAGGCGGGCACAATCTGGCGGCTGGCCGCGCCCATCGAGATGACCAAAAAGATGACCTCGATGCCCTCGATGAACACGCCGTTGAAGGCGGCCAGGGCCGCGCCGGTGTCGAACCCCTCACGGCGCGCGACGTGCCCCAAAGACTCTTCCTGTTCTTTGTACTCGTCGTCCTCGTTCCGCAAGGCGATGACGCCCGCCGCGCGTAAGATCGCCTTGACCAGCCAGCGCAGCCCGAACAAGAGCAGCAGCAGGCCGACGACGAGATGGAACAGGTGCGCGTTGACGTGGGCGAGCGACGGCCCGAACGCGCCCACCAGGATCGCCAGCAGGACGGTCGCCGCCGCCGCGCCCCACAGCGCGGGCCGCCACCCGCGCACGGCCCCCACGGCGAGCACGATGGTCAGCGCCTCGACGAACTCAACCATCGACGCCAGAAACGCGGCCAGAACCGTGGGCCAGGAAAAGGTCATCATGGGGCCGTTGTACCCGATCCCGGCAGCGAGCGCAGGGTGATCAAGTCCAGCGGTCCGACGCGGGGGACCGTAAGAGCACCATCATGCATGAGCAGCGTACCGCCCACCACATCGTTGACGCCGCTGTTGCTGCGGCGGACAGCGAAGCGCAGGACGCCGGCACGTGCCAGCTCGGGGACGCGAATCGCGACCGCGAAGGTCCGTGCGGCGTAGCCGCTGTTGTGCTGGGCAAAGTCTTTCTCGTCGTCGGCATCCCGGAAGCTGGAAGAGGTGTAGTTGCTCAGGCCGATGCCCCAGGTCCCATCCGGGTTCCGGGCCGCCGCCACCGTCAGCCGAGGCTTTTTGCCGTAGGTATAGGTCATGTCGCCGTCCGACGTGCTTTGCGACCGGCGGAAGACCGCACCGACATCGAACGTATCGGAAAGCTGCTTGTAGTAGTAATACTTCTGAAAGACGGTGATCCCGAACGGCGTATTGGAGGCTGTATTGGCCGGGGTGTAGGCCAGTACGCGCGTGGCGTTGTCGTTCGGGTCCGGGACCTCGAACCCAACGAAATGGATCCAGTGCGTGACGCGGTGGTTCATGTCGCTCAGAAAGCGCGACGCGAGCGACGCGGCCCGCTGGGCGTCGCCGGGGGCTTCGGGGCCGTTGTCGCTGGCCTCGGTCATCCAATAGGCCTTCCCGGTGCCCGCGATGCGGCCCGCGATCCGCTCGGTCGCCGCCATGTTGTACGAATGGGATGCGATCCCCGCGAGCGCCCTCCAGGCGGCTGGGTCGGCTTTGAGCGCGTCGATCTGCGCCTCCAGGGTGCCGTCCGCGCTGGCGTTCTCCGGCGCGATGATCTGGACACGGGCCAGGCCGCGCGCGTCCAAGTCGGCCCGCAGGCGCTTGACCGCCTGGACGATCTGGGCGGGCGTGAACCGGAACGTGTCGTTCGGCTCGTTGTGGATGCCGGTGACGTCGATACGAACGCCGGTCTGTACGCCCAGGCGGGCGATGAAGTCCGCGACCAGGTCCGCGTAGGCGTCCACCTGGGACTGCCTGAGCGCCATGCCGGTCTGCGCGCTGCCGTCGGGCCGCTTTTCGGCCATGTAGGCGGGGAGGTGGTCGGGGGCCAGAAGCAGGGTCGTGACGCCGCTGCGGCGCGCGTCGGCGATCAGCCCCGAATCGACGTAGCAGCCGCGGAACTGCGCCAGGTCGTGCGCGCCCGGCGTGGGCGCGTACTGGTCAGTGTTCAGCCACAGGCGCAGGGTCGTGAACTTCAGATCGTGCCAGAGCGCCTGGGAGAGCGCCCGCCGCTGCGCCGGCGTCAGCGCCTGGTACTCGTGCCCGAAGTTCAGGCCGCTCGCGCCGAAGCCGCGGAACGTCTGCCGCGCGCCGGGCTGAACGGTGATGGTGGTGGGGGCGGGCGCAGTCTGTGCTTGGCAAGGCTGTGAGGCAAGCAGCCAAACTGCCGCACAGAGCACCCGGACGCATTCACGCTTCTGAGAGATTTCGCTCATTTTCATGTGCCAACCTTGCGATCCGCTCCACGATCTGCACCGCACGGGAGCGGCCGTTGACGATGTGCTGGTCCCGCGCCATGCTGCCGCAGACGTATAGGCCGGGGATGTTGGTCTCGAACGTGTCCTCGTCGTAGACGGGCTTGCTGTCGGCGGGATTGATCTCGACAGCGGCATCGCGGAGGAACGGGACATCGGGGTCCGCGCCGATCAATGTGAACAGGAAGTCATTCGGGATGGTCTCCGTATCGCCGCCGTCCCGGCGGTGCAGGGTGACATCGGTAGGCGTGATGGCCGTGACCTCGGTGGCGAAGTACGGCTCGATCTTCTTTTCCTCGACCATGATCAGCAGCTCGCGGAGGACGAACGGGCGCAGGTTGCAGTCGTCGAACGACGGCTCAATCAAGGCCATGCGGGACCGCGCGCCCGCCCGCGCCAGGGCCATCGCGACCTCGGCGGCGGAATTGCCGCCGCCGACCGTCAGGCAGTCCCGGCCCAGATAGGGCGTCGGGTCGACGTACCGCGCGCTCACTTTTTTGAGGTCCGCGCCGGGCACCGAAAGTGTCCGGGGCTGGTCCCAGACGCCGCTGGCGAGCAGCACGGCGCGGGCGGTATACGAAGTCTCCCAGGCCCGTCAGGTTGCTGCACGGTCGTGACCCGGAACACGCCGCCTACGCGCCGGACGTGCGTGACCCTCTCCCATGTCCGCAGGGGCAGGCGGCGGCTGACGACGACGGCGCGGTAGTAGGCCAAGGCGTCCTCGCGGCGCGGCTTGTCGTCGGCGGCCAGAGGGAAGGGGATGCCGCCGACTTCCAGCTCCGCGGCGGGCGAATAAAAGCTCTGGCGCGGGGCGTACTCGACGATGCTCTGGCACGGCCCGGCCTTGTCCAGGATCAGGAAGCGCAGGCCGGCGTCTTGGGCGGCACAGGCGGCGGCCAGGCCGATAGGGCCGGCCCCGACGATCAACAAGTCATAAGGCGAGTGAGGGTTATCTGTCACTGCGCGATTGTACCCGTGTTTCGTATCAACTCCCACCGGATATACAACCCTATGACGCATAAAAGAATGACACCCGGCTTGCTGCTCGCCGCCCTGCCCGTGCTCCTGGCCGCGCCCGCCGTGCGGGCCGCGGCGCCGGCTCGGCCGATCCAGGTCGTCTTGAACGGGATCGCTCTGCGGTTCGCGCACACGCCGCCGACTCAGATCCAAGGCTCGACGCTGGTGCCGATGCGCGACATCTTCGAGGCCCTGGGCGCGACGGTCCGGTTCGACAAGGCCACACGGACCGTCTACGGCCAAAAGGGGCAGACCGCCATCGTCCTGCCCCTGGGGGCGCTGACGGCGACCGTGAACGGCCAGCCGCGCGCCCTGCCGCAGCCGGCCCGGCTCATCGCCGGTACCGTTCTGGTGCCGCTGGGCTTCATCTCCCAGGCCCTGGGCGCTTCGGTGCAGTGGCAGCCCGCCATTCGGACCGTCTCGATCCAGACCCTGGACCCTCATCTGAATGCCCTGCCCGCGCCGCCCACGGCGGCACAGGACGGGCCGGTCTCGGGGCAGGTGACGGGCGTTTATACCAACACCACGCCGTCCAAGCTGACGCTCAGAGTCGGTGGGCGCAACACGGTCGTGCCGCTGTCCCCGTCCACCATCGTCCTGCGCTCCGTCAGTGGGCAGCCCGCCACCCAGGTGGCGCTTTCCGCCCTCAAAGCCGGCGATCAGGTGATGGTGCAGCGCGACGATTCGGGTGCGGCGACCGTCGTCACGGCGACGTTCGGCGAGGTCCGCGGCACCATCGTCGGCATCGGTACGCTCGGCTCCGCCACCGTCCTGACGCTTGACAGCGGCCGGGCCATCGAGATCTCCCCGGACGCGCCGGTCAGCTTCGACGGCCGTGCCGTCGCCCTGTCGGACGTCAAGAAGTTCGAGAAGGTCGTCATCCGCACCAATCCGGCCAACAGCCTGGGCTACGGCGTGGCGGTCTCGACGGCGGACAACCCGAATCCGACGCCGCCCGGCGTCGCCCCCGCCCCCCTGGCGGCCAGCCCCGTCAACCCGGCGAACCCCGCGCCGCCCGCGGGCACGGCGTCGGTCGAGGTCACGTCGTTCACCGATGACGCGCAGAAGCCGCTCAAGGCCGGCCAGACGCTGACGGCCACCCTGAGCGGAACGCCGGGCGGCAAGGCCACGTTCGCCATCCCCGGCGTCGCCGAGGACATCCCCATGCGCGAGTCGTCGCCGGGCGTCTACACGGGGACGTACACCGTCAAGGCCGGCGCGGCGGCGTCCAAGGCCGCCGTGCTGGGCAAGCTGACGGCGGCGGGTGTCACCAGCACGCTGATCCAGGCCCCCGGCACGATCACCATCGACAGCCAGCCCCCGAAAGTCACCGACTTCGGGCCGGCCCGCGACGCGACGGTCGAGTCCGACCATCCGCTGATCTACGCCACGGTTTCCGACGGGGCCGGCGTGGGAGTCAACCCGGACGCAACGCGCGTCTCGCTGGACGGCAAGGACGTCACGCCGGACGCCGCCGTGACCGGCTCGCTGTTCACCTTTAAGCCGACGCAGCCGCTGACGAGCGGGGGGCACACGGTCAGCCTGACGGTCGCCGACCTCGCGGGCAATGCCACGACGACGAGCTGGGGCTTCAAGGTCTCGACCAGCAAGATCGTCCAGTCGTTCACCACCAATGAGGCGGGCGGCAAGGTCATCGGCGCGGGCGCGACGGTCATGTTCACCTTGAACGCCCAGCCGGGCGGCAAGGCCACGGCCAGCGTCGGCGGCCTCGCCAAAGCTCTGCCGCTGACCGAGGCCGATCCGGGCGTCTACACGGGCGAATACACGATCAAGGCCGGCGACAGCGTCCAGAACGCCCCGGTCACGGCTCACTTCACGGCGCGGGACGGCACCGAGGTCACGACGAGCCTGGCGACCGGCCTGACCGTCGCGGCCGGCCCGCCGCCCGCGCCCAAGATCACCGACCCGCTGGACGCCGCCTATGTCGATGCCAGTGCCCCTCTGACCGTCAAAGGCACGGCCACCCCCGGCAGCACCGTCCGCGTCGTCGTCACCTACGTGAGCAAGGCCCTGGGCGGCATCCTGCCGGTCAGCGGCCAGAGCGCGACCAAAGACGTCACGGCCACCAAGGGCGGTGATTGGACGGCGGACGGCCTCTCGCTCAAAGTACAAACGCTCCTGTTCGGCGGCAACCGCGACACCGTCTTCACGGTCACGGCGACCGAACTCGACGCCGGCGGCAATCCCGCCTCGGATGCCGCCAAGATCACACTGCGGCCTGGATAAAGGCCTCCCATTTCACTTCAACCACCATGAACGCAATCCTCGTGCGCCTGAAGCGCATCTTCGTCATCAAGTTCACGCTGGACGTTTTCGAGCGCTTCGGCAAGAACAACGGCGGCCTGCTGGCGGCGGGCCTCGCCTTCTTCCTCGTCCTCGCAATCGTGCCCCTGCTGCTGGTCGGCCTATGGGCATTGGGCCTTTTCTACTCGCACGACCCCGACCAGGCCGTGCAGAAGATCCAGCATCTCCTGGCCACGCAGGTCCTGCCCGGCGCGGCGGGCGACGAGGTGGACCACCTGATGGAGCGGGCGTCCATCTCCGACGCCACGGGGCGGCACGCGGGGCCGACACTGCTGAAGCTGCTGACGGGGCACGGCCTGGCGGGCATCATCGGTCTGCTCGCCGTCGTGTGGGCGTCCATCCAGATCTTCGTCAACGGCTCCACGGCCATGAACGCGGCCTGGGAGACGCCCGAGAAGCGCAACTGGTTCCAGCTCCGGGGCGTCGCGCTGGCCCTGCTGGCCGGCGTCGGCGTCCTGCTGGTGCTGTCGCTGGCGACGACGGCCTTCTCCACGGCTTTCTCGGCCCGGCCGTTCGCCCACGCCGTCCCCTTCGAGCGCGCGCTGATCGCCGGGTTGATCGAGCTGGGCGCGGTCGTGGTCAGCGCCCTGATGTACGCCGTCACCTTTAAGTTTCTGCCCTCGCCCTCGGCCAACGTCTCGTGGCGCGCGGCTCTGGTCGGGGGCGCGGCCGCCGCCGTCGCATTCGAGATCGCCAAGAAGGGCCTGTCGGTTTACTTGCTCAAGCCGAACAGGTCGCTGTACGGGGAGCTGGGCAACCTGATCGCGTTCGTGCTGTGGATCTACTACTCGATGATGATCTTCCTGCTGGGGGCTGAAGTCTCGGCGGTGTACGCCTCGGAGATCGAGAAGGGCAAGGCGAGCCGCCTGCGCCGCGCCTCGCTGTCAACACCCGCCGCCGAAGCGTCGTCCGCCTCGGGTTCGCCCCTGGCACGGTCGAAGGAGCGGGTGCGGCGGACGCGGCAACGAGAGGGACGGCGTTAGGAACCCGCCCCGTCTCGCTTGAGGCTATGCCCAGGGAGCATTACTTTGTGTCTGCCACCCCAAGCACTGGTGCCCCGGAGGGTCCCTGTTAGGGTGGGGATTCAAGCGGGCCGGGGTGGGTTCCTCATGCTCTAGAACAGCCCCCACCGCTTCTTTTTCTGCCCGCCGTCTTGTTTGGTGTCGTCGGCAGGTGAAGACGGCCCCAGTTTTTCCAGCTCCTGCGCCGCGTACTTCCCCGGATCGCTGCCGGGATTCAGAGCGACGGCCTGGGCAAACTGCGCCCGCGCGTCCTCCGGCCGGTCCGCCGCCAGGTAGCAGCCGCCCAGCACGGACCGGCGCAGGGCGTCGTTCGGCTGCAACTCTAACGCGCGTTCGTACAGCGGGATGGCCTGGTCCAAGCGCCCGAACATGGCGTGGAGCCGCCCCAGGCTGACCAAGGCCTTGTGGTAGTCGGGCGACTTCTCCAAGGCCGCTTCGTTCAGCGCCGTCGCCTCGGCCCAGTTCTCCTCCTGCTCATATGTCCCCGCCATGTTGACGTACAGGGCCGGGTTGTCCGGGGCGTATTCCAAAGCCCGGTCCCAGAAGTTGCGGGCGGTCTTCGGGTCGCCCAGGAAGATGGACGCCAGGCCCATCTCAAAGTAGACGTCGCCCAGGTCGCGCGGGTCCCGCGTCAGCGCCGCCGCCCGCCCTAGCCGCTTCCGCATGGTCGCGTAGTCGGTCTGCGTCTTGTACAGCATGGCGCTGTTGTAAAGCGCCAGAAAAAAGTCCGGGTCGTGCTGGATGGCCCGCTCGTAGTAGCCGAGCTTGGTTTCGGGCGTCCGCGCCAGCCGCTTGCCCTTCAGGAACGCGACATAGGCAGGCCACGACGTAGTGATTTGGAGGGCGTCGGTGGTGAAGCTCCAGGGCAGGTTCACGCCCAGCGCGTCCAGCAGGGCGGCGCACAGACGGAACTGCAAGGCGATCCACAGGTCATAATCCAGTGCCAATGTTTCGGGCGGCGCGTCCGCATCGAACGCCGAGAACGTCAGCGAGTCCGGCGCGGCGAATTCGCCGGTCGCGGGAGAGAAGACCCGGAGCGAGACCGTCACGCGGGCGAGCGACCCCGTCTGCAAGTCCCGCTCGCAGGCTAGCGCGCCGTCCACCAGGGCGGCGCACCCGGCCTTGGCCGCCAGGGCGTAGACCTCGCCCTCGGTCAGCGGCGGCGTGGGCCGCTCGCGCTTGTCCGCACCGCCCAGGGCGTCATGGACATCGGCCAGCGCCCATCCCCCGGCGGCCTCGACGGCGGTCTCCAGCGCGAACAGGATGCCGTGCTCGAAGAGCAGGATGTCGTCGCCGAACATGTCCGCGCCCAGCGGGGCGAAGACGATCTTGCGCGTCTGCGTGTCCATGCCTCAATTGTACCTGAGCCGTACTGACAGCAGGGGATGTGGAAGAAAACAAAGAAGCGACCCCGGATTGGGTTCACCTACCGACGGGCGTTGAGGCGGATTGTTTGTGGACCGCTTTGCACGATGCACGGCTGTTCTTCGTAGCATCCGACCGGCTGACGCGGACAGCGACGCTGAAGTTTAGTATCTTCTACTTGAAAGACAGCGGGAGAACTGTAACTTTCCGACTGGAAGGTGTCAATTCCTTGCGCGCCACAGGATTGGCACCTTGGACCGGCAGGCTCGTGCGGCCTTGGGGCATCACCCGCGACAAAAAAGAGAGCCTCGTTGCTCAGTATCAAGCCAAAGGGCGCGAGGAGACACTGAGTTGGTCGGAGATAGAGACATCATTGGGGCCGGCTAACCTCAGTGTCTCCAGGGATGATAGAAATTACCTGACTGTCTTCGACGCTCACATCGCCCGAGACGGTGCCGCGATGACGCTACACGTTCAAGGCAGCCTTAGCGATAACCCGTGGCGTGAGCTTTACCTGCGCGGAAGCAATCTTGCGCTATCTGACAGCAGCGGTAAGGCCCTGGATTTAGAACGGCTTGTTGCCCTGGGCGACGCTTGGTGGGATGATTTCGGGCGGGAGAAGACCGATTAACAGACGTGCGATTTTGTGGGGAATAGCGGCTTGTGTCGGGGCTGCTGTGCTGCTGTCCGTGCCTCGCCCCGCCCAGGCCGCGCCCGCGCCCGCCGTTACAGCACAGGCCGCCGCGCCGCCTGTTCAGCAGGCAAACGACGTGCGCCCGCCGGTCGTCACGCCGCAGATGCGGCGGTACTCGCGGACGGGCTACGGGCTTTACTTTGCGGGGACGGCTTATAGCTTGCTGGCGCTGTGGGGCGTTTTGGCGTCCGGCCTGTCCGCGCGGCTGCGGCGGTGGGTCACGCCGCTGCGCCTTTCGCTCGCCCGACTGGCGGCTTACTACGCGCTGCTGACGCTGGCCCTGGTCGTCATCCACGCGCCGCTGACGTTCTTTGGCGGCTACTGGCTCCAGCATGACTACGGCCTGTCTACGCAAAGCCTGGGGGCGTGGCTGGCCGACGAGGGCAAGGGCGTCGCCGTGGGCATCGCCACAACGGTCCCGGTCCTGTGGGTGCTGTTCTGGCTGATCAACCGCTCCCCGCGCCGGTGGGCGCTGTGGTTCTGGGGGGCGCTGATCCCGATCATCGCCTTCGGCATCTTTGTCGCGCCCCTAGTCGTCGACCCGCTGTTCAACACATTCACGCCGCTGCCGCCCGGCCCGCTGAAGACGCAGATCGAGGTGCTGGCCGCGAAGGCGGGCATCCCAAACGCGCCGATCTACGTAGTGGACAAGAGCCGCCAGACCCGCACCACCAACGCCTACGTGACCGGCATCGGGTCGTCGGCCCGGATCGTGCTGTGGGACACCCTCCTGCCGCCCCGGACGCCGCCGGACCAAGTGGTCGCCATCGTCGGGCACGAGATGGGCCATTACGTCCTCAAGCACCTGTATTGGGGTTTCCTGATGAGCGTCGTCGGCCTGCTGATCGTCCTGCCGCTGGCGCAGCGCTTCCTGGAATGGCTGCTGGCCCGCCACGGCAAGCGGTGGGGCGTTTCCAGCCTGACCGACCATGCCGCCGTCCCGGCGCTTCTGCTGACGACGACCCTGCTCGGCTTCCTGCTCGCCCCGATCACCAACGGCGTCTCGCGCGAGATCGAGCACCAGGCCGACGTCTACGGCCTGCAAGTGACCGGGGACCGCCCCGCGATGGCCCGCGCCTTCGTGTCCCTGTCCGAGCAGAACCTGAGCGACCCGGACCCGCCCGCCTTCATCAAGTTCTGGCTCTTCACCCACCCGCCCCTGCGCGAGCGGATTGATTTCGCGCTGGGCAGGAAGTAACCCGGTCCTCTGGGAGTTTCTCGATGCGTCCCCTTCCAAGCCTTTGCCTTCTTCTGCTCCTGCCGTGCGTGTGCCGGGCCGCTGCGCTTCCTTCGCCGCGCCCGCCGCCCGACCCTGGGCAGGACATCGTGAGCCTCGCCTTCTCCCCGGACGGCACGACGCTCGCCCTGTGCCGGTGGAACGGGGCGGTGACGCTCTGGAACGTCCGCAGCAGCACACTGACACGGATGCTGTCACGGACGCTGCAAGGCCCCGGCGCAGGGGTTCTTTGTGTCGCGTTCTCACCCGATGGGCGGTGGCTGGCCGGCGGCGGCGCGGCAGGCCGCGTCCGGGTCTGGGACGTGCGGACGGGACGGCTGCGGCTGACCCTCCAGAGTCAGGCCACCTTTCCGGGATCGGCGGTCAGGGTGAACGTCGAGGGCCTCGCCTTCTGGCCAAACGCGAAGACGCTGGCCTGTGATGCCACCGACGGCGTGACTCTCTACGACGCGCGGACCGGCCGGGTGCGGCGGACAATTGTTCGACGTCCTTCTCCCCAGGTGGGAGCCGCGTTCTCCAGCAGCGGGGTCGCGCTGGTCGTGGGGCCGGGCGGGCTGCGCCTCTGGGACGCGAAGACGGAGCACGATCTGCCGCTCCACCCTGACTTGCTCCCGGCGGAAGAACTGGCGACCTTCGCCCTCTCCTCGAACGGGCAGACGCTCGCCATTGGGACGGGCAACTGCTCGGATGGCGACGGACCCATTCGCCTGCGGCTCTGGGACGTCAAGGCGGACCGGCGTCTCCAATTCCTGGATACAAGCGGGGGTGTTCCCTACGCGCTGGCGTTCTCCCAGGACGGCAAAACACTGGCCGGGACGCAATGCGGTGCCGGGGTCGTTTTCTGGGACGTTCGGACGGGCAGGCTTCGCAGCACCGACCATGACGTCGGCGATACGCCGAGCGTTCTGCGCTTCTCCCCCGACGGGCGGCAGCTTTGGGTCGTCATGCCCGATGCCGTCAGGCCGGAGGAGGCCGTCGCGGTTTGGGACGTGTCCGCCGCGAAACGGATAGGCTTCTTCCCCGGTGTCCGCCGCGCCCGCCGACGGGGCGGCCCTTGAAAACGAGGGCCTTGCCCGCGCCGGCTTCCAGCGGCGAGCGGGTAGAATAGGCACCAAGGGGACCGCCGATGAGCGCCATTCAAGAGGCCGAAAAACTGCTGCCGAGTCTCACCCGCGCCGAGAAAGCGCAACTGTTGCAGTGGGTCGCCCGCGATCTGGGCGACGCCTTCCCCGGAGTGGAGAGCATCCCCGGCGTCTGCGGCGGCGAGCCGTGCCTCGTCCACTCACGCATCCCCGTCTGGCTCTTGGAACAGGCCCGGCGTCTGGGGACGAGCGAGGCCGATCTTCTGCGGGCGTATCCGACGCTCCGCGCCCAAGACCTCGTCAATGCCTGGGGCTACGTGCGCGCCCACCCTGAAGATATTGACCGTCAGATACGCGCCAATGAGGCGTAGGGGTATGAACGTCACCCCCGAAAGCAGCACCATGAGCCAAGAGCCGTTTCTCCGAAAATTAACACTTCGTAACTTCCGGTCTATCCGCAACGAGGCCGTGACGTTTGCCAACCCCCTCTTCCTTGTGGGCAGAAACGGCTCCGGCAAAAGCAACCTCGTTAGCGCCCTGGCGTTCCTCTCCGAGTGCATGACAACCCCTTTGCAACTTGTGGTAGAGCAATGGGGCGGGGTAGGCCGAATAGGTCATCTCCATACACCGTTGGCCTCCCCCCATGTAAACTTCCACCTGGACTTTCAGATTGGCGTGGATTCGAGGCAGGGAGGCGTTTATGCTTTCGCTTTGAGGGTCACTGAGGAGGGTGACTTCTTCGTTTCTTATGAACACTGTAGCCTGACCGACGACGGTGTAAACCCGATCTGGTTTAACAGGACGGAAACTGATTTTAGGACAAACATTTCTGGCATAAAGCCTGCCTTGAGTCCACGCTCGCTCGTCATGCCTGTCATTGGTGGAGTGCAGGAATTATCGGCCGTTTACGAAGCCCTCAGTTCCATGAGGCTGTACCAGATCAGGCCGGAACTAGTAGGAGGTATTCAGGAGCAAAGCGGTTCCCCTTACCTAAAGCCTGACGGTTCAAACAGTAACAGCGTTCTGCTTCGCTTGTCGAAGCGAGACAATGGCTTCGTGAAGCGTACTCCTGGTAGTATGTCGCGGGTGCGCGATTTGCTTCAATCCGTTGTTCCAGGCATCTCGCCGGGTGTACCGGAGTTCGTTCGGGGGCAGTCCGCTCTGTTTGTTGAGCAAAATTGGTCCGATTCTAAAGTCGTGCTGGAAGCAGAAGCTATGTCAAGCGGCACTCTCTCCGCACTCGGCCTGATTGTAGCGGCCTTGCAGGAACCGGCTCCCTCGCTGACAGCCATTGAGGAGCCGGAGCTGAACATCTACCCTGGGGCGCTTGATGCTATCGGAGACATTATCAACGTCGCGGCGCAACGGACTCAGGTTGTCGTCACGACGCACAGCCCCGATCTTATTGATGCAAAATGGATAAGGGCGGATAATCTGCGGGTGGTCGAATGGGCGAATGGTGAAACGCGCATCTCCGAGCTGGGCCTGGCTCCCGTCAAAGCCTTGCGGCAGCACCTCATGGGGGCAGGTGAGCTGATGCGGGCTAACGCCCTAGACGCTGCCCCTCTTTCTGCTACGGAAGATGTCTCGGACCTGTTTGAGAAAGACCTGGCATGATTCAGCCGGTCGTGGAAGGGCAGGGAGAGGAAGCGGCTTTCCCGATTTTGCTGCGGCGTCTGATCCCGGAACTCGGCTGCTACGTAGAGATAGGCTCGCCAGTCAGGAGCAAGCGGACACAGATGGTCCGGGAAGAAGACCTCAAAAGAGCGGTGCAGATTGCCTCTTTCAAGCCGAACGCCTCCGTGATCTTTGTGCTTTTCGATGCCGACGACGACTGTGCTGTCATGCACATCCCAAACATGATACGCTGGGCGAAGGAGGCCGTGCCGCAGATGCCATCCGCGGTCGTCATGGCCCGACGCGAGTATGAGGCGTGGTTCCTGGCGTCGCTAGAGTCCCTGCGCGGGAAGCGGGGCATCCGCGAGGATGCCGTCTACGAATCCGACCCGGAGCAGGTGCGGGCGGCGAAAGGGGCCGTTAGCCGGATGATGCCGCAGAACGCGCCGTACAGCGAGACGGCGGATCAGCCGGCCCTCTCAGCCCACTTCGACCTGAAGGCGGCCTACGCCCGCGCCTCGTCGTTCCGCAAGCTGGTCCAAGAGTTGTGCCGGGTTCTCGATGAATTGGGACAGTCGCCGGTCATCCCGCCGGATTGGAGAGCAGACACGTGAGGCACACCACCATACGCCGGGCCGGGCGGGCGGACGCCGAGGCCGTCATCGGCCTCATCGTCGCCCTGGCCGAGTTTGAGGACCTGCCGCCACCGGACGCGGAGGCGCAGGCGCGGCTGCGGGAGCACGGGTTCGGGGACACGCCGAAGTTCGAAGTCCTGCTGGCCGAAACCGAGGGCGCGAGCGGCCCGGTCGGCTACGCCCTGCTGTTCCCGACCTATTCGACGTTCCTGGCCCAGCCGTCGCTGTATCTGGAAGATGTCTTCGTCCTCCCCGACTACCGGCGGCGCGGCATCGGCAAGGCCCTGCTGCGCGAGTGTGTCCGCGCGGCCCATGAGGGCGGCTACGGGCGTCTAGAATGGACCTGCCTGGACTGGAACACCAACGCGCAGGCCGTCTACAAGCGCATGGGCGCGCGCCGGATGCGCGAGTGGTATCTGTATCGGATGACGCGCGACGCGATGGCGCGGCTGCTGGAAGAAGACACGATGATGAGAAAAGACGCGAACGGCTGACGGAAGGGATGAAGCGAACACATGGCGGACATCGCGCGGCGGTTTGAGACGAACCCGATTTTACGGCCCTCGGACGTGAGGCCGAGCCGGGAGGGGCTGGGGGTGGAGTGCCTGCTCAACCCCGGCGCGTTCCGGTGGCGGGGCAAAACGTGGCTGCTGCTGCGCGTGGCGGAGCGGCCCCATCAGGCCGAGGGTTCGGTCTCGACGCCCATCCTGGACCCCGACTCGCCCGGCGGCATCGGCATCGTCACCTACGCGATGGATGACCCGGACCTGATCTACAAGGACCCGCGCGTCTTCCAGTACAAGGGTGCGGCCTACCTGACCACGCTGTCGCACCTGCGGCTGGCGTCGAGCGACGACGGCGTCCACTTCCAGGCGGAAGAAGCGCCGACACTGGTGGGCCGGGGCGATCTGGAGTCGTTCGGCATCGAGGACAGCCGGGTCTCGGAGATCGACGGGCGCTTTTATCTCACGTATACCGCAGTCTCGCCCAACGGGGTGGGGGTGGGCATGAGCAGCACCGACGACTGGCGGACGTTCCAGGCGCACGGCATGATCATCCCGCCCTCCAACAAGGACTGCGCGCTGTTCCCCCAAAAAGTCGGCGGCGAGTATTTATGCCTGCACCGCCCGTCCAACATCTACATCGGCGGCAACGACATCTGGCTGGGGCGCTCGCCGGACTTGCTGCATTGGGGCGGCCACCACTGCCTGGCCCGGTGCCGTCCGGGGATGTGGGACTCGGCGCGCATCGGGTGCGGTGCCGCCCCGATCCTGACCGACCGGGGCTGGCTCGAAATCTACCACGGGGCGAACGAGCAGTCCCGCTACTGCCTGGGCGCGCTGCTGCTGGACCGCGACGACCCGCGCCGCGTCCTGGCCCGGTCTGAGGAGCCGATCATGGAGCCGTCGACCCCCTACGAGCTGACCGGCTTCTTCGGCAACGTCGTCTTCACCAACGGGCATATTCTGGGCGACGACGGCGACACGCTGACGCTGTATTACGGGGCGTCCGACGAGGTCATCTGCGGCGCGACGCTGTCCGTGCGAGAGATACTGGACACGCTGCCGGGGTGAGCGCGTACTGCACAAGCCGCGCAAGGGCACTCTCCGGGAGCATCATTTAGTTTCGGTCGGTAGGAGGATGCCGCTGTCTAGGAGGTGCTGGTGGTAGGCTCCTGGGGTAGGTGTACCGCCGAGCAAGAAGAGGAATTAGGCCTTGCTTAGTGAGCCGATCTGCCTACGGCGCAGACTGGGCATCGAGTCGTTGAACTCTTTTCCTCGTCCCGGTCTGCCGCGAAGGCGGACAGTCCATAGGCGGGGCACTCGAAGACCCACTGGCCGTCCTGACGTGCGGAAAGGACTTGCACCGGATGGTGCAACAGGTAGTTCCGGTCGCCCTACAGAAACGAGCAGGTCTCGAAGGGGTGGTGCGGCGTCTCCGGGTCCAGAACGGAGCGGGTGGGTAGCATGGCGGCATTGTTGCGCGGAACGCGCTCTCTGTCAAGTGCCGCGCCCTATCAATTCGCGCTCTAGGCCGCGATCTTCTCGCGGGACAGGTCGGCGCTGTTGTCGGGGGTGTGGGGGTCGCCCCGGCTGATGTCCAGGTCGCCGCCCTGCCAGAGCAGGCGCAGCTTGTTGGAGCCGTTCAGGGCGGCCACTTTGTAGCACTCGGCTAACGTCGGGTAGTTGAAGACGTTGTTGATGAAGTAGTCTACGGTGCCCTTGAACGTCATCACGGCCTGGCCGATGTGGATCAGCTCGGTCGCGCCGGTCCCGATGGCGTGGATGCCTAAGATTTGGCGCGACTCTTCGTGGATGAGCAGCTTCAGCATACCCACCTCGTCGCCCAAAAGCTGGCCGCGCGCGATCTCGCGATACTGGGCGACACCGGCCTCGTAGGGGACGCCGTCCTGAGTGAGCTGCGCCTCGGTCTTGCCCACCATCGAGATCTCCGGGATGGAGTAGATGCCCAGCGGAAACAGGTCGGGCAGCGACGTGGTCGGCTCACCGTAGGCGTGGCACGACGCCTGGCGGCCCTGCTCCATCGAGGTCGAGGCCAGGGCGGGGAAGCCGATCACGTCGCCCACGGCGTAGATGTGCGGGGTGTCTGTCTGGTAGTGTTCGTTGACGCGCAGCCGGCCCCGGTTGTCCGGGACGATGCCGGCGTTCTCCAGACCCAGCTTCTCGGTCGTCCCCTGCCGTCCGATGCAGTACAGCAGTGTGTCCGCCCGCAGGTGCTTGCCCGATTGCAGCGTCGCCTGCACCAGGCCGTCGGGCTGGACGCGGATCTCGTCCACGCGCTCGCCCAGGCGCAGGGTCACGCCCATCGCGCGCATCCGGTATTGCAAGGCCTCGCTGATCTCCGAATCGACGAAATCCAGGAGCGACGTGCGCGCCTCGGTCAGGATGACGCGGACGCCCAGGGTCGCCATCATGCAGGCGTACTCGGTGCCGATGACGCCGCCGCCGACGATGATCATGCTCTTGGGCAGGGCGTCGAGTTCCAGCAGGTCGTCGCTGTCCAGGACGCGGGTCTTGTCGAAGGGGACCGAGGGCGGGCGGGCCGGGACGGTCCCCGTCGCGATGACGACGTGGTCAGCCTCGACGAGCTGGGAGGCATACTGCTGGCCGATTCGCAGCGTATGCGGGTCCTCAAAGCGGGCCTCGCCGGTGATGATCTCGACCTCGTTGCGGCTCATGTGCTCGCGGATGACCTGCATCTCGGTGCGGATGACCTGCTGGCCGCGCGCGATCAGGTCCTCGATGGTGATCTCGGGCCGCCCGCGTCCGCCCCGGCCTTCGCTCGCGCGGTCGCTGTAAAATCCGCCCTGCTGGATGCCGGACAGGTGCAGCACGGCCTCCCGCAACGCCTTGCTGGGGATGGTCCCGGTGTGGGTGCAGACGCCGCCGAGGATGCGGTTGCGCTCGACGAGGGCGACGCTCTTGCCGAGCTTGGCGGCCTGGATGGCGGCCTTCTGCCCCGCCGGCCCGCTGCCGATGACGAGCATATCGACGTGCTTCATAGAGTCTCCTGTGTGACCGGGGGCGGTATCTGAGACGAGGCGTAGGTGTGGCATTGTGCCCTTATCCTCGGTAGAATACGGGGTTTTCTTGAGGGCAGGGTCGCGGAAAGGGCGCGAAAAAGCGCCGCCCCGCCGGCCCATCGGGGGCCGTGAAGAGCCGGAGAGACGCCATTGCCTCGTGCGGGTTCGTAAAGAGGTCTGCCGGGCACAGTGTGACACGCCGGGCGAGGAAATGTCAAGGAAAGCGTGTCTCGCTCCCCCTTGACATCTCGTGCCGCTTGTGGGTAATATGGGAGTATTATGGCTTCGTAGCTCAGCGGATTAGAGTACTTCCCTCCGAAGGAAGGGGTCACTGGTTCGAATCCAGTCGAGGCCGCCATATTCCCAGAAAGAAAGCCCACCGCATTGCGGCGGGCTTTCTTTTTGACAGCTCTATCTGACAGCTCTATCTGACGGTTTACAGGAGACGCTTATGCCCGCCCCCGTTCTTATTGTCGGCTCGATGGCGCTCGACTCGGTCAAGACGCCCGCCGGGGAGGTCAAAGACACCCTCGGCGGCGCGGCGGACTACTCGGGCGTCGCCGCCTCGTTCTTCGCGCCGGTGCAGCTCGTCGGCGTGGTCGGCGACGACTTCCCGCCGGAGCACTTGGAGTTCTTGCGCTCGCGCGGCATCGACCTGGCGGGTGTGCAGACGGTCGCGGGGGGCAAGACGTTCCGCTGGGCAGGGTATTACGACTTCGACCTGAACGTCGCGCACACGCTGGACACACAATTAAACGTCTTCGCCGACTTCCAGCCGACGCTGCCCGACGCTTACAAACAAGCGAAGTACGTGTTTCTTGCCAACATCGACCCTGCGCTCCAGCTCCAGGTGCTTTCCCAGGTGGAGGATCCCCTGCTGACGGTCTGCGACACGATGAACTTCTGGATCGAGGGCAAGCGCGACGCCCTGCTGGAAGTGCTGAAGCGAGTGGACATCGCGTTTATGAACGACGCCGAGGCGCGGCAGCTCACGGGGCAGTTGTCGGTCATCAAGGCCGCCAGGGCTTTGCAGGCGCTGGGGCCGAAGACGGTCATCATCAAGAAGGGCGAGCACGGCGCGCTGCTGTTCAGCGGGGACACGCACTTCGCCGCGCCGTCATTCCCCTTGGAGGACATCACCGACCCGACGGGCGCGGGCGACTCGTTCGCGGGCGGCTTCATCGGCTACGTCGCCGCCCAAGGCGACACGTCGGCGGCGACGCTGAAGAAGGCCGTCGTCTACGGCAGCGTCCTGGCCTCGTTCAACGTCGAGGGCTTTTCGCTGAATCGCCTGCGGACGCTGACTCAGGCGGACATCGACTCCCGTTACCGCGCCTTCCAGGAGATCGCCCACTTCGAGGACATAAGCCTGATCTGACGCGGTACGGAGGTCGCCCGTGTCCACCCTTGCCGCCCTTTTTGACCCCTTCCTTTCCCTGCTTTACCCGCCGCGCTGCCTGGTCTGCCGCGCATTAGGCGCGTCCGGCCTGTGCGGCGACTGCGCGGCCCGGATCGTCCCGCTGGCCGACCCCCTCTGCCCCGCCTGCGGGCACTCGCTGGCGGGTCGGGATGACGGCTGCGGGGATTGCGCCCAGCGCCGCCCCGCGTTCGTCCGCGCCCGCGCTCTGGGCGCATATGAGGGCGTCCTGCGCGACGCCGTCCACCAGTTCAAGTACCGCGACCGGCCCCAGCTCGCCCTCCCCCTGGGGCACCTGCTGGCCGCGTCCGCCCGCGCCCACTCCCTCGCCCTCAACGGTCTGCGCTTCGATGCCCTGCTGCCCGTGCCGATGCACCCGGCGCGGCGGCGGGTGCGCGGCTACAACCAGGCCGAGCGCCTGGCGCACGTGGTCGGGGCCGAGCTTGGCCTGCCGCTGCCCGTTAATGTTCTGGTGCGTACCCGCGCCGCCCGCGCGCAGGTCGGCATGGCGGCGGGCGAGCGGCGTACCAACCTTGCCGGTGCGTTCGCCGTTTGCCGCCCGGAATGGGTCCGGGGGAAGACGCTGCTGCTGATCGACGACGTGATGACCACGGGCAGCAGCCTCCACGAGTGCGCCCTCGCGCTCAAAGGCGCGGGGGCGGAGGCCGTCTACGCGCTGACACTGGCGGCGGGGTGACTCTCTGCGACCCCCAATTGAGTCAGCAAAAAGGCATAGTCCAGGGCGGTCTCGCGCAGGGCGTCGTAGCGGCCCGACGCGCCGCCGTGGCCCGCGCCCATGTTGGTGTGGAGCAGCAGGGCGTGGTCGCCGGTCTTCAGCGCGCGCATTTTGGCGACGTACTTGGCGGCCTCCCAGTACATGACCTGGCTGTCGTTGAGCGAGGCGCGGACCAGCAAGGCGGGGTAGGCTTCGGCTCCTAAGTTGGTGTAGGGGCAGTAGGTTCGCATCGTGGTGTAGTCGGCGGCGACGTTCGGATTGCCCCACTCTAAGTATTCGCCCACGGTCAGGGGCAGCGTCTCGTCCAGCATAGTGTTCAGGACGTCCACGAACGGCACGTGGGCGATGGCGGCGCGGCACAGGTCGGGGCGCAGGTTCAGGACCGCGCCCATCAGCAGGCCGCCCGCGCTGCCGCCCTCAATTGCCAGATGTGCGGGGGACGTGTAGCCCTGGGCGACCAGGTGTTCGGCGCAGGCGATGAAGTCGGTGAACGTGTTGTGCTTCTCTTTCAGCTTGCCGGCCTCGCGCCAGTCCTCGCCCAATTCGCCGCCGCCCCGGATGTGGGCCACGGCGACGGTCATGCCCCGATCCAACAGGCTCAGGCGGCTCGATGAGAACGAGACAGGGTAGGAGAGGCCGTAGGAGCCGTAGCCGTGCAGCAGCAGCGGCGTTTGCGCGCCGCGCGCCCGGTCCCGCCGCGAGACCAGCGAGATGGGGACGAGCGTCCCGTCGGGGGCGCGCGCTTCCAGCCGGACCGAGACGTAGTCGGCGGGGTCGAAGCCGCCCAGAACCGGCGTCCGCTTCAAGAGCGTCTGCGCCCGGTCGCCCATGCCGTAGTCGTAGACCGAGGAGGGCGTGACGAACGACTGGTAACGATAACGGACCGTGTCCGTGTCGAACTCTAGGTTCGTGTCTAGGCTGACCGCGTAGGCCGGCTCGGGGAAGCTGATCAGGTGCGCCACGGTGCCGTCGGCAAACTGGGCCATGTCCAGAACCCGGAGCTGTTCCAGACCGCCTTCGCGCTCGGACAGCACGGCATGGCCCCGGAAGAAGTCCATGTCCCCGCGCGTGATGGCCGGGTCGTGCGGGACGAACTCGGTCCAGTCGGTCGGGGCATCGAGCGGAGCCGAGACGATCCGAAAGTTCTTGGCCCCTTTGTCGGTGCGGAAGAAGAAGCGGCCCGGCCAGTGGTCGGCGTAGCAGCGGTGATCGGTCTCGCGCGCGTGGAGCAGCGCCCAGTCGCCGTCGGGGTTGTCGGCGGGGAGGCAGCGGACTTCGGTCGTCTTGGACGACTCGGACGTCAGGAAAAGAAACGCCCGGCTGCGCGCGCGGGCGGCGGACACGTGGAACAGCGCGTCGGCCTCTTCATAGACCAGCGCGTCTTCTGTTTGACCCAGCCGGTGCCGGTACAGGCGGTACGCACGCTTGGCGTCGTCCTCGACCGTGTAAAAAAGCGTCGCGTTGTCCGCGGCCCAGACGACCGAGACGGTCTTCTCGACCCGGTCCGGCAGCAGTTCGCCCGTCCGCAGGTCCTTCACGAACAGCGTGTACTGCCGGAACCCGGTGACGTCGGTGGAGTAGGCCAGCAGGTTGCCGTCGTCGCTGACGGCATACGTCCCCAGGCCTAAGTACGAGCGCCCCTCGGCCAGCGCGTTCAGGTCCAGCGTGATCTCTTCCGGCGCATCCAGGCTGCCCCGCTTGCGGCACCGGATCGGGTACTGCTTGCCCTCCTCGGTCCGGCTATAATAGAAGAAGTCCCCGAACTTATAGGGTACGCTCAGGTCGGTCTCCTGGATGCGGCCCTTCATTTCCTCGTACAACGTCTCTTGCAGGCGCTCAGTCGGGGCCAGGACGGCGGCCGTGTGGGCGTTCTCGGCCTCTAGATAAGCGGTGACGTCGGGGCTGCCCTTCTCGCGCAGCCAGCCGTAGTCGTCCACGCGCACGTCCCCGTGGTGGGTGTCGGTCCGGGGCAGTTTCTTCGCGGCGGGGGGTATCGAAACGGGAGTATGGGAAAGAGTAGTCATGGGCCGATTATACCCACACCGACCTCCCCCCACCGGGCGCGGCGTATGGCGGCAAAGAAACCTCACCCGGCGCTACGCGCCACCCTCTCCTTGCGGAAGGAGAAGGGCCGGGGATGAGGCTCCCCGGAGGTTTCTAAAGAGGCAGGCCGTTCATGGTCGCCTTGATGGTCTTCTCCTGCTCGCGCGTCAGCAGCCACGCCCCCGACCGCTTGGCCCAGGTGTCCTGGTACACGCCGTCCAGGACCAGCACGCCGTTGAGCCGCGTCTGCGGGTTGGCGATCAGCAGGACGCCGTGGCGGCGCAGCGTCACCTGCGCCTCCGTCCCTCCCTTGCCCAGGGCCAGGGCCTGGATGGCGGAACGGCTGACATTGGACCGGATGTTCAGCGTCGTGAACGTCTTCACGAAGTCGGCCCGCTCTTCCTTGATGTCGTGCGCCTTGCCGGTGTGGCTGACGCCGACAAAATCCGGGGCGTAGTGGGCCAGCGTCCCGCCCACATCTTTGCGCGCCACCGCGCCGTCGCGGTCGGAGTAGTCGGCTTGCAGAGCTTTCCGCACGTCCCCCCCTTGGGCGGGCGCGGCGAAGGCTGCGCCCAGGCCGGCACCCAGAGCGGCGGCCAGAGTCAGGCCGGCGATGGCCTTCGATGTCTTCATGGTTTCCCCCTCATCACAGACGGCGAAAAAGGCGCGGCAGGTTCCGCAAACGCGGATTCTGCTGCGCCTCTGTTCGACGTGCCGGGGGAGGGTTCCTGCCCGCGCTCCTTCGGAGGCCTCAAAACCCCGTGAGGCAGGTCAGCGCGTACAGCGCGTAGCCGCCCGAGGCGAGCATCAGAGAGACCGCGCCGAACAGATCCCCGCAGCGGGCCAGTGTGCGGCGGAGCGAGGCACGGCGGGCGGCGGGTGCGGCCGGGGCGGCGGGCATGGCCGGAGCGAGAGCGGTGTTAATGGCGGTGCTGAAGTTGGCGGCAGCGTTCATGGGTGTTCTCCTGGTCTCAGTGTGTTGAGCCGTCGGCTCGGCGTGTTGGGCTGATTATAACCGGGGCGGGGGAGGCCGAGGCGGAAGCGCGTCACAGGCGGCGTGTGAAATAGCGCACAGGCCCGTCGCTTGGCCGTCTAGAAGACCAGTAAGAAGGAGATTAGCCGCCGGGGGCGAACTTAGGGGCTATGAAGCCCGCTCTTTTGGCGCTGTTCCTGCTCGCCCTGTTCCGGCCCGCCGCCGGGCAGACCTACGTGATCACGGATTTGGGTGTCGTCAACGGCCGCTGCGTCGAACCTTCTTATGTCAACGGCCACGGCCAAATAACTGGCTCCTTTACTTCGTCATCTGGGAGAGGGGCGGCCTTCTTATATGGTGATGGCATCACAGATTTAGGATCGCCTGGTGGGATTTATAGTTCCAGCAGCGGTTACTGCATCAACAACAGAGGTGAAATAACGGGGCAATACGCGCTGCCTTTCTCGCGTAAGGATAAGACACAGGTTTATCACGCCGTTGTTTACAGCGGCGGCCAGATGAAAGATTTGGGGACGTTGCCTGGCGACACGCATAGTGTTGGGTGCGGCATCAACAATAGTGGCGTAGTCGTTGGGTATGTGTCTTCCTCCAAGAGCGACACGACTTACTATGAGGACCTCAGCTATCGCCAACGCGCATTTGTGTACAAAGACGGGAAGATGACCGCCCTGGGAGCACTAGGGGGGGAATCCAGTATTGCTGCTGCGATCAATGACAAAGGCAATATCACGGGAAGTGCGGAAACCCGGCGTGGCGAAGGCTACAGGCACGCCTTCTTGTATCGCGCCGGAAGAATGCTTGATCTTGGCGCGTTGCCTGGCTATGACAGCAGTGATGGTACGGGAATCAATGACCACGATCTGGTCACGGGCGACGTACAGGTCTCCGCAGGCAGCCGCCATGCTTTTTTGTATGACACAGGCAAGATGCACGACTTGGGAAGCCTGCCGGGCTTCACTGAAAGTCATGGGTACGGCATCAACAACGTCGGTCAGATCGTAGGAGAGGCGGTTGCGGCAAATGGCAAAGACCATGCCTTCCTCTATGGTAGTGGAAGAATGGCGGACCTGAACGCGCTGATACCTGTCGGCACCGGCTGGGTACTCAAGACGGCGTCCAGCATCAACGACAAGGGACAGATCGTTGGGCTAGGCGAATACAAAGGGGAACGACGCGGCTACCTGCTGACGCCGAAATTATAAGGAACCTCATGGAAATCAACGAAGCGACCATCGCGCAGTTCAAGGGTGACTTCGCCCGCGTCCGGGCCGAGGCCGGCAAGGTCATCGTCGGCAACACCGACATCGTGGACGGGGTGCTGATCTGCCTGCTGTCGGGCGGGCACGCCTTGCTGGAAGGTGTGCCGGGCCTGGGCAAGACGCTGCTGGTGCGGACGCTGTCGCAGGTGCTGGACCTGAACTTCAACCGCGTCCAGTTCACGCCCGATCTGATGCCCGCCGACATCACCGGCACCAACATCCTGATGGAGGACGACAGCGGGCGCAAGGTCTTCCAGTTCCAGCCCGGCCCCGTGTTCGCCAATTTGGTGCTGGCCGACGAGATCAACCGGGCGACGCCGAAGACGCAGTCGGCGATGCTGGAAGCCATGCAGGAGCACTCGGTCACGGTCTCGGGCAAGCAGTATAAGCTCCAGGAGCCGTTCTTCGTGCTGGCGACGCAGAACCCTATCGAGATGGAGGGGACGTACCCGTTGCCCGAGGCGCAGCTCGACCGATTTCTGTTCAAGCTGATCGTGCCCTCGCCGACCCTGGCCGAATTGTCCGCCATCGTGGAGCGGACGACGGGGGCCGAGTCGCCGACCGTAGAGAAAGTGCTGGACGGGGCGCAGATCATGGCGATGCGGCAGATCGCGCGCGAGGTGCCCATCGCCTCGCACGTGCGCGAGTTCGCCGTCAAGACGATCCTGGCGACGCACCCGCGCTCCGAGGTGGCGACCCCGATGGTCAACCAGTATGTCCGCTTCGGGGCGTCCCCGCGCGGCGCGCAGGCACTGGTACTGGCGGCCAAGATCCGCGCGCTCTTGGACGGGCGCTACAACGTGGCCTTCGACGACATCGCCTCGGTCGCCCCGGCGGCCCTGCGGCACCGGCTGATCCTGAACTTCGAGGGCGAGGCCGAGGGCATCGGCGCGGACGCCATCGTGCGGGACATCCTCACGCGCCACGCCTCCTAGAGGCAGGGCCTACCCCCGGCGGTTCCCGCCGGGAAGGGGCTAGGGGGCCTCCTTCTCCGAGGCGGCCATCCGCTGCCGCATCACCTCGAAGGCCAGGACCGCCGCCGCCGACGCCGTGCCCAGCGAGTGGGCCAGCGGGCGGCCATAGGGGATACGGAGCTTCAGGTCGGCCTGGTCCAGGAACGAGCGCGTGATGCCGCGCTTCTCGCCGCCGATCAGCAAGAACAGCGGGCGCGTCAGGTCCGCCTCGTAGACCGACTGGCTGCCGCGCTCGTCGGTCGCGCCCGCCACGGCCAGCCCGTGCCCGCGAAAGAAGTCGGCGGCCTCGGACGCCGTTTCGGCCACCGCCGTGGGGATCAGCTCGGATGCGCCCGCCGAGGCGCGGGCGACGACCTTGGCCGCCGACAGCCAGTTGCGCGGGCGCAAGACCAGGCCGGTCGCGCCCGCCGCGTACAGCGCACGCACGGACTGGCCGAAGTTGAAGGGGTCTTCCACGCCGTCGATCATCGCGACGAAGGGCACGGTCGGGCCGGCCAGCAGATCAGCCAATGGCGCGAACCGATACGGGCCGACGCGGGCGAGGACGCCGCCGTGGGTGCGCCCGCCGGCCAAGTCGTCGATGACGTCCGGGGCGACGTGCTCGACGGGGACACGGGCGGCGCGGGCGCGCTGTTCCAAATGCCGCGTCTGGCTGTCCTCCTTGCCCGCCCGCAGCAAAACGACGTGGACGGTGCGGCGTCCGCCGTCCAGGGCGGCGAGGACGGAAAGAAAGCCCTCCATAAGAGCGTCTTCTTCAGTGATGTGTTTCTTGGCAGCGGCTTCCGGCGTGTGGGAGGGGGCGGTCATGGGGCCATTGTACCCGCCGGGGGACAGCAAAAGAAGGACAAAAAAAGGAGCCGCGGCGGGGGCCGCGGCCAAACTAGGGGATGAGCAATGGGAGGTCTCTCAACCTCAGCCACACCTCTATTATAGGGCTGTTTCGTTAAGACGATGTTAAGCGCGGGTTAAGTTTCGGTTAAGGGGATCGGCGCGGATCGGCTCTGCCCCTTTTGGCGTCACTTTGATTGACTTTGCCCGGCCCCCTGTGCTACACTTGGCGCGTGATTCCTGCAACCCCTTTGCCCATCGAAGACCAGATGGCCCTGCTGGCGCGGGGGACGACCGAGATCGTCCCGCTCACTGAACTCAAAGCCAAGCTGGAGCATTCGGCCAAGATGGGCCGGTCCTTGCAGGTCAAGCTCGGGCTGGACCCGACCGCGCCGGACATCCACCTGGGCTTCGCCGTGGTCCTGCGGAAGCTGCGGCAGTTCCAGGATTTAGGCCACGAGGTCGTCATCATCATCGGCGACTATACGGCACTCATCGGCGACCCCTCGGGGCGCTCGGCGACGCGCCCTATGCTGTCCGGGGAGGAAATCGCCGCCAATGGGCGGACCTATGTGGACCAGATCGCTAAAGTCCTGGACCCGGCTAAGACCATCGTCCGATTCAACTCGGAGTGGCTTGGGAAGCTGTCTTTCGCCGACCTCGTGGGATTGCTGTCCAAGATGACCGTGGCCCAGGTCTTGCAGCGCGAGGACTTCGCGTTGCGCTTCGGGGCGGGCCAGCCGATCAGCCTGCACGAGCTGGTGTACCCGCTGGCCCAGGCCTATGACAGCGTCGCCATTCGTGCCGATGTGGAGATGGGCGGGCAGGACCAGAAGTTCAACATCCTGGCGGGCCGCGCGCTGCAAAAGGAACTCGGGCAGGAGGCGCAGGTCGCCCTGTTCATGCCGCTCCTGGTCGGCCTGGACGGCGTCAAGAAGATGAGCAAGTCGCTGGGCAACTACGTCGGCATCGGCGAAGCGCCCCCGGAGATGTTCGGCAAGCTGATGTCCATGGGCGACGCGCTGATGCCTTCCTACTTCGAGCTGTGCAGCGATGTCCCGATGGGCGAAGTGGCCGTGCTGACCGACCCATCGAGGACGCACCCGCGCGAAGCTAAGAAGCGGCTGGCCCGCGAGATCATCACGCTGTACCACGGGGCCGAGGCCGCGCAGGCCGCCGACGACGAGTTCGAGCGCGTCCACAAGGCGCACGAGGTCCCCGACGAGATGCCCGAGGTCGCCGTGCCCGCCGACCTGTGCGACGCGGCAGGCCACGCCCGCATCACCGCCGTGCTTGTTGCGGCGGGCCTGGCCCCGTCGTCGGGCGAGGCCAAGCGGCTGGTCCAGCAAGGCGGCGTCTCTTTCGACGGCGCGAAGGTCACCGACCCCGCGCAGACCGTCCTGGTGCAGACCGGCCAGGTCGTCAAAGTAGGCCGGAACCGCTTCGCGCGTCTGATCGCCCCGGTGGGCGGCTAGGAACCCGTATGACCGAACCGGACACATTGGCCGTCCTGGACACGCCCGAACCCCTGCCGCTGGGGGACGCGCCCGCCGCGCCGCCGCCGACAGACCCCGCCCTCTTCGAGTCCGAGATGAACCCCCACCTCGACGCCCTGTACCGCAACGCCCTGCGGCTGACAGGGAACTCCAACGACGCCGAAGACCTCCTTCAAGACACGTACCTGCGCGCCTACCGTTTTTTCTACCAATACCAGCCGGGAACGAACGGCAAAGCATGGCTGTTCCGAATCATGAACACGGTCTTCCTGAACGACTACCGGCGCAAATCGCGCCAGGGGGAGACCGTCTCGTATGACGGCCTGGAAGACTTTTATCTCTACAACCGTCTGACCGAAGACGGCTTGGGCAGCCTGGGCGGCGACCACCCCGAAACGGAAAACCCGGAGCGGGCGGTCCTCGAAAAGATGGACATCGAGATGATCTCGCAGGCCATCGACAAGCTGCCCCCGGAGTTCCGGGACACCGTCGCCCTGGCGACCCTGGAAGAGATGTCCTACCAGGAGATCGCGGACACTTTGGAGATCCCCGTAGGCACCGTCCGCTCGCGGCTTTCGCGCGGACGCAAGCTGCTCCAGCGCGCCTTGTGGGACTATCTCAATGGAGAAGAGACTCGTGGATGATCTGTCAAGCGATGAGCAATCGAAAAGGCGCTCCGACTGCATAGAGGCGGATTTCTACTCGTGCGAGGCGGCGGTCAAGCGCCTGAACGAGTATCTGGACCACCAGCTCACCCCGGAAGAGAAGGTCGTGGTGCTGCGGCACCTGGAAATCTGCCGCCCCTGCTTCCGCCGGTTCACCTTCGAGCAGACCCTGGTGATTTCGCTGCGCCAGAAGGTCTCGGTCATGGTCATCCCGCCGCCCCTACGGGCGAAGCTGCAAGGGCTTTTGCGCGACCGAGACGTGTGAAACAACGGCATTCGGTCCCAAGCCCGGCCCCGCAAAGCCGGGCTTTTTCGCGCGTGGTTTCTGTGCGCCGCCTTTGCGGAATGATAGAGCATGGAACAGCAAATACCCTTGAGCGCGGACGCGCGCGCCGACGACCCGGAGGCGGACGACGCACGCGGGGACGACACGCACCAGGTCGCGCCGGATCTGGCCTACAAGCGCCTCGCCATCGTCAACGTCGCGTTCTACGGCCTGCCCGATGCGGGTGACCGGGGATGGGTGCTGATCGATGCGGGCCTGCCGGGCACGGCGGGGCGGATCGCCCGCGCGGCGGGAGAGCGCTTCGGGGTGGACGCACGGCCCGCCGCCATCGTCATGACGCACGGCCACTTCGACCACGTCAGCGCGCTGCTGGAGCTGGCCGAGCGCTGGGACACACCGGTCTACGCGCACGCCTTGGAGCGGCCCTACCTCGACGGCACAGCGGCCTATCCGCCGCCCGATCCGACCGTCGGCGGCGGCCTGATGCCGCTGATGTCACCGCTCTTCCCGCGCGAACCCATAGACATCGGCGCGCGCCTGCGGCTCCTCCCCGAAGACGGCAGCGTCCCCGCGATGCCGGGCTGGCGGTGGGTGCATACGCCGGGCCACACGCCGGGCCACGTCTCGCTGTGGCGCGAGTCGGACCGGGCATTGATCGCCGGCGATGCCTTCGTCACGACGGCCCAGGAGTCTGTCTATGCGGCGGCGACCCAGCGGCCCGAGCTGCACGGCCCGCCGATGTATTTCACGCCGGACTGGGAAAGCGCCAAGTCCTCGGTGGAGCGCCTGGCAGCCCTGGAGCCGGAGGTCGCCGTGACCGGACACGGGCGGGCGATGCAGGGGGCCGAGATGCGCGCCGCCCTGCACACCCTGGCACGAGACTTCGACCGGGTGGCGGTGCCGGATCACGGCAAGTACGTCCTGCACCCGGTCACGGCCCAGGACGGCAGTGCCTACTCGCCGCCGCGCTGAACACGCACGTTGAAACCATAGAAAGCCGCCCGACCTTGATTTCAAGGTCGGGCGGCTTTCTTGGGAACCCACGCCTAGTTATCGGCGAACGGGTCGTCCATGTCGTCATCGGCGGGGGGCTGGTAGTTGCGGTTGCCGCCGCCACCGGCGGCGGGCCGGGGGGCCTGCGCGGCAGGCCGGGGCGGGGCGGCGGCGGGACGATTGGCGTTGGCCGGGGCCGGGCGCGCGGCGGGCTGGGGCCGGGCGGGGGCTTCCTCGGCGGACACGTCGCCGCCCCCGCCACCGCTGTCTTCCTGTCCGCCGCCCTGGTTCCGGTTGTAGCCGCCGCCGCCGCCGCCGCCGCCGCCTTCTTCGCCCTCTTTCGGGCGGTCCAGGGACTTCAGGTTGTCGGCCACGACCTCGGTGTCGCGCCGCTTTTGGCCGTCCTGTGTGACGTACTCACGCACCTGGAGGCGGCCCTCGACAGCGACCAAGCGGCCCTTGCCCAGATAATTGGCGGCGTACTCCGCCGACTGACGCCAGGCGACGATGGGGATGAAGTCGGCCTGCTTCTCCTGGCCGTTGCTGCGGGCCTCGGCGGACATGGGCCGGTTGACGGCGATGCGGAATTGGGTGACGGCGATGCCGCTGGGGGTGTACTTGAGTTCCGGCTCGCTGGCAAGGCGGCCAATCAGGATGATGCGGTTGAGGTCCATGCGGGTAAGCTCCTTCTGTCTGTTCTCTTTAAACCAAAGCTGTTCTCAGAGCTGCCCGCCGCCCGCCCTCCCAATCGGAGGGCGGGACAACGGGGCGGTCAGGCGGCGGCCTCCTGGGGCTGCGCCTCTTCGGCGGTCGGTGCCGGTTCGGGATCGGGCGTTGTCTCGGCAGCCGGGGCGGCGGAAGCCGCCGGGGCGGACTCGGCGGGCGGGGCGTCTTCAACATTCGCCGCGAGCCGGTCGGCGGTCTGCATGACCGGCTCCGCGATGGGCGCGGGCTGGGCCGCCGGGGCGACGGGCGCGGCCTGGCCGAGGGGGAGCAGTTCTTCGGCGTCGTCGCGGCGGATGATCAGGTAGCGGATCTGGTCTTCGCTGATCTGGAAGATGCGGCGCAGCTCGGCCTCGACGGCGGGCTTGGAGCGAAACTGCATGAAGACGTAGATGCCGTCCGTCCGTCCCTTGACCTCGAAAGCCAAACGGCGGCGCTCCCAGATGTCCACCTTCTCGAAGGTGCCGCCGCCGTTCTCGATGACGGCGCGGTACTTGGCGACGATGGGCTGGATCTGCTCGTCGCCCAGCCCTGGGTCAACGATGTAGGCGGCCTCGTAGGCCTGCGTGATGGCGATGGATGGCATGGGAAATGCCTCCTCTCTATGGGCTTGGATTTTCGGCCCCTCCCGGCTCGCCAAAGCGGGGGGGCAGAGAGGAACAGGGGCCTGCGCCGGCCTTGCGGCTCGGCGGCCCCGTTCAACAATCGACAGCAATCGAACTATTCAATCGGGGCATTATAGCACCCCGCGCGGGTGAAAATCAAGCCGCATGGAAGGCTGCGAACCCTTTGTGAACCCGCACCGTTAGGCTGCTATCAGAACAAAGCGAGGCAACCACACTCCGATGGAGAACACAACAGCAACCCCGAAGTCTCCTGTCATCGCCGGTGTCGTCTTGGCGACCATGCTGATCATCTGTGTCGCGTTCGCCTCGATGTATGAGTCGCCCGCCGCGCGGGAAGGTCGCGCGCAGTCCCGCGCCGATCAGTGTCTGTCGCAGAATGATTATCCGGGGGCCATCCAGCAGTTTCGAGAGGCGATTCGTGTCAACCCGGAGGGCAAAGACGTCCGTGACACCCGCCTCGCTCTGGCCGTCGCGTTTGCCGAGGCGGGCCGCCGGGCTGAAGCCCTCTCCGAACTGGGCGGTCTGGCAAGCCGGAACGACCGTATCGGGGTGGTCGCACAAAAGATGCTCTCCAAGATGCAGAAAAACCCTCAGTGGCCTCATCCAAAATAGGGCTTCGGGGGGAGGGCCTGCCCCCCCTCACACCCCGTACAGCCCGCCGAACTTTGTCTCCAGGTAGCGCAGGTAGGGGGCCGGGTCGAGCGGGCCGCCGGCGGCGCGCCCGATCAGCTCGCCGGGCAGGTACTTGCGGCCCCACTGGTGGACGTTCTCGCGCAGCCAGCCGAGCAGCGGGCCGAACTCGCCGGACCCGATCTGGGCGGCGAGCTGGCCGCCGCCGTCCGCGTCGGCTTTCTCGTAGAGCTGGACCGAAAGCAGGTTGCCGACGGTGTAGGTGGGGAAGTAGCCGATCATGCCGCCGGCCCAGTGGACGTCCTGGAGGATGCCGTGCGCGTCGTCGGGCGGCGTCAGGCCGAACAGCTCGTGGGTGCGCGTGTTCCAGGCGGCGGGCGCATCGGCCACGGCGAGTGCCCCCGAGAGCAGCGCCTGCTCCATCTCGAAGCGCAGCAGGATGTGCAGGTTGTACGTGACCTCGTCGGCCTCGACGCGGATCAGCGACGGCTCGGCCTTGTTGGCGGCGCGATGGAACGAGGCGGCGTCCGTGTCCGCGAGCGATTCGGGGAAGGCGGCCTGGAGGGCGGGGAAGAAGTGGTCCCAGAACGGGCGCGAGCGGCCCACCAGGTTCTCCCACAGGCGGGACTGGCTTTCGTGGACGCCCAGCGAGGCGGCCTCGGCCAGGGGGCCGCCCGCGTAGCGGGCGGCGAAGCCCTGCTCGTACAGCGCGTGCCCGGCCTCGTGGATGGACCCGAACAGGGCCGTCGGCAGGAAGCGGCGGTCGAAGCGCGTGGTGATGCGGACGTCGCCACCCCCGAACGACGTGCAGAAAGGGTGGACCGCCCGGTCCTGCCGGCCCCGGTTCCAGTCGAAGCCCAAAGCGCGCACGACGCCCTTGCCGAACTCTTCCTGTTTCGCCTCGTCGAACTCGCGGCGCAGGACCGAGTCGTCCACAGCCCCCGGCCCCCGCTCGGCGATCCGCCGGACCAGCGAGACCGCGCCCGGCTGGAGCGCGTCGAACATCGCGCGCACCTGGGCCGTGGTCATGCCCGGCTCGTACTGGTCCAATAGGGCGTCGTAGCGCTCGCCGCCGTGCCCCAGGTGGTCGGCCACCTGCCGGGTCAGGCCCAGTATCTGTTCCAGCCAGGGCGCGAACCGCGCCCAGTCGCTCGCGTCCCGTGCCGCCGCCCACTCCTCATGGGCGAGCGTGGTGACGCGGGCCATCTCGCCGGCGAGGTCGGTGGGGATACGAGTCGCCTTGTCGAAATCGCGCCGCGCGGCCCGCAGCAAGGCGGCGTCGTCCCCGTCCGGGTCCGGCCCGCCGCCCGTGCGCTCCGCCGCGTCCAGCAGGCGGGCCAGGTCTTGACTGGTGGCCTTTTCGTGGATGACGCGGACCAGGGCGGTGATTTGCGCGGCCCGCCCGGCGGCCCCGCCCGCCGGCATATAGGTCTGCTGGTCCCAGCCGAGCACGGCGACGGCCTCCGAAAGCGCCTTGACTTCGGCCAGATGGTCCTTGAGCGAATCGATCTCCTGCATGAATTTTGCCCCCAATAAGCCCTGCCCCCTCGGTTACGGCTACCAGGGTTTATGCCCAATTTCGGGGGAACCCACCCGGAAAGAAAACCTCTCCCGGCTCGCCGAAGCTCGCCGCCTCCCCCTGATATGACCTGGATTCAAGCTCAACCGCCCCTCAACCGCCCCTCAACCGGACACAGGGCCTGTTGCGGGTACACTGGGGCCAAGCATGGGAAAAACGCTCTTCAGACTTGTCACACTCAGCGGGGCCGCGTTCGCCCTCCTGTCGCTGTCTCTGCGCCCGGCCTGCGCCTGGAACGGGCGCGGGCATGAGGCCGTGGCCGCCCTCGCCTACACGCAGCTCACGCCCGCCGCGAAAAAGGCCGTGGAGGGCATCCTGGCCGCCGACCCGTGCCACCGGACGCTGGCGCAGGCCAGCGTCTGGCCCGACCAGATCCGCCACGACGACTCGGTGCCCCAGGCCGACAAGCACGCCGCCCGGCACTATGTGGACATCCCCTACGCGGACGGCCGGACGGCCCCGCCGCCCAACACCGCCGCCCTGCTGGGCGACCCCGAGACCGTCACGGCGGGCATCCGGCTGTACGCCGCCGATCTCGCTTCACCGGCCACGACCGACCCGCGGCGGCGGGCGGACGACCTGAGCTGGCTGGTCCACCTCATCGGCGACGTCCACCAGCCGCTCCACTGCACCACCCGCGTCACCGCCGCCGCCCCCCTGCCCGCCGGTGACAGGGGCGGCAACGGCTACCGCATCGACGCTGCCGTCCGCGAGCCGGACGGCACGGTGGGCCGCGCCAATAACCTGCACGCCTTCTGGGACTTGGCCCCGGACCTGTCCCCGACGGCGACGACGTCAGACGCCCTCGCCGCCGAGCTGGGAGCGACTCATCCATCCGCGCTGTACCCAGGCATTTTGGGTGCCCGGCCCGCCGACGCCGATGGCTGGGCGCTGGAAAGCTACGCCTTCGAGCCGTTCGTCTACTCCACGCCCGAAGGCAAGGGCGTCTCCCCGCAGTATGCGGCCACGACCTACGCCATCGCCTCCGACCGCCTGGCCCGCGCCGGCTACCGCCTGGCCGCCGTCTTGAACGGCCTCTTCGCGGCCCCCGCCGCCGAACCCTGACCGCACCGCACGGGTTCAGCCCCGCCGTCCGTAGCGAAAGCCCAGTCGCCGGGACGACTCTGCCGCCGTGCCGGGCAACCGAAATCTCGCTCCCGCCCGCCGCCGCCGGGCCATAGATTCCCGAGGATTCCGTGCTACAATGGAGTCAACCCCCGTCCACCCAAGGCGGGGCGGTTTTCGCCGTCGAGCATGGAGAATTCTGCCGTGTTGAAGTGGTCCCGCGTGCGGCTGTACCTGTCCTTTCTGACGTGCGAAGGCCTGTTCGCAACTCTGCGCGAGCGCGTCCAATACGCCCCCGCGTCCGCCCCCCGGACCAGCCCGGAGCGGCGTGCCGGGCATTCGCTGACCCTGCCCCGGTTCTACGACTACGCCGGTGCGATGCATGTCCACTCGACGTACAGCGACGGGGCCGGGACCGTGGGCGAGATCGCCGGGGCCGCCAACCGGGCCGGCCTGGATTTCCTGGTCTTGTGCGACCACTCCAGCCTCCAGGCGCGGGCGGACGGGGAGGATGGCTGGCGCGGGCGGACGCTGGTGCTGATCGGGACCGAAGTGACGACCGACACGGGGCACCTGCTGGCCCTGGACGTGCCCGCAAGCTTCCTGCCCGCGCCGGACGACGCCCTGGCGGCACAGCGGGCCATCCAGGGCAGCGGCGGCCTGGGGTTCGTCGCCCTGCCCTGCGACCTCAAGGACCACTGGCGCGACTTCAGCCGCCTGGAAGAGGGCATCGGACTGGAGGTCTTCAACCTGAGCGCCATCGCCCGCGCCAAGATCAACCTGCCCGCCCTGGCCGCCGTCTGGCGGCGCTACCGGGGCCGCCGCCCCCAGAGCGCCTTCAGCCTCGTGTCCGCCCGCCCCGCGCCCGAGCTGCGCCTGTGGGACCGGCTGACCGCCCCGCCGCGCCCCGGCCTGCCCGCCCGCCGTGTGGTCGGCATCGGCTCGCTGGATGCCCACGCGGTCATGAAGTTCGGGCGGCGCTCGCTGCCCATCCCCACCTATGACCAGGTGTTCCGCACACTGCGGACTCACCTGGTCACGTCTCAGCCGCTGAGCCACGGGGAGGGGCCGACGCGGGGCCGGCAGGCGGCGCGCGAGCGCGACGAAGCCCTGGTCCACGCCGCCCTGGCTGCGGGCCACTGCTACATGGCCTACGACAACTTCGCCGACCCGGCCGGGTTCACCTTTGAGGCGCAGCCCGCCGCAGGCACTCCCCCCCCCCGGTTCTCCTCCCCGCTGCCGCTGGCCGTGATGGGCGATGACCTCCTCCTCCCCGCCGTGGCCGCGTCCGAGCGGCCCGCCTTCGTGCTGACCGCGCAGGCCCCCCGGACGCGGTCGCTGGTGCGCCTGTACCGGGACGGCCGGCTGGTGGCCGCCGCACGCGGCGGCCGCCTGGAATACGCCGTGGATCGCCCCGGCGTCTACCGCGCCGAGGTGTTCCTGTACCGGCACCGGCTGGGCGGCCTGTGCCTGGGGGCGAAGCCGTGGATATTCAGCAACCCGATCTACGTCCAGCCCGCCGCCCTGCCCGCCGGGGCGGCGTCCCCCCCGGCGGGTCAGGACGCGGCGGCGCGGGCGTGAGGGGCCGAGCGGGAGCAGGCTTATTCAGGCTTATTTGTGTATTCCGCTGCCTCTGCACGTTTCTTAACACTCCCTTAACAATCGACTGGTAGAATCCCCGGCGAAATCGTTAGGAAACAACGCGCACGGTATGATAGAGCCGACGCGCAAGCAGGCAGGCCGACGGGCGGCGGGACTCTTCGGAAGTCACGACGCCCGCGAGCAATCGCCGCGCGATCATCCCCGAGGAGGACACACTTGAAAATTTGGACTGCGGCACTGGCCGGCGGGCTCGTGGCATTAGGAGCCGCGACCGTCGCCACTCCTGCCCACGCTCAGGCGGCCCCGTTCCTGGACACGCCGACCAACCACTGGGCCTACGAGGCCGTGCAGAACCTGGCGAAGAAGGGCATCATCATCGGCTACCCCGACGGCACCTACGGCGGCAGGCGGCCCATGACCCGCTACGAGTTCGCCGTCGCCATCGACCGGCTGCTGCGGACCCTGAACGACATGAACTCGCCGGCCCCCCCGCCCGGTACGCCCGCCCCCCAGACGCTGACCCAGGACGAGCTGAACCAAATCCAGGCGCTGATCGACAAGTTCCGCCCCGAGCTTGACACCATCCAGACCAACCTGAAGCAGGCTCAGGACGACATCGACGCCCTGCGCGCCGATGTGCTGGACGCCAAGGCGCTCGCGAACAAGGCGCAGGCGACGGCGGACAACTCCTACGGCGTGGGCGCGGATCGCAAGTTCCAGATCAGCGGCTACGTCCAGGCCCGCTACCAGGCTGCCTCGGCGGGCCAGGGGTCGCTGAGCCGCTTCCCGCAGGGCATCGCCGGCGGTGCCGGTGCCTACAACGGCAACTACCTGTCCGGCAATAGCCCGTCCACCTTCGACGTGCGCCGCGCCCGGCTCAAGTTCACCGGCACGCTGACACCCAACACGCGCTACGGTGTGCAGATCGACGCCTCGGGCGCGGTCACGAGCGGGGCCAACGCGAACCAGCAGGTGACGACGCGCGAGGCTTACGCGGCGTACACATTCGGCAACGGGGATGTCAAGAACAACATCACGGCGACCGCGGGCCTGTTCGCCAACCCGTTCGGCTACATCCTGCCTGTGTCGTCGGCGACCTACATCAGCCCGGAGCGCCCGCTGGCGTTCAGCGAGAGCGGGGCGGGCCTCTGGACCAACCAGGACTACGACAAAGGCATCCAGTTCTCCTACAACACGGGGCAGCAGCTCCTATTCCTGCCGGTGGGCGTGAAGCTGACGGCGGCCCTGGTGAACGGGACGGGGCGCACGAGCAACGACACGGACGCCTTCAAGGACCAGATCTACCGCATCGGCTACCAGTCGCCCAACAAAGTCGTCAGCGTCGGCGGCTCCTACTACTACGGCCAGATCAACACCACCGGCATCCCCGGCAACCTCGTGGGCGGCACGACAGCCAACCCGATCACGGGGACCGGCTTCCAGTACACGGGCCGCAAAAAGGAACTGTATGGGGCGGACGCCCAGATCGTCCTGCCGAGCGGCCCGTTCGTGAACGCCGAGTACGTCGGCGGCCTTTACGAGCAGCGCTCGTTCTTCGGCGCACCGACCGCAGTGGCCCAGACGACGACCTACGCGAAAGACAACCACGTGGACGGCTACTACGTGGTGGGCGGGTTCACATTCGGGCAGACCGGGACGCACCCGCTGACCCTGGCGGCGCAGTACGACGTGCTGCGGCGCGGCGAGGGGAAGGCTAACGGCTTCAACCCCGGCGGCAACGCTTCCTACACCGACGAGAACGTCGGCTACGGCGTGCTCTACAACCTGGACAAGGCGACCCGCCTGCGCGTCTGGTACGAGCGGCCCGACCGCGTGGCCCACGCCCCCGGCACGGACACGCCCGCGCGCTACGGCCTGTTCACCGGCGAGATCCAGGTCAAGTTCTAGCCCGGCCACCGAGCTTGTAGAAACGGGGGCGGGCTTGCCCCGCCCCCGCATAAAGACGAAGATTCGCAAACGAGGGAACAATTCGATGCTGAAAACACTGACACGGGCGCTTAAAGCCGCGCTGCTGGCCGGTCTCGCCGCTACGGCTCTGTCCGCCCCGGCCCAGGCCCAGATCAACGGGGCGGGCGCGACCTTCCCCGCCCCCCTGTACCTGAAGTGGTTCCAGGAATACCACGCCGAGGGCGGCCCCGCCGTCAACTACCAGGCCATCGGGTCGGGCGGCGGCATCAAGAACATCACCGCCCACGCCGTGGACTTCGGGGCGTCGGACGCGCCGATGAACGGGGCCGAGCTGCGCGCCGCGCCGGGCATCCTGCACATCCCCACCGTGGCCGGCGCGGTCGTCATCGCCTATAACGTCCCCGGCGTCGGGCCAGGCCTGCGCTTCACGCCCGGCGTCATCGCCGACATCTTCCTGGGCAAGATCACCCGCTGGAACGACCCGGCCATCGCCCGTCTGAACCCCGGCACCAATCTCCCCGGCATCGGCATCTTCGCCGCCCACCGCTCCGACGGCTCGGGCACGACCAACATCTTCACGACCTACCTGAGCGAGACCAGCGGCGCGTGGCAGGGCAGCGTCGGGGCGGGCAAGTCCGTCCACTGGCCCGTCGGCCTCGGCGGCAAGGGCAACCAGGGCGTCGCCCAGCTCATCAAGCAGAACGAGGGCGGGATCGGCTACATCGAGCTGGCCTACGCCGTCACTAACAGCATCTCCTACGGCCTGGTCCGCAACGCGCGCGGCAAGTTCGTCTACCCCACCGTCGAGGACACCTCGGAGGCCGTGGACGGCGTGACCATGCCGGCCGACTTCCGCAAGGTCGCCACCAACACCAGCACGGCGACCGGCTACCCGATCGCCGGCTTCACCTTCATCCTGGTCTACAGGAACGGCACCCGGCCCGAGGTCAAGAAGCTGCTGGAGTGGTGCCTGACCACGGGCCAGCGCGACGCTGCCCCGGCCTACTACGCGCCGCTGCCGCCCGGCATCCGCCGCCGCGCCCTGGCCGCCCTCGCGACCGTGCGCTGACAGTGACCGCCGGTTTCCGCTGGTTCTACCCCTTCCAGCCCCTCCCCTGCCGGGGGAGGGGCTGAAGGTCCCTTCATTGGAGAAGCGCCTTTCATGGCCGACCGCGTCCCGAGCGTCCTTCTGCCGACCGCCCCCGCCGCCAAGCCGGCGGCGGGGGCCGACGCGCCCCGCCCCGCCCCGCCCGCCTTGTCGCTGACTCGCCTCGGGGATCGGGCCTACATGGCCGTCACGTTCCTCGCCTCGCTGTCGATCTTTGCGATCATCCTCTGGCTGATCTGGCAGCTCACGGCGGCGAGCCAGCTTTCCCTGCACCACTTCGGGCCGTCGTTCCTGACCGGGTCGGACTGGGACGAGACCAGCGACCTGTACCACGCCAAGCCGTTCATCTTCGGGACGCTGTACTCGTCGCTGATCGCGCTCATTTTGGCCGTCCCCGTGTCGGTCGGGGCGGCGGTCTTTCTGTCGGAGCTTGCCCCGCGCTGGATACGGACCCCGGCGACGTTTTTGATCGAGCTGCTGGCGGCCATCCCGAGCGTCGTGTACGGCCTGTGGGGCATCTTCATCCTGATCCCCTTCCTCAAGGTCGCCGTCGTCAAGCCCGTCGTCAACTCGCGCCTGCCGCACCTGCCGGTCATCGGCGGGCTGTTCACGGGGCAGTCGGCGGGGTACTCGATGCTGGCGGCGGGCGTGATCCTGGCGATCATGATCACGCCGTTCATCACGGCCGTCACGCGGGACATCCTGCGGGCCATCCCGCGCGCCCAGCGCGAAGGCTCCTACGCCCTGGGGGCGACCCAGTGGGAGGCGATCAGCCAGGTCGTCATCCCCTACGCCAAGTCCGGCATCATCGGGGCCATCGTCCTGGGCCTGGGCCGCGCCTTGGGCGAGACGATGGCCGTCACCATGCTGATCGGCAATCAGTCCCCCAACACGCCCTCGGGCATCTCGCTGTCGGTCTTCGACACGGGCTACACCATGTCCAGCGTCCTGGCGAACAAGTTCAACGAGTCTTCGGTCGGCAGCCTGAACCAGTCGTCCCTGGTGGAGATCGGCCTGGTCCTGTTCGGCGTCACCATCGTCGTCAACGTCTTCGCGCGGCTGCTGGTCTTCTACACGGCCAAAGACGTCCAGGGGGGGAAGTAAGCCATGAGCGTCGCCGCCGCCCCCCGCCGGGGGCTGAACCGACAGGGTGGGAACGTCGCCCGGCGCAAGTTCGTCAACAGCCTGATGCTGCTGCTGTGCATCCTGGCCGCGGCCCTGGCGATCGGCATCCTCGGCCTGGTGCTGTTCTTTCTGCTGTCCAAGGGGTTTTCGTCCCTGCACCTCTCGCTGTTCACGCGCCTGCCGGACAACGTCGCCCCAGGGCGGGGGGGCATGTCGCAGTCCATCTTCGGGACGCTGACCCTGCTCGGCATCGCCGGCGTCCTGGGCCTGCCCCTGGGGATACTGGGCGGCATCTACCAGCTGGAGCAGCGCGGGCGTTTCGCGGGCTTGGTCCGCTTCTTCACCGACGTACTCAACGGCATCCCGTCCATCGTCATCGGCATCTTCGCCTACGCCGCCGTCGTCGCCCCGGAGGCCGCGCGCGCCGCCGCCGAGCACCGGCCCAGTGCGGGCTTCTCGGCCTACGCCGGCGGCTTCGCCCTGGGCATCCTGATGATTCCCACGGTCATGCGGACGACCGAAGAGATCCTGCGCCTGGTCCCGTTCTCGCTGCGCGAGGCGTCGCTCGGCCTGGGCGCGACGCGCTGGCGGACCATGTGGAGCGTCGTGCTGCCCGCCGCGCGCGGCGGCGTCATCACCGGCATCATGCTGGCCTTCGCCCGCATCGCCGGCGAGACCGCGCCTCTGCTGTTCACCATCCTGGGGAACGAGTTCTTCAGCACGCACCGGGTCCTCGGCGGGCGGGTGATCATCCCGACTCTGAACGCGCCCATCGACGCCCTGCCGCTGCGGATTTACAATTATTCGCAGGACGTCAGCCTCGAAAAGCAGAACCTGGCCTGGGCCGGCGCGGTCGTCCTGATCTCGCTGATCCTGGTCCTGAGCATCGCCGCCCGCTTCGCCACCCGCAGCAACTTCCAGGAAGAGAAATAAAGAATGGCAGACGCCTACAACACGGCCCCGCTCATGTCCGAACGGGCCACGGCTCCGGGCACCATCCAGGAGATCGCCGCCGGCAAAGCCGCCGCGCCCGCCCAGACCAAAATATTGACCGACAACGTGGACTTCTTCTACGGCGACTTCCACGCCCTGAAGGCCATCAACATCGCGGTCGCCGAGCGGCAGGTCACGGCCCTGATCGGCCCGTCGGGCTGCGGCAAGTCCACCTTCCTGCGGACCCTGAACCGCATGAACGACCTGATCGACGGGACGCGCCTGACCGGCAGGATCACCATGGATACGGAGGACATCTACGACAAGCGCGTGGACGTCGTGGACCTCCGCAAGCGCGTCGGCATGGTCTTCCAGAAGCCGAACCCGTTCCCGATGTCCATCTATGACAACATCGCCTACGGCCCGCGCATCCACGGCACGACCGGCCGCAAGCAGCTTGGGGAGATCGTCGAGCGGACCCTGCGCGGGTCGGCCCTGTGGGACGAGGTCAAGGACAAGCTCAAGCAGAGCGCCTTCGCTCTGTCGGGCGGCCAGCAGCAGCGCCTGTGCATCGCCCGGACCCTGGCCGTGGAACCCGAGGTGATCCTGATGGACGAGCCGTGCTCGGCCCTAGACCCGAACTCGACGTTCCGCATCGAGCAGCTCATGGAAGACCTGCGTAAAGACTACACCATCGTGATCGTCACGCACAACATGCAGCAGGCCGCCCGCGTCTCCCAGCGGACGGGCTTTTTCCTGCGCGGTGAACTCAAAGAGTTCGGCGACACCGACCAGATCTTCACCAACCCCGCCGTCAAGGAGACCGAAGATTACGTCTCGGGCCGGTTTGGGTGAGGAGCGCGGAACCCACCTCGTTCCCGTGCTATAATGCTGTATGCCCGCCGTGCGCCTCCAGGTCATCCTCTGCGACACCTACCCGCCGCTCGTCGAGAGCTGGAAGGCCTACTTCCCAAGCCTGCCCCATGTCTCCGTCGTGTGCGACAGCGTCTTCACCCTGGAGGCCGACGCGCTGGTCTCGCCCGCCAACTCCTTCGGGCGCATGGACGGCGGCCTGGACGCCCAGATCGTCGAGTATTTAGGCGAAGACCTGGAAACCGACGTCCAGCAGATGATCCAGAGCCGCCACGACGGCGAGCTTCCCGTCGGTCTGGCCGAGGTGGTCGTCACCAACGCCCCCCAGTTCCCCTTCCTCGTCGTCGCCCCCACCATGCGCGTCCCGCAGAACGTCAGCCGGACGGCCAATGCGTATCTCGCCTTCCGGGCGGCCCTGCGCGCCGTCCTGGCCTTCAACGACCTGCACGGCGGCCCCATCCAGACGCTGCTCGTGCCCGGCCTCTGCACCGACAACGGGCTGATGCCCCCCCTGCGCGCCGCCCGCCAGATGCGCGCCGCCTACGAGACGGTGATGCACGGCGCACCCCCGAACCTCGACCTGTCGCTGGACGCCGGCGCGGACAGCGACGATAAGAGCAAGGTGCGGGCGAGCGAGGCGAAGCCATGAGACACCTGCCCGTCGCGCTTTGGCTGCTGTGTGTCCTGCCCCCGGCCCAGGCCGGACCCTGGGAGACCAACCGGGCGCTCGTCAGCGCCGTGGACGCCGGCAGCCTGGCTCAAATCCGCCGCCTCATCGCCCAGGGCGCGGACGTCAACGCCGTCAACGACTACGGGAATCCGGCCCTGGAACAGGCCGTGCAGGCGGGCAACTCCGACGCAGCCAAACTGTTGCTCGACGCTGGCGCGGACGTCAATCATGGGAGCAGGAGAGGCACCCCCCTGGTCGTGGCGGCCGAAGGGGATTACGGCGACAAGTCCGTCGCCCTCTGCCGCCTGCTGCTCGCCCACGGGGCCGATCCTAACGGCCAGCCCAACCGGACGCCTCTCGTCTCCTCTTTGAGGGGTCTGGCAAGTGTCTCCAATGGTATTCGCCGCCCGCTCGGTCCCGTCGGACGCCTAGGGGTGGTACAGGTAATGCTCCAAAAGCGCACGGAGACCACGCTGGCGATCCTGCGGCTGCTGATTCGGAGCGGGGCGAACGTCAACCACAAGGATAACATGGGTCACCTCAGTGACCGCACGACGCCCCTGACGGCTGCCGCCCGCGCGGGGAGCGTGGAGGCTATGAAACTGCTCCTCGCGAGCGGGGCGAGAGACGCCCCCGATTATGACTTGGAGGAGGCCGCCACCTCGGGGTCAGTCCCCGCCGTCGCCTTCCTGCTGTCGCGCGGGGCGAACCCCAACGGGTGGCGGTCGGCATTCAACCACAATACCGCGTTGCTGAACGCCGTGGAGGCCGACGCGCCGGACTGCCTCCGGCTGCTCGTAAACGCCGGGGCGGACGTCAACGTCCCGAACGAGGAGGGGAGGACGCCCCTCGCGATCCTGGTGGCGCGCACGAAGCCCGACATCCCCCTCCTCAAGTTCCTGCTGGCCCACGGCGCAGACCCGGACGTCCCCGACAAGGAAGGCCATCGGCCTCTGGATTGGATGAAGCAGCCCAGGGACGCCAAGTTGATCGCCTTGCTCCAGAACGCCGGAGCGAAGAAGTAGCCGTGACTCCGCAAGACCAGTTCGCCTGCGACCTCCTCGCCTGGTACGAAGCGCACAAGCGCGACCTGCCCTGGCGCCGGCTGCGGCACGACCCGTATGCCGTTTGGGTGTCCGAGATCATGTTGCAGCAGACGACGGTGGCCGCCGTTGTCCCGTTCTACAATAAGTGGATGGCGCGGTTCCCGACGGTGCGAAGCCTGGCCGACGCGCCACTCGACGATGTCCTGAAGCACTGGGCCGGCCTGGGCTATTACGCCCGCGCCCGGAACCTGCACCGGGGGGCGAAGGCCGTCGTCGAGCAGCACGGCGGGCGGGTGCCGTCCGATCCCATTGCGCTGCTGGCGCTGCCGGGCATCGGGCGGTACACGCAGGGGGCGATTTTGTCCATCGCGTTCGACCAGGACGCGCCCATCGTGGACGCCAATGTCGTCCGCGTTCTGTCCCGCGTCCATGCCGTGCAGGGCGATCCCAAGACGTCGGCCACGACGCAGGCCGAGCTGTGGCGGCTGGCCGAAGACGCCATCCCCCAGGGCAAGGCGGGGGACTTCAATCAGGCGATGATGGAGATGGGCGCGCTGGTCTGCTCGTCCGCCGCCCCCCGGTGCGCGTCGTGCCCCGTGGCGGGTCAATGCCGGGCGCGGGCATTGGGCGAGCCGACGGCTTTCCCGCAGTTCGAGGGCGTCAAGAAGTGGCTGGACGTGGAGGACGTGTCGGTCGCCATTCGCAACGCCGCCCGCGAGGTGCTGCTGGTGCAGCGCCCTCCCGAGTTGAGTCTGTGGGGCGGCCTCTGGGAACTGCCCCGCGCGACCCGGCAGGATGGGGAGAGTCTGGAGGCGTGCGCCGCGCGGGCCGCGTGCGAGAGCGTGGGCCTGGCCTTTCCCGCTCATGGCCTCACGCCGTTCGGCGTCGTCAGGCACGTCGTCGCGAACCGCCGGGTCACGCTGCATGGCTTCGAGGCGCGGGTGGGGGAGGGGGCCGCGCCTACTGTGGGCACGTGTGCGCGCTGGGCCTGGGTGACGCGCGAAGCGCTAATGGGGTACGCCCTAGCGACGCCGCAAGTGAAGCTGACGGAGCTTCTGTGGCGGCACGAGTCGCAGGGGCGGCTGGAGTTCTAACGCCGCGCGTTTGGGTGGTGTAGGGGCGCTGCTTGCCGCGCCCTCGTACTTCTGCGTGGCAGCCTGTGACATCGATCTGCCATACGGAAAACACCGTCATATGAGATAGAAGGGGGCACGAGATAGAAGGGCGCAGCAAGCAGGGCCCCTACAAGTAGTTCTGTCATGGGCAGGTACAGCCTTAGGAGAAACAACATGAGTTGGAGAACGGGTAGTCAGTTGTTTATTGAGATTTGGCCGCTCATACAGGCTCGTATTCCTGACCGAGAGCTGCGTGTCCAGTTCACGGGTGAGTTGCTGCAAGTTTTTGTCAACGGTGACATGGATACCTGGGACGTTGAAGACGTTCATCCTGACATTCGAGCGGCGATGCGCCACGCAGGCATTGAGATTTCTGAGCCAGAGCGTTACAAGAGTGCTCCTGACCTCTGACGAAAGCCCATGACCATCGCCCTCGCCATCATCCTGCACCCGACCGACGGCACCGTGCTGATTGCCCGGCGCAAGGCCGACTCCCATCTGCCCGATGTCTGGGAGTTCCCCGGCGGCAAGTGCCGGCCCGGTGAAAGCCCTGCCGACTGTGCCGTGCGGGAGGCGCGGGAGGAGACGGGGCTTGCGGTCACTGTCTTGGAGGCGTGGCCGAGCGTCAGCCATGCCTATCCCGACCGCGCCGTCATGCTCTATCCATTCCTGTGCCAGGCTTCGAGCGGCGAGGCGCGGCCTTTGGAGAGCCGCGCGGTCGCCTGGGCCGCGCCGTCCGAGTTGGGACGCTACCCGTTCCCCGCTGCCAACGGGCCGCTGCTGGAGCGGCTGGGTGCGCAGCCGCTGCCGTGATGTCCTATAATCCCGCGCGCTTTACCGGGTAACGGACACGCCCAAGGCTTCCCATAATACCGGGTAATGAACGAGCTGCACCAATCCAAGCCGCGCGTCCTGGTCGTGGACCCGGAGCCGATGAGCCGGACCCTGATCGACGCCGTGCTGCGGACCGACGACCACTACGACGTCGTCTGCGCCGCCGACGGCGTGCAGGGGCTGGAGGCCGCCCGCTCGTCGCGCCCCGACCTGGTCATGCTCAGCGCCGTCCTGCCGCACGGGGAGAGCGGCTTTCTTGTCTGCCAGGCGCTGAAGGCGGAGCCGCGGACCCGGCGCATCCCGCTGCTGCTGCTGATGTCCCACGCGACCACGTCGGAGCGGGTCCAGGGCTTCGAGGCCGGCGCGGACGATTTCGTCACCAAGCCCTTCAACCGGATCGAGCTGCTCGCCCGCGTCCGCTCCCTGGTCCGCATCAAGGCGCTGGGCGACCAACTCGACGAGGTCGAGGATGTCATTTACTCCCTGAGCCGGGCGGTCGAGGCGCGCTCAGGCGAGGCTGACGGCGCGGGCGGGACTGCCCGCGTGACCGCGTTCGCTCAGGCCTTGGGGCGCGAGATGGGCCTTTCCGACGACGCCCTGCGCCTGCTCGGCCATGCGTCCCTGCTGCGCGATGTCGGCAAGATCGGCCTGCCCGACACGCTGCTCCAGAAGCCCGGTACGCTGAACGCTATGGAGCAGCAGCGGATGCAGAAGCACACGGTCATGGGTGAGCAGATCATGGCCCCCCTGCGCTCGACGGCAGCCCTGCTGCCGATCATCCGCCACCACCACGAGCGCGTGGACGGCCGGGGCTACCCGGACGGCCTGGCAGGCGACCAGATCCCCCTGGGGGCGCGAATCGTCGCCATCGCCGATGCCTACAACGCCATGCTCTCCCCGCGCCCCTATCGCCCCACGCTGACGCCTGAAAAGGCGTTGCAGACGCTTCAGGCCGGGGCGGGCCGGCAGTGGGACGCCCACCTCGTCTCCCTCTTCGTGGCCTGGGCGGGCCGCGCCCCCCTCCCTTTCCCTGCTTTCAAGTAGTCCCCATCCCCTAATCCCCGTCCCCATGCCCTCCCGGCTGATTGAAAACCGCGCGCGCTGGGTATAGACGCAGGACTTCAAAAAAACACCCGGCGAGATTTTATATAAACGTAAGCGGAATCACTGAAATATCTCGGGTTATTTGTGACAATGAGTGGCCCGCTCCCGTAAAAGAGGGGACGCGGTCGCTGCCGAGCCGCGCCCTGACTCCGTCTCAGCGGGTGCTCAGGTGCCGGCGTTGCGGTCGGTGCTGAGGAACCGCGGATGCCCGCCGGGTGTTTAACACACAGGCGGATAACGGGCGCGCACTCAGGTTATAAGCAGGCTTCTGAGAATCATAAACGGGATCTGAAAAGGTTACAAGACAAAGGGGAAACTCATGGGGAGCAACACGACACTGATGGATGACGCGGCAGCGCTGCCGCGCGGCCTTGCTGTGTCGGATGATCGGCGCGGCCCGGATTTTGGCGGGGATGAATCCTCGCTGGCGGCGAACAGCGCCATGGACGACCCGGACGCGGTCCGGTTCCTGGCCCTCGCCGTCGGCGGGGATGACGACGCGGCCACGCCCCTGCTGGACAGCGCGGCGGGTGACGACGAGGCCGAGAATGACCAGCCGGAGGACGAGCCGCAGGAGACCGTCTACGCGCCCGTCGAAGACAACCCGCGCGATGAATCGCTCCAAATGTGGATGCGGAAGACCAAGAGCACCAAGCTCTTGAACGCGGAGGAAGAGATCGACCTGGCCCGCCGCGTCGCCGAGGGCGAAAAGGCCAAGCTGCGTCTGGCGGAACTCGCGGACGAGGCCGATAAGGAGCAGCCGCGTGGTGAGTGCTCTCGCACCATCGCCGACGGGCAGCGGGCCAAGGATGTCCTTACCGAAGCGAACCTGCGCCTGGTCGTCTCCATCGCGCGCCGCTACTCGGTGCCCGGCATCAGCTTGGCCGACCTGATTCAGGAAGGCAACATCGGCCTGATCCGGGCGGTCGAGAAGTTCGACTACACCAAGGGCTACCGGTTCAGCACCTACGCGACTTGGTGGATTCGTCGCGCCATCGCGCGCGCTGTCATCAACCAGGGGCGGACGATCCGCATCCCGGTCTACGTGGCCGAGACCATCCACAAGCTGGTCCGCACCGAGGGGCTGCTGCGCCAGCAGCTCTCGCGCGAGCCGACCCAGGACGAGCTGGCCCGCGAGATGGAGGTCACGGTCGAGCGCGTCAACGAGATCAAGCGGATCGCCTCGGAGCCGCTGTCGCTGGAAACGCCGGTCGGCGAGAAGGACTCGGCGCAGCTCGCGGACTTCATCCAGAGCAACGCCAACCAGTCGCCTTCCGACGCTGCCGTGAACCTGATCCGCCGCGAGCAGCTCGACGCGGTTCTGGACAAGCTGACCGCGCGCGAGCGGGACGTCGTGCGGATGCGCTTCGGCCTGGACGACGGCTACGCGCACACGCTGGAGGAGGTCGGCCAGCGCTTCCAGGTGACGCGCGAGCGCGTCCGCCAGATCGAGTTGCGCGCGCTGAAGAAGCTGCGCCGGATGGGTCCCGTGGACATCCGGGCCTAGCCTGCTGCCACGACCGCCCCCGCTCTGGGAACAGAGCGGGGGCGTTTTTTTGTCGAGTCAGATGCAGTCAAATCGTACCCTTGTCCAGCCCCTCGCTTCTGCGGTAGGAAGCCCGGATTGTCGTGGGAACGTTGTGTGATTTCCGCTCGTCATCATGGTATAGTGTTGACAACGACATCACTGTTGTTGTATAATAGTGTCATGCCGAAGACGGAAGACCTACAGAGACACACCCTGCGCGTCCTGGCCGAGATGGGGACGCCGGACAAGTCCCTTTCGGCCCGCGCGGCGGGGGACAAGCTCGGCATCGGCTACAACCAGATCTCCGACATGGCGAAGGGCAAGTCGCCCGGCGAGAAGACGCTCATCAAATTCGCCAGTGCCATCGGCGAGTCGCCCGGAGACTGGCTCCGGTACGCCGGAAAGCACGACTTCGCCGACACGTTAAGCCGCCAGGGCGTATCCGACGCCCGCCCGGAGCGGCAAATCGGGCAGCAGATCGCCCGCGAGCTGGCCCAGGTCCCGCCGGAGCGGCAGGCCTTGCTATTGAAGCAGATTCGCGCCCTGATTCGGGCCACACAGACTGAGGCGGAGAGCCAGGACGAGAGGGCGGCGAAATAACGGGTGAGGGCATCGCGCCGCTCACCCAGGGAGCGAAGGATAAAGATGACACGGACACTAATCCACATGAAGATGACCACGAAGCCCAGCGCCAAGCAGACTTTGGTCCGCCTCCGCCGCTTTTGGAGCTACTGGAACGCCGGGCCGCAGCAGGACTGGGACCGGGTCTACCTCTGCTCCGTTGCCCCCATCAGCGCCGAGGCGCTGCGCGGGAACGAGGAAGCCGAGCGCGCGCATATGCACTGACGCGCACTAAGCGGTGCAGCCCCGCAGGGCATACCGCTCAGGCCGCGGGAACGGTGAAAAAGAAGGCGCTGCCCTGGCCCGGCCGGCTCTCCACCCAGATGACACCGCCGTGTGCCTCGACGGCGAGCTTGCAGAAGGTCAGGCCCAGTCCCGTGGACATCTTGCGCCCGGCCTTGCGGTTCTCCACCTGGCCGAACTTTTCGAATATGCGGTCGAACGCCTCGGGCGGGATGCCCTCGCCGGTGTCACGGACGCTGAACAGCAGGGCATTGTCGCTCGCCTGGGCCGAGGCCGTGACGGTGCCCCCGGCAGGCGTGAACTTGATGGCATTCCCCAGCAGGTTGACCAGCGTCCGGCGCAGGGTAGTGTCCTAATTTAAGTTGTTAGACAGCGTTTGTTGTGCTCGTGCAGAAGCAGCCGCAGACAGTTCTCGTGCATCTGGTCTGTCTTCGAAAACGAGAGCGTCCTGCGGACAAAGCGGCCTAGTCGCTGGCGCAGCGTGTTCAGGTAGGCGGCGGCCAGCAGCATGGCGGGCGCGAAGCCGAAGGCCAGATGCCGCTCCGCCTCGCAACGGTTCATCCGCACTCTGAGGTCTACGTCCAGCCGTCCGTGGCCCGGTCCCAGTAGGCGAAGGAGGCGGCGCGGGCGGGGTCGAGGGAGGCGACCCAGGCGGCGGAGGCGAGCCGCGTCCCGGCCGGGTCGTCCGCCTTCCGCACCAGCGCCGCGAGCGGCGCGGTGCGCGCTTCCGTTCCTTACTTGTCCGTGCCGTGTTTGTCCGTGCTGGGCGTTCCCTGCGGCGTCTCTGCCGGGATGACTTATAGATCATACCAGATGAAAAACGGCGGCGATGTGACCGATGTCATACACCTCGTGAATATCTCGGGGACGCCGCCGGCCAGGATCGACCGGGACAGGCTTGACGTGTTCCGCCTCGATCAGCCGACTTCCATTCAACGGCGGGTCTGTCGAACGGGTCTGTCGAACGGGTCTGTCGAACGGGTCTGTCGAACGGGTCTGTCGAACGAGTCTGTGAAGCGCACCCGTAGCAGCAACGATCGCCATGCAGGGCGATGAGATAGGAGATAAACCATGGTAGTCCGAGCGTCTTCTTTGTTCCCGGTTCTGGGTGTCCCCCTGCTGGGGCTGGGGGTGATGCTCTCAGTCGGTCTGAGGCGCTCGGCACCGCCATCAGTGGCCGCCCGGACAGAGTCCACGCCGATTTATCTGGTCGCCCCCGACCCGAAGATGAACAGGAGCTTTTCGATCTTCCTGAAACAGGAAGCGAGGGAAGTCGCTCTGTGCCGCAGGGGGGGGCGGCGGCCCGAGGCCGTGGCTCAGGCCGTGGCCGGCTATAATCTGATCGCCCAGGAATGTACCCCCGCCGTGTTCCAAGAGACGGGGCTGCCGCCCTCGCTGAAGCGATGACTCCGGCCCTGCCCGCCGGTCGTTGTTGACGCCGCTCCTGCCCCTGTGTTATAATGGCACAACATCTTGACGGTGGGTTAAGGCGGGGCGCGACATATGGCAGTGGGGAACGGCAAAAATGGAAACGGACACCATGGCGGAACGGGCGGCTCGCTGCATTACGCGCTGCCGCCGCTGCTGACGCCGCCGCGTGAGCGGCTCGCCATGGGCACCATCGTCCGTGGCTCGCTCCAGGCCGGCATCCAGATGAAGCTGACCGGGGTACAGTCCGTTGAGGACATCCGGGCCGGCAAATTCGTGGTCGTGGACGGCGCGCGGCACGAGTTCTTCGCCATGATCACCGACGTGACGCTCGACTGCGTCTCCCCCGGCGTCCTGACCGATCCGCCCACGTCGGACTCGCCTGCGGATGCCTTCCTGCGTCAGGCCCTGGCCGGCACCACGACCTTCGGCACGATCACCCTGCGCCCGCTGCTGATGCGGACCAAGACCGTCGGGTCTGAGTTCGAGCCGGTCAAGACCGTGCCGACCCACTTCAGCCACGTCGGCGAGGCGACCGAGGACGACATCGCCGACATCTTCGGCTCCGAGTCCGAGGGCGGCAAAGGCTTTTTTATCGGGACGCCGCTGGACATGGGCGATATCCCCGTCTGTCTCGATTTAGAAAAGTTCGTCGAGCGCTCCAACGGCATCTTCGGCAAGTCCGGCACCGGCAAGACGTTCCTGACTCGCATCTGCCTGTGCGGGACCATCAAGCACAAGAAGGCTGTCAACCTGGTCTTCGACATGCACGGCGAGTACGGCTGGAAGGGGACGACCGAGGACCCCACCCGCGAGGGCGTCCACGGGCTGAAAAAATACTTCGACAGCCGCGTCAGCGTCTTCACGATGGACCGCGAGTCATCGCGCCGGCGTCAGGTGCCCATCGAGAACGAGGTGCGGATACCCTACAGCCAGATCAGCGTGGACGACATCCTTCTGCTTCAGGGCGAGCTTAATCTCAACCAGAGCGCCGCAGAGACGACCTATCTTCTGGAACAGCACTATGGCAAGAAGTGGCTGGCGACATTGCTGAAGATGGACGGCGACGGCATCAAAGAGTTCGCCGAGCGGAGCGGCGCGAACGCCCTGTCGCTGGGCGCATTGAGGCGCAAATTGGGCCGCATGGCCGAGGAGTGCAAGGGCTTCCTGGTCGAAGACGCGGGCGAGGCCGACGACGCCGTGCGGCAGATCATGGCCTGCCTGCTCAAAGACGTCAACGTCGTGTTGGAGTTCGGCAACTACCGCAAGACATTGCAGTACATGCTGGTCGCCAACATCCTCACCCGGCAGATCCACGCCGAGTACGTCAAGCTGACCGAGAACGCGATGGGCGACAAGGGCAAGAAGCCCACGCCCCTGGTCATCACCATCGAAGAGGCGCACAAGTTTTTGTCCCCGCACCTCGCGCACCAGACGACGTTCGGCATCATCGCGCGCGAGCTTCGCAAGTACAACGTGACGCTGCTGGTCGTGGACCAGCGGCCCTCGGGCATCGACTCCGAAGTCCTCTCGCAGCTCGGAACGCGCATCACCTGCCTCCTGAACGACGAGAAAGACATCGAGGCCGTCCTGACCGGCATCTCGGGGGCGCAGTCCCTGCGCGGCGTGTTGGCGTCGCTCGACAGCAAGCAGCAGGCGCTGTTGATGGGCCACGCCGTCCCCATGCCCGTCGTGGTTCAGTCCCGTACCTACGACGACCAGGCTTTTCGTGACAGCATGGGCGGCTTCGGCAAAACGGCGGTCAAAGCGGGGTTCGATGCCGACGACTGGAAGTAACAGAATGGCCCAGGCTCTCACCGGGGCGGGGGCCTTGCTCTTTCTCGCCCTCCCCGCCGGCGCGCAGGCTCCCTCGCCCCCTCTGCCCGTGTCCTCCCCCACGTCCTCGCCCGGTCTGCCTCGGATCGTTCTGGACGGCGGGGCGATCTTCGGGCCGCTGGACCGCCCGCACATCGAACACGTGCGCGCGAGCTACGGCGGCGAACTCACCTTTGAGGCCGACCGGGCCGATGCAGACCTGAAGGCCCAGATGTACCGCCTGAGCGGCAGCGTCCGCCTCCACGAGGCCGACACCACGCTGCGCGCGGGCGAGGTGACATTCACCGGGGGACCCAAGGGGAAAAAGGGTGGGGGCGCATCCGCCACCGACGCCGTCCTGAACCAGTCGGTCTTCACCATCCGCAGCCCGCTCCTGACGGCGACGCCGGACCGGATCGAGGCGCAGGACGGCGACTTCACGACCGTGCCGCCGGACGTCAAACCCGACTTCCACATCCACTCCCAGTCCATCACGCTGGACCGCGTTTCGCACCGCGGGACGCTGCGGAACGCCACCCTGTACCTGTTCGGGACGCGCCTGCTGACCGTGCCCCGGTTCACCTTCCACACGGGCGGCGGCAGCGGCACGGCGCGGCGGCACGTCATGATCCCCGTCTTCGGCGTGTCGGCCCGATACGGCACCTATGTTGCCTTCGGGAGCAGCCTGCGGCTCGGCCCGCTGCCCGCGCAGTACCGCCTGCTGCTGCCCACGCGCCAGTCGGTCGAGGCCGGCCTGACCAGCCAGCAGACACTGTACGCGCCGCGCCCACTGGCCGTGCCGGTCGTGCCGCGCGCCCCCCTCACCCTGCTGGACCGCATCCGTGACTTCGCCACGGCCCCGCGCGGCCCGTTGCCCCCCGGCGACCCCCTGCTCTTCCACGACTTCCTGCCGGAGCCGAATCCGATCCACCTGTTCGACGTCCCCTCGCGCGGCGGGCTGGGGCTGGCCGAAGAGCTATCCGTTCACGTCTCCGCCCAGGGCCGGCGTCGCGACGACCTGTATGTCAGCCGGCTGCCCCAGGTCACCCTGCACGGCCAGATCCCCCTCTCGCGCCCGCCCGTCCCGCCCGCTTACGGCGACGCCGGGGCGTTCCGGGCCGCCCTGCGTCACCTCGTCTTCTACGCCGACGCACAGGAGACGGTCGGCGACTACCGCGAGCAGTCATCGTCCGGCCCCTACAGCATCCGCGCGCGGCGGGTGCAGACGCGGGTCGGCCTCAGCGCGTTCCCCGTGCTGGTCGCGAGTAACACGGTGATCCAGCCCCAGATCGCGCTCTCGATGAGCCGTTACAGCGGCAGGAAGTCCTCCTACCACTATAGCCAGTTCGGCGTCGCCGTCAACCACTACTTCTCGGACCTGACCGCCCTGGGCGTCCAGTTCCTCGGCAGCAGCACGGGCGGCGACTCGCCGTTCAACTTCGACGTCCTGGACACCAACCGCGAGATGGATGTGCGGTTGCAGCTCGGGAACCGGCACCTGGTCGCGGCGGGCCGCGTCCGCTACGACCTGACACGCAGCGGCGTGATCGACTACCAGGTCGCGCTCGCGCCCGCCCTGTCCGGGTTCACCCCGGTCTTCTCTTACAACTTCCGCACGCGCAGCTTCGGGCTGGGGGTGGAGATCAAGGGGTTCACCTTCTGAGTTTTGTAAGTCTAGAATATGAAAAAAATACACGTTGACAGGGATGTGTCCCCGTGTTATAATGGCCGTGTGACCACCAAAACCAGGTATTTGGCCCGCGCCGGACGCTTTTTCTCCTCGCCCCTCCCCCTCCGCGCGATCTCAGTCTATCGGTTCGGCGTGGCGGCGCTCGCCGCCGCTCACGTCGTGGCCCTTGCGGCACCACCGCCTCACGCACACCGGGCCGCGACAGGAGGCAAGTTACACACACACCGCCCCCCGCGGTTCGGGGCGGACCTGCCCAACCCGGACGCGCCCCTGCTTGTCATCCACGGGCGGCAGTGCGGGGTCCCGTTCATACTGGTTCAGGGGGGCGTCGTGGGGACGCGGCGGGCCGCGGCGCGGGCCGGGGTGGAGGACATGGTGCGGGCGGCGGGGGCACAGGCGGGGCTGAACGGGACGTTCTTTTCGGACGCCCGGCTGCGCGGCACGGACAGCGTTTTGATCGGCCCCGCCTTGTATGGAGGGCTGCATGGGCCGGAGTTCCAGCCGTCCGAGACCGTGAACACGCTGGCCCTGGCGGGGCGGCCCCTGGTCCTGCTCGCCCCGACGCGGACGCGCATCCTGCCCTACCAGCCGCTGGCGATGAACACGCGGCCCGCAATGGACGCCTCCCTGCCCGGACTGACCGATGCGTTTTTGGGGGGCGTCTGGCTCGTCCACAACGGCATCGCCGCCGACCGCGCGCAGATCGAGGCCTTCCACATCCGCGACGCCGAAGACCCGCGCCGCCGGGCGTTTTTCTGCCTGATGCCCGATGGCCGGCCCTGCCTCGGTGCGACCACCTACGTCACCCCCTCCGCCGACCTCGCCCGCGCCCTTCAGGCGGCGGGGATGCGCGAGGCCGTCCTGCTGGACTCGGGCTTCAGCACGTCTTTGGTTTACGGGCGCGACATCCTCGTGACCGGGCACACGTCGCCCGGCATCCCCAGCCGCCCTGTCCCCCACGCCCTGGTCCTGTTCGGGAAGCCCGACCCCTCGGTGCGAAAGGCCGTTCTGATGGCGCGGGTTTAGCCCTTCATCCAACAGTTAACAGTTTGCTCATATCCTCAAAAGAGAGCATCGGGTAGTCCAGCGTCCATGCGTCGCTTGCGAGTATCTGACGGGCATAGCGGCGCAGAACATCCCAGAGTACACTTGCAGTCCCGCCGACGCCGGAATAAGGGGGGCCAAACAGCCAAAGATAAGAATATTGGAACAACCCTGCCTCTCGCGGCGGATAGGGAGAGATCTCAGCCATCAGGGAGACCAACTCGCGCATCTCATAGATCATATTGCCAATGGCTGGCCCGAGACTCGGAGGAAATACTTCTAGGTATGCCATTGAACGCATACCGAAATAGTGCGCTGGGTAGATCGTTGTGTCTCCTGTATCACCATCGCAGACGTACCTGACTATAGGATCAATTACGGGCAGATACTTCTCCTGATCTTCCTTCTCCATAGCGAAAAAGAGCAGGATGGAATGCCAGACGGTTTGTCTTTCTTCTATCCTTCCTGCACGTGATCTGTCAGCCGCGTCATCCATTTAGACACTTTCTAGTGGGTCGCCTCACAGCCCATGCACCTGCCGGACGCGCGCCAGCAACGCTGTGATGTCCGGCTCGCGCGCGTCCCCCGGCGGCGGGCCAAGCGGGTCCTCGGTGCTCATCTCCCCTTGCCAGGCGCGCAGCGTCCCTAAAACACCCCAGCCCAACGATTCCAGATCGTAGCCGCCTTCCAGGATGCCGACCAGCTTGCCCGGACAGTGGGCGTCGCTGATCTCCCGCAGGTGGGTCGAGAGTGCCGCCAGGCCGCGCACCGTCAGCCGCTCCCGGATGCCGGCGACGTAGGCCGCGTTGCGCCAGTGGGCGTCGTAGCCCGCCGAGGCCAGCACCATCTCGGGCTTGAACCTGTCCGCCAGCGGGCGCAGGACCTGGTCGAACGCCTGCAAAAAGCCGGCCTCGCCTACGTCTGGGGGCAGCGGCACGTTCGCCGTGAAGCCAAGCCCCGCCCCTTCCCCGATCTCGTCTACCGTGCCGGTGAACGGGTACGCGGGCGATTGGTGAGTCGAAAAATATAACACTTCGGGTGATTGGTAAAAGCAGTCCTGGGTCCCGTTGCCGTGGTGGACATCGAAGTCCACCAAGAGCACCCGCGACAGGCCGTGTGCGGCGGCCGCGTGGGCGGCGGCGATGGCGGCGTTGTTGAGGATGCAGAACCCCATCGCCCGGTCCGGCGGCGCATGATGCCCCGGCGGGCGGACGAGCGCGAAGCTCGCGTCCAGGCTGCCGGTCATCACGGCGTCCACGGCCCCGATGGACGCCCCCGCCGCTGCCGTCGCCGCCCGCCACGACCCCGCCGAGGCCACCGTGTCCCCCGCATCCAAGTACCCGCCACCCCCGGCGACAACTCGCTCCACCGTGTCTAAGTAAGCAGATGTGTGGACGCGCTCGATCTGCGCCCGCGTGGCGGGGGCGTGGGGCGGGCGCTCCATCCGGGCGAGCATCCCTTCCCGTTCCAGCAGGGCCAGCGTTTCTCGCACCCGCTCGGGCCGCTCGGGATGCCCCGGCGGCGGCTTGTGGTCGAGTACGGCGGGGTCGTACAGAAAACCGATGCGCTTCTCGGACATGGTTTCACCGTAGGCGGACAGACGGAGGACGAGGCTCGCCCTCTTTGAAGCCGACACACCCGGCTATGACCTGTCGATCGGTTGGCGGGGGCCGTAGCCAACAGGCGCCCGGCACCAGTCGTGGCACACCCATCACCGCCGCCAGCTCGTCGGCATAGTATTCCGCGCCGGCCTCCGACCAGAAGCGCCCCACTACCAGCCGGACCAGCCGGCGCGGCCCGATCCGCCAGCCAACGTAAACCAAGCAGATACAGCTACTGCCGCTGCTATGCTCCTCCGCCCAGACGCCTTCCAGGTCGGAGAGCGGCCCGATGCACGCCCGGCGGAAGGGGGGCCACCCCGTGCTCCGGCGGTACGTGCGACGCTCCTCGTCCACCGCCAACTCCTGAGGGCTGCCCGCCCACAAAAAGAGGGTCGCTCCCGCCAGGCCCAGGCCTTCCATGCCGCACAGATGCGGCCAGAAGTCGCGCCGCGCATCCTCGTGGGAGCGCCGGTCGCTGCTACACGCCTGCAACAGCGGCAATGGGGGTGCCAGCGTAGAAGCGAAGCCCATCAGGGCCAGGACGGCGCACATCTCCCACGGCCGACGGAGGGCAAACCCGCCTGGAGACGGGCGTAGGTATGGAGCGCGCAAACCCCGCAGGGCAAGCATGAATGCGGCGACAAGTATTCCCAGAAGGACCCCGCCACCAACGTCGGCGAACCGGATCAGGTTAGCCTCGATGTGGTCCATCATAGGTGTGCCTCTTCCCTGCCGTAGCACACCGTCCCGTGAGTTAATCCTCGGGCCGGGTGCCGGCGGGGATATCGCGGTCGCTCGCGCGGTCGGGGGCGTCGATGGTCATGTCGCCGTGGACGCGGATCTGGCAGGACAGGCGGTACTGGCCCAGCAGGCCGTCCTCTTCCAGCGTCGCGCGCTCCTCGGCGTTCATCTCGGTCGGCTCGCCTTCCAGAAAATGAACCTTGCAGGTGGTGCAGCGGGCGACGCCGCCGCAGCGGTGCAGGATGTCCACGCCCGAGTCTTCGATCCCCAGCACGAGCTTTTTGCCCGCCCCCACGTCGAACGGGTTCTTGCCCTCGATTGTCACTGTCGGCATACGGTGTCTCCCTGTGAATTGACTTCTTGGTTTAGCGGTTCCACCACTTACGGCCCGCGTCGGTCAGCATCTTGTCGGCGGCCTCGGGTCCCCACGATCCTGCCGCGTAGTTCGGCAGGTCGGTGGGCGGCGTCTTGGCCCAGTGCTCCAAGATCGGCGTGATCAGGCCCCACTCGGCCTCCACCTCGTCGTCGCGGGTAAACAGCGAGGCGTCCCCGATCAGCGCGTCCATGATCAGCCGCTCGTAGGCGTCGTGGATGCGCTGGCCGAACGACGTGCCGTAGGTGAAATTCATGTCCACGGGCCGCACGACGGTCTTCTGGCCGGGGGGCTTGGCCCCCAGGCGCATGGAGATGCCCTCGTTCGGCTGGACCCGGATCGTGATCACGTTCGGCTCGGCGCTGTCCGCCGTCTCATGGGCCAGCAGGACATTGGGGACGTCTTTGAACGTGATGTTGACTTCGGTGACGCGCTCGGGCATCCGCTTGCCAGCCCGGACGTAGAACGGGACACCGGCCCAGCGCCAGTTCTGGATTTCGAGCTTCAGGGCGACGAACGAGTCCGTGGCCGAGTCGTGGGGCACGTTCGGCTCGTCGTGGTAGGCCGGCACGTCCTTGTCGCCCAGCTTTCCCGCGCCGTACTGGCCGCGCACGACGCAGGCATCGCAGTCATCGGCGAGGACCGGCTTGATGGCGCGCAGGGCCTTGGCCTTCTCGTCGCGGATGTCGCTGGCGCTCAGCGTGTTGGGCGGCTCCATGGCAACCAGGGCCAGCATCTGGAGGGCGTGGGACTGCACCATGTCGCGCAGCTCGCCCGCATGGTCGAAGTAGCCCGCGCGCTGCTCGACGCCCACGGTCTCTGCCACCGTCACCTGAACGTTGTCCACGTACCGCCCGTTCCACAGCGGCTCGAACAGCAGGTTGGCGAACCGGAAGACGAAAATGTTCTGGACCGTTTCCTTGCCCAGATAGTGGTCAATACGATAGATCTGATCTTCATCGAAGACCTGCTTCAACTCGGCGTTCAGGGCGCGCGCGCTCTCAAGATCGGAGCCGAACGGCTTCTCGATGATGATGCGCGTGAAGCCCGCGCTGTCTTTGTCTTCCCCGGCCTTGACCAAGCCCGCCTTGCCGAGCTGCTGGATCACGGTCGTGTAGGTGGAGGGCGGCGTCGCCAGATAGAACAGCCGGTTTCCCGCCGTGCCCTCGGACTGGTCGAACTTGTCCAGCCGCTCCTTGAGCCACGTAAAGCCCTGCGCGTTGTCGAAGTCCGAGCGGTGGAAGACGACGCGCCGGGCGAACTTATTCCAGGCGTCTTGGTTGTCCTTGAACAGGTCAGGGGCGTACTCTTGCAGCGACTGCGAAAGCTCGTCGCGGAACGAGTGATCGGAAAACTCGCGCCGGGCGAAGCCGACGATCTTCATGTGATCCGGCAAAATCCCCTGCGTCTCCAGCGAGAAGAGGGCGGGGATCAGCTTGCGGTGGGTCAGGTCGCCGGTCGCGCCGAAGATGACGATGCAGCAGGCCGGGATCGGCTTCTCGATCAGCCGCGCGTCGTCCGTGGCCGATGTCTGCTCCTCGGGATCCTTCGTTGTCACGCTTTCGGTCGGATTAATTTCGGTTGTCATTGTCATGGTGCGTGCTCCGTTGGCCTATCCTAACGATTGCCTATCCCAGGGATTGGATATAAGCCACGAGGGCCTTGATCTGCGCGTCGTCGAACTTGTCCGCGAAGCCGGGCATCCGGGGCGGGAAGCCGTTCTTGATGTTCCGGGCAATCTTGGCGTCGGGGTCGCCCAACCTGTGCAGCGTCGGCCCGATCTGTCCCTGCGCGTCCTTTCCGTGGCAGCCCGCGCACGACGCCACGTAGAGCGTCCGACCCGTCGCCACGAGCTGCGAACTCGCCGTCGTGCCGCCCGCCGCCGGCTTGCCGCCCTCGGGCGCGGCCTGCTGCGCCTCGACCCGCTTTGTTTCCGCCGATTGCCCGTGCGAGGCGACGGCGGAGACGCCATAGGCTAGGCCCACGACCCCCAGCCCCGCCGCAAGCCCCGCCACAAGTCCCTTGAGTTCTTTTGCCATTCTCGTACTTGCTCTTTTAACTCCCGATCAGCTCCCCGCCCCAGTACCCCGCTGCGGCCATCAGGCCCGCCGTCGCCGCCGCGACGACCAGATAAACAGCGAACGCGGGCCGGGACGCCCCCTCGCGCACGACCAGCCGCCAGACGGCTAGGCCGATCATCAGGCCGAACGCGGGCCAGACGAAGTCGTGATGCGTGGCGAGCGTCCCCTTGCCGAAGAACTGCCAGGCCGAGATGACCAGGCCGGACAGCACGGCGACCAGCGTAGCCGCCGCCCCGAGCAGTAGCGCATAAAACCCAGCCACGTGCAGATCACGCTTGAGCGGCCCGCGCACGACATAGGCCGCCGCGTCGAAGAGGAATGAGGCGATCATCAGCGCGATAGGGAAATGTGTGCTGCCGCCGTGCAGGTTGGCCCACAGTTTGTCCAAAAAGCGTACCCTCAAGGCCCCCGCCCGCGTGAACCGGCGGCAAGGGCGGCTTTCCCCTAGGCCGTGGTCGTGTCCGAGGCGCGGTCTATCGAGGCGATGGTCTCCGCCGCCTCGCTGGCCGATGCGCCCGGCTGAATCTGGTCCGCCGTGCTGTCGGACGTGCCGCTGTAGACGCCGCCGCCGCCGGACCCGGTCGCATCGTGGACCGTGCCTTCCGCGCTCTCGGCGTGATCCGCGCCCCCGATGGATTTAACCGCGTGCCCGCCGAACTCGTTCCGCAGCGAGGCGATGACCTTGGCCGCGAAGTTCTCCGGCTGCCGGGAATGGAATCGCTCGTACAAAGATGCCGTGATGACCGGCGCGGGGACGTTGTGGTCGATGGCCTCCTGGATCGTCCAGCGGCCCTCGCCCGAGTCCTCGACGTAGCCGCGAATCTTTTGCAGGTTCTCGTCGCTCTTGAACGCCTGGACCAGCAGGTCCAGCAGCCAAGACCGGACCACGCTGCCGAAGCGCCAGGCCGACGCGATTTCGGTCAGGTCCAGCTTGTACTCGCTGGCATGGAGGATGTCGAAACCCTCGCCATACGACTGGAGCATGCCGTACTCGATGCCGTTGTGTACCATCTTGACGTAGTGCCCGGAGCCGGACGCGCCCGTGTAGACGTAGCCGTCGTCGGGGGCCAGCGTCTTGAAGATCGGCTCGCAGGTCTTGGCCGCGTCCGGGTTGCCGCCGTACATCAGGCAGTAGCCCTCGGTCAGCCCCCACACGCCGCCGCTGGTGCCGCAGTCGATGTAGTGGATGCCCGCCTCCTCCAGGTCCTTGCCGCGCTTCACCGTGTCCTTGAAGTAGGAATTGCCGCCGTCGATGATGATGTCTCCGGGCGACATCACGGCCTTCAGCTTCTCGATGGTCTCGTCCACGGGCTTACCCTGCGGCACCATGATCCAGGCGACCTTGGGCGTCTGTTCCTGGCCCTGGATGGCCTGCTTCAGGTCGGTGACGCCCTCCCCGCCGCGCTTCTGCACTTCGGGGACTTTGTCCGGCGACGTGTCGAAGCCGTAGACCTTGTGCCCGTCCTTCGCCAGCCGCTCGAGCATGTTCATGCCCATCCGGCCCAGCCCGACCATTGCGATCTCCATGCCTTGAACTCCTTCGGGTGCGTTACCCAGCGGCCCCGTTCCCGCTACTCATACCCGGAGGTGTTCACCATTAACCCGCGCGCTTCCTGCCCCCAGGCGGCTTCCAGCGGTATAAAATGACCTTGGCATCCAGGTCTTCTTCGACGAAGACTTCATACTCGCCGTTCGCCCGCCGGACGGCACGGACCCCGTAAGGCGTGTCGATCCACCCGCTGCTTTTGCCCACTGACGCGCCCGGCTGCATCGTCCCGACGGACAGGCCGGTGCGGACATCGTAGACGAACACGCGCTCCGGGCTGCGGCTTTCCGCCGCAAACAGGTAGTCGCCTGCGATACACATCGCCTTGATAAAAAGCTGCGCGTCCTGCTTGCCGTCATAGGGCAGCATGATTCGCACGGCGGGCTGCCGGACGCCTTTGTTCCAGCCGTCATAGCGCAGCACCTGCGACCCGACCGCGCCCCACTCGCCGCCGAGGTGCGGGTGGTCGCGGGTGTACCCCGCCAAAAACAGCGTGTCTGTTTCCGGGACGTACTCCGCGCGGCAGAGTTCGGTGAAATCCGGGGGCATGGGGAATGACCGCATGGAGGCATAGGAGTAGCGCGGCCCGCCGTGCGCGTCCAGCCCGCCGCAGGGGAAGCAGCGTAGCCCGGCCCGGTCCGTCGCCTGCCACACGCCGCCCCGGCTGTCCACGCTCCAGCCCCACGACGGCGGCGCGTCCCCAGGGCGGCTGAGGTATTCGCCCGCCTGCATGGCCCCGTCGCCGTTCGCGTCCCGCCATATCCACTCGCCCGCGTCCGGCTGCGACGGCGGCCAGCCGCCCGTGCCGTCGCCTTTCTCGTGGTGCTTGGCGAAGCAGACCGTGGGGATGGCGACCTCGCCGCGCGCCGCGCGGTCGAAGCGCGAGACCGTGAGCGTGTCGGCGTACATGTCGGTCGTGAAGAGGAACAGCCTGCCCGCGACCCGGCGCACGAAGGCCGAGGCCGGCGACGTGTGCAGGCGCGGGTCGTCCGGGTAGCGGAAGCGGTCCAGCGTCGAGCCTCGGTAGGTCCACTCGCCGCCGGGCCTCGCGCGGGCGTAGTCCATCGCGAAGTGCTCTTCCCGCGTGTACACGTCCTGCCCGTTCGAGGCCGGGTCGGCGTCGGCGTTGTCCACGAACTCCAGCCCCAGCAGCCGCCAGTTCCGCCTGCCCGTTGGCGCGTAGCTTTCCAGGACGGTCCCCCCGCCGCTGGACGCGACGTAGACGTTCCCTTGGGCGTCGCCGCCGACGCCCCTGATGCCGTTGAAGCGCAGCGTCCCGTCGCGCCCCGCCCGCGCGCCCGGACCCGCGAAGATGCCGCCCGGCTCGCCGAGTGTGCCGGCGAGGCGCGGGACGTGGCCGCGCACATCGTAGACGCGCACCTGCTGGCTGGGGCCGTCGTCGGCCACCAGCAGCCGCCCCCGGCTGTCCAGGCCCAGAGCCGAAGGCGCGGCGACATCGGTGATGGCCTCCCCGAGCGGCGCGCCCCCGCCCGTCCGGTGGACGACGCGCGGCCGGTGCCCCGCGTCGCCCCGCTGGATGATCCACAGGGTGCCATCGGCGGCCAGGGCGATCCGCCCCGCGCGGGGCAGGGGCCAGCCGCGCAGCCGCGTCATCGTCTCGGGGTCGTAGACGGCGACCTCGCCCGCCGCCGCGTCGCTGAGGTACAGATGCGTGTCGTCGGCGGCCAGCCCGCCCAGGGCCGTCGCCGCCCCCTCACGCGTCTCCGCGAGCGGCAGAAAACACCCATGCAGCGTGTCGCCGTGCCCGCCCTTGCCGGCGGGGAACGGGGCCGCGCCGCCGCCGCGCGTCCGGCGGGAGACGCCGGACCAGACCAGCCCCTTCGCGGGCCAGGTGTCCGCCGCGACCAAGCCTCCGCCTTCATTGCCGACCGTCTGGGCGAGAAACAGATACCGGCGGTTCGCCGCCACCTCCGCGCCGCCGCCGTAGCCCCAGCCGTGGGTGTGGCCGGCGCTGCCCATGACGTTGCCGTTCTTGAAGAAGCCGGCCTCCGCCCCGTCCTCGTCCCAGCCGCTGTTCGTGCAGCAGGTCCCGTCCGGCAGGACGAACAGCCCGTCAACGGACAGCGGGACGTGCCTGCGCGCCTGTCCCGGACCGGACGTGCCGCCGAACGTGTTGCCGATCCAGGAAGTCGTGTAGGAAAGAGACTGCGCTAGGGCAGGCGGGGCAAGTGCCAGCCAGGCCAGCCCGACGCCGGCCAGAAGTTTACTGTTCATTGGTGCCCTTTTTGCCCCCAAAGGCGGCACAGCGCCTCCGTATCCGTGAACAGCGCGTCGCCCGCGAATTTCAGGTTCTCCAGCGACCGCTCCGCCGCCTCGGCGTGGCCCGCGCCGCAGGCGTCCGTGACAAGCACGGGGATGAAGCCCAGGTCGGCGGCGTGGCGCGCGGTCGGGTCGATGCCGATCTCCGTGGCGATCCCAACGATGACCAGGGCGTTGATGCCGCAGTCACGCAGGGCGATAGGCAGGTACGTCCCCTCAAACGCCGACATCGTGATCTTGTCGAACACGGCCTCGTTCGGGAGCGGGGCGAGTTCCGGGATGACCTGAAAGCCGGGCGCGTCGCGCAGGAACCAGGGCGACACCAGGGCGACCGTGTCTACCTGCTGCCAGGCCATCGCCGTCCGAAGCTGCATCACGCCCGCGATCTCCTTGGGCAGCGATAGGTGGCGGCTGAAGAAGACGCGGACGCCGGCTGCGCGGGCGGCGTCCAGCACCCGCAGGACGTTGGCCGTGACCTCGGCCCCGCCCTTGATCTGGCTCAGGATGCCCACCTGCATATCGTAGACCACCAGGGCCGTCTTCCGGGGGATGCAGGCCTCTTCCAGTGTCTGGGGAATGTCCAGCCCGTAGGCTTGTTCCATGTCGTGTTCTCCTGTTTATGCAGCTTTTATGCCGCTTGCTGCGCCCGCAGAAGCATCTCGTCCAGCAGTGCCTTCAGGCTAGGGCATCTGGCGTAAGCCGTGGCTGGGTCCAGCTTCGCAAATAGGCTCTTCCCGTCCACCGTCTTCCGGTAGCTCCGCTTCAGACCCGCCCGGTATAGCCGGTCCAGCAGTTTGGCCGGCGGCTCCTCGTTGTTGACCCGCTCCGGGTGTGGATACTTGTCCACCAGCGTCTTTCGAATCTCGGTTGGGAAGATAGTCGGGTCACTGAGCAGCCACGCCTCCGTCTCATGCACGGCGAAATGCTGGGAAAACCCCGGCTGGTTCACCCTCGCCTCCAGGTGTGCCTTCGCCCACTCGTACCGGGCCGCTGGGGTTTCTTTGTCGGCCGGGTAGAACGTCGGCCCGTACAAGTCCAACAGCGCCAGCACGGCGATGACGTCCCCTTTGGGAGAGTTCAGGTACTTCCGCGCACGGGCAGCACAATGGTCCACCAGTTCCGGCCAGCCTTCAAAGCGCACTGGATCAACGCCCACGGGCTTGTCCAGGCGCGCGTCCAGCCAGCGCTTGAGGAAGGCCGCGACGGCCTGATGTTCCGTATGGCCCTCTACGAAAAGCACGATCTTCACGCCGCCATGTTCTCCAACTCGCCCGACCGGAACAGTTTCCCCAGCGTGTAGTCTTGCAGCCAGTAGGCCAGTTCGGCGTCGTCGAGCGTCGTCATCGTCGTCTCGCCGTCTTCCCACTTCGCCACCGTCGTCGTTGGTCGCGTGTCCTGGAAGGCGTCTAGAAATTGGCCCGAGTGCGTCGTAAAGATGACCTGAGTACGCTTGGACGCCTCCACGGCGAACTCAGCGATGATGGGCAGCATGGACGGGTGCAGGCCGGTCTCAGGTTCGTCAATAGCTATGAGCGGCGGCGGGTTGGGCGAGGCCAGCACGGTGATGAGGAACAGGAATCGGAGCGTCCCGTCGGACAGGTCCGCCGTGGACTGCTCGCGCTTCAGCGTCTTCCAGCGCACCCGCATCTGTATCCGCTGGTCGGCGGCGGGCGGGAAAATCAACTCGTCAAAATCGTCGCCAAAGGCGGCGTGCATAGCGTCGTTGATGTCTGCCTTGAACTTCCGGTCGCTGGTGTACAGCGTGTGCAGGACGTTGATAAGGTTTTGGCCGTCCGGTGCCACCTGCTGTTCAAGGCGCGACACAGGAGCCTGTCGAATACTGGCGTGTTGATCTGTGCGTATGTCATGGTAGGCTATCCAGTTTGCCATTTGGCGTCGATAGAACGGCAGTCCAGTTAGAACCACCCACGGCTGGAGCTGTAGGTCGCTTGAGAAAGAAGAAAAGAGCGTCTCGCCCTCGTTGAAGTGAGTTGAAGTAATTTCGTCCAGCGGATTAAGATCACGGCTTGAGACTCTGTATTGAAAAATGTCCCGCTCAAAAAACTTGAAGCCATCAACAGCGTCTCTAAAGACCTCATGTGACACACGGTAAGAATTCTCATTTGGTGGCGCTTCCAATTCCATCTCGTAAACAAACCCAGCCCCCGCGCTACCGAATCCAGATCCTTCGGTAATCACAACAGATTGAATCTTACGCACCTGACCGTCCCACAATAGCTGACTTATGCCGCCGGAACTAAAAATTGCTCCGTCCAGATCGCCTTGCGCCGCCGCCGCGATCATTTCCAGCATCCGAAGCAGGTTAGATTTGCCGCTGCCGTTCGGGCCGATGACGACGTTGAGGTCGCCAGGCCGCCAGGAGACGTTTTTGAGGGAGCGGAAGCCCTGGATGTCGAGTTGTACGATTTTCATGGTTGTGCCGCCGCCCCCTCAGTCCTCAGTCATTTCCTAGTTCGTCTGGACGCCGTGCTGGGCCTGCGACTTCGGCTCCTGCTTGTCGTCCACCCACTGCGAGTGGAAGGTGCCGGGCTTGTCGTTGCGCTCGTAGGTGTGCGCACCGAACAAATCCCGCTGGGCCTGGATCAAGTTGGCGGGCAGGGTGGCGCGGCGGTAGCCATCGTAGTAGGCCAGGGCCGACGAGAAGGCGGGGATAGGGACGCCGAGCTTCGCGGCCTCGCCGACCACGCGCCGCCAGCCGTCCGAGGCGCTCTTGATGGCGTCGGTGAAGTAGGGGGCCAGCAGCAGGTTTGCGAGGTCGGGCTGCGTGTCGTAGGCCTCCTTGATGCGGTCCAGGAAGCGGGCGCGGATGATGCAGCCGCCGCGCCAGATGGTGGCGATCTCGCCGGGGTGCAGGGTCCAGCCGTACTCCTTGGCGGCGGCCAGCATCTGCTCGAAGCCCTGCGCGTAGGCGACGACTTTGGAGGCGTACAGGGCGTCGCGCACCGAGTCGATGAACTGCTGACGGTCGCCTTCGACCTTGCCGGACGGGCCGGATAACACCTGGGAGGCGGCCACGCGCTGGTCCTTGAAGGCCGACAGCGTCCGGGCGTAGACGGCCTCGGTGATCGCCGTGACGGGGATGCCCAGGTCGAGCGCGTTCTGCGCGGTCCACTTGCCCGTGCCCTTCTGGGCGGCCTTGTCCAAGACCTTGTCTACCAAATAGGCGTCGCCGCCCTCGTCGTCGCGACGGGCGAATATCTGGGCCGTGATCTCGATCAGAAATGAGTCCAGGTCACCCCCGTTCCACTGCGTGAACACGTCTTTGAGTTCGTCGTTGGTCAGGCCCAGGCCGTTTTTCAATAGGTCATAGGCTTCGGCGATGAGCTGCATGTCGGCGTACTCGATGCCGTTATGGACCATCTTGACGTAATGCCCCGCGCCGCCCTCGCCGATGAACGTGCAGCAGGGCGTCGTCTTGCCGCCGCCGTCGTCTACCTGCGCGGCGATCTTGGTGAAGATGGGCGCGACGATCTCATACGCCTCCTCGCTGCCGCCGGGCATGATGCTCGGCCCGTTCAGCGCGCCCTCCTCGCCGCCCGACACGCCGGTGCCGATGAACAAAAACCCCTCGTCGTTCAGCTCTTTGACGCGCCGCTCGGTGTCCGTGAACAGCGAGTTACCGCCGTCAATCAATAAATCGCCCTGGGCGAGCAGCGGCTTGAGTTCCGCGATGACGTCGTCCACCGGCTTGCCGGCCTTGACCATGATCATGATGGCGCGGGGCGTCGCCAGCGCGCCGACGAAGTCTTCAACGCTCTTGGAACCAACGATGGCCCCTTCGCCGCCGTGCTGCTCCATAAACTTATCCGTCTTCTCCGTCGTGCGGTTGTGGACGGCAATGGGAAAGCCCTTGTGCGCGACGTTCCGCGCCAGGTTCTGCCCCATGACCGCCAGGCCCGTCAGCCCGAAATTCGGCTTGTCGTTCGACTCGTTCATGCGTGATCTCTCTGCCTCCGTTAAACGTGAATGGTCGTCGTGCCTGCGCCTAGTTTACCCCCGGAGCGGTTGACTTTACCCGTCCCCATCGGCTACAATACGCTGCTGTGGGGGAATCGTGGGTCGGTAGCTCAGCGGTAGAGCATCTTACTTTTAATGAGAGGGTCCTGGGTTCGAGACCCAGCCGGCCCACCACGGCAGAGGACATAACAAGAGGCGGCCCCCAGTGGGGCCGCCTCTTTGCGCTTCTCTCTTCATGCTTTTCACGCTTGATGGAACTCTCGGACGGGGCAGTCTGTAGCACCGGGCATGAAAAACGCCCTCACCAGCAACACACTCACCCTTGCCGCCTGTCTTGCCCTCGCCGGCCTCCCGGCTGCCGCCACCCTCGCCGACCCCGTCGCGGTCACGCCCTGCCCCGCGCCCGCCGTCAGCCCCTCACAATGGGTGAACGGGACACCCGCTGCCCGGACGGGGCGCGTCACCGTGCTGCTGTTCTGGACGCGGGACTGTATCAACTGCAAGCATAACTTAGGCTTCTGGAACGGCTGGGCCAAGAAGTACGCCGGCAGCGACGTCTCGGTCGTCTCGATCCACACGCCGGAGACACGCTCCGAGCGCTCGCCCACCCAGACCGCCCGGTTCGCCCGGCAGCACGGATTGGAGTTCCCCATCGCCATCGACAACGACGAGAAAATCTGGAACGCCTACGGCATCGAGTCGTGGCCCACCGAGGTCTTGGTTGACAAGCGGGGCCGCATCCGCGCCGAGTACGCCGGGGAACTCAACTGGCAGGGCAGCCACGAGGAGCGGACCGTCGAGGCGGAAATCGAAACGCTGCGCGGCGAGCGGACCGCCCGCCGCTGACTCTGGCCCCTGACGGAAACGCTACGGAACTCTCGGACGCGCCCGGTTGTAGACCGGGCAGGAGGCACCCATGAAATCGACACTGCCGCTGCTGCTGGCCGGCACCGCCGCCGTCGCCGCCCTCGGGCTGCTCGCCCGGACCGAAACCCAAGCCGCGCCCCGCCCCGCCCAGACCGTCCGCGCCCAAGCCGGGCGGGTGCCCGTGATCGTCGAGCTGTTCACGTCGGAGGGCTGTTCGAGCTGCCCGCCTGCCGACGCCTCGCTGTCGCGGCTCGAATCGCAGACGGTCGGCGGGGCGGACGTGATCGCGCTGGGCGAGCACGTGGACTACTGGAACCACGGCGGCTGGGCCGATCCCTTTTCGGCCAACAAGTTCAGCGCCCGGCAGAGCGACTACTCGCGGTCGTTCGGCCTGGACAACGTCTACACGCCGCAGATGGTCGTGGACGGCAAGGCGCAGTTCGTCGGCGGCGATGACGACGAGGCCCGCGCGGCCATCGCCCGCGCCGCCCGGCAGCCGAAGGCGGACGTCTCCGTGACCGCCTCAGGCACGGACGCGGTCTCGGTGCAAGTGGCGCACGTGCCGCCGTCGGCCCACCGCGACCCCGCCGACGTGCTGCTGGCGGTCACCGAAGACGGCCTGACCTCGTCCGTCCGGGGCGGTGAGAATGCGGGCCGCCGCCTGGCCTACAGCGCCGTCGTGCGGCGGCTCGTACCGCTCGGGACAGTGCAGGGCGGGGCGTTCACCGCGCGTACGCCCCTGGATCTGTCGGCGAACTGGCGGCGCGGCCGCCTGCGCGCCGTCGTTTTCGTGCAGGAGCGCGGCAGCCGCCGGATCATCGGCGCGTCCGAGGTGAGCCTGTGACCCCGGCCCCCGGATTTTCCCTGGAACGGACCGAGGCTCTGACGCTGGACGCCCGCCCGCCGCTCTCGGAGATGTACACCCTCAGTCCATTTGTCTGGCGGGGCGACGCCCGGTGGGAGATGCTGGTCCGGGCGGTGCCGCGCCGGGACGACGCCCCGGCCCTGAAGATCGCCCGTATCTACTACGGGACGTCGGATGACGGCCTGCGGTTCACGATGCGGGACCAGCCCGCCCTCGCGCCCGGTCCGGGGCCGGAGGACCGGGACGGCTGCGAGGACCCGACGCTGGCGATCCAGGGCGGCGTCTACCACGTCTACTATTCGGGCTGGAACCAGGAAAAGGGGCAGGGGACTTTGCTGCTCGCAAGCGGCCCGGACTGCGACCGCTTGGAAAAGCGGGGCGTCCGGCTCGCCTCCACCCCGGAAGTTGCCAACCCCAAAGAGGTGACGATTGTGCAGGCAAGGGACGGCACCTGGCGTCTGTTCTTTGAGTACGCGGAAGGCGGGGCGTCGAAGATCGGCCTGGCCTCCGCGCCCGCGGTGGACGGGCCGTGGACGATCCTGCCGCCGCCCTTCGCCGCCCGTCCGGACCGCTGGGACGGCTGGCACCTGAGCACCGGCCCGATGCTGAGTGCGGACTCGGCCCGCCCCATCCTGTTCTACAACGGGGCGACGCGGGACGCTCATTGGCGCATCGGCTGGGTCCAGTTCGACGCCGATTATACCCAGATACTGGCTCGCTCCGAGGTCCCGCTGATCGTCCCGCCGCCCCAGCAGGGCGACCACACCGACATCGCCTTCAGCGCGTCCGCCGTGGAGCAGGACGACACGGTCTATCTGTATTACAGCATCGCCGACCAGGAGATGGTCCGCGCGACCCTGCGACGGGCCTGAAGACCGCCGGGAAGGCCCCCAGAAAGAGCAACGCTATGGCAACCACGGCGATTGACGTGCGCAAAATTTCGGACACTGAAGCCGTGTCGGTCGTGCAAAAACACCACTGGCTGGTGCGCGTCACGCACTGGCTGAACGTCCCGCTGCTGCTGGGGCTGATCCTGTCGGGGCTGTCCATCTACTGGGCCGCACCAGTCTACACGCACGCCCCGCACGCCGTGACCGGCGGGGGCATGGACTACCTCGGGGACATCGGCCTGTGGGTGGCCCACCACGAACCCTGGCGACACTCCTACGGCACCCCGGACACGTGGGTAGACGCCTCGGCTCCCGCGGGGCACTACAGCACGACCTGGGTGTACGACCACTTCAGCCTGGGCACGGGCATTCTTTCGTCGGCCCTGAACCTGCACTGGCTGTTCACCTATCTGTTCATCCTCAACGGCATCCTGTACGTCGTCGGGCTGGGCATGGGCAAAGGCTACAAAGCCTTGCTGCCCCGGCGCACCGACCTCAAAGACGCCTTGCGTATGCAGATCTATTATCTCGGCGTCCCCTTCGCCAAGATTTTGCGCCGCCCCTGGCCGCACCCGCACGTCACGACCAAGTACAACGCCTTGCAGCGGCTGGCCTACTTCTCGATGCCGGTCATGGGGGCAATCGCCGTGGCGACCGGCTGGGCGATCCACAAGCCGCAGCAATTGGGCTGGCTCCAGGCCCTGTTCGGCGGCTACGACTACGCCCGCCTGTGGCACTTCTGGCTGGTCTTCGTCTTCGGCGCGTTCGTCGTCCCGCACGTCCTGCTGGTCCTGCTCGACGGCTGGGACACCATGCGATCCATGATCGTCGGCTGGTCCGACCGGCTGCAAGGCCAGAGCACCGGCAAGTCAGATACCCCCGGCTAAAGCTTGGGGGCTTGTCCCTCACTCGCTCGCCTACGCCAAAGACGCAGGCGGCGGGCGGAACAATAGGCCGTCTGACTGTTCAGCCCGTGCCATGATATTTAGAGCCGCATTGCTGTCGGCGTTCGTATCTAGGCCACAATTTAAGCAAAGAAACTCGGCTTGGCTCTTTCGGTTGGCCTTCTCGCAGTGTCCGCACTGGGAGCAAGCACGGCTGGTATTCCGAGGATCAACGAGAACCACAGTGATACCTGCCGCCTCCGCCTTGTAACCGATAAACTGGGCGAGTTGGTCAAACGCCCAGTTGCCGAGAAGCCAGCGCATCTGCCGCCCAAAACCGTTGGCTCGCCCACGAACACCCTGAAGGTCTTCTAGAGCGAGTGCCTTTGACTGAGCAGAAGCGCGTTGAACCAATTCCTTGCTGATAACATGGTTCGTGTCACGGACGAACCGGGATTGACGGCGGCGCGTCTTTTGGAGTCGCTTGTAGGCGGAGCGCGAGTTCTTCTTTTGGAGTTGACGGCGATGCTCTTTGACGCGCAGGCGAACGGCCTTGACCGCCGCGCCTGAATACTGGTTGCCTTCGCTGTCCGAAGCGATCTCCACGATGCCCAGGTCAACGCCCAAGACGCCTCCCGTCGGCTCAATGGGCGGCGGGGTCGGCAGGTCAATGGTCAGATGCAGATAGAACGCGCCGCCCCTAAGGACGAGGTCAGCCTGTCCTTTGGCACGGTCAATCCGCGCCGCCTGATACGCGCCGAATCGCATGGGGACGAGGATGCGCCCGCCGAGAGTCAGGAGCGAGACATGGGACAAGCCCTTAAAGGACACGAGCCGGTCGTCAAGCACAATCGCCCCGAGCGAGTCAAATGTGGGCTGAATGTTCTTGTCTCTCTTGTAGGCTTCTATCGCTTTGGCAATACAGCGAATAGCCATCTGGCTGGATAGTCCGTAGTCAGCACGAAGCGAACCGTAGACGAATGGCTGAATGGCAATCTTGTTGGCCTGTCGCTTCTCAAAAGCGACCGCCGCCACATGATCACAGCCACGGTTGAACGCCTGCATGGTCTCGCGCAGGGCAGCGGCTTGTTCGGCGGTCGGTTCCAACTTGACGGCTATCGTCTGCTTCATGGAGTCATTATACCAGAAGGTAACAATTTACGTCAATGCTAGGCAGAAACATCTTGACTTAGGAAAGTCAAGTCGCTATCCCTCCCCCCACCAAAGCAGGGGCTTCCCGCTGTTTACTGTGAATCAGCCCGGCAAGCAAAACGCCCCCGCCCCATTCATTGGGGCGGGGGCGAATTTGTTTGCCGTTTCAGGGGCAGGGGAGGGTGCCGCCGCCTGTCACCAGGGCGCTGGCGACCGTGTTCGGCTGGCCGTAGTATTTGGCATGGCCGTCCACGAAGCTGACGTTGCAGCTGCCCCGGTGCCGGTCCGAGAAGGTGTTTGTCGCCAGGGCGAAGTAGCCGTCATCGCTGGCCGTGCCCGGCCCCGTGGCGTCGATCTCCTCGTTCAGAAGCATGGTCAGCGAGGGCGAATCGATGGCGGACAGGGACTTGCCCGAACCCAGCCCCGCCGAGCAGGCATTGGACGCGGCGAGGCAGCCGTTGGCGGCGTAGGAGTTGCCGGCGGCCTGGCCGGGGCTGTCGTCCGGGCAGAGGTACACCCCTTTGCTCTTGACATAAGAATAGACACTGCCGCGCGTGACATCGTATACGGGCGGGGTGCCCGCGACGCCGAAGACGCTGTAGAAGACCCAGCCGCTCTGGCCTGCACCCGCGCCCCCACAGGTCTGGCTCGGCAGGGCCTCGTCGTAGTCCTGCGTGTACTGCGTGAAAGCCAGCCCGAGCTGCTTCTCGTTGCTCAGGCAGGCCGTCCGCCGGGCGTTCTCGCGGACGCTTTGAAAGACGGGGAATAAAATAGCCGCGAGGATCGCGATAATGGCGATAACGACGAGCAACTCGATCAAGGTGAAGCCACGGCAGCGTGTTGCGTGGGAGATCATTGCAGTATCCTTTCATAAGTCCGGGGCGGCGCATCGGGCTTGGTGGTCATTCCAACCCCCCGGCGTTCTTCAGCACGGCCACCGTCCGGTCCCGCGCGTCGTTGGCGATGCCTGGGTAGGGGCGCTTAGCCCAGTAGAGGGCGGTCCTGCCGTCTTTGTCTCGGACGTTGACGGGTGCCCCGCGTGCGAGGAGGAGCCTCGTGGCGTCCGCCTCGCCGTAAGACCCCGACCAGAACAGTGCCCCGCCGTGGCCTCCGTTGTCGCCGAGAGTGACACTCGCCCCTTTGTCCAGGAGCATCTTGATGACTTCCAAGTGGCCGTACCGGGCGGCCCACATCAAGGCAGTCACCCCGCCGCCGTTGTCGTTGCTGGAGTGCCTGTTTTTGACGTCAACGGTGGCCCCTCGATCCAGAAGCCGCTTGACCACGCCCGCGTTGCCCCACTGGGCGGCCAGCATCAGGGCCGTGTTGCCCCCGCTGTCCAGCGCCTGGACGTCCGCCCCCTGATCTATCAGCGCCTTCGCGGTCTCCGCCTGGCGGGCCTGAATCGCGCGCATGAGAGGGGTCATCCCGTCCTTGTCGGCGGCATCGGTGGTCCCAGTTCCGGCGGCAACGGGAGCCGCCGTACCTGGTGCGCCGCCTGCCTGCGCCTTCAGAGCCGCCATCTGCGCGTTAAGCGTCTCCACCTGTACGCCCAGCGCCGCCACCTGCTTGCGCAGGGCGGCGATTGTCGCGTCCTTGGCGGCAAACTGTTGATGCACGGTCAGCGCCTGTGAACGGGCTGGGGCCGGCAGACTCATCAGGGACGGCAGCAGGGCGAGGAGGCAGCAGAAAACGGGACGCATGGCTTGGTGTCCTTGAACATTCGGCGGTGAGGCAGGGAAAGCACCCGCCGAAGAGGCCCTCTGAAACTATTTTTGTGGTTGTACCCGGAGCGGCAAGCAGATAAACAGACAGTCCCTCACGCTCAGGGGGCCGCCGGTGCGTCGCGTCGCTGCCGGAGGTCCGGCAGGAAGGCCGCCAGCAACCCGATGATCGGGAGGAACGAACACGCGCGGTAGACGACGACGATGCCCGCCGTGTCCGCCAGCCGGCCCAGCACGGCGGCCCCGATGCCGGCCATGCCGAAGGCGAACCCGAAGAACAGGCCCGAAACCAGTCCGACGCGGCCCGGCAGCAGCTCCTGCGCGTAGACTAAGATGGCCGAGAACGCAGACGCCAGGATCAGCCCGATGACCACGCTGAGTACGCCCGTCATCACCAGCCCCGCGTGGGGCAGCAGCAGCGTGAAGGGCAGAACGCCCAGGATGGACCCCCAGATCACGTACTTGCGCCCCACCCGGTCCCCCACCGGCCCGCCGACAAAGGTGCCCAGGGCGACGGCTCCGAGGAAGACGAACAGGTGGACCTGGGCGTCCTGGACCGAGACGTGGAACCGGTGGATCAGATAGAACGTGTAGAAGCTGCTGATGCTGGTTAGGTAGAAGTATTTCGAGAACACCAGCGCGAGCAGGACCGCCAGTGCCCCGCCCACGCGGGCCGGGGACAGGGCGACGCCCGACGAGGCCGCGTGTCCGCCGCTCGTCTGGGGGCCGGCGGGGCGGGCTTTGTACCAGGCCGCGATGCGCGCGAGTATCAGCATCGCCAGGACCACGGCGACCGAGAACGAGGCGAGCGAGCGCTGGCCGCGCGGGACGACGAGGAACGCCGCCAGCAGCGGCCCCAGCGACGATCCGGCGTTGCCGCCGACCTGGAAGAACGACTGGGCCAGGCCATGCCGCCCGCCCGACGCGGCCCGCGCCATGCGCGAGGCCTCGGGGTGGAACACGGATGAGCCGACGCCCACCAGCGCAGAGGCCGCCAGGATGATGGTGAACGTCGGTGCCCCCGCCAGCAGGACCAGGCCACCCAGGGTGAATCCCATCCCGACAACCAGGGAGTAGGGCAGCGGACGCCGGTCCGTGTACAGGCCGACGAACGGCTGTAATAGCGAGGCCGTGAGCTGATAGGTCAGCGTGATCAGCCCCACCTGGGTGAACGTCAGCCGGAAGTCCTGCTTCAGAAGTGGATAAACCGCCGGGATCAGCGACTGGACCATGTCGTTGAGGAAGTGGCAGAAGCTCAGCGCACCCAGCACGGTCATCGCCGTCTGCGGGGCGCGCGGCAGCGACGCCGGCGAATCTGCCGCCGCCAGGCCGGGGGTAGGGGGTGTCGTCAAAGCAGTGCAGCTCTCGTCTAGGGATTAGACCTACATTGTACCCTCGGTGGATGCTCTGCGTCCTCCACTACCTCCGGGGCTCCTTCTATGACCCAGACCGTTTTGCAGTTCGGTCATTACGCCAGACAAGAGAATGGAGTCCGGGGGGCCATTGACAATCCGCAAAAATAAGGATACACTGCTCTTACCTTACCGATAAGGTTCGTCAGAAAACAGTGTTTCACTGCACACAGACAAACGGGTACTGAACCGGCTGGGAGCGTCCCCACGGGGAAAAGTTCGTCATGACGACCATCCGCGACGTGGCCAGAAGATGTGGGTTGTCCGCGATGACGGTCTCGTCGGTGCTCAACAACCGGCCAGGGTCTGCCGCTCCTGAGACGCGAGATCGGGTTCTGCGCGCGGTGGAAGAGATGGGCTATCAGCCCAATGCCGTCGCCCGCAGCTTTCGGTGCCGGCGCATGAACACGCTCGGCGTGGTGATGAGCCATGACGAACGGGCGTCGCTGACCTCGGACCGCTATTTCGGGCCGGTCCTGGATGGGATTTTTCAGGCCAACAAACAGCATCAGCAAAAGACGCTCATAATCACGGAAGAGACGTGGGAGTCCGGCCGGAGGAACATCCTGAGCTATGCTGACGGTCACTGCGACGGGCTGGTGTTTATTCTGCCGTTTATGTCCGGCGAGGCGTTCCTGCCGCTTATAAAGCGCAATCTGCCCTTCGTGCTGGTCGGGGAAAGCCGCCCGGAAGAGACGCTGTCGGTAGTTGACATAGACAATGTTCAGGCCGCTGTGGACGCCGTCGGTTATCTGACGCAGCAGGGACACCGGCGCATCGCCCATCTGAGGGGTGATGACGACCATCTGAGTTGTCGCCACCGCGAAGAGGGCTACCGCAAAACGCTTGAGTCCAGCGGGATTGCCGTAGAGGAACGCTTGATTTTGCCCGGCGGATATCAGATTAAATCGGGGCATGACCGGATGTGTCTGCTGCTGAAGCGCCGAACCGAGATGCCCTTCACGGCGGTTTTCTGCGGGGATGATGCCATCGCGCAGGGCGCTCTCCTGGCCCTGACGGAGCAGGGGCTGAACGTGCCCCAGGACGTCTCCCTGGTCGGGATCAACGACGATAAGCAAACGTCACTGCTCAAGCCGGGTCTGACCACAATCCGTCAGCCACTCGACCAGTTAGGAAAGCGCGCCGTGGAGATGGTACTGAACCAGATCGATCATGGGGCACCTGGCGGTGTGAAAGAGCTTCTGCCGGGCGAGTTGATCGTCCGCGGCTCTGTCGGCCCGCCCGCTCCCAGGGTGTGAGCATCGTATTTTTCGTCAACAAAGAAAGGGGCTATCCATGTCGAACCAACCCAAACTGCGGCGGAGCGGCTTCACCCTGATCGAGCTGCTCGTCGTCATCGCCATTATCGCCATCCTGGCGGCCATTCTGTTCCCGGTATTCCAAAAAGTCCGCGAGAACGCCCGGCGGACGGCCTGCCTGAGCAACGAGAAGCAGCTCGGCCTGGCCTTCACCCAGTACACCCAGGACAGCGATGAGCTGTACCCGGTCACGTCCGGCCTCAATTTCAACTGTAGTGGGTGGGCCGCCGCCGGCGTCTACACGTATGTGAAGAGCACAGCGGTGTTCAAGTGCCCCGACGATCCCACAGCCCCCGACGCTCAGGGCCTACCGATTTCTTACGCGATGAACTTCAACCTGATTAACCAGGGCGGTCAGACGGCCACTTCGCTCGCCCATCAAGCGGCACCGCCTGCATGGATAATGCCCCGGCGGACTTCGGCAAGGCCGGGTGTCTCAATCCCAACACCGCCGCGTTGACGTTCAGCAGCATCTGATCCAGTGCTCCCGTTTTATCGTTCTCGACAGGACCGCTTCCCATCCTGGAAAAGCGGTCCTATCTCATAATTTTTTGTGAACGGACTGTAGCCTCAGTGAAAACTCTTTCAGACGGAATTTTGTCATATAGCCGACTGCTCCTGCTTTTTGTCGTCGCCTGTCTGATCTCCGTGGCAAGCATCGCCTGCGGACAGGCACAAGTGCAGCGTGAATCGGCGCGGCATGACTTCGTGTACGAGTCTGCGACCAAGCTGAACTCCGTGGCTGTCGCAGGGACTTTTAACGGCTGGAACATGACGGCCAACCCGTTGGTTTCCGATGCGGACGGAAAGACGTGGCATACGACCCTGACTCTGCCACGGGGTAAGTTTTTGTATAAGTTCGTGTTGAACGGCAACACATGGATCACCGACCCCAGAAACGCCCGGAGGGAGGACAGCGGCACCGGCACCTTCAACTCCGTGCTGGTCCTGCCGCCCGAGGCGCAGACGCCGCATGATTTCGTGTACCAATCCGCGACCCCGCTGAACTCCGTGGCGGTCGCAGGCTCCTTCAACGACTGGGATAAAAGCGGCAATCCCCTCCTGCCCGATGCCGACGGAAAGACGTGGCGCACCACGCTGGATCTGCCTTCCGGCCAGTACGCCTACAAGTTCGTGGTGAACGGCGGAACCTGGGTCACCGATCCGAAAGTCACTGAGAAGGATTCCGACGGCAACTCCGTGCTGCTCCTCACCCCACCGGACTACGCACAGCCCGCGAGTCCGAATGACGGGGTGACGGCCCGAAGCGCCTTGCAGCATTCGGACACGTTCCTGTATCTCAACTACGACCGGGGCCGACTCAGCCTGTCGATTCGGGCGCGGCCCAATGATCTTAAGCAGGTGTGGCTCAATCTTAACGGCAAGCGTTTTCCGATGGCCGTGGTCACTGCCGATAGCCTGTATGCGCGGTACTCCGTGCAGGTGCCCTGGGACCGCAGGCAGGACCTGACCTACGACTTCGTGCTGGCCGATGGACCGAAGACCGAGGCATTCGGGGCGAGCGGCCTGGGAGCGCCCGGCCAGGTCAAGCCGTTTCATCTGGCTGCGGCGGCCTTCAAGCCGTTTGTCGTGCCGGACTGGGTCGAGCGGTCCGTCCTATACCAGATCTTCCCGGACCGCTTCGCGGACGGCGACAAGAGCAATGACCCGCCGAACGTGCAGCCCTGGGACTCGACGCCGGCGGTGGACAGCCGGTTCGGGGGCGATGCGGCCGGGGTGCGCCAACACCTGCCGTATCTGACGGACCTCGGCATTTCGGCGGTGTACTTCAACCCCGTCTTCAAGTCACCCACCAGCCACCGCTACGATGTGGAAGATTATAAGACGATTGACCCGCAGTTCGGCACCAACGCCGAGTTCGCGGGCCTCACCCGCGCGCTCCAGGCGAACGGCATCCGCACCGTCATGGACTTCGTCTTCAACCATACTTCGGCGGCGTTCCCGCCGTTCGCCGACATCGTCCAAAAGGGGGCGGCATCGCCCTATAAGGATTGGTATTTCATCCAGTCCTATCCGGTACACGCGCAAGGGTCTCCCAACTATGAAACTTACGGGGGCTATTGGGGGATGCCCCGGCTGAACATGGCAAACCCGGAGGCCGCCGAGTATATGCTGAACGTCGCCGACTTCTGGAAGAAAGAGGTCCCCCTGGCGGGGATAAGGCTGGACGTCGCGGACAACGTGGACCCGAGTTTCTGGCGCAAACTGCGTCAGAACTTGAAGAGCCGCGACCCTCAGACGTGGATCGTCGGCGAACGGTGGGGAGACGCCTCACCCTGGCTGGAGGGCGACCAGTGGGACGCGGCCATGAACTACCCGTTCCTCTTCGCGAACGCGGACTTCTTTGCCGACGGCAAGACCTCGCCGTCCCAATACCTAAAGCGGCTGATGGACCTGTACTCCAGCTATCCTCCGCAGGTCTCGCGGAGCATGATGAACTCCCTGAGCACCCACGACACGCCGCGCTTCCTGACGCGCTGCCACGGCGATCAGGATTTGGACCGGCTGGCCGCCACGGTTCAGTTCACCTGGGTCGGTGCCCCGTGCATCTACTACGGGGAGGAGCTGGGGATGCCGGGGGGGGCCGACCCGGACAACCGGCGGGGCATGGCCTGGGAGCGGGCCACGCCGGACAACCCGATGCTGCGCTATTACGAGCGCTTGGTCCATCTGCGCCGGACCAGCCGGGCTTTGCAGTCGGGCGACCCCGCTATCCTGCTGGCCGATGACCAGGCCCAGACCCTGGCCTTCTCGCGGACACTAGGGAATGACGTGGCGATCATCGCCATTAACCGCTCCGACAAGCCACAGACTCTGAGGATACCGCTGCCTCAAAACGAGGCAATCTCATCCGCCCGTAAAACAGGCTTGGTGGACGATCTCTCGGGGCTGCGGGTTTCTCCGGGCGCTGCTCACTCGCTGGACGTCACGCTGGCTCCGCTGCGGGTGGCGATCTTCGTTCCCGTGACGAAACCGGCCCGATAAACGCGATCTCCCAACCACCGTGCTACGCCTGGTTTTCCTTCTGCTTACCCTGTTTTATTCCGTGTCCGCGATTTTCGTGTCAGCCTTGCCGTCGGAAACTATACACACGGTCTTCAGGTTGACGAACTCGCGCAGGCCGTGGGAGGACAGTTCGCGCCCGTAGCCGGAGCGCTTGACGCCGCCGAAGGGCAGGGCGGGGTCCGAGGCCACCATGCCGTTGAAGAACGTCTGGCCCGCCTCGATCTCATCGATGAATCGCTCCCGCTCCTCGCCGTCATTGGTCCACACGCTGCTGCCCAGGCCGAACGGGGTGTCGTTCGCCAGCCGGAGCGCGTCGTCGATGTCGCGGACGCGGAACAGCAGGGCAACCGGCCCGAACAGCTCTTCGTGGTAGGCGGGCGCGTCGGGCGGGATGTCGGCGAGCACGGTAGGCGTGTAGAAGTTGCCGGGGCGGTTCAGCCGCGCGCCGCCGGTCAGCAGGCGCGCGCCGGCCTCGACGCTGCGCCGGACCTGGTCTTCCAGGCCGTCCAAAAGGCGGGCCATTGCCAGAGGCCCGATGTCGGTCTCGGCGTCCAGCGGGTCGCCGACTTTGAGCGCCTCCATGCCGGCCACGAACAGGCGCGTCCACTCGTCGGCGATGTCCTCGTGGACCAAGAACCGCTTGGCGGCGATGCAGGACTGGCCGCTGTTGAGCGTCCGGGCGCGCACCGCTGTTTGGGCCGAGGAGGCGATGTCGGCGCTGGGCATGACGATGAAGGGGTCGCTGCCGCCGAGTTCCAGCACGGTCTTCTTCAGATTCTTCCCCGCCCGCTCGGCGACCGCCATGCCGGCCCGCTCGCTGCCGGTCAGCGTCGCGGCCACGACGCGCGGGTCGTCGATGATGGCCGCGACCTGCCCTGTCTCGACCAGCAGGGTCTGGAACACGCCGTCCCCAAACCCGGCCCGCCTGAACACGTCTTCCAGCAGCAAAGCGCAGCGGGGGACATTCCCGGCGTGCTTGAGCAGGCCGACGTTGCCCGCCACGAGGGCGGGCGCGGCGAACCGGATGACCTGCCAGAGCGGGAAGTTCCAGGGCATGATCGCCAGGATCGGCCCCAATGGCAGCGGACGGACGAAAGCGCGTGCCCCCTGGGCCTCAAGCGGCTCGTCGGCCAGAAAGCGCGCGGCATGGTCGGCGTAGAAGCGGCAGGCGCGGGCGCACTTCTCGGCCTCGGCCACCGCCTCGCGCAGCGTTTTGCCCATCTCCAGCGTCACGATCCGGGCGATGGACTCTTTTTCAGCGTCGAACAGGTCGCCCGCCCGCGCCATCCTAGCCGCCCTGTCTGCAACGGGCGCTCGCCGGTGCCGGGCGAACGCCGACGCGGCGCGGGCGAGCTTGTCCTCCACCTGCGCGTCGGTCAGCGGCGTGAACGTCTCGACGGTCTCCCCGGTGGCGGGGTTGATGGTGGCGATAGGCATAAGGCAGTGTACCCAAAACGAAAACCCTCCCCTTGCCTTACGGCTGCCCCGGCGGCAGCTTGACATCGGTGATCTTGACGTCGTCCAGCCAGGCTTTGCCTTTGCCTTTGACCCACAGGACCAGGGCGACGTGGGCCGTGCCGGGCGGCAGGGTCAGCGTCTTGGAGAACGCCGTCCAGTCGGTGTCCGGGTTCTGGTAAGACGCCTGTTGCCAGCCGAAGGCGTTGTAACCGCCGCCGAAATCCTGTACGGCGACCTGGGCCGCGACGCCCTGGGTCTTGACGTATCCGCTGATCGTCAGCGTCGTGCCCTCGGCGGCGTCGATCATCTCGTAGACGTTGCCCTCGGCGTCCGTGCCCTCGGTGGAGGATACCAGCGACGCCGGGGCGCTGTGGAACGTGGCCGTGTCGCGGCTCGGGGTGATCGTGCCCTTGCCGACCCACTTGCCGTCCCAACGGTCGGGTAGAGCCGCGCCCGCCGTCATGTCGCCGTTGCCGACCGTGGGCGTCGGCGGGGCGGGGGCCGGGGCGACGGCGGCGAAGCGGGCGTCATCGGGCGTGGGCGTATAAGTCCGGGTGCCGCGGAGGGCGAATGTCTTGGGCCAGCGCGTCGTCCAGAAGCCGCGCCCGTCGGCCCCGAAGACGAGCTGGGCCGGGTCCGAGGGGTTGAAGGCGACCACGCTGCCGCGCGTCATCGCCAGGCCGTCGTTGGCCTGCGCCCAGGTCCTCCCGCCGTCGCCCGAGAGCCAGACGCCCGTCGCCGATGACACCTCGGTGAACGGGTTCTGGTTGGTGGCAAAGGCGATGCGCGCCGGGTCGGTCGGGTCCACGGCCACGTCGGCGATGAAAGCTTCGTCGGACAGGCGCGTCCAGCGGGACGCCGTGGGGGCGGTGGGGTCGTAGCGCCACAGGCCCGCCCGCCCGGACTGCGAGCCGACGGCGAGCAGTCGCCCGCGCGAGTCCACCGCCATCCTGCCGTTGTTCGTGTGCGGCCCGCCGATGGCCGCCCACGCCGCGCCGTCGTCGGTGACGTAGACGTTGCGGTCCCCTGAAACGTAGAAGCGGCGGGGGCGGGCCGGGTCTGCGGCGATCCACTGGAGGCCGGGCCGGTTGAGGGCGACGCTCCAGGTCTCGCCGCCGTCGGCGCTGTGGTCGAGCCTGCCGCCGATCACGGCCCACACCTGCCGCCAGTCGGAGGGCAGGGCGTAGACGCCGCCGGGCGCGCCGCCCTGGTAGTTCTCGGGCAGGCCGTGCGCCTTGCCACTCAGCACGGCCCACGTCTTGCCGGCGTCCGCGCTGCGGCCGACGCCGGTGAAGTTGTAGGTGCCCGTGGTGACGTACAGGTGGCCGTCGCGGGTCCACGCCGCGTCGCGCCCGCCGTTCCAGGCGTCCGGCGCGTACAGGCCATACGTCCAGGACTTGAGGCCGTCACCGCTGACCCAGCCGCGCGTGGCGTCCATGCCTTGCAGCACCGCCCGGCCCGGATGGTAGGGGTCGAACCGGAAATTGGTGCTGACCCAGCCCTCGTACCCGCGCCCGCGCCAGCCGGTCGCGCCCCCAGGGTGGTAGGCGGTGGCGTCGTCCCACGTCCTGCCGTCCCGTGACCGCGCGATGGTCTCCGTGTTGAAACCATAGGAGACATTGGGGTCATGCGGGTCCACGGTGATGCCGGCCAGGCCCAGGCCCGCCGGGCAGGCCGTCTCGATCTGGAACGCCTTGGCCTTGCTGGGATCGGCGCTGTCGCCGCCGATGTTTTGCTTGGAGACGACCGCGCGCCAGTGGTCGCCGCCGTCGTCGCTGCGGTAGGTCACGCCCGTGTCGTAGGCTGTGTCGTTGGCGTACAGCACGTCGGGGTTCGAGGGCGCGACGGCCAGGGCACGGTAGTGCGAGACCTGGTTGCCGTCCTCGCTCGGGACCCGGCCCAGCCCCGCCGAGCTGTCGTGCCAGGTCTGCCCACCGTCGGTCGTTTTCCAGACGCCGCCCGGCACGCGCGGCCTCGCCGGGTCGGGCTTGTAACTGTCGGTCGCCACCCACAGCGTCTTGCCGTCTCGGGGGCTGACGGCGACGCGGCCCAGGCCCGTCGGGGGCAGGCCGCCGCCGCGCCGGGTCCAGGTCCTGCCGCCGTCCGTGCTCGCCACGACTCCCGCCGCGTCGCCCTGGGCATAGAGCGTGTTCGCCAGCCCCGGCGCGTAGGCGCAGAACGTGACGTTGTCGCCTTTGGCTTCGGGGGAGGCCGAAGACCCGTCTTTGGTGATGGTGCTCAGGCGCGTCCACGACTCGCCGCCGTCGCGCGACTCCCAGACCGCGCCCCAGGCGGCCTTGGCTCCTAATGCCCCCGTGGTGTCCGTCCAGTGCCGGCTGGACCCGCCGAAAGCCAGCAGGTGCGTGTGCGCGGCGTCGGCGGGATCGAACAGAATCTTCTCAACGGGCACGGAGTAGCCGAAGCCGACGGGGGGCGGCATCCCGGCCCGCTTCTGGGTCCAGTGGACGCCCCCGTCGCGGCTGACGTAGGGGCCGCTCATCGAGCCGACCCAGACCACGTTCGGGTCGCTCGGGTGCCAGGTGAAGTCGGCCATCTCCCACGTCTTGAAGCCATACGTCGCCTGCCAGCTATTGCCCTGGTCCCGGCTGATGCCGACGCCGAGCATGTCCCCGGCCACCAGCAGGCGCTTGGAGTCGAAGGGGCTGACGGCAAGCCCCACCATCGCCCCGCCCGAGCCGGGTTCCCCCAGCGGCTGCCAGCGTAGCGGCGTACTCTTCGGGGTTTCCGCGGCGGCTTTGGCCGGGGGCGCGGCCTGCGCGGCGGACGCCGCCAATGCCGCTGCGACTACAAGCGCGGTGCCGGTGATTCTGGTCGTGTGCATGGGACGATTATAGCAAGCGATAAGTGCGTTGTCAACCAAACGCGCCCCGTGGAACTTCCCCGACCTGCTTGTTTGTAGAGTCGCATAACAGGGCAGACAGAACAGGGCGGGTGACGCCCAGGAGACCGACGGCATGGCCGACGCAGACAAGGCGCCCTTCAAGATAATCAAGCCGTCCCCGGAGACGCAGTTCCCCGGCCTCAAAGACGATGGCCCGAGGGAAGACGACGCGCCGGCCCAGGCCGCTGCCCAGTCGTCGCCCGCGATTGCCCCCGTGGAGGCCGCAAGCGAATCCGATGAGCTGCCGCCCATGACCGTGCCGCGCCGGGCGCTCAAGGCGCAGTCGCGCCGTGACTTCCTGCTCTACGGGGCGGGGGCGGTGGGGGCGGCGCTGGGCTTCGTCTGGCTCCTGCCCGACGAGACGCGCGGGCGGCTCGGGCTGAAGCCCGTCGCCCAGGCCGGGCGCAAGGCGCGTTTTCTCGACCGCGTCCTGACCGTGGACGACGACGTCGCCGCGGCCCTGTACTCGCCGGGCCGCCTGGTGCCGACCTATGACATGGCACAGGCCGCGACGGAGCTTCGCAATAACTACGACGGCCAGACGCCGGCCCCCGACTACATCCCCGACTGGCGGCTGACCGTGACCGGGCTAGCCTCGGGCAAGGTCGAGCACCTGGCGATCCAAGACATCCACACCCTGATCGCCGCCCACGGCGGGCGGCATGACCAGGTGACGCGACTGGTGTGCGTCGAGGGCTGGAGCCAGATCGCCGGGTGGGGCGGCCTGCGCTTCGCCGATTTCCTCAAGGCCTACCCGCCGATGGCCGGCGCGAAGTGGGCGCGGCTGGATTCCAGCGTCAACCTGGACAGCGACGGCAACCCGGACCCCTACTACGTTTCCATCGACCTGCCGACCGCCCGGCACCCCCAGGTGCTGCTGGCGACGCACCAGAACGACGCGCACCGTAACCTGGTTCCGCTGACGGTCGAGCACGGTGCCCCGCTGCGCCTGCTGGTGCCGATGAAGCTGGGGCTGAAAAACATCAAGGCGATCACTAAAATTTCCTACACCGCCGAGCAGCCCAAGGATTATTGGAGTGACGAGGGCCGGGGCTACTCGCGCTACGACGGGCTGTAGAGGCTTGAGTCTCTGGCATCAGCATCCTGTTCTGAGTGGCGGGGCGATCCGTTGAAGCAAAAAGACAGACCAAAGGAGGGAGCAGCATTGACTGCCCCCTCCTTTTGGTTTGTCCGTCGTCTCTCTACACGGCAGACTGTTGCCACGCTTGCGCTACTTCCCTCGACATACGGTAGTAATACTGAGCATCATTATTGACCGCCCAGTGATGTTCGACCGGCCAAAAAGCTTCCTTGGCAGAAACCCCGAAATCGCGCTTGATTACCTTGGTCATGGAGCCGACACTGCTGCCTGCTGGTCTCGTTTCTGTGAAGCCCGCTGCGGTGTAGATTTCTTTAAAGGAGACCATTTCGCCGTAACGCGCTGCGGTCATGTCCAGCAACTTGAAGCCAATGGGTGACTTTAGCCCTTTCCTGAGTATTTCCATGTTTTTGATATCGGTCCAGTCAATGCCTGCGGAGGCTACGCCGTTTGGCTGCATTCCCTGTCCCGTCCCGTAACCTGTCGTCACTGCCGCTTCTGCACGAGTAGGGGCCACTGGTTCCATCGCTTTCGCCAAAGCCTGGATGACCACAGGCAGGAGGCGCTTCGGCACAGGGAAGTTGACGATTTCATCGTCCATAGCCGTTGAAGTGTTCATTTATGCTTGATCTCCTTGTGGAAGCGTCCACATAAGCATTATACTTCATATTTACCATTTTATACACTTAATGAAATGATCATTTACCGTCTAATTTGCTTTGTCGTCTCGTAAACTTAGCCGTAAACCAATATTATGCGCTTTTGGGATGCGGCCTCTACCCGTCCTCCTAACCCCTGATCTCCACTCGGGGTTTTTTGCTGCCCCCCCCGCTTGACACCCCCCGCCCCCTCGTGCTATACTCCCGCTATAAAGCACTTTGCGTCGTAAAGTGTCACCGCCTGCTTATGAGGAAACCGCCCATGCCCGTCCTGACCGCGCCACTGGAAGAGGCCCGCGAGAACCTGCGCGTCATCCGGCAGACGATGGAACGATCCACCCGGTATTCGACACTGTCGGGCCTGTCCGGTGTTCTGATCGGGCTGACCGCCATCGCGGGCGTCGTCGTGTCGGACGTCCTGCTGGCCCATGACCGGGCCGCGCACCCGCTGGCCCGGACGGACTACCTGCACCTCGGTCCGGTCTGGCTGGGTGTGCTGCTGCTGGCGGTCGCCATCGAGTTCGGGTGCAATAAGCGGCGCGCGGCCCTGGTCGGCAAGCGCGTCGCCTCGCCTCTGGGGGCGCACATCGTCCTGGCCGCCCTGCCGGCGTTCACCGTCGCGCCGCTGCTGACCTGGTTCTTCTACCAGCACGGCCTGGCCCCCCTGGTGTGGGGCGTCTGGATGCTCTGCTACGGGCTGGCGATCTGCGCGGTGGGCCTGTTCTCCGTCAAGCCGGTTTCCTATTTAGGCGCGGCCTTCGTGCTTGCCGGGGCGGTGACACTGCTGCTGCCCGCAGGCTACGACCTGCCGATGATGGCGCTTGCCTTCGGCGGCTTCCATGTCGTTTACGGCGTCCTCATGGCGCGGAAGCACGGGTGGTGACGCCGATGGCGGTCGCAGAACACGACACAACCCAAGACGCCCCCCTCGACAGCAGCGCCCACGGATATGCCGCCCTGGTCGAGTCGCTGGACGCGCTGGACGAGATCATCCACCAGAAGGTACGGCTCGGCATCATGTCCGCGCTGATGGCGCGCGGCGAGGCCGACTTCCGCTTCCTCAAAGAGACCCTGGGCGTCACCGACGGCAACCTGTCCATCCACCTCTCGAAACTGGAAGAAGCGGGCTATGCGCTGAGCGCCAAAGAGTTCGTCCGCAAAAAGCCGCACACCGTTTACACACCCACCGACGCGGGCCGGGCGGCCTTCCACGCCTACCTGGGCGCTTTGGAGCGCATCGTACAGGCGGCGGGGCACTGAGACCATGCGTCCCGCCCCCAATGTTGTCTGGAACCTGTTCCTGGCCCTGCTCCCCGTGATTCTGGCCTTTACCATCGCGCGCGGCGTCCGGCGCGACCGGCACGAGGGGGAGCGCGTCCGCTGGGGTCTGTGGCTGCCGCTGGGGGCGGCCTGGCTGTTCTTTCTGCCGAACTCGTGCTACCTGCTGACCGAGTGGCGGCACTACTTGCAGACGCTGACGCAGAGCACGCTGTTCGCCCAGGCGCACCGGGGCGGGGCGGGCCGCGTGGACTTCTTCCTGGTGACCGGCTTCTACTTGCTGTACAGCGGCGCGGGGCTGCTGGCCTTCTTCCTAGCCGTGTGGCCGCTGGACCGGCTGACGCGCCGCCGCCTGGGCTGGGCCGGGGCGCTGGCCCGCCCGCTGCTGTTCCCGCTGTGCGCCCTGGGCGTCTATCTCGGCCTGATGCGGGGCCGGTTCAACACCTGGGACCTGCTCAACCCCCGCCGCCTAGAAGACCTGCTGGAGACGACGGGAGCGGCCCTGCACCGTCCGCTTTTGCTGGCGCTGATTTTGACCTTTGGGGCCGTCCTGTGGCTGTTCTATGCCGCCTTCGACGTCTGGATGGACGGCCTGGCTTGGCGGTTGTCCTGCCGCCGCTCTCACTCCGACACGACACCCAAATCCGCCTCAATGGAGAAAGACGCCACCCATGCTGCTGCATGACCTCACGCTCTACCGCCGCCTCCTGCGCCGCCTGCCACTGGCCGAGCTGCTGGCCCTCTACGAGCGCGCAGTCTGCCTCTACGCCCCCCTGGCCCAGGCCGTCGCCGACGAGATGGACGCCCGGCTGGGGGAGGACGTGTGAAAATCCCCTCGGGTACAATAGGCGCATGGCGGAAGAAACAGAAGAAACCCCCGTGTGGAACATCGAGGCGGGGCAGTGGGGGGCGCTGACGCGGCGGGCGGCGTCCGGGGCGGACGCCCTGGAAGACGGCGCGTATGTCCGGGCCGAGGCCGCTGCCGGCGGCGCGGTCGATCTGGCGTTTTATGCGACTCCACTGAACAAGCCTGCGGAGTGGGCGCTCCCGTTCCTGGAGTCGGTCGCGGGCGTCCGCGCGCTCGGGGCGGCTGTGGGCCGGGCGTGGCACCAGCCGGAGACGGGCTTCGTGCAGTTCGAGGTGTACCTGCCCGCAGCCGCCCAGGCGCTGGCGGCGGACTACGAGAGCGGGACGTCGGACCTGGACTTTGTGACCTACGAGCAGGCGGTAGACCGGGCCGTCCGGGGGACGCCCGCCGACGCGGACTGGCTGGGCCGGGAGTTCGCGCGGCTGGTCGCCCTGTCGCGGCTGTAGGCGTGCTTCCTGCCCCTCAGTCGGTCGTCGCCAGCTCGCACAGGCGGTTCATTTCGAGGCCATCGACATAGCGGCGCAGGTCGGCCTCCAGAGTCCGCCTGAAGCGGCGGCTTCGGCCCAGCGACTCGGCGACATCGGGCAGAAAGCCCGGCGGGTCGTAGGCGACCGTCAGTGTCAGGTCGGTGCCGCCGCTCTTGACCGGCTCCAGGCGCAGCGACAAAACGTACAAAAACAGCGCCCCCTGGCTCTGCCAGCACAGGGTCCGGTCGGCGCACATGGTCCGCTCCACGGCGAAATCTAAATGCCGCCCGTCCAGCAGGATGACCAGCCGGGCCAGGTCCTCGTGTTCGCCCTCCGCCGCAGCGCGGACGTGCGACAGCAGGCGCGGCAGGGCGTGGACATTGTTCCACTCCACCCACATGTCCCGCCACGGGACGTCGGCGCTCAGGCAAACCTCGTGCGTGAACTGCATCAGCCCTGCGCCCCCTCCCGCCGTAAAACTTCACGCCCACCCAAGTAAGGCCGCAAAGCCTCGGGCACCGTGACCGAGCCGTCCGGCTGCTGGTAAGTTTCCAAGAGCGTGGCGACCAGGCGCGGCAGGGCCGTCCCACTGCCGTTCAGCAGGTGCGGGAACTCGGGCTTCGCGCCCGGCTCGCGCCGCATGCGGATGTTGCCCCGGCGGCTCTGGAAGTCGCCGCAGTTCGAGCACGAGGACACTTCCAGCCACATCGCCGCGCCCGGCGCGTAGATCTCGACGTCGTAGCACTTGGCGGCGGCGAACGAGATGTCCCCGGCGGGGAGCAGCTTGACCCGGTAGGGCAGGCCTAACGCCTCCAAGACGTCCGTGGCATCCGAAAGCATCGCCTCCAATGCTTCGTCCGAAGCGTCGGGCAGGGCGTACTTGACCATCTCCACCTTGTCGAACTGATGCACCCGCAGCAGACCGCGCGTATCCTTGCCCGCCGCGCCCGCCTCGCGCCGCCAGCAGGGCGAGTAGGCCATGTAGCTCAGGGGCAGGTCGCGCCCGTCCAATATCTCGTCCCGGTGGATGTTGACCAGGGCCGGCTCCGCCGTGGGCAGGGCGAATAGGTCCGCCTCGGCGTCGTGGTACATCTCGGGCTGGAACTTGGGCAGGTGCGCCGAGGCTCGGACGCTCTCGCGGCTCAAGAAGAACGGCGTGGACCACTCCAGATAACCGTGTTTTTCGCGGTGCAGGTCCAGCATGAACTGGATCAATCCACGCTCCAAAAGTGCCCCCAACCCCCGGTAAAGCACGAAGCCGCTCCCCGACAGCTTGACCCCGCGCGCGAAGTCGATCAAGTCTAGGTCGGTGGCGATGTCCCAGTGCGCCTTGGGGGCAAAGTCGAATGGCTCCGGCTCGCCCCAGGTCTTGACGATCTGGAAGTTTTCTTCCGCACCGGGCGGCGTGTCGTCCGAGGGCAGGTTCGGCAGCGAGAACAGCAGGTCGTCGCGCTCCGCTTCGAGGCGTTTGACGTCGGTGTTCCGCGCCCCGATCCGGTCGCCCAGGTCGCGCAGGCCGGCTTTGACCGCCTCGGCCTCCTCGCGCTTCCCTTCCTTCATTAGTTGTCCGATGGCCTGCCCCGATGCCTTGGTCTGCCGGTTCAGGTCGGCCTGCCACGCCTCGGCCTCGGCCTGGGCCGCCCGCAGGCGCGAGTCGGCGTCCAGCGCGGCATCGATCAGGGCGGGGTCGGCCAGCCGTGCGGCGAGTCGCTCTTTGACCCGTTCGGGTTCGGCGCGGATGAGTTTGATGTCAAGCATAATTCACTTTTATAGGAGCTACGCGGTTGCTTTCAGCGTAATGCTCGACTGCCTGAGATGCAGGCGAACGGCTTCACGAGTGAGGCCCGTTTTGGCGGCGTAGCCGCTGATCCCTGTGGGCAGCGATCAAGAACTGGATGTAGTCCACATCGGAAACTTCAGGCGGGTTCATCACAGGCAGTATGAACCCGAAAAACCGCCCAAGTCAACCGCCCAAGTCCTATAGCGTTAGTTTTGACGCCAGGTCATCTTCACGCGCATATCCTGGCAGAGCAGGCGGGGCAGCACCCCCGTATGATGGAGTTGTCCGACTAGAATGCCAGGGGCGATCCCCATATCGTCAGCCCATGCCTGCACCTCGTGATGGTGACGCGGCTTAGCCGCCAGGAGCGCGCGGTACTGGTCGGGCGGGATCAGGAAGTCCAGGGCGAACTTATCGGCCTCCCGCTCCTTCTCATCGTCCTGACCCGTCTCGCCCTCCAGGAAGGCGTCCTTCTTGCCGTGCTTGACTAGATGCCCCGCCTCGTGGAAGAACGTGAACCAGAAGCTGTCGGCGCGCTGGTAGCGGTCGCTGATCTGGAGAAGGGCCTTAGTCGGGGTCAGCCAGCGCGTGAAGCCGCAGACACGCGCCCTCGCGATAGTGGGAACGAACACGATGGCAACCCCGCATTCACAGCCAATTTCGACCAGGCGCGGCAGGAAGACCTCGGGTGGCTCGTTCGTCAGCGCCCGCGCCTCCCCAAGTGCCTTTAGGAACTTGGCCGAGTCAAAAGGTTCGCAGTCGGCCTGCTGTGCCAGGCTTTCCCCGCGCCGCAGCCAGACGGCGACGGCAGTCGGGTCGCTGTCCAGGGCAGATTGGCGGCAGCGGCCCAGGGCGACGCTGTTCAGGCCATCCCATTGGGCGGGGGAGGCGACTCCGAGGAACCCGAGCAGTTCCTGCATCTGGTCAACTGCGTCGCCCAGCTTCTGAATAAAGCCCTGCTTCACCATGTCCTTAATCGGGAACTGCTTCAGCCACTCCTGCTGCTCGGCCAGGCGCTGCTCTTCCTCCTGACGGGCCAAGGACTCACGGTAGCTGGCCTCCAGACGGTTCCAAAAGCCCGCCGAAATGCCCAGAACGCGCTCCAGGGCCAGCGCAGTCTCATGGGTGAGGGGGGCCTTACCTTGAATGATCTCGTTGACGGTCTTCTGCGCCATGCCCAGCCGATGGGCAAGGTCCGTCTGCGTCATGCCGCGCTCCTCGATCACCTCGGCCAGCGTCTCTCCTGGAGCGCTGACGGTGTCGGGGGCGTACTGATTGGTCATCGTCTTAGCCATGATAGTCTACACCCACTTCCAAAATCTTCACCACCCGTATCCTGTTGGGAGCAGAGGCTTCTTCGGCCTTCCCCGTCCGTCCGTCGTCAGTGACAGGGGCGGGATCAGGAATCGGCTCGAAGATCAAGCGGTATGGGCCGTCAAGGTCAGCAGCCCACTGCCCTTTGCGGTCCGCCTTCAGCGGGTGCGCGCGCTGATGGACCTGCTTGAATTCCTCCAGGTTGGCCGCCGCCCTCATCTGATCCAAACGAATGCCCAGCCTCTTGCCCCGCTCGGGGCCGTACTCCTTGTCGCGCTTTTTCCTGTCGTTGCAGATGTCTTGCAGGCGCTTCGTCTTGAACTGAATGTCCACGCGTCCCTCTTCAGGTTGTGCAGCACGAGATTATTATAACCTATTAAGTTATAAAAACATTCCAATTATCGGCTGGCAGGGGGATTTATTTCAGGGATAGGAGTTACGCGGTTGCTTTCAGCGTGATGCTCGACTGCCTGAGGCACAGGCGAGCGGCTTCACGGATGAGGCCCGTTTTGGCGGCGTAGCCGCTGATCCCTGTGGGCAGCGATCAAGAACTGGATGTAGTCCACATCGGAAACTTCAGGCGGGTTCATCACAGGCAGTATGAACCCGAAAAACCGCCCAAGTCAACTGTGTAAGTCCTATTTCATCTGAATCACGGCGTCCTGTGCCGCTTTGTGCCGCATCAGCCACCCGATGCAGCCCTGAAGTACGCCGATGTTGACGGCGAGCAGCACCACGATGAGCAGGCAGTTCACGTACATGTGGGTGCCCACGAACGCCGAACTCCACCAGGCGAAGAAGACCAACACGGCGAGAACGACGACGATAGCCGCCCGAGGCCCAAACAGGATAGCCGTGCAGAAGCCGGCGAAGAGGCAGACGAAGTAGACCACCCAGTGGATGATCCGGCCCACCCTGCTGTCCCACTCCCCCCGCCGGCGCAAGGCTTCCATGAGGCCCATCTCATTCTCATCACGTCGCATGACAGGCTACCCGCCTTCCTCACCGTGACCCAGAAGCGCCAGCCCGTCTTGCGCCGTGAGGCAAACCCCTGCTCCAGCTATCCGTCATCGGCCCGATCCATGTCCAACCCGAGATGCTGCTGTGCGCCGTGGCGGATGCGGAGCACGCGGACTACTCCTGATGCATCGTCCACCCCCTCGAAAACGGAGAACAGAACGCGATAGGCCGTCGCCCCATGACGGTAGATCAACTGCTGCATTGGATGCTCAAGCCGTCCGCTGTCCGGGGCGATGGCGCAACGCTCCGGCATCAAGGCGAGCGAAGCGACGGCACCCTCAACGCCATTGCGGAAGTGTACCGCCGACTCGGGGGAACGGAGCAGGAGCCGCTGAAAAATCGCCTCGATGTCGGCTTCCGCCAGTTCGGAGACGATGATCTCATAAGGGGTCATGGCGCATCCGCGGTTCCGAGGGTGGGGTCCGGGAAGCGTCGGCGGTGATCAGCCATGAACTCAGCGAAGGGCCTCTCGCGCCCCTCGCGCACCGCAGTCCAGGCTTCTTGAACGGCGGCCACGTCTTCCGTAAACTCCCGCTCCCTCTGCGCCAGCACTTCCGCGAGCAGGGCGTCGGCGAGGATATCCACGTCTTGCCCTTCCCTCTGAGCGGTCTGCCGCAGTTTTTCCTCGGTTTCCGGCTTCAATACGATAGCCATGTTCTTACTCCTGTCCTTCACTCAGGCCGTCTACCAGACGCACGAGCAGGGCGGCCATGCCCTGGAGGTCGCCGATGTCCACGCGCTCGCGGGCGGTGTGCGGGTCGTGCTCGGGGGCACCGACGAACGCCCAGTCGATGCCGAAGCCGCTGCGGTCGAGCGCGGCCCCGTCGGAGCCGCCGTCGGACTCGATCTCGCGCTGGAAGGGCAGGCCGCTCGTTTCGGCCTGGGCCAGGACGCGCACGAGATAACTTTGGCGGGGCACGCTGCTGTCGCGCAAGGAGACGGCGGGGCCGCGCCCGCACTTGACCCACCGGGTGTGCCAGGTCAGGTCGCAGATCAGAGCCTGCGTGATGCCGTGGGTCTCGGACAAAAGCCGGGCGCAGGCCAGCGCGCCCACCCCGCGCGTCTCTTCCCCGGATGTGAAAGCCACGGCGACAGATGGGCAGTGCAGCAGGACTTGGACAGCCGCCCACACGCCGGCCCGGTTGTCTAGATACGGCGCGTCGATCTCGCCGCCGTTCTGCGCGGGCCGGGCGGAATACACCCAGCACGAACCGGGCGGGGCGTCCGTCTTGCCCCGGACACGCCACGCCCCGTCCTTGCGCCGGGCCAGCGTGTTCCCCGTATCGGGGCGGCCCACAGGCCGGATGCCGTCGCCCGGCTTGCCGTCGGGGCCGCCGATGCGGAGGAGCCGCTTGTCGTAGCCCAGCGTCCAGCCGGTCGTGTCCAGGTGCGCCAGCACGGCCACACGGGGCCGATCGCCGCGCGCGGCGATCAGCGAGTCGCCCAGGCGCGTCAGGTGGGCATCGGGCACGTCGCGGGCAAGCCGCGCGGCCAGCCAGTCGGCGGCCTGCCCCTCGTCGCCCGAGGGGCTGTCCTGGGCGAACAGGTCCCAGAGTAATTCCAGCGGGTAGTTCAGGTCGGGCACGTCGGGCTTATTGTATCTTAAACCCAGGGGGCTTGTCAAACGGGTGGACTCTTTCACAGCCCCGGCACGCCCGCCGTGCGTGACGCAGGAATCGCCGCGCCGCGCCGCGAATGGCCTTGGCAACGTCCCCACCGACGAAGGAGCCTTTATTATGACGGTGACACTGAACAAGCCGGAAGCATCAGCGGAAGAAGTCGAGATGACCGACGGGGCCACGCCCGACGTGGTCGAGGAGGATCAAAGCGGCCATGTCGTCCACAGCAAGGCCGCCGACGCCAAGGGCCTGCCCGGCGAGATGCGGAGGCCGATCAAGCTGACCATGATGGGGGCCGGCTCGGGCTTCACGCCCACGCTGGTCCGCGACGTCTTGCAGATTCCGGGCAACCGGGGCGGGACCATCGCCCTCGTGGACATCGACGGCGACCGCCTGGGGACGATGCACAAGTTGATCCAGAAGGTGATCGACACGTCGGGCCACGCCGGCTGGACCGTCGAGGCCTCCACCGACCGCACCCAGGTCATGGGCGGGAGCGACTATGTCGTGATCTGCGTCGAGGTCAGCGGGACCGGCACGGTCCGCTTCGACAACGACATCCCCGCCAAGTACGGCGTCTCGCAGTGCATCGGCGACACCATCGGTCCGGGCGGCCTGTTCAAGTCCCTGCGGACGATCCCCGTGTGGCTGGACATCTTGCAGGACGCCGAGCGGCTGTGCCCCCAGGCGATCATCTTAAACTACACCAACCCCATGTCCATGATGTGCCTGGCCGCCCAGCGCACGTCGCTCCTGCCCGTCGTCGGCCTCTGCCACAGCGTCCAGGGGACGGGGCATTTGCTGGCGGGCCGGGCGAACATCCCCTACGAGCAGATGGTCTGGGAGTGCGCCGGCATCAACCACCTGGCCTGGTTCACTCGGCTGGAGCACGGCGGCCAAAGCCTCTACCCCAGGCTGATGGAGCTGGCCCAGCGCGACGTCTACGGCACGGGGGATGATTGCGAAGACACGGACATCGTCCGCAAGGACATGATGCTACACTTCGGCGCGTTCATCACCGAGTCGTCGGGGCATCTCTCCGAGTACCTGCCCTACTACCGCAAGCGCAAAGACCTGATCGACAGGTACATGCGGAGCGGCTATGACGGCGAGACCTCGTACTACGCCGACCACTGGCCGACCTGGCGCCGAAGCGCCGACGAGACCCGGCTCTCTATGCTGCGCGGCGAGGAGCCGCTGGACAAGCCTCGCTCATGGGAGTACGGCTCGTGGATCATCGAGGCCCGCGAGAAAGACGTCCCGCACCGCATCCACGGCAACGTCCCGAACTCGGTCGGCGACGGGTCCGGCACGCTGATCAGCAACCTGCCCGCCGACGGCATCGTTGAGGTCGCCTGCATGGTGGACGCCAACGGCGTCAGCCCCACTCGCGTGGGCGCGTTGCCCCCGCAGATGGCCGCCCTGTGCGACTGGAACATGCGGATGTACGACCTGGGCGCGACTGCCGCCATCGAGCGCTCCAAAGAGGCCGCCATCCACGCCCTCTTGCTCGACCCGCTCTGCGCCGCCTGCTGCTCCCCTGCCGAGATCAAGGCCATGACTTTGGAGATGTTCGACGCTGAGGCCGAGTACCTGCCCGGCTACAAGTAGACCAAAAACGGCCCCCGCTCCATGTGGGCGGGGGCCAAGGCCTGCCTGCGGCGTCGCGTCATGCCGCAAACGCGCGGCGGAGCACTAAATTAGGCTGTGCCGTATCTGCCTGCTTCGGCAGATGCACTTAGGGACGGAAAGCGGGCTGCTATGAGCAGTATAATTCAGCAGGCAATCATCCAGCTTCGTTCAGAGGAATATGAAACCTGGATTCAAGGGTGGCGGACGCTGTTCTTCCTGCGCGATCCAAGCGCTGTAGAAGAACTACTTGCCGCTCTTAACGACGCTCACGCGCGAGTACGCGAAACTGCTGTGATCGCCCTGGGACAAATTCCTGATAGCCGATCTACCGAACCTCTGATCACGGTCTTAGATGACCCCATAGATGAGGTAAGTAGCCATGCCGCGTGGGCATTAGCAGAGATTGGCGATAAGCGCGCTGTGGAGCCGATTATCCGAGCGTTGAACAAGCCGAATTGCGTGGATACTCAGAGGCTTGCAATTAAAGCATTAGCCAAACTTGGAGATAATCGCGCTGTGGAGCCGTTAATTGATTTGCTCAGGCGAACATACATTTCTCACGTAGCTACGATTTTAGGAAACATGGGAGATTGCCGGGCAGTTGAACCACTAATCCAGCTTTTATCGGCGGAAGCAGACGGAAAGGAATATGGCAACCAAAATTTGTCCTTTCGCTACTACTCCGTGCGTGCTTTGGGGAAACTTGGCGATCTCCGTGCCTTGCCACTACTGGAGAAAATAGTTGAGCAAGAAACACAACCGCTTCTTAAAAGGAAGAGCGTAAGCGACATGGCGAAGATAGCCATATCCCGCATTCAGGACAATAAAACGCAGGCAGAACTGAGTGCGGCCTAATAGTGCTGTGCATCGAGGCAGGCCGCCCATGTTTTCAGACAGAGGGTGAATCCCTATCCTATCCGTCCTCACCCGCCCGGCGACAGGCAGGCAGCGCCGAAGCCCCCGCCCGCGTGGGGTGGGGCGGTCTTGGGGTATGCTTCTGCCATGACACTTACCCTCGAACTGCCCCCCGAAACCGAAGCCCGCTTGCGGCGGGCCGCCGACCGCGAGGGCCAAACGCTGGCCGCCTGGGTGCGGACGCTGGCCGAGGCGGAGGCCGGGCGGCAGCGCGCGCTCGACGACGACGCCTGCGCGCGCTGTCAGCGTCAGGAGCTGACTCAGGGCGAGGCCGCGTCGCTCTTGGGCCTGACCCGTGCCGCGTTCCTCCGGGAACTTGGAGCGCGCGGGCTGTCGCCGTTCCAGTACAACGCCGCCCCGGTGCTGGCCGAAGCAGGTCTGGCGTGAGCATGACCGTTCAGGGAGTCACCCGAGAAGTCTGGATCACCGACTCGACCCCGCTCATCGTCCTGGCGCGGATCGGCCAACTGGACCTGCTGAGCCTCTTCGCCGGCCCTGTGCTGATCCCGGAGCTGGTCGCCGCCGAGGTGCGGGCCGGGGGCGAAGACGACCCCGCCCATGCCGCCCTGGCGGAGGGCTTCGGGCAGATCGTCGCGGCGCACATCCTCCCCGCGCCCGTGGCCGCGCGCGGCCTGGACGCCGAAGGGGCGGCCGTCCTGGCCGCCGCGCTGGTCCGGCCGCGCAGCCGGGCGGTGCTGGACGACGGCAAGGCCCGCGCCACCGCCTCGGCACTCGGCATCCCCGTGATCGGGACGCTGGGCGTCATCGCCCGCGCCCGCGCCGCCGGCCATATCTCCGCCGCGAAGCCGCTGATCGAGGCGCTCCGGCAGGCCGGCTTCCCCGCCGACGATGACCTGCTCCGCGCCGTCCTGCACCGCCTGGGTGAGACGTGGCCGTGACGGGCGTGATCCTGGGGATGTTCAGGGCGAGAACAGATTATGCCGTAGAGGTGGGCAGGCCACGAGGCGTGGTGGGGGAGGCCCAACATCATGGACGCTGTGATACGACCAACGCAGTGGCAAAGATGGCAACGAAAGCCTGCATGGAAAAATGGTTGCTCGGCTTGCTCTACTCACTCGTGGCTCTGTTTGTGCTTTTCTTTGTTAGCCTCTACGTCGCTTGGTCTGTTGCCTGGCCCGTCCCCAGCCTGATGCGCGTCTCGCACATTACTTGCATCCGGTTTCCTCCAGGCTCCGTGCTGGTCGCAGGCTACGACCGGAACTGTGGCCCGTCAGAATTGGTTGGGGCGAAGGTGCGAGTGCCCGCTTCGGCGGTGCCTGCCTTTTTGGCATCTCCGAATATCTGGAACCTGACAAAGACGTACAACGGGCGTGTTGATCCGGCTCGCTACCCAGAGCTTGCCGGTCATGGCTGGAATCTCATCCACATCCATCACTTCTGTCAGGCAAGTTTTTCAGATGGAAGTATTTCGCAGATTCTTGTGGATTTGGATGATCCACAGTGGGCAACGGTCTACGCGGATTATGACGAGCCATAAATGAAGGCAACGCCCTCTGCGGCCTGAACGATGAACTGCACCGAGGCGGGTAGACCGCACCAGTCTCCAGACCAGGGTTGAAGCCCGAGTCCGTCTACCTGTACCCGCCTCGCCTAGTACCCGCCTCGCATAGGGCGGGGACAACCTCGTGGCATCCTCCTGTCACGACACTTGCCTTTATCGCTCTGAGGCCTGCCCGGACGCTCTCCGATTTCGTGTGGTAAAATGGCAGCATGAACATACTGCCATACTCCAACACCGGGCGCTCTTTCTGGACTGATCGTTTCCTATGGATCGGGCTAGGAGTGCTGATGACTTTGGCAGCGCTGACGCCGTTGCGCGCCGAGGGTACGTGGCCCGCGCCCGTCGCGCAGGCTTTGGAGCGCGCGGGCGGCAACCGGGCCGAGATACTGGCCGCATTGCAGAACGTGCCGCGCGCGCAGCAGGAAGGCATGGACTTTCTGGTCGCCAACATGCCGGACGACGACCTGCGGACGCTGTCGTCGGGGTTCCTGCTGCGCGATGTCGCCCTGGCCTACGAGGGCTGGAAGAAGTCGCCGTGGAAGGCGCAGATCCCCCAAGAGCTGTTCCTGAACGACGTGCTGCCGTATGCCTGCCTGAGCGAGACCCGCGAGGATGTGCGTGGGTCGCTGCGTGACAAGGCCGTGCCCCTGATCGCCGGCTGCCGGACGCCCGCCGAGGCGGCGAGGCGGCTTAACGAGAAGCTGTTCCCCCTGGTGAACGTCCGCTACTCGACCGAGCGGCAGCGGCCCGACCAAAGCCCCGGCGAGAGCATGGCGAGCGGCAAGGCCTCGTGCTCGGGCCTGTCGATCCTGCTGGCGGACGCCTGCCGGTCGGTCGGCATCCCCGCCCGCGTGGTCGGGACGCCCCTGTGGGCGAACATGCGCGGCAACCACACCTGGGTCGAGGTCTGGGACGGCGGCTGGCACTTCGTCGGCGCGGCAGAGCCGGACGCGCAGGGCCTGGACCACGCCTGGTTCGCCCATGATGCGTCCGAGGCGCGCAAGGACGAGCCGTTGTACGCCATCTACGCCACGAGCTTCGGCAGGACCGGCCTGACGTTCCCGCTGGTCTGGGCACCGGACAACCACTCGGTCTCCGCCGTCAACGTCACCGACCGCTACGCCCCTGTGATCCCGTCCGCCGACCCCGGCAAAACCCGGCTGCTGGTCAAAGTGTTGGACCCGGAGGGCAAGCGGGTGGTCGCCAATGTTACGGTGCGAGCCGTCGACAACGCCGCAAGGCGGCAGGGCATGAGCAGAGGAGAATCGGCGGACCTGAACGACATGGTGGCCTTCCCCGTGCCGCAAGCGCAGGCCTGCGAGATCAGCGCTTTGGATGCGGCGGGGCGGGCGGCGACGCAGACGGTCCAGATCGGGACGGACGCGCAGCAGGTCGTCGTCGTCCGCCTTGCTGCCGCGCCCAAGCCGCTCACGCCGGCGGCGTCTCGATCTCTGTCCAAGGCCTTGGCCGACTACTTCTGCGCTTCGCCCCAGCAGCAAGCGCAGTGGGCGTTCCCCAAGACGCTTGACAAGCTGCTGCTGCAAAACGAGCCGGCGGTGCGGGCCGCCGCCTGGGAGGCTTATCGCGCAGCGCCCTCTCACGCGGCTCTACGGCAGGACTTCGACGCCCACCAGGCGCGGTTCGGGCAGTACGTCAGCCCCTACACCGTCCGGGCCGTCGGGACGCGCCCTGCGAGCGGCTGGGGCCTGGTCATCGCCATGCACGGCGGCGGCGGTGCCCCGCAGGAGCTGAACGACGCGCAGTGGCGGGAGATGCAGACTCACTACCGCGACCACCCCGAGAACGGCGGGTATCTCTACCTGGCCCTGCGCGCCCCGAACAACACCTGGAACGGCTTCTACGACGACTACGTGTACCCGCTGGTCGGCAGCCTGGTCAAGCAGAACCTGCTGTTCGGCGGCGTGGACCCGAACAAAGTCTTTCTCATCGGCTACTCGCACGGCGGCTACGGCGCGTTCGCCATCGGGCCGAAAGAGCCGGACCTGTTCGCCGCCGTCCACGCCTCCGCCGCCGCGCCCACCGACGGCGAGACGACGGCCAAGACGCTGCGGAACACGGTCTTCTCGGCCTGGGTGGGCGAGCACGACCTGATGTACGGGCGGCTGGACCGGGACCGGAAGTTCGACGGCGAGGTCCGCGCCCTGCGCGGCGACCGCACGGACATCTACCCGGTGACAATCGACGTCAAAGCGGGCCACGGGCACAGCGACCTGCCCGACCGGGACTTCCTCGCGGGCATGACCGTTGCCGCCCGGAACCCCGTCCCGCGCGACCTGACCTGGCTGATGACCGACTCGGTCATCACCGACTTCTTCTGGCTGCAAACGTCCGCGCCCGCCAAAGAACGGGAGATCGACGCCGCCTGCGAAAACAACCGGATCGTCGTGACGACCACGCCCAACGTAATCTCTGCCACCGTGCTGCTGGACAGCCGCCTGATCGACTTCACCAGGCCTGTCGCGCTCACCGTCAACGGCAAAAAGTCCCAGGTCCACCCCGTCCCCAGCCTCCGCACCCTTTGCGAGACGCTCGGGCGGCGCGGCGACCCCGACCGCGCCTTCACCGCCCGGATCGCCCTGCCGCTCTGAGCACCGGGTCAGCCTCCCGTGCGGTGCGAGAAAGACACATGAACACAAAACAAGTCATTGCCGTCACCGTCGGCGTTACCGTAGCCGGAGGGAGTATGTACCACGCCATCGTGAAGCGGGTCGCCAAAAAAAACTTCATGCGCGTCAACCAGAAGGATTATGAGGCGCTGCTCAAAGATTGTGTCCCGAACATCCACCATCGGTTCGGGGGGCAGCATGCGCTGGGCGGTGAGCGTTACGACCGCGAGGCACTGCGCCGGTGGTTCGCCCGATTGGGCCGTCTCGGCCCCACCCTCACACTGACAGTACACGATGTTTGGGTAAGCGGCTGGCCTCACGATACCACAATCGTCATCCGCTGGTCGGCGACACAGGATATGCCGGACGGCTCCCCTTACGACAATCATGGCGTTCATGTCGTGCGTATGCGCTGGGGAAAGATCGTGGAGATTGATGCGAACGAGGACTCGCAGGCCGTCGCGGACGCCTTGAAGGTCTGGGCCGCGCATGGAGTTGAGGAAGCACTGGCCGACCCAATCATCAGTTGATTACGTCCATTGAACGCTGCCGTTGATCTGCTTGGCATTGGACTTGTGCGCTGGCGGAAGCCGGCTGAGAAACGGGGAAGGCTTTGAACACCTCTCAAATCATCGCTGTGGTCGCCGGGTTCATGGTCGTCGTCGGGGTCACGACGTGGGCGTTTGCGCGCCCTGCGGAGGTCGTTGGGACCGTGCCGGGTCCGTTCGGGCCGACCACCGTTTCTCAGAAGGTCATCTCCGCGCGGCAGATCGGATCAAGGGCGTTGATCGTGGTGGCGATCACCGGGGCCTTCGTCTATTTCCTCCGCTCCCCAAAGCCAACACACCCGGCGGTTTGACGGTGCGGGCGGAATGTGGCTGTGGACGGGCGTGGGGCGGGAACAGGGTCAGACTTCCGCGTCTTTGGCCGTTTCCCACAGACGCAGGGCCGTCTCGTAAAACGCCTGCGCCTGGGCCGGGTCCGCAAAGGCCGAGCGGGGGAGGAACGTCCCGGCGGCCTTGGCCCCAGCCTTGCCCGCGACCTTGCTGCGGAAGAAGTAGATGTCGCCGCCGTGCTCCTCCACGGCCTTGACGTCCCGCCAGAGCGCCGAAGTCGTCTTCTCCGGCATCACGTCCTCGAAGCCCTCAGTGCCGATGATGAACCGGCACCGGCGGTTGCCGCTGCGCCGCGCGAGGATCAGCAGGATGGCCAGCGCCGTCAGGGCGGCGACAAAGGCCGCGCTGCCCGCCAGCATCAGGGCGACTAGCTCCGCCGCGCCTGGGTAGTCGCCCCGGTGGAAGTACGGCGGCAGCCAGAAGAAGCCGCCCATGACGGCGAACAAGAGCAGGTTGAAGAGAGTCAGGCCGGGCCGCCGCCCCATGAAGAACAGGTTGGTGCGCCAGTGGTCCGCGAAGGTGCCGGCGTAGGGGACTTCGAGGCGCTGCGGGTCGCCGGCGGGGACGGTTGGTGCCTCGGCCTTCTGGGCGTCCGCGTCTTCGTCTTTCTCCTGGAGGCGCTGGAGGGGGCGGCCTAAAAATTCCGCCAGCCGCTCCGCGATGTACTCGGTCTCCTCCGCATCGGCATCAGACGCCACCCCCGCGCCGATCTCCGCCCCGTCCCGCGCCAAAAGCTTCATGTCGCGCCTCAGAACCCCCCGCGCGCTTTTGCTTTCTTTCAGCTGGACACTCGCAATATCGCTGAGAGCGGCGACAGGCCGGTCGTCGTGCGAGACCCGGTCCCGGTTGCGGTCGAACGTCCATCGCTCGCCCAAGAGCAATATCTGGCCCTCGCGGACAACGTGGGTCACGAGGGCACGACCCAGCAGGAACGGGAGCATCAGCAGGAGATAGGGGAGCCGGAGCGCGAGAAACCGAGTGCGGCGGCCTGCCGACGCCAGCAGCGCGAACACGCCCAGGCCTGCCGCTAGAACGGGCCACGACAGGCCCGCCAGGTCGTGGCCGAGTAGAACCAGCCCATAGGCGAAAAAGACGACGCTGCCCAGCGCCAGCAGGCCGAAGACAAAGCCCCCCAGGTGCGTGTAGCGGCGGTCGGCAAGGGTCAGGCAGTCGCCCCGCACCTGGACGGCGTAGACGATCTCGCGGCTGACCGGCAGGCCGCGCGCCCGCCGGAGCCAGTTCGCAAACGCTGCGGGAAGGACTCCGCTCCCGAGCAACAGCAGGAAGCCGAACTCCCCCAGCATGACCAGGTCTCGCCGCGTGTTGTGGTCCGGGTTGTCGTCTGTCCTGGAGACCCAGCCCCCGGCCCGGACGCGCACGACCTGGCCTTTCCAGATTTGCACCGAAACGCGGCTGCCGACCGGCGCAGCTTTCCAGACGCGATAGCTGACGCTTTCGATCCAGTCACGCCCGCCTAGTTCCTGCAAGTCCAGGTTTTCATCATCCGCGCTCTTGCTGTGTGTGACCTCCCACTGCCGCGTGACCAGCAGCGTGGTGTTCCGGCAGGGCGGCAGGGACGAATCAGCCGGGGTGCCTGGAAAGCAGCCGGGGGCGTGATGGTACTGCCGGGACAGATGGGTATCAGACGCATAGTTCCAAGCCAGCCAGCCGAAGGAGACGAAGAACAGAAGGATGAAGAAGCCCGGAAGGAGAGAAGCTCTCTTGGGCGCGGCAGGCTTCTCGGAAGATTCTAGGGGCATGATATGGCTCCCGGCAAAGCAGACAGGCTGTTGCATTCGACCTAATCTGCCTATAATACCCAGCATGGACAACTCGTTTGCTGCCCTCGATGGCCCGCCCCCCGGCAGTGGCCGCCGCTACCCGCGCTACCCGGTTCAGATCCCGATTGCCGTCACGGTGGCCGAGGAAGACGCGCCGGTGGTGTCACTGCACGACATCAGCCTGACCGGGTTTTATTTCGCCTCGGCCCGCGCCTACGCGGTCGGCAGTCCCATCGAGCTGCACGTCGCCCTCGCCGGCCACGACTACCGGGTGTGCGCCTCAGTGCAACGCTCGGAAGCGATGCAGGATGGCCCGGAGGCGGCGCACGGGACGGCGGTCTTGTTCGTCCGTGGGGGAGACATCCATCCATTCCTGGCCGCAGTCGCCGCCCACCTGCACCGATGGCCTCATGCCGAGAGCGCGGCGGCGGAAGGCGTCGCACTCGAAACGCGGGGCTGAGTCCTCGTTTTCCCGTTTACTCCCCCGGTGGGGTAAAATGGGGACATGACCACGGCCCACCATCTGACTCACTTGCAGGAACTCGAAGCCGAGTCCGTGTCCGTCCTCCGCGAGGTCGCCGCCCAGTTCGAGCGGCCCGCGCTGCTGTTCTCCGGCGGCAAAGATTCCATTATCCTGTCCCACCTCGCCCGCAAGGCCTTTTGGCCCGCGCGCATCCCCTTCCCCCTGCTGCACATCGATACGGGGCACAACTTCCCCGAGGCGCTGGAATACCGGGACCGCTGGGTCGAGACGCTGGGCGCGAAGCTTGTGGTCCGCTCGGTCCAGGACTCGATTGACCAGGGCCGGGCCGTCGAGGAGACGGGCTTCAATGCCAGTCGCAATCTGCTCCAGACCGTCACGCTGCTGGACGCTTTGGAAGAGCTGAAGATCGACGCAGCCATCGGCGGCGGGCGGCGCGACGAGGAAAAAGCGCGGGCCAAGGAGCGCTTCTTCTCGCACCGCGACGAGTTCGGCCAGTGGGACCCCAAGAACCAGCGCCCCGAGCTGTGGAACCTCTTTAACGGCCACAAACATTTGGGCGAGCACTTCCGCGTGTTCCCCATCTCCAACTGGACCGAGATGGATGTCTGGCAGTACATCCTGCAAGAAAGCATCCCCCTGCCCAGCCTCTACTTCACGCACGAGCGGGCGATTGTCGAGCGCGACGGCGTCCTGCTGGCCGATTCCGAATACCTGCCCAAGCGCCCGACCGAGATGCCTGCAACGCGCCGGGTCCGTTTCCGCACCGTCGGCGACATGACCAACACCGGTGCCGTCTCGTCCCCCGCCGCGTCCGTCGAGGAGATCATCCAGGAGGTCGCCGGGGCGCGCACGACCGAGCGCGGCATGCGCGCCGACGACCGCCGCTCCGAGGCGGCGATGGAAGACCGCAAAAAAGAAGGCTACTTCTAGCCGTCGCCGGATGGGGGTGTTGTGTTATGAACGAGGTGCTGACGCGGGCGGAGATGGAGTCACGGTTCGGCGGCGAATGGGTGCTGGTCGCTGACCCCGAGATGGACGAGAGGCGGGAACTGTGCCGGGGGCGGGTCGTCTATCACGGGTGGGACCGCGAAGCCATGTACGACCAGGACGCCGCGCTGCAATTGGAGCGGGCAGCTTACCTTTACCTCGGCCCGATGCCGGAGATGTCTGTGCTACTAGGCTTCTGGTCGTGAGTGACTCCTTCAACTTTATCCGTGGCCTTATCCTCGTGACCGCTGCGGTTCATGGGCCGCGCGGCAGCCGGGCGGTTCGCCTTGCGCTGGACACAGGTGCGACGGAGACGGCCATCAGCCGCCGCATTCTAGTGAACATCGTAGGACTTACGCAGTTGACGGTTTTGGTTCAGAGCGTTCATACTGCGTGTGATGAACGCGCCCAAAGTCTCCGATGTGGACTACATCCAGTTCTTGATCGCCGCCCAGCGGGTTTACACCTGCACCG